>Ga0105240_10000422_pt1 | contig 78449 bp, 55 predicted proteins | sample KBSC54metaG_FD_80426 | JGI IMG/M metagenome (GOLD analysis project Ga0105240, IMG submission 80426) | Corn rhizosphere microbial communities from Kellogg Biological Station, Michigan, USA - KBS C5-4 metaG | ecosystem: Host-associated > Plants > Roots > Rhizosphere > Soil | place: Michigan, USA...
GCGCATGCTGACAATCCCGAATCAATCCTCGGTGGCGAAAGCATTCCAGCAATTCGACGACGCCGGCCGCATGCATCCTTCCGCGTACTACGACCGCGTGGTGGATGTGATGGAGGAATTGATAAAATTTACTTTGCTGACACGCGACGTCTCGCCAATGCTCGCAAATCGTTACAGCGAGCGGAGGGAGAGCGTGGAGATGTTGAGCCAACGCGTCAATCAGGGCGCCATCTGACATTGCCGGCATAAAGTTCCTGCAGCATCGACCGTAAAGCAGCTAGCGGATCTCCTGGTCCCGGACATCCATTTGCCACTCCTTTGCTGTTACTTGTTGCCATGACAAACCTTTCTGCAGTGAGCACTTCATCGCCGGTCACGGCGGTCACGACGACACGCAACGCCTCGACTCCGGGCGCGGTGTCAAATGCGACTCCCGCACCATCCTATACCTTCGTCACGCTGGGCGGCAGCAATGCCGCCGCGAGCGCGCAGCTGTATTCCATGTCGGGCGCGGCGCCGTCGACGGACAAGTTCCTCTCCTGGCAGAGCAAATCCAACGACGCCGTCAGCACCATGATGGCGGGGAATTTTTCTGCGTCGTCGCTGGGCGCGCGTTTCAAGGGGCTCGGCGCAGCGCTGCTCAATCGCTTCGACAGCGACGGCGGCAATTTTTCGCAATCGGTCGTGACGCTGCCGGCCGGCACGCCGAAGGGATCGGCGCTCGAAAGCACTTTGCGGACGCAGACCAATGCCCAGACCGACAACAAGATTTCGCTGACCATCGTGACGTCCTCGGGCGCACAAGTCGACCTGACGCTGGCCAACCAGGAAGACGGCCTGTCGGTGCAGGTGCAGGTCAGCAAGGGCAAGCTGACCGACGCCGAACGCGGCGCGCTGCAAAAATTATCGGACGGTTTCCAGTCCGCCATCGACGGCATTGCCGCCAATCCGCCGCGTCTGAAACTGGACGGACTGACACAGTTCGACACCAGCCTGTTGGCGTCGGTGGACCTGCATGCGAGCGTACAGGTCGGCAGCGCTATCCAGACCATCGATTTCCATGCCGACAGCAAGCAGCGCACGGTGAGTGCAGCCGGGCCGGCAGGTACCCTCAAGGTCAGCGTCGACCTGAGCAACCTCGCCATCGTCGGCACCGCCAGGCAGCAGGGCGAGGCCATCAAGCGCTATCTGAAGCAGTTCGATGACGCGCAGACGCGCGGCCATGGCGATGCCTCGCTGGTGGCGATGTTCAAGGACGCCTTCAAGGAAATGAACAGCAACGTCACCAATGCCGCGCAACAGGCGCGCGAGCAGTCGCCGACCGCGATCTGGCTCAATAAGGCCGACCAGAGCATGACCACCGGGCTGGCCGATTTCAGCGCGTCGATGACGCAGGAAGTGACGTCGCCGAACCCGGCGCGTCAGAATGAAAACGATACCTTCTCGTACCAGACTTCACAGCGCAGCAACGTCAGCGGCAATGGTCAGCTCAACCGCGCCATCACGCAGCAGCAGGAGTCGCATCTGAGCGCGAGCTACCACGAGTCGCTGCTGGCGGACGTGCCGCTCAAGCTGACCACCGACAAGAATTCGCAGAACTACACGTATCACCAGATCAAGGACGACGCCAGCAGCAAGGCCACCATCGCCTACGACAAGGGCGTGCTGGTCAAGGCCGCGCTGGAGCAGTCGGCCAGCCAGTCGACGCGCGTGCAGAAATACATCATGGGTGAGCTGATCAGCGATCAGACCACGCCGCAGAATGCCACGCTGTCGCGTGACTTCCTCGACCTGCTCAAGCCGCTGCAGAAGAAAGAGGGCGCCACCAGCGCAGCCGACATTTCCAAGTTGGACCAGGTGCTGGCGACCATCAATAACCTGGTCTACCTGCAGCCGGATCCGCTGGTGCTGCGTAACACGCATTAATCGTTCAGCGGGGCTGGTCTGCCTCGGCGGCAACGCCTTGCAGGAATGCCACGGCGGCCTGTTCCAGCTGGGTGATGCCAGGCTGCTCGATGGGAAAGTGGCCGCAGTTGTCGAGCAGGACCAGTTCCTTGCGGCCCTTGATGCGATCGAAGAATGGCCGGCTCGAGGCGATGGTGGTCCATTGATCGGCGGCAGGATGCGCGAGCAGCAGGGGACAGGCGTCGAAGTGTTCCGGCTCGACATCCGGTCGCACCGTAAAAATCGACGCCATGAATCCGACCGGAACGCGCGCGCCGCCGCCGCAAGGATCGGCCGCCACCAGCCGTGCCAAGGTCCGGTCGTTGGACATGGCGTGCATCCTGGTGAACCATTTGACCGGCAACCTGAGTCGTCCCGCCAGCGCGGCGAACGCCGGCATCAGCGGCATCAGTCCATGGCGGACCAGCGCATTGCGCGCGAACTGCTTTCTCGTCAATTCAAGGCGCGGATCCGCCAGCGTGGTGGCGATGACACCGGCAATCGCGCCACGCGGCATGGTCGCCGCACACAAATACGCCAGATACCCGCCCAGGCTGCCGCCGAACAACACGACGGGGCGACCGTTGCGTTGCCGTTCGGTAGCTGCAATGTCGGCCAGTAAATCAACCCAGGCATCGTAGCGAATCAATCCGGACGGCGCATCGCTGAGTCCGTAGCCGGGCAGGTCGGGTGCAATCACTTCATAACCGGCTTTGTGCAGCAGCAGGGCCAGCGGCGCGAACAGACGGCCATAACCGCCGCCGCCGTGCGCCAGGATCACGGTCAGCGGCGTGTCGTCGCGGCGATAGCGATCGAGGTGGATCCCGGCGCCGCGCCAATGCAGCCATTCTTCTTCAGGCGCATTGGCGGCGTCGACGCGGGCATGCGGCGGAAAGAAGCGCTGATACTGCTGCCAGTAAGTGATCGTGCGATAAGTCTTTTTCTGCATGAGCGAATCAATGTCGATCAACGGGAAGCCGCCAGCGCGTCGCGCGCCGCCGCCAGCCACAAGCCCACGGCATGGGCGCCCGGATCGGCGAAACCCAGCGCACGATCGCCCAGATAGCTGGAGCGGCCGCGCCTGGGCGTCATCGATGCGGTCTTTGCGGCGCCGTCAACTGCGGCGTCCACTGCTGCACTGATTGCCGCGTCTTCATTTTTCCCGCTGTCGAGCGCGGCTTGCAGCGCCTGAGCCGCCGGATACAAGGCGTCGATCATGGTGCGGTCGCCGGGATGGGCGCCGCCCAGCTCCGAAACGCCTTCGACTGCCGCGCTGAAGGCGGCGCTCCAGGCGCGGAGGTCATTTGTCTTTACACTGTCGAGCGTGGCCGCGGCGCGCATCAACAGGATCGCGTAGAGCGGGCCGGAAGTGCCGCCGACCACGCGGCGGATAGTCGCCGACATCGCGCGCAGCACCGCGGCCGGATCGGTTTCGGCCGGCCATTCGTCGACCTCGTCGCGAATACCTTGCGCGGCGCGCGCCATGCTGATGCCGAGATCGCCGTCGCCGACGCGTTGGTCCATGTCGGTCAGTACGGCTTCGGCGCCGGTCAGGCAGACACAGACGGCTTCAATGACGCGGCGCAGACGGGCATCTGCGGCCATGCGGTCGTTGCGTTTGACGTGGGGTGCCGGCGCAGCCGGTTTCACCGGGGTTGTTGCCAGACGGCCGCCCAGCGTTGGCCAGGCGCTGGTGAGGGCAGGTGCGTCGAGCAGGCCGAGACGACGGTCATCCACGCGCAAGACCGTCAGCGATATGCCGGCCATGTCGAGCGCGCTCAGGAAGGTGCCGGCCCAGGCGCGTGCGACTTCGACGCCGCGCGCATGGAGATCGCGCAAGGCGGCGTCGGCGACGATATCGAGCTCGCTCGCAGGCGTGCCGCCGAGGTTGTTGACCAACAGCGCAACACGGTCGCCGCGCCGGAGTTTGAGGTCACCGGCGATCTGTTGCAGCAGGCGCGCCACGATGGCGTCGGCCGGTACCAGCGCGCCGCGCTCGATGCCGGGTTCTCCATGGATGCCGAGGCCCCATTCGATTTCATTGTCGGCCAGCGTGAAGCCGGGCTTGCCCGCGGCGGGCACAGTACACGGCGTCAGCGCCACGCCCATGGTGGCGAGCGCCGCGATGGCGTCGCGCGCGACCTGGGCCACTTCGGCCAGCGATGCGCCTTGCGCGGCGGCGCCGGCGATCTTGTGCACCAGCACCGTGCCGGCCAGGCCGCGCCGTCCGGCATGCTGGCCGTGGGCGGAGAGGGCGACGTCGTCGGCCACGATCACCATTTCGACCGGGATGCCTTCGGCGCGAGCGATCTCGGCGGCAAGGCCGAAGTTGAGGCGGTCACCGGTGTAGTTCTTGACGATCAGCAGCACGCCCGCCGGACCGGCCACCGCGCGGATGGCGTCCAGCACGGCATCGGTCGAGGGCGAGGTGAAGACCTCACCGGCCACCGCTGCGCTCAGCATGCCGGCGCCGACATAGCCGCCGTGCGCCGGTTCATGGCCGGCGCCGCCACCCGAGATCAGCGCGACTTCACCGCGCGCCGCCGCCTGCGCCGCATCGGCGCGCACGACGATAGTCTTGCCTTGCAACAGCGCCAGATGCGGATTGAGCGCAACCAGGCCGTTGAGCATGTCGGGGACTACTTGCGATACATCGTTGATGAGCTTTTTCATGGGTCTCCAATCGGTGAAAGTGGGGCGCTTGTTTTTGTCGTTGTGTTCGCCTTGGGTATGCAGCGATTCTATTCGATGCGCCGCATTTGCTTCAGGAAGCTTCGTTGACCGCCTGCTTCGCCTGGCGCCGATACAGTCCTGGACTCACGCCGGTGCGGCGTTTGAAGGCCTTGTTGAAGGCGGCCTCGGATTCGTAGCCGACGGCCGAGGCGATTACCGCCAACGCCTGCTCCGAGTGGCGCAGCATGCCTTGCGCGCGGAACATGCGCCAGTGCACGAGATAGTCCAGCGGCGGCCGCCCGACCTTGTGGCGGAAGCGCTGGGCGAACGCCGAACGCGACATCCCGGCGGCCACCGCCAGCGACTCGACCGTCCAGCCGGCCGCAAGGTCACGGTGCACCAGTCGCAGCGTGGCGCCGATCTTTTGATCCGCCAGCGCCGCCAGCCAGCCGCTGGCGCCGTCCATCGCCAGTGATTGAACATGGGCGCGCACTGCCTGCGCGAACAGGATGTCGGCAAGGCGGCTGATGATCAGTCCGGAACCGAGGCCGGGTTGCGTGGTTTCCAACGCCAGCAGTTGCAGCGAGGACTGCAGCATGCGCGTACGCGCATCGTCCATGCGCACATGCAACAGCGGCGGCAACAGTTCAAACAAGGGTCGGGCGCCGTGCGGATCGACGTGGAACCAGCCGCTGAGCACGGTTGCACGGTCTCCTTCGTTCTTGGCGCCGATCACGACCACGCCGTCCACGCTGTTGCGCACGGCATCGACGCAATTGACGGTGGGCGAGCCGATCTCGTCCTGCAGCGTGTAGGCGGCGCCGTGCGGAATGAAGAAGCAGTCGCCCTCGGCCAGTTGCACCGGCTCTGCAGGTTGACCACCTTCGACATCCATGCTCAGCCAGGCGCGGCCGCGCAACATCAGGCCGAAGCGCGTGGTGCCGTCGATGCGGCGCGTATGCAGGCCCCACGGGGAGGTCGCTTCGAGGCGGGCGTGCTGGGCTTGTTCGACGCGCATGGCGGCGAAGACTTCATCAAGCGGATCCATAGGGGGGGCAATGATTTGGACGAACGGACAATAAATATAGCCGATCAGGCATGGTTCGTCTTATTGCTGCCACTTAGGATGGTGCATCGATCAAGGGAGCGGAAATTCTCCGGTCTCGTCGGCATTCATTTCAGGACATCAGATGACACTTCATGCGCAAGAACTGGCGGACCGTTATGCGGCTGCATGGAATCAACCGGACGCCACGATCCGCGCCGCCGAAATCCGCGCGTTGTGGACGGAGAACGGCGAACACTATGTCAAGGAGCGCGAAGTCCGCGGCTATGAACAACTGTACGTGCGCGTGGCCGGCTCGTACGAAAAGAACGTGCTCGGCAACGGCTTCCGCTTCCGCGCCGTGAGCGATGCCCAGAAGCTGCGCGACGTGGTGACGTTTCATTGGGAAATGATCCGGCCGCAAACCGGGGAGGTGCTGGCCACGGGGCTGGAAGTCCTGCGGCTCGATGCGGATGGAAAAATCCTGGTCGATTACCAGTTCATTGTGGGTTGACGAAAGCATTCATCCCAGCCGCTCCAGCACAAAGTCCACGAAGCTGCGCACCTTGGCGCTGGGACGGCTTTCCGGCCGGCGCACGATGTGCAGCGCCCGGGTCGGAAGTTGCCAGTCGGGTAGCAAGGCCGTCAGTCGGCCGGCGGCGATGTGTTCTTCCAGCAGGGTATCGGTCTGAACCAATACGCCCATGCCGGCCAGCGCCGCCGCCAGCAATGCCTGGCCGTTGTTGCTGGCGAAGCTGCCTTGCACAGGCACGTGAACAGCCTCGGCCTCGCGGCTGAAGCGCCAGGTGTGGCCGGGCTCCAGCGCACCGAAAGTCAGGCAGTGATGGCGTGCAAGATCGTCCGGATGTCCCGGGATGCCGTGGCGCGCGAGGTAAGCCGGACTGCCGGCGATCAGCATGCACGCCGGTCGCAGCGGCCGCGCGATCAGGCCGTCGTCAACCAGCGGGCCGGAGCGCACCGCAACGTCGACGGCTTCCTCGGCAAGGTCGACCACGCGGTTGTTGAGCGCCAGATCGATGTGCACCTGCGGATGGACGGCGGCATATTCGCCGATCACCGGCATCAGCCGCTGCAAGCCGTAGGAAACCGGGGCACTCACGCGCAGCACGCCTTGCGGTACGGCGCGCAAGGTCTCCGCCACGCGGTCGGCATTCTCGACGCTGGCCAGTACATCGCGGCACAACTCCAGATAGCGCGCGCCGATTTCGGTCAGGGCCTGTTTGCGCGTGGTGCGCTCCAGCAACCCGGCGCCCAGTTGCTGCTCAAGCGTTCGGACGTGCTTGCCGACCATGACGGCGGAAATATCGAGTATCTGCGCCGCAGCCGCAAAGCTCTCCGCGGTTGCCGCCACAACGAACACTTCCATGCTGCGTAGTTTATCGCTCATCTTTATCGTCCATCTTGTCGACTTTATCGTGATATTGCGAACTATTAGTTCTGAATGATCAAATAATTATGCCATTTATTGATTGAAAGCTTCTATTGATAATAGCTTACGACGATCCCGCCACCGTCCGGCAGGCGGGAAGTTCGTCGGTTTTTTTGGACAAGGAGAGCAAGCATGGCTGCCTATGCAATCGGCGCGCTAACGTTGCGCAATACGGACTGGCAAAAGGAATATGGCGAAAAGATGGCGCAGCTCATCACGAAGTACGGCGGCAAAGTCATCGCCAAATCGGCTCCGCACCTGCTGGAAGCAGTCAATCCCGCGCCCGATGCGGTGGTGGTCATCGAGTTTGCCTCGCCCGAACAAGTGCAAGCCTGGTATGACGATCCGGATCATGCGCCGTTGAAGCAACTGCGCCGTAGCGGTAGCGCGATTGACCTGTTGCTGGTCAACGGCCTATAGGCGATCATCCCGCGTTTTGCCCGACAAGCGCCCATAAAAAAACCGAAGCCGCAGCTTCGGTTTTTTCATTTCAACACGCAGACCCGAATCAGGTCGGCGCCGCAAAACGCACTGCCTGGCGCGCCAGCAGGCGCCATTGGCCGCCGGTCTTCTTCCAGACCATCAGGATCTTCAGCGACACGTTGCCCGGCTTGCCGGAGTCGTTGGTCGCTGCCGTCAGGGTGTGGCGGACCACGGCGACGTTTTCCTGCACGTTGACGGTTTGCGCCGTCAGGTCGATCTTGACGAAGGTCGATTCGCCGCTGACCAGTTGGCCGATGAACTCCGCCTTGGTCTGCACCACTCCGTTGGAGTGGCCGTAGCTCAACTGATCGTCGGTCAGCGCGTCCAGCGCGCCGCGGTCGATCTGCGACGTCATGGCCACGCGCAGTTTTTCAACCGCGGTCGCCACTGCTTGTTCGTCGGCGCCCGGGGCCGCTGCGGCACCCTGGGCGATCACCATTGAGCACACCATGGCGCTGGCCAGATACATCCATTTCCTGAACATCTTGTCTCCTTGAGTAGTTGTGGTTGGGTAAGACTGATCATGGCTTGTTGTTCTGTCATTGCGGACCCAGCTTGGCGATCAGCGCGCCCAGTGCTTCGCATTCGGCGGCGTTGAGGTCGGTCAGCGGCGCGCGCACCGGACCGGCGTCGTGGCCGACCAGGCGGGCCCCGGCCTTGACGATGCTGACCGCATAGCCTTGCATGCGGTTGCGGATTTCGAGGTAGGGCATGAAGAACTCGCGCAGCAGGTGATGCTGGGTGGCGAGGTCGTCCGCGGCGACGGCGTGGTAGAACTCCATCGCCGTCTTGGGAATGAAGTTGAACACCGCCGACGAGTACACCGGCGTGCCCAGCGCCTTGTAGGCGGCGGCATAGACCTCGGCCGTCGGCAGGCCACCGAGATAGGCGAAGCGATCACCCATCTTCATGTAGATCGAGGACATCAGCTCGATGTCACCGATGCCGTCCTTGAACCCGACCAGGTTCGGGCAACGCTCGGCCAGGCGCGCCAGCGTGGCGGGCGTCAATCGGCATTGGCCGCGGTTGTAGACGATGACGCCGAACTTGACGCTCTTGCAGACCGCTTCCACGTGCGCAGCGAGGCCGTCCTGGCCGGCTTCGGTAAGGTAGTGGGGTAGCAGCAGGACGCCGTGGGCGCCGGCTTTTTCCGCGGCCTGGGCGCATTCGATGGCGTAGCGGGTCGGCCCGCCGGCGCCGGCGATGATCGGCACCTTGCCTCGGCAGGTGTCGACGGCGGTCTTGATGATGGTCGGATATTCGTGACCGGTCAGCGAGAAAAACTCACCGGTGCCGCCGGCGGCGAACAGCGCGCTGGCGCCGTAGGGGGCCAGCCATTCCAGCCGCTCGGCATAGCCGCGCGCATTGAAGTCGCCGTTGGCGTCGAAGTCGGTCAGGGGAAACGAAAGCAGGCCGGAGCCCATGATGGTTTTAAGTTCTTGTGGCGTCATGATGGCGTGATGGTGGCTGAAGAAGGTGTCTCGGAAGGCGTTGTTATTGGCTTGTTGCTTTTATTTGTTATCAGTCATCATACAATGTGAATTCTGAATTTGCCAATGGCTACTTGCAACTATTTTTGCGTACCGGAGGAGGGTGCGACGGGACGGATGGATCGATTGTGCATCGCAGGAAGGCGATACTGCAGAGGGTGAAAATACCTCTTGTTAAACTTTAAATAAAGTTACTAATTAATTGTATTTAAAAGAAATTATTAAGTCATAAAAGTTAATGTGTTTTCTGAGGTTTACACTTTTTACCGCGCTGATGACGGCACTCTCCTGCTGCAGTGCGAAAGGAATTATTTTTTGAATTTTCAACGACTTCGTTTGACAAGGAAACGAGGCGAAGTTGATAATCCTCGCTCGCGTTATAAGACAACGTATCACGCAGCGCAGCATCCTCTCTTCAGAGCAGCGCGGCTACAGACCGATTAATTGGAAATACAGACATGGCCGACCAATCATCACGTGCAGCAGGCGCAGCAGAAGCCGCCGCACAAGACAAGAACCAACACAGATTCGGCCGCCTGTTGCTGACCGGCGCCGCCGGCGGTCTCGGCAAGGTATTGCGTCCGCGCCTGGCGGCGTTTGCCGACGTGCTGCGCGTGTCCGACCTGGGCGCCGCACTGGGCAACGATGCCGCGCCGCATGAAGAAGTGGTGGCCTGCAACCTGGCCGATCGCGCCGCGATGGATGCACTGGTCGCCGGCTGCGATGCCATCGTCCATCTTGGCGGGGTCTCCGTCGAGCGACCATTCGAAGAGATCCTGGAAGCCAATATCAAGGGGGTGTTCCACGTCTATGAAGCAGCGCGTCGCCACGGCGTCAAGCGCGTGGTGTTCGCCAGCTCCAATCACGTTACCGGTTTCTACCGCCAGGACGAGCGCATCAACGCACGCGACCTGCGCCGTCCGGACGGTTACTACGGCCTGTCGAAGTCCTACGGCGAAGACATGGCGCAATTCAACTACGACCGCTATGGCATCGAGACCGTCAGCATCCGTATCGGCTGGTCGTTTCCAGAACCCAAGGACCGCCGCTCGCTGGCCAGCTGGCTGAGCTACGACGACCTGACCGAGCTGATGCGCTGCTGCCTGTTTACACCTGATGTCGGCCATACCGTCGTTTATGGGATGTCGGCTAATCCGTCTACGTGGTGGGACAACCGCTATGCCGCACACCTCGGTTTCAAGCCGCGCGATACGTCCGATGTTTTTCGCGCCAAGATCGAGGCGCTGCCGCTGCCGCCGGCGGATGACCCGGTGCGGGTCTATCAAGGTGGCATCTTCACCGTCACCGGTCCGTTCGATCCGAAATGACAGATATCGGGATTGCGGGAAGGTAAGGCGAAAACGCAAAAAAAGTTATCGCGTCCACTTCTACATTCTTGATTGTATGTTATCGTACATCTATGTTATCGTTGCGCCGCATGAAGATGCAGCGCTGCCGGTTTCAGTGGCAAGCGGGTGTCGAAAACAGGCCGCAGCAGCCGACAGCCGCCGTATCGACTGGCAATGTCAGTCAGCAATAACAAGCAGCAATACAAGCAGCAAAGGCTGGTAACAAGACAGCCGCCTTGTCCGGCAACCCGGCGGAGACAGCGCAACGCGCCGGCGTTGGACGAGGTGAAGGGAGACGGTAGTAGTGACGGTGAGCGACAGCAAGCAAAAACAATAACGCACGCACCGCAGGCAGCGACGCTATCGCAGGGACCGGTAACAGCGATCCCGCAGACGGCGCCGCAGGCTCAGGGAAAATCGATTAGTTTCGTTCCACGGTGGATCGCCTCGTTGTCAGTCGGCTCCTCGTGTCCTCCACTGTCATTACATCGCCGAATTAAACGCCACGTATAAAGGGCATCATCGGCATGGGTTTTTCACTTAATTTCGCTCCTCTGGCGCCATATTGGCCGGTCTTCCTGACCGGCGCATGGCTGACGCTGAAGATGACGACGGTCGCCATCGTGGTCGGCGTCTCGATCGGTACGCTGATCGCGTTCCTCAAACGCGGCAGCAACCGCGCCATTTCCAAAGCCTGTTCCGCCTATATCGAAGCGGTGCGCAATACGCCTTTCCTGGTGCAGATCTTCCTGCTGTACTTCGGCCTGGCCAGCCTCGGCATCCACATGCCGACGTTCGCCGCCGCCGTGCTCGCAATGATCATCAACATTGCCGCCTACGCCGCCGAAATCATCCGCGCCGGCCTGGAATCCGTCCCCAAGGGCCAGATTGAAGCAGCCGAATGCCTTGGCTTGTCGCGCTGGCGCATCGCATGGCACGTGATGTTGCAACCCTCGATCGAGCGTGTCTATCCGGCGCTGACCAGTCAGTTCCTGCTGATGATGCAGGCCTCGGCCATGGCCTCGCAGATATCGGCAGAAGAATTGACCGCGATCGCCAATACCGTGCAATCCGATACCTTCCGCTCGCTGGAAACCTATATCGTCGTCGCCTTCATGTACCTCGCGTTGTCGATCCTGGTCAAGCTGCTGGCCTGGGGCTTCGGCGAATACCTGTTCAAGCGCCGCCGCATCATCCGCCGCGCCGCCATGGAAGCTGCACGCCGTCGTCCGCCTGCAACGCCTCCATTCCAGCCGGGCGTGGCCGCGACCGCAGCTGCGACAGGCGTAAACACGACCAACACCACCAACGGGAGCGCATCATGATCGGCAGTTTCTCCTGGGGACATTTCTTTTATCTGGTGCAGTCGATCTGGTGGACGCTGGTGCTGTCAGGCCTGGCCTTCATCCTCGGCAGCATCGGCGGTTTCGGCGTAATGCTGGCGCGCATTTCGCCGCGCCGCTGGCTGTGGATGCCGACACTGGTGTACATCGAGTGCATCCAGGGCATTCCGCTGCTGATCCTGTTGTTCATCGTGTATTTCGGCCTGTCGGTGTATGGCTTCGCCTTGCCGGCGCTGGTGGCGGCCGGGCTGGCGATGATGGTCTATACCAGCGCCTACCTCGGCGACATCTGGCGCGGTTGCGTCGAAGCGATGCCGCGTCCGCAATGGGAAGCGGCCGAATGCCTGTCGCTGACGCGCTGGCAGACGCTGCGTCTGGTGATCATTCCTCAAGCTTTCCGCCTGTCGTTGCCGCCGACCGTGGGCTTCCTGGTGCAGGTCATCAAGATGACTTCGCTGGCTTCCGTGATCGGCTTTATCGAACTGACCCGCGCCGGTCAGATCATCAACAACTCAATTTTTCAGCCTTTCCTGATTTTCAGTCTGGTAGGGGCGTTCTATTTTGTACTGTGCTACCCGCTCTCGCGCTGGAGTGAATCGATGGAGAATAAGCTCAATGTCAGCAATCGTTAAATTAGATCAGATTTACAAGAGCTTCGGCTCTAACCAGGTACTGAAGGGGGTTTCCTTCGAAGTGCAAAAGGGCGAGATGATCGCCATCATCGGCGCCAGCGGCTCCGGCAAGAGCACCGCGCTGCGCTGCATCGACCGCCTCGAGAAGGTCGATTCCGGCACCATCGAAGTCTGCGGCATGCGCGTGGATGACCCGGCCGTCGACCTGCATAAACTGCGCCAGGAAGTCGGCATCGTATTCCAGAGCTACAACCTGTTCCCGCACCTTACCGTGCAAGAGAACATCATGCTGGCGCTGCGCCACGTCAAGCAACAGCCCAAGGCGCAAGCCTTGAGCGTGTCGCTGGCTGCGCTGGAGCAAGTCGGCCTGGGCAACAAGGCTGACGCCTACCCGGAACAGTTGTCGGGGGGCCAGCAACAACGCGTGGCGATTGCCCGCTCGCTGGCGATGGCGCCGAAGGTCATGCTCTTCGACGAAGTCACCTCGGCGCTCGATCCGCAGCTGACCGGCGAAGTGCTGCGTGTGATGGAAGACCTGGCCGCCGGTGGCATGACCATGCTGCTGGTGACCCACGAAATGGCCTTCGCCAAGCGCGTGGCTGACCGCATCATTTATATGCACCAGGGCACCGTATGGGAAGTCGGCCCGGGCGAGATGCTGGACAACCCCAAAACACCGGAATTGCATGCCTTCCTGAACAACGGCCTGTAATCCATGAAATGAGTTCCATAGTTTTTCATTGCAACACAATCAAACCAAGGAGACCTGCATGAAACTGAATCACATCTTCGCCCGCACGTGCATCGCTGCGCTGCTGACCGCCGGCCTGGCTCATGCCGCCATGGCCGACCAGCTCGACGACATCAAGAAGGCCGGCAAGGTCCGCGTGGCGATCGCCATGGGTACGCCGCTGTTCAGCTTCGCCGACGCCAACCTGCAACCGGCCGGTTCCGACGTCGAGACCGCCGAACAATTCGCCAAGGACCTGGGCGTCAAGCTGGAAATCGTGCCAGTCACCAATGCCGCGCGCATCCCGACATTGCAGGCCAACCGCGCCGACGTCGTCATCGCCGACCTGTCGATCACGCCTGAACGTGCCAAGGTGGTGGACTTCTCCATTCCTTACGCCGTCATCACTATTATCGTTGGCGGTCCGAAGAACATCCAGATCAAGGACTACAACGACCTCAACGGCAAGCGCATCGGTCTGACGCGCGCCACAGTCAACGACACGTTGACGACAGCGCAAGCCAAGGGCGCGGAGATCGTGCGCTACGAAGACGACGCCACCCTGATCACCTCGATGGTGACCGGCCAGGTCGAGATCTTCTCCAGCACGCCATCGAATCTGGGTGAAATGATCAAGCGCGCACCGGGCAAGAACCTGGAACTGAAATTCGCGCAAAAGGACTTTGACCTGGGCATCGCCTTCAACCAGAACCAGCCGCGCCTGAAGGAGTGGATCAACAACTGGGTCCTGACCAACCACCGCAACGGCAAGCTGGACGCGATCTACGTCAAGTTCCACGGCCGCCACCTGCCTGCTGCGGTCGCCAAGCAATAAGCAACAAGCAACAAGCAGTTGCAAGCAAGTTATAAGCGATAAAAACAGCCGTATCCTATTATTCCCGCATTGGTGGGGATGAACTGAAAGCCGCTCTTCGGAGCGGCTTTTTTATGGAATCGGGAAAGACGATAATCAGGATTGCGGCAACCGCCGCGCGCCTTTGAAGCGGCTCTTCCAGTATGGCTCGCTGAGGCGGGACTGGTAAACGACGCCGTGCTTGCGCGAGGCATGCACGAAGTTTTCGTCGCCGACGTAGACGCCGACATGCGAGACGCCACGCTGCGCGTTGCGAAAGAACACCAGATCACCCGGCTGCAGGGCGGCGACATCGACGGCGGCGCCGACTTCGCTGATTTCACGGGCGGTGCGCGGCAGCTCGCCGCCGCCGGCATCCTTGTACAGCAGTGCGATGAAGGCGCTGCAGTCAAGGCCGCTGTCGGGATCGGTGCCGCCGAACTTGTAGCGGATGCCGCTGGACAGGCTGCTGACGGCGCGGGCGGCGAAGCGTTCCGAAGAAGATGAAATTTCGCCCGCGCAAACGGCGGTACTGATGAGACAAAGCAGCGGCAACAGCCACCGGCATGAAAAAATCGGCATGAATGAGTTCCCGGCACAGTCCTGGAGGACGCTACCTGATGAATGACGGACAAGCGGAAGGCGCACATGCGCCGGAGAAGTTGAAACGAAAAGACGAGGCGGGTTGACGCGAACGACTGGACGCAGTGTAGGCGCAGGGTGTCCGGCAAACTATAGGAAAACTCTCAAAAGACATTGGAGCGGCCCCAATAAACCCGGACCCGCAAATAAGAAAGCCGCCCTTGACGGACGGCTTCTTGCTTATCCCCGCATGGGATAGGACCTAAGAACCCTGAACAGGCAGCGCAAGATTGCGCTTACGTGTTCTTATGGCTTTGACGGCCGGATGCAGCATGTTGCTCACTGGAACCGCCGCGCGTACCGGTAGCGGAACCGGAATTCCCGGCACTCGATCCGCTCGCATTCTTGTGGCTTTGCTGGCCCGCATGCATCTGCTGGTCGTGCGAACCGCTGCGCGGCGAAGCCTGTTGCTGCTGGCCGCTGTTCTTGTGGCTTTGCTCGCCCGCCCGGACGTGCTGATCGTGACTGTTGCGATTCGAGTTGGATTGTGTAGTCATCATGTTTCCTTTTTCAAAAATGGAAAGGCTCATTGAAGCTGTCACCGCCCGGCGCCAGGAAAGCCGAAAACGGCGCCGAACGATCATCCCCGGAGGACGCCACGCAAGGAGGAGGGGCCTGCGCCGCGCCGATGTCCGGGAATGAGCAACCATGGTAGGCCTTCAGCACGGCCATGCCTATGTGGCATCTTCCGATTCGGGCGTGGGAGGATGTTGTCGGACCTGACAGAGAGACTCTGTAGCCGATGACGACAATCACGCCGCGAGACCGGCCCCGACCTGACGACGGAGAAAGGCGGTGAAGTCCCACACGCCAATCAGCACAGTCCTACTGCACCCGGTGCCGGAGGGGGATATGATCAAGGCGTCGCCACTCCCACCGGACGCCATGTTTCCACAAGACCTGATCGTCGACCGCCTGCAGCATTCCGCCTTCCGGATGCGCTTCGCGTTGAAGCCGCCGGAATATCGCTATCTGCAAGAGCACGGTCTGGAAGAAGTATTGCAACATGCAGAGAGCTTTATCGCCACCCGCCTCGCGCCCGCGCATCCCGACAAGGACGGCAAGCAGACGCCGTTTCGCGGGCACCCGGTCTTCGTAGCGCAGCATGCGACCGCGACCTGCTGCCGCTCCTGTCTTGAGAAATGGCATGGCATCGGCATGGGGCAGGCTCTGACGACACTGCAGACCCAGCACGTCATCGACATGCTGGCGCGCTGGTTGCAAGACCAGAAGGAGCCGGTGGAAACTCCGCGTCCGCCGCGCAAGAAAGCCGGCAAGCCGGCCCCCCGCAACGCCATCTCCGACGAGCGCCAGGGCGTGCTGTTCTAAATCCTAAGTCTTAGGTCCGCAGTCTTAAGTCGCAGCCTGACTTCCTGTCTTCATTCCCGTCTTCATCTCCATCCTGCATCCGCTTCCGTATTTCCCTCCGACGCCTTCAAAAAATCTGACGCCCGAACAGGGCGTCCGCTTATGTCGCCCGCCAAACTTTGTCGCTAGGCTCTTCCTTGGCTAGCGTAGTAGCGCGTCTTCACGGTGTGCATGCGCTGTTTTTCGAGTGCATACATAAAGAGGTTTTCATCATGGCAGCAAAGAAATCAGGCAGTGGCGGCAATGAAGCGGCAGGATCGGTACTCGGCACCATGGCAGGCGCGGCGGCAGTCAGCCCCAACAGCGGCAAGAAAGTGTTGCCGGCGGATCTGTTGAAAAAGATCGTTGACGGCGCCGACCTGGCCGCCGCCATCACGCACAACGCATCCAAGCCGGGCGAGTTCCTTCATCCCGGGGACGATACCGCGCATATCCCCGAGGCCGGCACCATTGCCGCGCCGGGCTCGCCACAGGCTACCGCCGGCACCATCAGCGAAACGGTCAGCTCGGACAAGACCGGCGGCGCCGCCGTACCCGGCCACAATGCCGTCGGCGGCAACCTGGACCGCGTACGCGTTGACTCCGGCGCGCAGGCACTGACCACCAACCAGGGCCTCGCGATCGCCGACAACCAGAATTCCCTGAAAGCAGGCGTGCGCGGACCGACCGCACTGGAAGATTTCATCCTGCGCGAAAAGATCACCCATTTCGACCATGAGCGCATTCCGGAGCGCGTGGTGCATGCGCGCGGTTCCGGCGCGCACGGCTATTTCGAATGCTACAAGGACCTCAGCCAACTGACCCGCGCCGCGCCGTTCGCCGGCGACGGCAAACGCACCCCGGTGTTCGCCCGCTTTTCGACGGTGGCCGGCGGCGCCGGGTCGGCCGACACCGTGCGCGACGTGCGCGGTTTCGCCGTCAAGTTCTATACCGATGAAGGCAACTGGGACCTGGTGGGCAACAACATCCCGGTATTCTTCATCCAGGATGCGATGAAATTCCCGGACCTGGTCCACGCGCTCAAACCGGAGCCGCATTTCGGCATGCCGCAAGCCTCCAGTGCGCACGATACCTTTTGGGACTTCGTCTCGCTGATGCCGGAGTCGACCCACATGCTGCTGTGGCAGATGTCGGACCGTGCGATTCCACGCAGCTACCGCATGATGCAGGGTTTCGGCGTGCACACCTTCCGCCTGGTCAACGCCGCCGGCGAATCGGTGTTCTGCAAATTCCACTGGACTCCCATCGCCGGCACGCATGCGCTGGCCTGGGACGAAGCGGTCAAGATCAGCGGCGCCGATCCCGATTTCCATCGACGTGACTTGTGGGAAGCGATCGAGTCCGGCCATGCGCCCGAATGGGAGCTGAGCCTGCAGGTGTTTTCGGAAGAGCAGGCCGAAAGCTTCGATTTCGACGTGCTCGACCCGACCAAGCTGGTGCCGGAAGAACTGGTGCCGCTGACGCCGGTGGGCAAGATGGTGCTCAACCGCAATCCGGACAATTTCTTCGCAGAGACCGAGCAGATCGCCTTCTGCACGGCGCATATCGTGCCGGGCATCGACTTCAGCAACGATCCGCTGCTGCAAGGACGCATCCATTCCTACCTGGACACCCAGATCAGCCGGCTTGGCGGCGTCAACTTTCACGAGCTGCCGATCAATGCACCGCTGGCGCCGGTGCACAATAACCAGCGCGACGGCATGCATCGCCAGGCGGTGCATCGCGGCCGTGTCTCGTATGAACCCAACTCGCTGGGCGGCGGTTGTCCGTTCCAGGCTGGGGCCGCCGGTTTTACCAGCTTTCCGCAGCCGGTGGAGGGCGACAAGGTACGCGCCAAACCGGAGAAATTCGCCGAGCATTATGCCCAGGCCAAGCTGTTCTGGAGCAGCCAGTCCGCCGCCGAGCAGCGCCACATCATCAAGGCGTTCCGCTTTGAGCTGACCCGCGTGCAGACCCCGGCGATCCGCCAGCGCGTAGTCTCGCTGCTGGCCAATGTGGACGATCTGCTGGCCGAGAGCGTGGCGGAAGGCCTCGGTTTCGAGGTGCCCGAGCCGGCGCCTGACCTCGGCCCGGTCGAGAAACCTGCCTATGCGCCATCGCCGGCCTTGTCGCTGACCGCCTATCCGGGCGACGGCAGCATCCGCACGCGCCGGATCGCCATCCTCGCCGCCGACGGCGTTGACGTCGAGACGTTGTCCCGGATTTACGACGTATTGCTGCAGCAAGGCGCCGTACCACGAGTACTGGCGCCGGTGCTGGGCGCCGTCAAGGGCGCCAACGGAAAGGCCGCGAACGGCTGGCAGGCCGACGTCACGATCGAAGCGGCGCCGTCGGCGCTGTACGACGCGCTCATCATCGCGCCGGGTGAGGTCGCCACCACCAGCCTGTGCGAAAACGGCCTGGCCATCGAGTTCGTCAAGGACCAGTACCGCCATTGCAAGCCGATTCTCGTGATCGACACCGGCGCCGAACTTCTTGACCGCGCCGGCTTGCCTGCCGTGTTGCCGACCGGCGATCCTGACTTTTCGCTGATCAACGTATCCGCCGACCAGCTCGACGAAGGACTGGCGCAATTTATCCAGGCCCTCGGCGGTCCGCGCGAACTGGATCGCGAAACCGATCCGCCGGTGGTCTGATGAACACGCCCGCCAAAGACAACGTCGACGGGATTCGCCGTTTTCTCGCGGAGTTGCCGGAGCGGCCCGATGCCGGCCAGCTGTTGTGTGAAATGGTCGACGCCGGCCTGGATCGCCTCAGCCTGCCGGGATCGGGACAGACGCTGCAACGCTGGCGCACGCTGGCGGCAGTGGCGGCATACGACCTGAGCCTCGTGAAATTGTATGAAGCCCATGCCGACGCCCTGGCCATCCTCGCCGAGGCCGGCGCCGATATCGCACCGCCTCTCAGCGTCTGGGGCGTGTGGTGCGCCGAGCCGCCCAAGGCGCGGCTCGACATCCACACCGCCTCGGCCGAAGATCCGGGCCGCGTCATCATCGATGGCGTCAAGGCCTGGTGCTCAGGCGCCAATGCGCTCAGCCACGCCATCGTCAGCGGCTGGAACGCCGACGGTCATCCTTGCCTGGCGGCGGTCGACCTGGACCAGCCCGGCGTGACCGTGACCGACGAAGGCTGGCATGCGGTCGGCATGGCCGAGACCATGAGCGTCAACGTGCATTTTGACAAGGCGCGCGGCACGGCCGTCGGCGGCGCTGATTTCTATACCGACCGCCCCGGTTTCTGGCAGGGCGGCGCGGGCATCGCCGCATGCTGGCACGGCGCCGCGGCGCAGCTGGCAAGTTACCTGCGCCGACAGTTGGCAGGCCGCGACGACGCCCACGCGCTGGCCCATCTCGGCCGCGCCGACGTGGCGTTGAGCGCCTCGGCGGCGGGATTGCGCGCCGCTGCGGAAGCCATCGATGCCGCGCCCGCGGCGGACGCGTATCGGCTGGCGATGCGGGTGCGTCTGGCGACCGAGCAGGCTGCCGTGGAGGTCATGCAGGCTTTGGGGCGTGCACTTGGCGCTGCGCCGCTGTGTCGAGATCCCTGGGTCGCCCGCATGATGGCCGATTTGCCGGTGTTCCTGCGCCAGAGTCATGCAGAACGCGACCTGGCGGCACTGGCGCACTCGACGCTGCAGCAGGCGGAACACGAGAACGGGGGAGAGGAAGAATGGCGACTCTGATTGAAGAAACACACGGAGAGAGCGATCATCCGGCCACCGATGAAACACGCTGGCGCGATGATCCGCGTCTGGCCAAGGTGCCGCAAGTCCATCCCGAAACCCTGGTCTCGCCCGATTCGCGCGCCGTCATCGTCGCGCCGCATCCCGACGACGAAGTGCTCGGCTGCGCAGGCCTGCTGATGCACCTGGCGCGCAGCGGACATGAGATCCTGCTGATTGCGGTCTCCGACGGCGAGCGCAGCCACAGCAGCGAGTCGGCGTTCAGCAGGGACTGGCTGTCGCACGCGCGCCCGGCCGAAACCAGCGAAGCCCTGAGCGCGCTGGGCGTTGCCAATATCACCATCATGCGCGCCCAGTTGCCCGACAGCCGGGTGGGCGAACATCAGCGCAAATTGCAGGACTGGCTCGGCGCCTACCTGCAGCGCGGCGATACCGTCTTCGCCAGTTGGCATCGCGACGGCCATCCGGACCATGAAGCAGTCGGCCTGGCCAGCCGCGACGCCGCTCGCGCCATCGGTTGCCGCCTGATCGAAATCCCGATCTGGATGTGGCACTGGCGCACGCCCGAGCATCACGAAATCCCCTGGCAGCGCGCACGCAAACTGGCGCTCGACCCGGACATGCGGGCACGCAAGAAGGCGGCGCTGGAATGTTATCGCAGCCAGCTCGAGCCTGATCATTCGACCGGCAACGCCGCGATCCTGCCGCCCGAGGTGCTGGCGCATTTCCATCGGGACTTCGAGATTTATTTCGTCTGAACGGACACCATGCCATGCGCGCCACTTCACAAGACTATTTCGACGCGCTCTATGATCGGAGCGACGATCCCTGGCGCATCGCCGGCAACTGGTACGAACAGCGCAAGCGCGGACTGGTGACGGCCATGCTTCCGCGCCGGCGCTTTCGTCACGCGTTCGAACCGGCCTGTGGCAGCGGCGAGCTGTCGCTGGAATTGGGCCGACGCTGCGACCGGCTCTTGTGCAGTGATTTCTCGGCCACGGCGGTTCAGATTGCCCAAGAACGCTGGCATCAGGCGGGCGCAAGCAGCCGGGGAGTGCCCAGTGACGCCCGTTTCATACGCATGGCGGTGCCCGGCGAGTGGCCGGCGCAATGGGGGCCGGCATTCGACCTGATCATCCTGAGCGAATTCGGCTATTACCTTGACCGGGGTGCTCTGGACGCCTTGCCCGCGCTGGCGGATGCGTCGTTGGCGGCCGACGGCGTGCTGCTGGCTTGTCACTGGAAACACGACTTTGCACAACGTGTGCATGCTACGGCGACGGTGCATGCGCTGTTCGATCAACTGGACGGCTTGCATCGCTGTGCGCACTACGAAGACGCCGATTTCCTGCTCGATGTCTGGAGCCGGGAGTCGCGTTCGCTGGCGACGCTGGAGGAATTGACATGATCGGCGTCGTGATTCCCGTGCACAACGAAGAAGATTACCTGCGCGCCTGTCTGGCCTCGGTGCAACTCGCCATCGCCCATCCGGGTCTGCCGGCCGAAGAAGTGCGTATCCTGGCGGTGCTGGACGCTTGCAGCGACGGCTCGGGCGACATCGCGCAAGGACTGGATATTGACTGTCTCACCATCGATTCGCGCAACGTCGGCATGGCGCGGGCGGCGGGCGCCACCATATTGATGGAAGCGGGTGCGCGCTGGCTGGCATTTACCGACGCCGACAGCGTGGTGGCGCCGGCCTGGCTGGCGACCCAGCTTGCGCTGGCGGCAAAGGATGCGGCCGATGCCGTCTGCGGTACCGTCGCGGTGGACGACTGGTCGCCGCATGGCGAGCGCGCCCACTTTCTGCGACAGCACTTCCAGGCGACCTATTGCGATCAGGATCAGCATCGCCATATCCACGGCGCCAACCTGGGCGTGTCGGCGGCGGCATACCGGCTTGCCGGCGGCTTTACCGCGCTCACCTGCGGCGAGGACGTCGCCCTAGTGCAGGCCTTGCTTGCCTGCGGCGCCCGCATCGCCTGGAGCGCCGCGCCGCGCGTGACCACCAGCAGCCGCATCGCCAGCCATGCACGGGGAGGTTTCGGCGATACCTTGTCCGCCGTGGCCATGCGCGGCGCATAGAGGACTTCCGTTTGTCCTACAAGAGAATCGGTGTTCGGCCACCTCCTCAAATCCTGCGGCGATGAGGATACTCGCTGCTTGCGTTCGGCAATTACTTGCGCAAGGAAAACTCCGTCGAAAAATAGTGCCGCAGGGCACAAAAATGCGGGCAATCCGTACAGGGGAAGGGGATGCACATCACTATCGCAGCATGGTTTCCGCGCGGCTACACGCCCGTGCGATCGCGACCGTCACGCAAACAAATCCAGATCACCCCCATGCACGTTGATGCCCGTGCGCCGACGCCGCGCAGGTGCTTGTTTTAACTGCATTGAGCAATTGCATAGAACGCTTTCAATTTCATACAAGACCCAAGGAACAGCATGTCGACCAACAATGATGCCGCCCAACTGGCAACGCTGATACAAAAATTCAACGAACCCATCCTCCAGAGCTGGTTCGAGCAACTCAAGGCGAAAGCCATGACTTTCGATTCCGGCGCCGGAGAAGCCACGCGCAAGCACTGCGGGCAGTTGCTGAGCCTGCTCGGCAGCGCCGCCCAGCGCGGCCAGCTGGACAATATCGAAGGACGCGAATGGGATGAAGTGCGTCAGTTGCTGGCCGAGGTGTCGCAGAATCGCGCCCGCCAGGGCGCCACGCCCAGCGAGACGGCGATTTTCGTGTTTTCGCTCAAGCAGGCGCTGTTCCCGTTCCTGCGCAGCGAGCTGGAAAAACAACCGGAAGCGCTGGCCAGCGCCACTTGGGCCATCACCGGCCTGCTCGAGCAGCTCGGCCTGTATACCGTGCAGGTGTTCCAGGAAAGCCGCGACCGCATCATCGCGCGCCAGCAGCAGGAACTGCTGGAATTGTCCACGCCCGTGGTCAAGCTGTGGCAAAACATCCTGGCGCTGCCCCTGATCGGCACGCTCGACAGCGCGCGCACCCAGGTGGTGATGGAAAACCTGCTGCAAAAAATCATCGAAACCGGCGCCGCCATCGCCATCATCGACATTACCGGCGTGCCCACCGTGGACACACTGGTGGCGCAGCATCTGCTCAAGACCATCGCAGCGGCGCGCCTGATGGGCGCTGACTGCATCATCAGCGGCATCCGTCCGCAGATCGCGCAGACCATCGTCCACCTCGGCGTCAACCTGGAGGATGTGATCACCAAGGCTACGCTGGCCGACGCCTTCCTCATTGCGCTGGAACGCACCGGCGCGAAAATCACACTGGACAACAAGGGGTAAGCCAGGCATGGAGCGCATTCCCATTCTCCGTATGGGCAAGCTGCTGTTGGTCACCATCCAGGTAGACATGCACGACAGGCTTGCCATGACCTTGCAGGACGACTTGACCGACCGCATCGTCAAGGACGAGGCCAAGGGCGTCCTGATCGACATTTCCGCGCTGGACCTGGTGGATTCCTTCATCGGCCGCATGATCAGCAACACGGCCGCCATGGCGCGCGTGCTTGACGCCAGCACGGTAGTGGTCGGCATGCAGCCGGCGGTCGCCATCACGCTGGTCGAGCTCGGACTGACGCTGACCGGCGTAAAAACGGCACTCAACGTTGAGAAGGGCGTGGCGTTGCTGGAAAAGAGCATGCGCAGATGAGCGGCTACTCAGCCCCGGCATTTGAATTCAACCCCAGCCTGCTCCCCGTCGGCGGAGCCATGGTCCAGCAATCGCAGAGTTTGCCGCTGCATTCGGACGAGCACGTCGTGATGCTCAGGAAAGTGGTGCGCGAGCGTTCCATCGAACTGCAATTCGGGTTGGTCGACCAGACCAAGCTGATTACTGCCGCCAGCGAAATTGCGCGCAATACGCTGAAATATGGCGGCGGCGGCGAAGTGCGCCTGCAAAACCTGGACACCGGCGCGAAAGTGGGCGTATGCCTGACCTTCGTCGACGACGGCCCTGGCATCGTCGACATGGAGCGCGCCATGACCGATGGCTACACCAGCGGCGGCGGCCTGGGACTTGGACTGGGCGGCGCACGCCGACTGGTCGACGATTTTGAAATATGTACACAACCGGGGAAAGGTACAGCCGTGATTCTGATCAAGTGGAAGCGATGCTGAGCAATGGGCAGCAAGCCTTTACGATTGCCCACTCCAGCGATATCTCCTCAGCGCGCCGCTATGCGGCGCAGCTGAGTTCCGCACTTGGCTTCGGCGAAGTGCAGGCGGGCCGCCTGGCGATCATCGTCACGGAAGCGGCAACCAATATTCTCAAGCATGCCGGCGATGGACTGATGCTGATCACGCCGCTGTCCGATGGCGACCGCCATTCGATCGAAGTGCTGGCGCTGGACCGCGGCAAGGGCATCGCCAATCTCGGCGAAAGCCTGTCCGACGGCGTCTCCACCAGCGGCACGCAGGGTACGGGACTGGGCGCCATCCGGCGCCTGTCGCGCACGTTCGACGTCTATTCGGCGCCGGGCAAGGGCAGCGCCTTCTATGCGGCGATTGACCATGTCGAAGCCCTGGCTGCACCGGTGCGGCCGGTGGAACATGCCGCCATTTGCATCCCGATCGCGGGCGAAGATGAATGCGGCGACGCCTGGGCTGTGGCGATCGATGACACCGGCGTCACCATGATGGTGGCTGATGGCCTGGGACACGGGCCGGAAGCGGCGCGTGCCTCGAACGCTGCCGTGCAGGAGGTGAAGTCCCGGCCGGAACAGGCGCCCGCCGTCGTCATGGAGCATATCCACAAGGCCTTGCGACCCACCCGCGGCGCTGCGGTCGCGGTAGCGCGCCTCGCCCTGGGCAGTGAGGAACTTGTCTTCGGCGGCATCGGCAACATTGCCGCCGCCGTGTTTGGCCCGGAGTCGCGCAAGCAAATGGTGTCGCACAACGGCATCGTCGGGCACAACATGCGCAAGGTGCAGGAATTCCCGGCACCATGGCCGCAGGAGGCGGTCTACATCATGTGTTCGGACGGCATTACCACGCAATGGGACATCGCCGGCTATCCGGGTTTGTTTGCGCGGCATCCGGCGGTGATCGCCGGCGTGATTTACCGTGATTTCTCGCGTGGACGCGACGACGCCACCGTGCTCGTCATCAAAAGAAATGCATAGGCAGGTCATGATCCATCCACTTTTCAGTCTCGGCATCGGCAGCGAGCAGGACGTCGTTACCGTGCGGCAGCGTGCACGCGAAGTATCGGCCATGCTGGAATTCAGCGGGCAGGATCAGGTGCGCGTGGCCACTGCCGTGTCCGAACTGGCGCGTACGATTTTCGCCTATGCGTCGGGCGGGCAGGTCGAATTTGAAATCGGCAGGGCCGGTCCGCTGCCGGCGCTCAACATCCGCATCAAGAGCAGCGGCGGCGGAATTCGCACCGCCACCGCCGATACGGCTGCAGCCAGGAACATGCCGTGGCAGCAGGACGAGGCGTTGGACGCCGCGCTCGTCAGCGCGCAGCGCCTGATGGACGGATGCGATATCCGTGAAGAGAACGGCCGCATGCTGGAAATCGCCTTGCACAAGTACGTGCCGGCAAGCGTGGCGCTGACACCTGAAAGGATCGCGGAAATCGTCCGCCTGGAAACACGCCGGCCGGTCACGAACACCTACCAGGAAGTGCAATTGCAGAATCGCGAACTGCTCGACACGCTGGCGGAGTTGCGCGTCAAGCAGGACGATCTGTTGTCGCTGACGCAAGAACTGGAAGACACCAACCGCGGTGTGCTGGCCCTGTACGCAGAAATTGAAGAAAAAGCCGAGCGCCTGCGCGAAGCCGACGCCATGAAATCGCGCTTCCTGTCCAACACCAGCCATGAGCTGCGCACGCCGCTCAGCTCCATCCGCGCGCTGTCGCAGATCTTGCTCGACCGTATCGACGGCGAACTTACCGGCGAGCAGGAAAAGCAGATCCAGTTCATCAACCAGGCGGCCACCAATCTGTCGGATCTGGTCAACGACCTGCTCGATCTGGCCAAGATCGAAGCCGGAAAAACCGAGATCAACAGCAGCAGTTTCACCATCGGCAACTTGTTCAGCACCTTGCGCGGCATGCTGCGGCCATTGTCGGAAAAAGCCACCGTCGAACTGTTCTTTGAAGAGCCCGGATCGCTGGAAATGATCACCGATGAAGGAAAACTATCGCAGATCCTGCGCAATTTCATTTCGAACGCGCTCAAATTCACCGAGCATGGTTCGGTGCGCGTCTCTGCACGCGCGGACGCCGGCCTGCAAACCATTCGTTTCAGCGTGGCCGACACCGGCATCGGCATCGCGCCCGAGAACCTGCAATTCGTCTTCGAGGAATTCAGCCAGATCGAAAGTCCGCTGCAGCGCCGCGTCAAGGGCACCGGCCTCGGCCTGCCGCTGTGCCGCAAGCTGGCGGCATCGCTGGGCGGGCATGTCGAGCTGGCCAGCGAGCCGGGCAAGGGCTCGGTGTTTTCGGCAGTGCTGCCGCTGGCGTATCGTCCCGCACCGAATGACGGCGCCCGTCGCGCCGAGTCTCTCATCACCGCATCATCCGTCAAAGGCGCATCATGACTTCGCCCACCAACTTGCCGATTCCGGCATTGATCCTCAATGTCGACGACGACGATGGCGCACGTTACGCCAAGACGCGCATCCTGCAAGTGGCGGGCTTCAACGTCATCGAAGCCGCCAACGGCGCCGACGCGCTGGCGCTGGTGCAAAGCCGGATGCCCGACCTGGTGTTGCTGGACGTGAAGTTGCCCGACATTAACGGCCTTGAAGTCTGCCGTCGCATCAAGGCGGCGCCGGCCTCGGCGACAGTGCTGGTGCTGCAGACTTCCGCCGCGCTGACCGGCCGCGCCGACAAGGTGCGCGGCCTCGAAGGCGGCGCCGACAATTACCTGGCTGCGCCCATCGGCGCCGACGAACTGGTCGCCAACGTCAACGCCTTGTTGCGGCTGCGCCATACCCAGGCTGCGCTGGTGGAATCTGAGGAGCGATTCCGCGAACTGGCCGAGAACATTACCGACGTGTTCTGGATATTTTCGCTGGACGACCACGCCCTGTTGTACGTCAGTCCGGCCTATGAGCTGTTGTGGGGACGCACGCTCGATACGCTCACCGTCGACGCCGGCTCGTGGCTGGCGGCGGTGCATCCGGAAGACGTCATTCTCATCCGCAACAGCTTCGAGGCGATGTTCAGCGAACAGCGTTTTGACGAACAGTACCGCATCACCCTGCCGTCCGGGCAGCTGCGCTGGGTGCACGACCGCGCCTTCCCGGTGCGCGACGCCGGCGGCGAGTTCTATCGCATGGCGCGCATCACCAGCGACATCACCGCCACCAAGGAAGCCGAACGGGCACTGCGCGAAGCCGACCTGCACAAGGACGAGTTCATCGCCACGCTGGCGCATGAGCTGCGTAATCCGCTGGGGCCCATCCGCAACGCCATCGCCATCATGCGCCAGGTCGCGCCGCCGGAGATCAAGTCTTTGTCGGCGGCCTATGGTGTGGTGTCGCGGCAGGTTGACCACATGGCGCACCTGATCAACGACTTGCTGGACGTGGCGCGCATTTCCCACGGCAAGATTGCGCTCAGGATTGCTGAAATCGGTGTCGACGACATCCTTGATTCGGCGCTGGAAACATCGGCGCCCTTCATTGAGGAGCGCGGCCACGTGCTGGAAGTAAGTAAAAATCACGGCAACGCCATCCTGCATGGTGATGCCATCCGGCTCGCACAAGCCGTCGCCAACTTGCTCAACAACGCCGCCAAATACACGCCTTACGGCGGCTCGATCAAGGTCTCCACTGCCGCGGGTCCGGGCAGCATGGTCAGCATTACTGTCAGCGACAACGGCATCGGCATTCCGGAGGAGCGCACCAGCAGCATCTTCCAGATGTTTGCGCAGGGCGACACGGCGCCCGATCGCGCGCAGGACGGGCTCGGAATCGGCCTGCCGCTGGTCAGGCAGATCGCCGAACTGCACAAGGGCGCGGTGCGCGTTGAAAGCCGCGGACAAGGGCAGGGCAGCGCCTTCACCTTGGTGTTGCCGGCGGAACATCAGGTACGGGAGGACAGCCCGGGCGATAACGAACCTGGCGGCGACAGCGCCGACGCTTCGGTGCGCAAGGTGCTGATCGTCGACGACAATGTCGACGCCGCCGAGATGATGGCAATGCTGCTGTCTTCCTACGGTCACGACGTGCAGACGGCGGGCGATGCCGAATCGACGCTGCGCATTGCCAACGAATTCGTGCCGGACGTGATCCTGCTCGATATCGGCTTGCCGGGCACCGACGGCTATACGATCGCGCGCATCTTGCGGCGCGATCCGCGTTTCCACACCACCACGCTGATCGCCTTGACCGGCTATGGTTCGGCGCGCGACCGCGAGCGTTCCATGGAAGCCGGATTCGACCACCACGTGGTCAAACCGGCTCAGGTCGACCAGCTGCTGGCGATGATCGGGACGCCGGAAGAGTAATGCCGGCGCGTTCTGCGTCGGCGGCCGTCTGACACGGCATTCAGCCGATTGCTGACTGAATCGGCGACGGCTTTGCGCGATACTTTTCCCACTACTGGGGAAGGCTATCATGCGACGAGCACTATGGAAGGGCGCGATCAGCTTCGGGCTGATCAACATACCGGTCGAGCTGTTCACGGCCGAGAAGCATGACGAACTCGATTTCACCATGCTCGACAAGCGCGACCTGTCCCCGGTCGGCTACAAGCGCATCAGCAAGAAAACCGGCAAGGAAGTGGTCTGGGACAACATCGTCAAAGGCTACGAGTACGAAGACGGCAAGTACGTGCTGCTGTCCGACGAGGACCTGCGTCGTGCCAATGTCGAAGCCACCCAGACCATCGACATCGAATCCTTCATCGATGCGAGCCAGATTCCGATTACTTACTACGAACAGCCGTATTACCTGGCGCCCCTGAAGAGCGGCGCCAAGGCTTACGCCCTGCTGCGCGAGACATTGCGCAAGAGCGGCAAGGTGGCGCTGGCGCGCATCGTCATCCGCACGCGCCAGCACATCGCCGCGCTGACGCCGTTCGACGACATCATCAACCTGATCACCTTGCGTTATCCGGCCGAGTTGCGTGCCCCGGACGACCTGCCGGTGCCCGACGCCAATCCGAAGAAAGCCGGTTTGAGCGCCAAGGAAGTGGAAATGGCGCAATCGCTGGTGGAAAGCATGTCCGGCGACTGGGACCCGGAATCGCTGCGCGACACCTACCGCGACGACATCCTGGCGATGGTGCAAAAGAAGATCAAGAGTCGCCAGACCCACGAGATCGCCGAGCCGGAAGCCGATGAAGACAGCAGGCCGCGCAGCAGCGCCAAGGTCATCGACCTGATGGCCTTGCTCAAGCAGAGTATCGACGGCAAGGGCAAGGGCGAGGGCAAGAACAAGCCGGCTGCCCCGGCGGCGAAGCGCGCCAAGGCAACGGCCAAACCTGCCGCCAAAGCCCGCACCCGGACCGCGCCGTCTGCGCGCGCACGCGCATGAGCCTGGCTCGCTACCGCGCCAAGCGCGATTTCAAGATCACGCCGGAGCCGCCGCCGGCGCCGGTTGTCCGCCGGTCCGGCAAGACGCTCAGCTACTTCATCCAGCGCCACCACGCGCGCGCCTTGCATTATGACTTCCGCCTCGAAGTGGGCGGCGTGCTCAAGAGTTGGGCGGTGCCCAAGGGGCCGAGCCTGGATCCCCACGACAAGCGCCTGGCGGTGCATGTGGAAGACCATCCCTACGACTACGGCAGTTTTGAAGGCCGCATCCCGGCGCACCAGTACGGCGCCGGCGAGGTGGTGCTGTGGGATCGCGGCGAATGGCTGCCGCTGGGCGATCCGGTGGCCGGCCTCAAGAAGGGGCATTTGGAATTCGAACTGCGCGGGGCCAAGCTGAACGGGCGCTGGAATTTGGTGCGCATGGGCAAACCGGCGGACAAGGATGGCAAGGCCAAGGAGAACTGGCTGCTGATCAAGGAAAAGGATGACTCCGCCCGCGAAGGCAAGCAAGCCGATATCACCAGCTTGCGGCCGGAAAGCGTGGTGGATGCGCCGTTGGAGAGCGCTGAAAAGAACGCCGAAAAGCCCGCCGCACCCGCGCCGAAAAAGCGCAAGGGCAGCCGTCGCGCCGCCATGCCCGACAAGGTCGACGCACAACTGGCGACGCTGGCCGAGCACGCCCCGGAAGGCGACGAATGGCTCAGCGAAATGAAGTTCGACGGTTATCGCGGCCTGTGCCGGATCGAAGGCGGCAAGGCACGCATCTTCACGCGCGAGCATCTGGACTGGAGCAAGCGCTGGCCGCAACTCACGCAGGCGCTGGCCGCGCTCGAGGTCGATGACGCCTGGATCGACGGCGAAGTGGTGGCCCTGCTGGATGACGGCAGCATCAGTTTCGAAGCGCTGCAGGATCAGGCCGGCTTCGACGGCGCCACGCTGGCCATGTACGTGTTCGACCTGCTGTGGCTCAACGGCGAAGACCTGCGCGACACCCCGCTGCTGGAACGCAAGCGCCTGCTGCGCGAAGTGGTGCCGGGCGTGGACGAGAGCGGTCTGATCCGTTTCAGTGAACACATCGTCGGCGACGCCGCCGACGTCTATCGCCACGCCTGCCTGCATGGCATGGAAGGCACCGTGGTCAAACGCGTCGACGCCGTCTACGCGGGACGGCGCGACCGCAGTTGGCTCAAGCTGAAGTGCGCCATGCGCCAGGAGTTCGTCATCGCCGGCTACACCGATCCGGCCGGCAGCCGGGTTGGCTTCGGCGCTTTGCTGGTGGGCGTGCATGACGCCGCCACCGGGGAGTTGCATTACGCAGGCCGCGTCGGCACCGGTTTCGACGACCGCAAGCTGGCGCAGCTGCTCAAGCGCTTCAAGACGCTGGAGCGCGACCAGCCCGCTTTCGTCGATCCGCCGCGCGGTCGCCTCGCGCATGGGGTGCACTGGCTGGCGCCCAACATGGTGGCGGAAGTGAAGTTCGCGCAATGGACCAAATCGGGCATCCTGCGCCACGGTGCGTTTGTTGCTTTGCGCGAAGACAAGAAGGCGGAAGAGATCGTCCGTGAAAATGCAAAGGGAGTTGAGGCGGGCGCAAATGATGTGACGAAAACCGCATCGAAAGCCACACCGAAAACCAAGGGAAGGCGCAAACCTGCCGCCAATGCCGCCGCCGAGACCTTCGAAGGCACGCGCCTGACGCATCCCGACAAGGTGCTGTTTTCCGATCCCGACCTGACCAAGCGCGACCTCGCGCACTATTACGCAAGCGTCGCCGACTGGTTGCTGCCGCATGTGCAGCGCCGCCCGATGACCATGGTGCGCTGTCCCGACGGCAGCGTCGGCAAGTGTTTCTTCCAGCGCCATATCGGCCAGGGTGTTCCTGCCGCGGTGGAAAAGATCGAGGTGCCGGAAGGCGAGGGCAGCGCCGACTACATGATGGTCAACGACCTCGCGGGGCTGGTCGCCACCGTGCAGATGGGAGTGCTGGAGCTGCATACCTGGGGCGCGCGCGAGGGCAAACTGATGCAGCCCGATCGCGTGACTTTCGATCTCGATCCGGCGCCCGACGTCCCTTGGAGCAAGGTGGTCGACGGCGCCAGGCTGGTGCACGGCCTGCTTGAGGAGATCGGCTTGCGCAGTTTCGTCAAAACCTCGGGCGGCAAGGGCTTGCATGTGGTGGTGCCGATCGTGCCGGAACACGACTGGGATGTCGACAAGGAATGGTCGCGCAGCGTCGCCGAACATATGGCGCAGGTGCTGCCGGACTATTTCACCGCAAAGATGGCGAAGGCGGCGCGCAACGGCAAGATTTTCATTGACTACCTGCGCAATGCCGCAGGCGCCACCACGGTCGCTGCTTACTCCCCGCGAGCCCGGCCCGGCGCGCCGGTGTCGGTGCCGTTGACCTGGGAAGAGTTGAGCGGCAAGTCGCGCGCTGACGGGTTTACCGTAGCCACCGTGCCGAAACGGCTGGCTTCGCTCAAACGCGATCCCTGGCAGGACTATGCCGGCACGAAGCAACGTCTCACCAAAAAAATCCTGTCGCTGTTCAACACCCAAAAGGAGTCATCATGACCGTTCCCATCGATCTGCCCGGCGGCGAGTATTTGCCGGAGCTCAGCAGCCCCTCCCTCCAGGCCGGCATTGCGCGTCTGGGCCCGTCCCGCTACCGCGGCATCGTGCTGGTGGACGGCGGTTACCAGCCAAGCTACAGCTGCCTGGAGATTCGCGCCACCGAGATGGCGGCGATCTGCGATGCGCAGGAATTCATTGCCATGCAGGCCGCCGAGGCTTGCAAGCAGCGCCGCGCCTGACTCAGGCCGGATCGGCTCCCGCAGGGGCGCCGGCCGCCACGCTGCCGAGCAGGTCGGTAGCCGGGGTGGCGTCCGATGCGGCCAGCGTGCTGCGGATCAGTTCTTCGAGGACATCGATGTCCACCGGCTTGACCAGGTGATGGTCGAAGCCGGCCTGCAGCGACCGCAGCTTGTCGCTGGCTTGTCCGTAGCCCGTCAGCGCGATCAGGCTGATGCCCTCGAGGTGCGGCATGGCGCGCAGATGGCCGGCGACTTCATAACCGTCCATGATCGGCAAACCGATATCCAGCAAGGCGATGCGCGGGCTGAAATGCTTGACGATGTCGAGCGCGGACGGTCCGTCGTAGGCGATGCGGATTTCGTGCCCCTGCATCGTCAGCAACTCGCCGAGGATCTGGGCGGCGTCGAGGTTGTCGTCGACGATCAGAATGGCGGCGCCTTCTTCCACCGGTTGCAGCGCCTGCATGTTCTCGCTGGTCAACGGCAGCAGGATCGGCGTGGCATCGTTGGGCACCGCCGGCAGCTTGATCGTGAAGACGCTGCCCGCACCAGGGCCGGCGCTGAACACGTGCACCGAGCCGCCATGCAATTCCGTCAGGCTGCGCACGATCGCGAGACCGAGGCCGAGGCCGCCGCCAGCGCGGTCGATGGCCTGGGTTTCCTGGGCGAACATTTCGAACACGTGCGGTAGCATGTCGGCGCGGATGCCGATGCCGTTGTCGCGCACTTCGACCACGACCTGGTTATTGTCGAGCATGGCGTCAACGCGGATGTGGCCGCGGTTTTCGGTGTACTTGCACGCATTGGTCAACAGGTTGGCGAGGACCTGGGTCAGGCGTTCCGGATCGGCGTGCACCTGCAGGCCTTGCGCCGACACGTTCAGGGTAAGGCGATGCTGGCGCTCTTCGAGTAGCGGACTGGCGGTTTCGATGGCCTTTGAAATGACGTCGGCGATCTCGAGTTTCTTTTTCTGCAGGTTGATCTTGCCTTGTGCCACGCGCGACACGTCCAGCAGGTCGTCCACCAGCCGCACCAGGTGGCGCGCCTGGCGCTCGATCACGCTGCATTCCTTTTCCATGCCGCCGCCGCCGCGCAGGCGCATCAGGTGCACCGCGGTCAGGATCGGGGTGAGCGGATTGCGCAGCTCGTGGCCCAGCATCGCCAGGAATTCATCCTTGGTGCGATTGGCGACTTCGGCGGTCTGGCGCGCGCGCGTCAGTTCGGTCACTTCGAAAGCGACCACCGCGATGCCTTCTATGCTGCCGTCGGTCTTGAGCATGGGCTGGTAGACGAAATCAAAGAAACGTTCTTCCGCCGCGCCCGGGCTGCGCCGCAGCATCACTCCCTGCGAGCGGCCGATGTACGGCTCGGCGGTGTGGTAGACGTTGTCGAGCAGGTCGAGCACCACCTGGCCTTCCAGTTCCGGCAGCGATTCACGGACGGTACGACCGATGATGGGGCGATTGCCGACCAGTTCCTGGTAAGGCGCGTTGGCCAGTTCGAAGACATGATTGGGGCCGCGGGTGATGGCGATGGCCACCGGCGCCTGCGCGAAAATCGTGGCCATGCGGTCGGCATGGCGCTTTTCCATGGCGCGGATCTGCGAACGCAGCAGCATGGATTCAATGCGGGCGATCAGTTCGCGGCTGGAAAACGGCTTGACCAGGTAATCGTCGGCGCCGGCGGCCAGTCCCTCAAGACGCGCCTCTTCGCCGGAGCGTGCGGACAGCAGGAAAAAGGGGATGTCCTTGCTCGCATCGTCGCTGCGCAACGCGGCGAGCAGGCCGAAACCGTCCAGCTGCGGCATCATGACATCGGACAGGATCAGGTCGGGCGGATCGGCCCGGACGGACTCCAGCGCCTCGATGCCATTGCCCACGGCTTCAATGCGCCAGTGCGACTGCAGCAGATTGCACAGGTAGTCGCGCATGTCTGTATTGTCGTCGGCCACCAGGATGCGTGCGCCCGCCGACAATACCTGGTTGGCGCGCGTGGGCTCGGGGATGATGGCGTCATCGGGTTCGGGAGCGTTGATCGCCGTCACGCCGCCCCAGCGGTTCGCTTCGGCGGCGTAGGCGTCGGCCAGCGCGCTTCTGCTGGAGCGGACCGGATCGACCGAGTCGACCACGCGGTCGGCCGGCAGGTGATTGCGTCCGGCAGGAATCGTCAGCCTGAACGAGGAACCTTGGCGCAGGCTGCTGTCGACCTCGATCTGGCCACCCTGCAGCGTGACGAGGTCGCGCACCAGCGCCAGCCCGATGCCCGAGCCTTCATGGGTGCGCGACTGCGAACCTTCGATGCGATGGAAACGCTTGAACACCAGCGGCAGTTGCTCGCTGGCGATGCCGACGCCGGTGTCGCTGACGGTCAGGCTGATGTGGTCGCCATGGCCCCTCAGGCGGATGCTGATCTTGCCGGCGAAGGTGAACTTGTAGGCGTTGGAGAGCAGGTTGAGAACGATTTTTTCCCACATGCCCGGATCGACGTACGTCGTTTCAGCCAACTGCGGACAGTCCACCTCGAAGGTCAAACCGGCGCCTTCGATGGTCGAGCGGAAGGTGCTGGCCAGGTCGGCGGTGAGCGCCGCCAGGTCGATCTGCACATACGAAGCCTGCGTACGCCCGGCCTGGATGCGCGAAAAATCGAGCAGGGAATTGACCAGGCGCTGCAGCCGCAAGGCGTTGCGCCGGAGCATTTCGGCGCGTTCCTGCTGCGCCGCCGGCAGGCTGTGTTCCTTGTCGGCCAGCATGTCGTCCAGCGGGCCGAGCATCAGCGTGAGCGGCGTGCGGAATTCGTGGCTGACATTGCTGAAAAAAGTGGTTTTGGCCTGGTCCAGTTCGGCCAGCAAATCGGCGCGCTGCTTTTCGGCTTCGACCGCACGGGCGTTCTGAATGGCCGTGCCGACCTGGCCCGCCAGTAATTCAAAGAAGGTCGCGTAATCCTCATCCAGCGGGCGAGTCGGGTTGACGCCGCAGATCAGCACCCCGAGCGGATGCTCCTGTCCGGGCGTTTGCAGCGGCATCATGACGGCCTGGCGCAGCCGTTGGTCAGCCAGTCCGAGTGGCAGCGTATCGACGCCGCTGACGTCCACCACGATTTTTTCGCCGCTGCCCAGTACCCGGTTGAAGGGCCAGAACGCGCTATCGTCGCTCTCGCAAATGTCCGCGCTGTCGGGCGCCACCAGGTTCAGCGGCAGGATATTCACGCTTTGTTCGCGCACTACCTGGCGGCGACTGCAGTCGGTCAGGTACAGCAGCGCGAACGGAATGTCGTCCGGATTATGGGCGAGGATGGCGGCGGCCGTGGCGCAGGCGCCGGCGGCGGTTTTCTCGATCAGGGCGCGTTGCGCCAGGTCGGAGAGGGTGCGCAGGCGGCGCGCATTGAGATGCTTGGACGTCATCTCGGCATTGGTGCAGAACAAGCCGGCGACTTTGCCCGATTCATCCCGGATCGGGCTGTAGGAGAAGGAAAAATAGTTTTCTTCGGGGCCGTGGTCGCGGCTCATGAACAGCCGGATATCGTCCACCAGCGGCGCTTCGGCGTGCTTGAACACGCGTTCGGCCAGCGGTCCGCAGATATCCCAGATTTCCGCCCATACCTCGGTGACCGGGCGGCCCAGCGCCCACGGGTGCTTGGATTCGCTGAGCACGGCAATGTAGGCGTCGTTATAAAAGAAGGTGGCGTCCTCGCCCCAGCCCAGCCACATCGGCTGGCGCGAGTTGATCATCAGGCTGATGGAGGTCTTCAGGCTTTGCGGCCAGCTGTCAATCGGGCCCAGCGGCGTGGCGGACCAGTCGTGTTCCAGTATCAGTTGTCCCAGGGTCCCTGTGCCCCGCAGGAAACTGTACTGCGTCAATGTGGCGTCAAGCTTCATGTGCAGCCTCTGTATTCACCTTGGTGAAGCATTTTTTTTTGGATTTTGGGTAGTGAATCTTCCGACCCGAGGAATCGGTCTCCTGACCGAACGGCAGTTGCGACGGTTCGGGCGACAGAGGGATTTCTTCGCCTGCTATGTTACGAAGATTTTGAGGAAAAGGGGGTGATTGCCGCGATCGCAGCAAACTTTCTTACCGGGGATTCAGTGTTTGTCCTACGTGAGACGTTGCTATTTCAATCACTCTTCGCGGTCCCGTCCCATTCGCCCAGCCAGCCGCCCAGCGCGTCGGCCGGCATCGGACGCGCGATGCCGTAGCCTTGCGCCAGTTCGCAGCCCATCTTGAGCAGTTTGGCGGCGTGCATGTCGCTTTCCACGCCTTCGGCAATGACCTTGCGCCCGAACGCCTTGGCCAGGCCGATTACCCCGCGCACGATGGCGAGGTCTTCGTGATCGCTCAGCATGTCGCGCACGAAGCTCTGGTCGATCTTCAGCATGCAGGCCGGCAGGCGTTTGAGGTAGGTCAGCGACGAATAGCCGGTGCCAAAGTCGTCGATGGAGAATTGCACGCCGAGCTGGCGGCACGACTGCATCACGCGCGAGACCGCATCGATGTCCTGCATGGCGCTGGTTTCGAGGATCTCGAGTTCAAGGTCGCCCGGCGCAATATGCGGGTAGCGCGCCAGCAGCTCGCGCAGCACCGTCGGGAAGCGCGCATCCTGCAGCTGGTTCGGCGCCAGGTTGATGCTGACCGGCATGCGAATGCCGGCCTGGCGCCACTGCTCCATCTGCGCCAGCGCACGGCCGGCTACCCAAATCCCGATATCGTCGATGAGATGATGGCCTTCGATCAGCGGCAGGAACTGCACCGGCGCCAGCAGGCCACGCTCCGGATGCTGCCAGCGCAGCAGCGCTTCGACGCCCACCACCGCGCGGGTTTTCATGTTCACCTTGGGCTGGTAATGCAGCACCAGCTCGTTGTTCCCGATTGCCTGGGTCAGGCGGCGTACATAGACATGGCGACTCTTGTCTTCGGCCTCGCGGAAGGCGTCGAACAGGTGGTAGCGATTCTTGCCGGCCCGTTTGGCCTCGTACATGGCGAGGTCGGCGTGGCGCATCAGCTGGTCTTCGCCGACGTCGTCGTGCGGATACGTGGTCACGCCGATGCTGGCCGTTACCTCCAGGCGCTTGTCGCCAATATGGACCGGGATGGCGCAACCCTTGAGGATGCGTTCCAGTACGCGTCGGAGTTTTGCATTGCTGTCGATGTCGACCAGCACCGCGACGAACTCGTCGCCGCCGATGCGCGCCAGCGTGTCGGTGTCGCGCAGGATGCAGGCGATGCGTTTGGAGATTGCCACCAGCAAGGCGTCGCCGATGTCGTGGCCGTGCTGGTCGTTGATCAGCTTGAAGCCGTCGAGGTCGAGGTACAGCACGGCAAAAGTCTTGCCGCTGCGCTTGCTCAATGCGATCGCCTGGCGCAGGCGGTCCGACAGCAGCAACCGGTTGGGCAGGTCGGTGAGCACGTCGAAATGCGCCAGGTGCTCAAGCTGTTCCTGGTGGCGGCGCAGCAGGGTGATGTCGCGCGCGATCTTGGACGCGCCGACGATGTTGCCCTCGCGGTCGCGGATCGGCGAGATGGTCGCCGATATGTGGATGCGTTTGCCGTTCTTGTGGATGCGTACTGTTTCAAAGTGCTCTACCTTTTCCCCGGCGAGGATTTTACCGAGGATGAAGGTCTCTTCCTGGACGCGGTCTTCGGGGAACAGGCGCAACATGGGCTGGCCGAGCATTTCTGCCTCGGTGTAGCCGAAGATGGCCTCGGCGGCGCGGTTCCAGCTGCTGATGCGGCCCTGCAGGTTTTTCGAGATGATGGCGTCGTCGGAACTGTCGACCAGCGCGCGGAACTGATCCGCGGCCACTTCGAGGTTGAGCTGTTGGCTGATGTCGCGGGCGACCACGGAGGTGCCGACAACGTTGCTGTCCTTGTCGCGCACCGGTGAAATCGATATCGACACGCGCACCTGCGCGCCATCCTTGTGGATGCGGATGGTGTCGAACGGCGCCACTTGCTCGCCGCTGAGGATGCGTTCGAGGATGTAATACTCCTCGTCCAGGCGCTCGATGGGGAACAGGCGCAGCATCGGGTGGCCCAGCATTTCCTTTTCGGTATAGCCGAAGAGGCGCTCGGCGCCTTCGTTCCAGCTGGTGATGATACCAGTCAGGGTCTTGCCGATGATGGCGTCGCCGGCGAATTGCACGATGGCCTGGAAGCGGTCGTCGGCGACGTTGCCGCCGACCGGGAAGGTCACCGGTTTGAGCCGCAACTTTGGCGGGCGCCGGTGTTGCATGCCGCCGTTGCTACGGGCCGCGGAAACGCTTTCGCACTGATGGATTTTCATGGAAGCGGTCCTTTGCAAGACGATCGGGGAAACGGACGGAGAAGACGTGGAGGAAATGGTACGTGCGGACGTGCAATACCAGTATCGGGATTTTCCTGACCAGGGCCAGATGCGAACGGATGCGCGTCCCGGCTGCATTGCCGAAAATGTTCTACTATCTGAAAAGCAACAAAATCCCGCATACCCCCATGCAGAGCCATCTACGGAGACAACATGCTTGAGCTTCCCGATTACAACGACGTGGTCGCCGCCGCCGGACGACTTGCCGGCCATGCCAACAAGACCCCGGTGCTGACGTCGCGGACGGTCGATGCAGAGATCGGCGCGCAGGTTTTCTTCAAATGCGAAAACTTCCAGCGCATGGGCGCATTCAAATTCCGCGGCGCCATGAACGCGCTGGCGCGCTTTTCGCGGGAGCAGCGCAACGACGGCGTCGTCACGTTTTCCTCCGGCAACCATGCGCAGGCCATCGCACTGGCGGCCCGTGAACTCGGCATGCCGGCCACGATCGTGATGCCGGAAGACGCGCCCGAAGCCAAGGTGGCCGCCACGCGCGGCTATGGCGGCAAGGTGGTGCGCTTCAATCGCTATACCGAAAACCGCGAAGAGATTTGCGCGGCGCTGGCCGAGAAACACGGCCTGACCATGATTCCGCCCTACGACCATCCCGACGTGATCAGCGGGCAGGGCACCGCCGCCAAGGAATTGTTCGAGGAAACCGGTCCGCTGGATGCGCTGTTTGTCTGCCTGGGCGGCGGCGGGCTGCTGTCGGGTTCGTTGCTGGCGGCCAAGGCCCTGTCGCCCGATTGCCTGACTTACGGCGTCGAGCCGGAAGCCGGCGACGATGCGCTGCAATCGCTGCGCGCCGGCAAGATCATCCACATCGACACGCCCAAGACCATCGCCGACGGCGCCCAGACCCAGCATCTCGGGCATTACACCTTCGAGATCATTCGCCGCGACGTGGCCGACATCCTGACTGTCAGCGATGACGAGCTGGTGGCCTGCATGCGCTTCTATGCGGAACGCATGAAGATGATCGTCGAGCCGACCGGCTGCCTCAGCTTCGCCGCCGTGCGCAAGATGAAGGACCGGCTCAAGGGCCAGCGCGTCGGCGTGATCGTCAGCGGCGGCAACGTCGACCTGGCCAAATTGTCGGGCTACTTCGCCGCGGCCTGACGCTTTTCAATATCTTCAGCAGACATCAAGGAACCAGAATAATGAGCAACACCAGCAACGACACCGCATTGCGCACGCTGTATCCGCCCATCACACCGTATGAGAGCGGCATGCTCGACGTCGGCGACGGCCACAGCGTGTATTGGGAGACCTGCGGCAACCCCGACGGCAAGCCGGTGGTATTCCTGCACGGCGGTCCGGGCGGCGGTTGCGGTCCTTCGCACCGGCAACTGTTCAATCCGGAGAAATACCGCATCGTCCTGTTCGACCAGCGCGGTTGCGGCCGCTCGCAGCCGCACGCCAATCTCGACGCCAATACCACCTGGGACCTGGTGGCCGACATCGAGCGGTTGCGCGTGCTGCTGGGCGTGGACAAATGGCAGGTGTTCGGCGGCTCATGGGGCAGCACGCTGGCGCTGGCCTATGCCGAAACACACCCGGAACGCGTCAGCGAACTGGTGCTGCGCGGCATCTTCCTGCTGCGTCAATCCGAACTGGACTGGTACTACCAGGAAGGCGCATCCTGGCTGGCACCGGATCGCTGGGACGAGTTTCTGGCGCCGATCCCCGAAGCCGAGCGCGGCGACCTCATGAGCGCCTATCGCAAGCGGCTGGTCGGGGACGATGAGACCGCCAGGCTGGAAGCCGCGCGCACCTGGAGCCGCTGGGAGGCCAGCACCGTGACGCTGGTGCCCGATGAAGGCATGATCGCCGGCTTCAGCGACGCGCACTTTGCGCTGGCGTTCGCGCGCATCGAGAATCATTATTTCGTCCACCACGGTTTCATGGAGGAAGGCCAATTGCTGGCCAACGCCGCTCGCCTGAAAGGCATCCCGGGCGTGATCGTGCAGGGCCGCTACGACATCGTGACGCCGGCCAAGTCGGCATGGGACCTGCACAAGGCCTGGCCGGAGTCGACCCTGCATCTGGTCGGCAGCGCCGGCCATGCGTACAACGAGCCCGGCATCCTTGACCAGCTGATTCGCGCCACCGACGGTTTTGCGGACTGACGACATGGCTCAGTCCGGACGCGTCTTGTGCGAGACGACTTCGTCGATCAGCCCGTATTCCCGGGCGCGTTCGGAGGACATGAAGTTGTCGCGCTCAAGGTCGCCGGCGATGCGCTCCATCGGCTGGCCGGTGTGATGGGCCAGGATGCTGTTGAGGCGCTCGCGCAGGTAGAGGATTTCGCGGGCCTGGATTTCGACGTCGGTCGCGGTTCCCTGCGAACCGCCTGAAGGCTGATGCACCATGATGCGGGCGTTGGGCAGGGCCAGCCGCTTGCCGGGTGCGCCGGCGGCCAGCAGGATGGCGCCCATGCTGGCGGCGAAGCCGGTGCACAGCGTCGACACCTGCGGCCGGATGAACTGCATGGTGTCGTAGATCGCAAGCCCGGCATAGACCACGCCGCCGGGCGAGTTGATGTAGAGGGAAATGTCCTTGTCGGGATCCTCCGATTCGAGGAACAGCAACTGCGCCACGATCAGGTTGGCCGACTGATCGGTGACCGGGCCGACCAGGAAGATGATGCGCTCGCGCAGCAGCCGGGAGTAGATGTCGTAGGCGCGTTCCGAACGTCCCGACTGTTCGACGACCGTGGGAATGAGGTCCAGTGCGCGAGGGTGAAATGCTGGCATGGCGGGTCCTTTTTTTGATGAAGAAGTTGATACAAGGACATGACGGCCGCCGCCGGCCTCGCGTGACGGAATGAAAATATTTTTCGCAAACTGTCACGTTTCCGCCGGCCGGGACGTCAACAAGAGAAGCGGCAGGAGAGGTACCCGCAGCTGCCAACCATGGAGAGAGCACATGACAAGAACCCCGATCAGCGCCACCGCCACGTTCGAAGCCGCACGGCGACGGTTGCTGTCGATCGCCTATCGCATGCTGGGCAGCGTGGCCGAGGCGGAAGACGTCGTCCAGGAAACCTGGATCCGCTGGCATGAAGCACAGGATTTGGCGCTGAACACGCCGGTGGCCTGGCTGACCACGGTCGCCACGCGGCTGGCGATCGACCGCCTGCGGCATCTGCAGCACGAACGCGCGACCACTGCCGTGCCTTGGCTGCCGGAGCCCTGGATGGACGAGCATGCACCGTCGGCGGAAGACGCCGTGTCGATGCTGTCGGACCTGTCGTATGGCGTGCTGCTGATGCTGGAACGCCTGAGCCCGGACGAGCGCGCGGCCTTGCTGCTGCATGAAGTATTCGATTGCCAGTACGAGGAAATCGCACGCACGCTGCTCAAGACGCCGGTGCATTGCCGGCAACTGGTGCGCCGGGCGAAGGAGCGCGTCCAGTCGGATCGCATACGCCGGGTAACGGATGAGCAGGCATGTCGCGAGACGGCGCAAGAGTTCGTGGCGGCGATCTGTCGTCAGGACAAGCAGGCCATGCTGCAATTGCTGGCGCCGGATGCGGTGGTGATGGGCAATGGCGCAATCGATACCCAGGCTGCAAGCAGTTTTGTGCGCAGCGTTGCCGCAATGGACATGTCCGGCATGCAGGTCGATGGCGCCTGCATCAACGGCGGATGGGGTGCGACCTTTTTCTTGCACGGCAAAATCGTGCTCGCGCTCAGCCTGGAGATGGAGGGGCCGGCGATTCGCACGATCTATGCGATTGCCGACCCGGGCCGGCATGGACATGGCTGTCCGCCGGCGGTTTTACAGTTGCTTCAGGAGGCCGTCACGGCCTGAACCAGGCTTCGGCTCACTTCTTTTGGCCGGCCGCTTCCAGGATCAGGCTGGTGATTTCCTCCGGATGCGACAGCATCGACACGTGGCTCGACGCGATTTCGATGGTGTTGGCCTTCATGCGTTGCGCCAGGAAACGTTCCAGTTGCGGCGAAGTAGTGCGGTCATTGGCCGACACGGCATACCAGGTCGGCTTGCTACGCCATGCCGCTTGCGTGGTGCGCGAGGCGAACAGCGTCTCGGAGATGCGGCCCTGTACGGCGTACATTGCCTTGGCCTTGACCGGATCGATGTCGCCGGCGAAATCACGTATGAAGGCTTCTTCGTTCAACTGGGCATAGCCGCCCGATTTGACCAGCCCGGCGCCGGCCGGCGCAGGCGGGAAAGTGCCGGCCAATGCGGCGTAATCTTCGCCCGCATCCGGCGCCCGCGCGGCCACATACACCAGACCAACCACCTTCGGATCGACGCCGGCTTCGCTGATCACGGTACCGGCCCAGGAGTGGCCGACCAGGATGGTCGGGCCGTCCTGCAGCGCGAGGATGCGGCGCGTGGCGTCGACGTCGTCGGCCAGCGATGACAGCGGGTTCTGCACGGAAGTGACGTGCAGGCCTGCCTTTTGCAGCCGCACGATGACTTCCGACCAGCTCGAACCGTCGGCATAGGCGCCATGCACCAGCACGACGTTTTTCACCGGCGTGGCGACAGGTTTGACGGTTTCCTGTGCGATGGCGGTGTGGGCGAGCAGCACGGCAAGTGAAGCAGCGCCGGCCAGGGTGGAGCGGATGAAGTTGCGTTTGTTGAGCATGGTATTCCTCGGTGGTGGTGGGTAAATCAATAGTCAAAGGCGAGCGGCGAATTCATGCAACGTGTCGCCGCCAGTGGAAAAACAAGACGCACGTCTCCATCCGCTCCGGTCAGCGGTTGTTTTTTCAGAGCAGGGAAATCAGGTCAGCGCTGGGATCAGGATTGCGGCCGGTTCGGTTCGACCGCGCGCTGCACCGGCAGCGTCGACGGCGAATCGGCCGGGCTGACGACGGCGTAGAAATAACGCCCCTGGCGCCAGTACTGCGTCAGCAGGTTGCCGTCCTGGCGATTGCCGTCGCCGAAGTTGAACAGTTCGCCGGGAGGGCGCACGTAATACACGATGGCCTGGCCCTGGTCGTTCACGTACGTCACCATCGCCGCGGCGCCCTTGTCGCTGGCCATCAGGCGTCCGCCTATCGGACGGAAACCATAGGCGCTGAAGTCCGGCATCGGCGCCGCCTGCACGAAATGATGATTGAGCCAGGATTGCAGTTGCGCGGGCTGGTCGGTCTTCATGTCGACCTTCTGTGCCATGTCGCCGGTGGCGAACAAGCGATATGCCTGGGTGGCGTCGGCCATCGGCAGGTAGGTTTTACGCATGGACATGTCGCGCAGCTGCCAGCCGCCCAGCGTCCCCAGGCTCAAGGTCAGCACCAGCGAGGCGGCGATCGCCATGCGCCGCTGCGAACGCGCACGCAACTCGCGACGAATGCGGAACGGATCGAGGCGCGCCGGCGTCTCCGTGGCGGGGATGTTGTCGAGCGCGGCGCGCAGACGCTGGCTTTCCTGGCGCAGCAGCTCGACTTCGCGCGCCGCTTCGGGATGGGATTCCAGATACAGCGCGACCTGTCGGCGCAGCGTCTCGTCGACCTGACCGTCGGCATAGGCCTGCAGATCGTGTTCGGAAGGAGAGAAGGCGTTCATTTCAACATCCGTAGGGAAGGAGTGGCGGGCTGACCATCATTGAATGCACGCAGCGCCTTGCGGGCGCGCGACAGGCGCGACATCACGGTGCCCAGCGGGATATCGAGGGCGTCGGCGGCTTCCTGATAACTGAGTCCTTCGACCGATACCAGCACCAGCAGCGCGCGCTGTTCGGCCGACAGCTTGCCGAAATCCTGCAGTGCGGCGCGCGACATGGCGACGTCTTCCGCCGACGGTGCGAGGTCTTCGTCACGCCCGGCGAACAGCGACAGCAAGCCCGCATAGCGTTTGGCGCGGCGCTGGCCGTCCAGGAAGCGGCGATACATGATCTGGAACAGCCAGGCCCGCAAGTCGCCGTCTTCGCGACGTCGGTCGCCGTGCGAGAGCGCGCGCTCGAGGCAGGATTGCACCAGGTCGTCGGCGCTCTCCTCATGGCGCGTCAGCGACAGCGCAAAGCGCCGCAGCCGGGGCAGCAGTTCGCGCAAATCGTTGTCGTTGAGATCGGTGCTCATGTGTCAGTGGCGTCAGTGGTGTCAGCGGCGGTCAACCGCGTCATATCGTTCGTGCACAGTAAGACGAACGGGCTCCGGGCTTATTCCCTCGCGGTGCAATTATTTTTTTGAATAGCAACAGATAAGCAAGAAGCGCCGTGCGCGCCGGCTTGCTTTGTCGCATCATAGCGGCTTGCCAGTGGCGTACCTATTATTGACATGACAACAAAGACCAGCAGCGACGTGCCCGGACTGATCACGGCCGAAGACGGAAAAACATATTGCGCCTGGCATGCGGCCATGCCCGAGTACCACGGCGGCGAATGGGGCAGGCCGGTAGCCGATGACGTGCGGCTGTTTGAAAAAATTTGCCTGGAAGGCTTCCAGTCGGGCCTGGCGTGGATCACCATCTTGCGCAAGCGCGAGAATTTCCGCGCGGCGTTCGACGGCTTCGATTTCCACCGGGTGGCGCGTTATGGCGAAGCGGACATTGAACGGCTGCTTGGCGACGCGGGCATCATCCGTAACCGCGCCAAGATCGTCTCGACCATCAACAATGCTCGCCGCGCCATCGAACTGATCGGCGAAACCGGCTCGCTGGCCGCCTGGTTCTGGCAATTCGAGCCTGCGGCCAAAGACCGGCCCAAGATACTCACCCTCGATTACTGGCAAGCCAATCCGACTTCGGAAGCCTCGGTCGCGCTGTCGAAGGCGCTCAAGAAACGCGGCTGGACCTTTGTCGGTCCGACCACCGTTTACGCCTTCATGCAGGCGATGGGGCTGGTCAACGACCATCTGACCGGCTGTACCTGCCGCACCATCGTCGAAGCCGAACGCAAGGCGTTCAAACGGCCGAAAGCCCTGTAAATGCAAAGAAAAAGGCCCGTGGAGCATGCAGCGCCACGGGCCTGGAGACCGATATTCACGCAGGATCAGGCGAACACGCTGCGATACCAGGCGAGCGCGCGGCCGAGGAAGCCATCCGCTTCTTCTTCAAACAGATAGGGTTTCTTGGCGCGCAGGCGGTCGAGGATTTCCTTTTCATCTTTTTCCTTGACCGTGCCGTAGGCGATGCCGAGCGTCAGCAGCGTACGCAGCGAGCCCAGTTTTTCCTTGGCGACTGAGCCGCGTGCATGTTCGACGGCGATCTTGGCGTCGTGCAGTTGCTGCGCCCACGAACGCGCCAGGCGCCATGCCGGAGTCTTCAACGCTTCTTCGGCCTTGGCGATGCTGATCGCGGCCGACTTGATTTGCGCGGCGAGGACGTCGATCTGCGACTCGTCGCCCTTGGCTTGCTTGACGATGGATGTCGCCCAGGCCTTCGACGCCGCGGTCAGTTCATCCACGGTCCAGTCGTGCCGAACCGCGATGTGGAACCCGTAGTTGGACGCCTGCGAGATCAGGATCGCGACCACATCCGGGAAATCCTTGTCGAGCGCGCGCTTGGCCCATGCGTATTGGCCGGACAGCATCAGGTGCTGCACGGCGGCTTCGGTCAGGAAGGTGGTGTTGTCCGAGAGTTTCGCCAGCATGAAGCTTTCGAAGGTCGGCGAGACAAATCCGGAGTCGCACTTCAGTGAGAGGCGATTGAAGTTTTTGTAATCGCGGTCCAGCGATTCATAAACTTCATCCTTGAGGTTGAGATTGAGTTTTTTCATATTGTTCCCTGATGCCCTGGCGTGTTGTCGGATCGACATGCCTGTCGTTGTCGCATACCGAAATTCTAATCGCAAATCAGCCGCTGCATTGAATTCGCAGCGGCAGGGCGTGATGCATGAGGGGTTAACGGCAGGAATCGGGAAAACTTTTCCCATGGCAATAATACGGCAGATCAATGCCGTGACGAGCGGTGGCGAGCAGTCGCCAAAGCGCGGCGCCAGGCGTTCAGGCGGCGGCCCGCTTCAGCGATCAGGCGATCAGATTCCGCCCATGCACAGATACTTGATGACCAGGTAGTCGTCGATGCCGTAGTGCGATCCTTCGCGTCCCAGGCCGGATTGCTTGACGCCGCCGAACGGGGCGACTTCATTGGAAATCAGGCCGGTATTGATGCCGACCATGCCGCTTTCCAAGCCTTCCGCTACGCGCCAGATGCGGCCGATGTCGCGCGAATAGAAGTAGGCCGCCAATCCGAACTCGGTGTCGTTGGCCATCGCAATGGCGTCTTCATCGGTGGTGAAACGGAACAGCGGCGCCATCGGGCCGAAGGTTTCTTCCCTGGCGATGATCATCTGCGATGTGACGTCGGCAATCACGGTCGGCTCGAAAAAGCTGTGGCCGAGCGCGTGACGCTTGCCGCCGATGAGTACCCGGCCGCCTTTATCGCGTGCGTCGGCGATGTGCTGCTCGACCTTTTTGACGGCTTTGTCGTCGATCAGCGGGCCTTGCGTGACGCCGTTTTCGGTGCCGTTGCCGACCTTCAGCTTGCCGACGGCGGCCACCAGTTTTTCGGCGAAGGCGTCATACACGCCGTCCTGCACGTAGATCCGGTTGGCGCACACGCAGGTCTGGCCGGCATTGCGGAACTTGGACGCGATCGCGCCTTCGACGGCGGCATCGAGATCGGCGTCGTCGAACACGATGAAGGGCGCATTGCCGCCCAGTTCCAGCGACAGTTTCTTGACGCTGGAGGCGCATTGTTCCATCAGCAGTTTGCCGATCGCGGTGGACCCGGTGAAGCTCAGCTTGCGCACCAGCGGATTGCTGGTCATCTCGCCGCCGATCAGCTTGGCGGAGCCGGTGACCACGCTGAACACGCCGGCCGGCACGCCCGCGCGTTCGGCCAGCACCGCCAGCGCCAGTGCCGAGAACGGCGTCGCTTCGGCTGGTTTCAACACCATCGGGCAGCCGGCCGCCAGCGCCGGACCGGCCTTGCGCGTGATCATCGCCGCCGGGAAGTTCCACGGCGTGATTGCCGCGCAAACGCCGTTCGGCTCCTTGGTGACCACGATGCGGCTGGTCGGCGACGGCGACGGGATGATGTCGCCATAGGTGCGCTTGGCTTCTTCGCCGAACCACTCGATGAAGGACGCGGCATAGGCGATTTCACCCTTGGATTCGGCCAGCGGTTTGCCTTGCTCGGTGGTCATGATCAGCGCCAGGTCGTCGGCGTTGGCCAGCATGAGGTCGTTCCACTTGCGCAGGATGATGCTGCGTTCCCTGGCGGTCTTCTTGCGCCAGCCTGACCATGCTGCCTGTGCGGCCTCAATGGCGCGGCGCGTCTCGGCGGCGCCCATGTCGGGGATGGTGCCGATCTTGTCTCCGGTGGCGGGATTGTGTACGTCGTGCGTGCCGCCGTTGTCGGCGTTGCACCAGGCGCCGTTGATGTAGGCTTGCTGGCGCAACAGGGTAGGGTCTTTGAGATGTTCGGAGAGCAGCATGGAAGGCATGGAATTGGTCCTTAAAATTTGGCTGCCGCTTTATTGCGACCACGTAACCACTCCAGCACCAGCAACAGACAGGTGGAGAAGATGATCAGGATAGTCGCCAGCGCAGCGATGGTGGGGCTGATGTTGTCCTTGATGCCGGCGAACATCTGGCGCGGCAAGGTGGCTTGATTGGGGCCGGCAACGAACAGCGTCAGCACGACTTCGTCGAAGGAGGTGGTGAAAGCGAACAGCGCGCCCGAGATCAGGCCCGGCGCAATCACCGGCAAGGTAATGCGGAAAAACGTGCGCAACGGGCTGGCGCCGAGGCTCAGGCTGGCCCGCACCAGATTGTGATTGAACCCCTGCAGCGTCGCCAGTACGGTCGTGACGACAAACGGCGCACCCAGCGCTGCGTGCGCCAGGATCAGCCCGGTATAGCCGTCCGACAGGCCGATCTGGGCAAAGAACAGATAGACGCCGACCCCGACCACCACCACCGGCACGATCATCGGCGAAATCAGGATCGCCATCAGGATGCCTTTGCCGCGGAAATCGGCCTTGTTCAGGCCCACCGCAGCCAGCGTGCCCAGCACGGTGGCGATCACGGTCGCGGCGGGCGCCACGATGAAGCTGTTGCGGGCGGCGCGCATCCAGTCGTCGGACGCGAACAGGTTCTGGTACCAGCGCAGCGAGAAGCCCTTGATCGGATACATCAGGAAGCTGCTGTCGCTGAACGACAGCGGGATCATCACCAGTATCGGCAGGATCAGGAACACCAGGATCAACACGTTCAGACTGCGCGAGACGAAGAACCACGCGCGCTCGGGCAGCGACATGTAAGGTGGGAAGGCCGGCAAAAGTGAGGAGACCCGCAGTGATGACATGTTGACCATGGCGTTATCCGATAACCAGTGTGATGTTGTTGTGCGCGTTAAGTTGCATGACGAGATGACAAGGCCGAGGGCGCTTGCTTACGCGACGCCGACGTCGATCTTGGCGAAGCGCCGGTAGACGCCGTACAGGATCAGCGTTCCCGTCAGCAGCAATCCGCCCAGCGCGCACGCCATGCCCCAGTTGATGGTGGTATTGATGAAATAGGCGATGAAGTAGCTCACCATCTGTTCGTTCGGCCCGCCCAGCAAAGCCGGCGTGATGTAGTAACCGCCCGCCATGATGAACACCAGCAATACGCCGGCGCCGACGCCCGGATAGGTCTGCGGGACATACACGCGCCAGAACGCCGCAAACGGATGGCTGCCAAGCGAAATGGCCGCCTTGAGATAGGTCGGCGGCACCGATTTCATGACGCTGTAAAGCGGCAATATCATGAACGGCAGCAGGATGTGCGTCATCGAGATGTACACGCCGATGCGATTGAACACCAGCTCCAGCGGCGCCTGGATCAGACCGCTCAGCATCAGCGCCGAGTTGACCAGTCCCTCGGATTGCAGCAGGACGATCCAGGCCGCCACGCGCACCAGGATCGAGGTCCAGAACGGGATCAGCACCAGGATCATCAGCAGGTTGGCGCGACGCTCAGGCATGGTCGACAGCCAGTAGGCCAGCGGATACGCAAGCAGCAGGGTGAACAAGGTAACCGCCGCGCTCATCCACAAGGTGCGGCCGAAGATGGCGCGGTAGATGGACGCGTCCGGATCAACCTGGACGATGTCGCCCACAGCGTTCTGCTTGAGGTCCAGCGACGCCAGCAGGTAATAGGGAGAATAGATCGCGCCGTTACGGGCGATCACTTGCCAGCTGTCGAGCTCGGCCCATTGCGGGTTCAGCGCGATCATGGCTTCCTTGATCCGGGCCGCCTGCGATGGTTGTGAGGGTTGCAACTCCTTGCCGTCGGCATCGTGCAAAGGCAAGGCGCGGGCGGTGCCCATGATCAGCGAGCGCGCGCCGGAAAGTTCGGTATTGATGCGCCGGGCCAGCGGGCCGGCGGTACTGTCTTTTTTGGCTTGCAGCAAGTCGGTTGCTATCGCCGCATAGGCCAGATCCGGCGGCGGGCTTTTGCGATCCCATTTGGCGAGCGCGGCAATGGTGTTCGGCAAGGTCGAGGCGACTTCGGGGTTTTCCACCGCGCGCACCAGCAACACCACGATCGGCGCCACGAAGGTCATCAGCAAAAAGATGGCAAGCGGCGCAATCAGTCCCAGAGCGGCGAGACGTTTGCGCGTTTCCGCCTTGCGCAGGTCGCGCTTGAGCTGGTGCGGCGTCGGGTCTGCAAGCTTGACGTTGCTGGCGTCGGCTTCGGTATCTGCGGCGGTAGGCATGGCTGCGCTCGGACTGGTGGCGAGAGTATTCATCGTGACTCTTGATTCTGAATGCCGCCTGACAATGGGAAATCGGAAATTTGGATGCGCAGGCAACTGCCGCCTGCGCATCCTTGCCGGGTGATCAGCCGGCGGGCGCCGGCCTTATTTGGCAACCCAGGCGGCAAAGCGTTGTTCCAGTTCTTCGCCGCGATCGGTCCAGAATTGCTGGCTCAACTGGATCGCATCCTTGGCGTTGGCCGCGGAAGTCGGCAAATTAGCCAGTGTCTTCGCATCCAGCAGTTTCAGCGTGTTCTTGTTGACCGGGCCGTAAGCGATGTTGTTGGCATAGACCTTCTGGTTCTCGGCGGTGGTCGCAAAGCTGATGAACTTTTCGCCCAGCGCCTTGTTCGGCGAACCCTTTGGAATCACCCAGTAATCCAGCGTATAGACGCTGCCGGCCCAGACCACCTTGAGGTTCTTTCCTTCGCGCTGCGCGGCGTCGATGCGGCCGTTGAACGCGGTCGACATCACGACGTCGCCGGACACCAGGAACTGCGCCGGCAACGCACCTGCTTCCCACCACTGGATATTCGGCTTGAGCTGGTCGAGCTTCTTGAAGGCGCGATCAACACCGCCCTTGGTGCTCAGCACTTTGTAGACGTCCTTGGTCGGCACGCCGTCGGCCATCAAGGCGAACTCCAGCGTGTACTGGGCGCCTTTCTTCATGGCGCGCTTGCCGGGGAATTTCTTGACGTCCCAAAAGTCCGCCCAGCCTTGCGGCGCCGTCTTGAGCTTGTCGCCGTTGTAAGCCAGTACGGTCGACCAGACGAAGGCGCCCATGCCGCATTCGCTGTTGAGCGACTCGGGAATGTAGTCGTCTTTCTTGATGGTCTTGATCAGGTCGAGTTTTTCGATCAGACCGTCTTCACAGGCGCGCGCCAGGTCGCCGCCGTCGATTTCCACCACGTCCCAGGTGACTTTCCTGGCTTCGACCATGGCCTTGACCTTGGCCAGCTCACCGTTGAATTCGGCGGTGACCACCTTGGTGCCGGTGCTTTTTTGAAACGGTTCGACGTAGGCGACCTTTTGTGCGTTGGCATTGGCGCCGCCGAAATTGACCACGGTCAGTTCAGCTGCCTGGCTGATACCGGCCGAGAACAGCAGACCTAAAGCGAGCGGGGAGAGCAGAGCGAGAGTGTGGCGTTTCATGTGTTCCTCTTTGGTTGTGGTTCTTGGTGACGAAAGCAAAAATGAAAAACGAAAATTCATGCAAACACGCGCAGGCGTTCCGGCGCGATCAGCAGCCCGACGTTGCTGCCTTCGGCGAGGTCGGCCAGCGCCGTGTCGCTCAGCGACAGCTTGACGAAGCAATCGTCCTGTCCGCTGACGACGCAGCGCACGCGCACGTGATCGCCGAAATAGATCAGGCCGGCGACGCTGGCCTTGATCAGGTTGCCGCCATCCTGCGAAGACAAGGGTTGCAAGCGGATGCGCTCCGGGCGCACGCAGGCAACCACGCTTTGGCCGGCTTGCGCACGATGCACGTTCAGCCCGGCCAGCGTTGCGCCGTCCGGCAGGCGGATCGTGCAACGCTCGCCATCGACCGCTTCGACGGTCGCCTTGAAACGGTTGTTGTCGCCGATGAAGCCGGCCACAAACAGGTTTTCCGGGAATTCATACAGGTCTTCCACCGGCGCCAGTTGCTGGATCACGCCCTGGTCGAACACGGCGACGCGATCCGACATGGTCAGCGCTTCGCTCTGGTCGTGGGTCACGTAGACGAAGGTCACCCTCAGGCGTTTGTGCAATGCTTTCAGTTCCAGCTGCATGTGCTCCCGCAATTGCTTGTCGAGCGCACCGAGCGGCTCATCCATGAGCACCAGTTGCGGATCGAACACCAGCGTGCGCGCCAGCGCAACGCGCTGCTGCTGGCCGCCCGACAATTGCGTCGGATAGCGATCGCCGAATTTGCCCATCTGCACCATGTCCAGCGCCTGCTTGACCTTGGCTGCCCGCGTGGCGCCGTCCATCTTGCGCACCGAGAGCGGATAAGCGACGTTCTGCGCAATGGTCATGTGCGGGAACAGCGCGTAATTCTGGAACACCATGCCGATGTTGCGTTTGTGCGGCGGCACGCGGTTGAGCAGTTGGCCGTCCAGCCGGATCTCGCCGCTGGTCGGATATTCGAAGCCGGCCAGCATCATCAGGCAGGTGGTCTTGCCCGAGCCGGACGGTCCGAGCAAGGTCAGGAACTCGCCGCGGCGAATCTCCAGGTCGAGGTTCTTGACGATCAGGTTTTCACCGTCGTAGGTTTTCTTGACGCCGCAGAACTGCACCAGCGTGTCGGCCGCTTGTACATGCTGCGGCGCCGTCTCCATCGCATTTGTTCTCATGCTTGCTCTTTCCGGTTGTGTTTGCGTTGCCTTGATCGGATGCCTTGATGAAAGCGAAATCAGGCCTGGGCGTCGTGGATCGCTTTCTCCAGGATGACCAGCGCTTCGTCCATGACGGTATCCGGAATCGTCAGCGGAAACAAGAAGCGGATCACGTTGCCGTAGCTGCCGCAGGTCAGCAGCAGCAAACCGTTTTTCAGTGCGTTGGCCTGCACGCGCTTGGCGAACTCGGCATCCGGTTTGTCGCTGCCGGGCTGGACGAATTCCACCGCGACCATCGCGCCGAGGCCGCGCACCTCACCGATGGCCGGCGTGGTGGCGCCCAGGCCGATCAGGAAGTCCTTCAGCGCTGCACCCAGGCGCGCACCGCGCACGACGAGGTTCTCTTCCGCGATCACGTCCAGCACCGCCAGCGCCGAGGCAACCGCCAGCGGGTTGCCGGCATAGGTGCCGCCGAGGCCGCCCGGCGCCGGCGCATCCATGACCTCCGCGCGCCCGCACACGGCTGCCAGCGGCATGCCGCCGGCCAGGCTCTTGGCCATGGTCATCAGGTCGGGCAGGACGTCGTAATGTTCCATTGCAAATAATTTACCGGTGCGGGCGAAGCCGGTTTGCACTTCATCGACAATCAGCAGGATGCCGTGCTCGTCGCAGATTTTGCGCAGTCCGCGCATGAAATCCACCGGCGCTGCGTAGAAGCCGCCTTCGCCTTGCACGGGTTCCAGGATGATGGCCGCCACGCGTTTCGGGTCGACATCGCTCTTGAACAAGCCGTTGACGGCCGCCAACGCATCGTCGCTGCTCACGCCGTGCAGCGCCGTCGGGAAGGGCGCGTGATACACCTCGCCGGGGAAAGGACCGAAGCCCAGCTTGTAAGGCGCCACTTTGCCGGTCAGCGCCATGCCCATCATCGTGCGGCCATGGAATCCACCCGAGAAGGCGATGACGGCGGCGCGGCCGGTCGCGGCGCGGGCAATCTTGATGGCGTTTTCCACCGCCTCGGCGCCGGTGCTGAACAGCGCGGTCTTCTTGGCGTGCTCGCCCGGCGTGATGGCGTTGATGCGTTCGGCCAGCTCGACATAGCTCGCATAGGGAACGATCTGGTAAGCGGTATGGGTGAAGCGCTCCATCTGGGCGCGGATCGCTTCCATCAGCCGGGGATGGCGATGGCCGGTGTTCAACACGGCAATGCCGGCGGCGAAGTCGATGTAGCGGCGTCCTTCGACGTCCCACAGTTCCGCGTTGAGGGCGCGGTCGGCGTAAAAGTCGCACATCACACCGACGCCGCGCGGCGTGGCGGCATTCTTGCGGGCTTGCAGTTCGGTATTGACGAGGTTTTTCGCCGAAGCGACTGGTGAGATTGGTGCAACAGGGGCGATGCTCTTGAGTGCATTGGATGTCATTGCTTGCTCCGGTATCCGCTTTGGAAAAATCTAAGTTGAAGCAATACTAAATCTGCAATGGACCTGTAATATAGAGCCAATTAAGAATATTTGATGGAGCCACTTTGCGCATCGCCTCCTTGTCGGATTATTTGCTGCTACGCGTCAATCGCGCTCCCTCAGGCCAGGGAAGCACTCGCATCCCGCGCATGCCCGTCAATCGTCAGATTTATCAGCTGATCCGCGAAGCGATCCTTGCGCAAACGCTGCCGGTCGGCCTGCAGTTGCCGTCCTCGCGCGACCTCGCCGGCGAACTCGGCATGTCGCGCAATACCGTTACTTACGCCTACGAGCAATTGCTGGCCGAGGGCTATCTCGAAAGCCGCGCCGGCGCCGGCACCTTCGTCGCCGACACGGCGCCTGACCAGATTCCGGAAACGGTCGAACGCAACGTCCCGCTCACCGATCCCTCCGGCAAGTCCGAACTGTCCGCTCGCGGCGCCATGCTTACGCGCCAGGCCGGCGTCAGCGACAAGCAGTGGGGCGCGTTCATGCCCGGCATTCCCGACGTCACCGAATTCCCCAGCAAAGTCTGGAGCCGCCTGCAAAACAAGCACTGGCGCCGCTCGCAGGCGGAGATGCTGACGTACGGTCCGGGCGCCGGCTATGCGCCGCTGCGCGAAGCCATCGCCGAGTACCTGCGCATCTCGCGTTCGGTCAACTGCAACGCCAGCCAGGTTCTGATCACCACCGGCATCCATCAATCGCTCGACACCGTCGTCAAGCTGCTCGGCGAACACGGCGACGCCGCCTGGATCGAAGACCCGTGCTACTGGGGTACCCGCAGTGTCTTGAATTCGCTCGGCATCGAATCCGTGCCGATCCCGGTCGACCAGGAAGGCATGCGCATGCGGCTGGCCAACCTGCGTCGTCCGCCGCGCTTCATCTGCACCACGCCGTCGCATCAATATCCGCTTGGCATGGTCATGAGCCTGTCGCGCCGCCGCATGCTGCTGGAGTATGCCGCCGCCCACAAAGTCTGGATCATCGAAGACGACTACGACAGCGAGTTCCGCTACGGCGGCCGTCCGCTGGCGTCGCTGCAAGGCATGGACACGCACAACCGCGTGCTCTACATGGGCACCTTCAGCAAGATCATGTTTCCGGGATTGCGCATCGGTTTTCTGGTGGTGCCGGAAGCACTGGCGCCGGCTTTTGGCACGGGCATGGCCGAACTCTACCGATCCGGCCAGGTATTCCTGCAGGCGACGCTGGCCGATTTCATGGCGGAAGGGCATTTTTCGTCGCACATCCGCAAGATGCGCGTGCTGTACGCCGAACGATTGCGCCTGCTGCAGCAAGCGATCCATCGCAACTTCGGCGACGAGATGAACATCACCGGTGGTGAAGCCGGTTTGCACCTCACCGTCTCGCTGCCGCCCGAATGCAGTGACAAGCTGGTCTGCGAAGACGCGCGCAAGGAAGGCATCATCGTGCGGCCCTTGTCGACCTACTACATGTCGCCCAAGACCGCGCGCAGCGGGCTCCTGCTCGGCTATGCCAGCGTGCCGGACGAGGCGATCGGTCCGGCTTTCGACAAGCTGGCAAAAGTGATTCGCCGGCACGTCTCGTAAAGCGACTGAGTAAATCTCGAATTTCGTGATGCTGCGTATCACGCATCAAACATTGATCCAGCGCATTGACGACGATCTTTTTATCGCGCATCCTAGCGACTCCACATAGCCATGCGGCAATATTTTCTTGGATGAGTCAGGGATCTCATCCGGCATTTTCGATCTTCCTGCCCTAGCAAGTAACGCGGACACCATCACTGCAAGTCAACGCATTGAGACCGGCAACGGTCATCGATGTGAACAACATCTTGTCATGGGGCGCTTATGCTGACTGCGGTTTTTGGTCGTTTCACTCTACTCGTCTTCATCTTCATCTCCGGTGCCGTCGTCGGCTCCGGAAAATCTCCGCTCGATCACACGGCATCTTGCACCGACATCACCGGCGCATCGGCAGGTTGTCGCGGTATCGCGCCGCTACGCTTGCGCGTCTGCGCCGTATCGGCATTTGTCTTCGTTTAACACGCTCTTTGCACTGAAAGGTGAAAATCATGGAATGGCTGCATCACTTGTTTGCCCGGTCTCCCGAAATCGCATTGTTCCTCTCCCTGGCGGTCGGCTACTACGTCGGCAAAATCCAGTTCGGCAAATTCCAGCTCGGCGGCGTCGCCGGTTCGTTGCTGGTTGCAGTCCTGGTGAGCCAGGTCGGCGTGACCGTCGATCCCGGCGTGAAGTCGGTGCTGTTCGCGCTCTTCATCTACGCGGTCGGCTATGAAAGCGGCCCGCAATTCTTCAACTCGCTGGGCAAGCAATCGATACGTGAAATCATCCTCGCCGCCGTGCTCGCCATCACCGGCCTCGCCACCGTGGTCATCATGGCCAAACTGTTCGGCCTGGACAAAGGACTGGCCGCAGGTGTCGCCGCCGGCGGCCTGACGCAGTCGGCGATCATCGGCACCGCCGGCGACGCCATCACCAAGCTCGGCCTGGCGGCTGATGAAGTCAAACGCCTGCAGGGCAATGTCGCCGTCGGTTACGCCGTGACCTACGTGTTCGGTTCGTTCGGTGCGATCCTGGTGTGCGTGAACCTGTTGCCAAGGCTGATGGGCCGCAGCATCAAGGAAGACGCGGTGCGCGCCGAAGCCGCCATGCAGCAGGGCGTGCAGGTGCTGGCGCCGGGCCAGCTGGACGCCGCGCCGGATCTGGTCGGACGGATCTACCAGATCGGTGGGGGAACAGGCGCCACCGGCCTCACCGTCAGCAAGCTGGAACATGAACACGCCGCCCATGGCGTCACGATCGAACGCGTCAAGCGCGCCGGCAAGATCATCGAAGTCACGCCCGAACTGGAACTGCAAGCGGATGACATCGTGCTGGTGGTCGGGCGGCGGCAGGCGATGGTCAGCATCGCACCGGTTTTCAGTAAAGAACTGTATGCCGTCGAAGGCATGGAACTGACCATGGAACGGCGCGACATCGTACTGTCCAACAAGGAATATCAAAATCGCACGATCGCCGATATCCGCACCAACACGTCGCAGCAGGTGCGTCACGGCATCTATGTCGTGCAGCTGATGCGCATGGGAAAAGTCTTGCCGATGCAGGAGAAGACCATCGTGCAGATCGGCGACGTGGTCTCGGTGTTCGGCTCCGAGCAAGACGTCAAGCGCGTCTCGTCGCTGATCGGCTATGTGATCGTGCCGAGCGCCAAGACCGACTTCGTCTATCTCGGCGCCGGCCTGGTGGTCGGATTGCTGGTCGGGCTGCTGACCGCGCGCGTGGGTTCTATCCCGTTGACGTTGGGCAGCGGCGGCGGGGCGCTGCTGTCGGGCCTGCTGTTCGGCTGGTTGCGGGCCAAGCGCCAGACCTTCGGTGCGATGCCCAGCGGCGCGGTGCAGATATTGAAAGACCTCGGACTGGCCGGCTTTGTCGTGGTGGTCGGTTTGTCGTCCGGCCTGCAGGCGGTGCAGACCGTCAAAGCGCAGGGACTGACCCTGTTCGGTGTCGGCGTGGTGGTCACGATCCTTCCGCTGGTCCTGACCATGCTGATTGGCCGCTATGTTTTGCGCTATGAAAACACCGCCGTGTTCGCAGGCGCGCTGAGCGGCTCCCGCAGCGCCAATCCGGCCTTCGGCGAAGTGCTCGACAAGGCCGAAAACGCCATCCCCACGGTTCCCTTCGCCATCACCTATGCGCTGGCCAACGTTTTCCTGACCTTGCTGGGGCCGCTGATCGTGGCGCTGGTGTAGCGCAATAATGGAAGAGCGGAACGATTCATTTTTACTTTGCATGTTCATCAATAAAGGAGCAACACCATGGATTTCAGCGACCCGGAAAAACTCGCCCTGCTAAGCCCCTTCGAGCTCAAGGATGCGCTCATACAGAGCGCGCTCAAGAACAACAAGCTCATGCTCAACGCCGGCCGGGGCAATCCCAATTTCCTGGCCACCACGCCCCGCCACGGGTTCTTCCAGTTCGGGCTGTTCGCCATGAGCGAGGCCGAGCGCTCCTATATCTACATGGATGGCGTCGGCGGCTTTCCGCAGCGTGACGGCATCGAGGCGCGCTTCGAGTTGTTCGCCAAGAACCATGCCGGCGTGCCGGGCATCCGTTTCATCGAAGCGGCGGTTTCCTACGTGCGCGATCAGCTCGGCATGTCGGCCGGCGACTTCATTTATGAGATGTGCGAAGCCATCCTCGGCTGCAACTACCCGGTGCCCGACCGCATGCTGCGGATGACCGAGCGCATCGTCGGCAACTACCTCCACAAGGAAATGATCGGCACGCATCCGTTCGTCGGCCATTTCGACATGTACGCAGTGGAGGGCGGTACGGCCGCGATGACCTATTTGTTCGGCAGCCTGAAGGCCAACCACGTCATCAAGGAAGGCGACACCATCGCGCTGGGCATGCCGATCTTCACGCCCTATATCGAGATTCCGCATCTGGCCGAATTCAACCTGGTCGAGCTGGTCATCGATGCGCCGCAATCGAACAACTGGCAATACACCAAAAAGGAGCTCGACAAGCTGCTCGACCCCAAGGTCAAGGCGTTCTTCCTGGTCAATCCGAGCAATCCGCCCTCGGTCAAGATCGACGACAAGACGCTGGCCTACATTGCCGAGATCGTCAAGAAACGTCCGGACCTGATCATCCTCACCGACGACGTCTACGCCACCTTTGCGGACAACTTCACCTCGTTGTTTGCGATCTGTCCGTACAACACCATCCTGGTGTATTCGTTCTCCAAGTACTTCGGCGCCACCGGTTGGCGCATGGGCGTCGTCGCCACGCACAAGCACAACGTCATCGACGAGCTGATTTCCAACTTACCGGAAAAAACCGCCCGCCAGCTCGACGAGCGTTACAGCTCCATCACCACCGCGCCGCGCACGATCAAGTTCATCGACCGGCTGGTGGCCGACAGCCGCACGGTGGCGCTCAACCACACCGCCGGCTTGTCGACGCCGATCCAGGCGCAGATGAGCCTGTTCTCGCTGTTCTCGCTGATGGACGAAGCGGGGAGTTACAAGGCCTCCATGAAGCGCATCGTCCTGCGCCGAAAGGAGGCGCTGTATCGCGAGCTTGGCCTGCCAATGCCTCACGATCCCAACTCGGTGCGCTACTACCATTTGCTGGACATGGAGTCGCTGTCCGCGCAAATGCACGGCGTCGAGTTCTCCAAATGGCTGCTGAAACGCCTGAAGCCCAACGAGGCGCTGTTCCGCCTGGCCGAGGAAACCGGCGTGATCCTGCTGCCGGGCAGAGGCTTCGGCGCCGCGCATCCGTCCGGCCGGGTCTCGCTCGCCAACCTCAACGAGTACGACTACGCCAACATCGGTCGCGCGATCAGGAAGATGGCGTCGGAGTATTTTGAATTGTTCGAGAAAGAGAAGGGTACCGTGAAGGGCAAAGGCAAAGCCGTCAAGGTTGCAGCGGCTGTGAAAACGACGAAAACAACGAAAGCGAAGCGCTGAAACGAGTGTGATGGCCTGACTTCGTTATCAGGCGGAGAACAGAAAAAGCCCGGCAAATCCGGGCTTTTTCGCATGGATCGCCGAGGTTTTGCCCTAGAATGCTTCCACTCAGGAGGGAAAGCACAACATGGACAATACGCCGCAACCCGATATGGTCACCATCGTGATCCAGCATGACATCCGCGCCGGCGCGCATGGGCAGTATGAGCAATGGCTCAGGCACATCGTCCCGCTCGCCGCCGCCGCGCCGGGTCATCGTGGTGTCAACGTCATCAAGCCGGCGGAGGGCGGCGACCGCTACACGGTCACGCTGCGTTTTGATACGGTGGACTATGCCCAGCAGTGGCTCAATTCACCGATCCGGCGCGAACTCATCGCGCAGGTTCAGCCGATGTTGTCTCAGGATGAAAAGATCGACACCGTCACCGGCCTCGAATTCTGGTTCACGCCGGCCTCAGGCCAGCCGCAGAAGCGCGCCAAGCCGTACAAGCAATTCCTGCTGACGCTGTCCGTCATCTACCCGTTGACGCTGATCTTGCCGTGGATACTGGCGCCCGTGTTCGATGCGGCGCCGGTGCTGCATCATCAACTGATCAGCCGCCTGATCGTCGCTGCGATCATCGTCGGGCTGATGACTTACGTGATCATGCCGCGCTACTCCAAACTGGCGCAGAAATGGCTGTATAGCTGAACTGCCGCCGCTCCTGGAAAAATAAGCGGAAAAGTGAGACAGGCGGTCAAGTCAGTAACGAAATGTCCACTATCCTGACGGCAAAAATCACTAAACACGCCGTACAAGGAACCAGTGGGCAGCATGAATAAACAGGAAGAACGGCAACAGGCAGTTGGCAGCGTGCGGCGGACGCCTTTGAAACCACTGGCGCTGCTGGCGCTGGCTTTGTCGGGGACGCTCGCAACGATGAGCGAGGGACGCGCCCAGAACGTCGGCAATGCGGGCAACGTCAACACCAGCTCCCTGTGGCTCGACAACGGTTCCGGCGCGATCACCAGCGTGATCAACAGCGGTACCGTCGTCGCGCGCCTGGGCGGCATCGCCAACGGCGGCACGATCGGCAACGTGGACAACAGCGGCACCCTCGCCACTTATGGAAAAAGTACCGCCATCCTTAACACCGGGTCGATCGGCAGCATCACCAACAGTGGCAGCATCAGCGGGGACTATGTCTTTGCCAGCTTCGGCAGCACCGGCATCTCCAACAGCGGCACCATCGGCAACCTGAACAACAGCGGCGAGCTCCGGGGCACCACGGCGCTCTATCTTGCGCCGGGCAGCACGCTGACGTCGTTCACCAACTCCGGCACGATTTACGGCGCCATCCTCAACAGATCGGCGGCGCCGCTCACCATCAACGGTGGCGCCGGCGCCAGTTTTGGCATGTTGACGGGAAACTCCCGTGACGGCCGCGAGGTGGGTAGCATCAACAGTGAAGCGGGCGTTATTTTCGCCAGCGGCAATCATCTGCTCAACGACATCATTGACGTTGGGTCAGGTACCGTCACCAACGCCGCCACGTTGCAAATCAATAATCCGATCGCCATCTACGGCAACTTTGTTCAGAATGCGGGCGCGACGCTGATTTTCGGCGGCGGCGATTCATATGGTTTCGGCAGTGTGCTGGTCAATGGCAATGCCACCTTCGCCGCCGGTTCCACCATCAGCCTGAAGCCGCTCAGTTATCACTTTGCCCAAGGCCAGCGCTACGTCGTGGTCACCGCAAGCGGGACCGTGACCGTCAACGGCGTCAATTATTCAGCTCCCGGCTTCAGTGTCAGCGGCGCCGTCCAGGGCGAATCGCTGGTGCTGACGCTGGGTCGCTTCGGTCTGGGCAGCGGCGGCAGCGCTCCGATCAACAGCGCCACCAATGACGACGCGGCGTCCTCTTTGCACGGGCTATTCAACTACAACGGAACGAATTCTTCGCTGTTGGCCTTGTTCAATCCGGCGGCGGCGCTTGATACAGCAGATGCGGCCAACAAGGCGGGGGAGATGTTGAGTCCTGCATCGATCAAGGGCGCAGCGAGCGACGCACAAAGCGTGCTCAGCCAGGTCATCGGCAATGTGGCGAATGACCATATGGACGGCTTGCGCGTTGCTCGGGGCGATGGCGGCGGCGACGGCGAGGGCGAATCCGGTCGTGATTTTGCGCTCTGGGGGCAAGTGTTCGGAGGTGGCGCTTCGCAGGGCCTGCGCGACAACATATCGGGATATCGCGCCAACTACCGCGGCTTGCTGATCGGTGGCGATAGCCTGGTCAGCGACACACTGCGCGTGGGGGCGCTGGTCAATGCCGCCAAAACCTCGCTGTCCAGCGACGGCGACAATACCGGCAGCTCGGTCAACATCAACAACTACGGCGTGACTGCCTACGCCAGCTACAGCGGCTCGCCGTGGTATATCAACGCGCAGGTCGGCTTTGCCCATCAGCAGTACAGCACCACGCGCGTCATCGATTACACCGGTTTCAGCGGCGTGGCCAACGGCAGTTTCAATGGCCGCCAATATACAACGTCGGTGCAGGCCGGCTATCCACTCGCCTTGGATGCCTGGTTGTCGGACGCGACGCTGACGCCGATTGCCGGTTTGAGCTACAGCACGCTGCGTCAGGACGGCTATACCGAAACCGGCGGCAACGGCGCAGCGTTGACGGTCAAGTCGTCGTCGGTCAACTCGCTCAAGAGTGAACTGGGGGCCAAACTCGAACGCAGCTTCGAGACTTCGCACGGCAAGCTGATGCCGTCGTTGCAACTCGGCTGGCGGCATGAGTACCGGGGTGGCCGGGCACATGCCGGCGCCAGCTTTGCAGCCGACAGTACCGGCTCAACCGCCTTTGTGACACAAGGTGCGGCGCCGATTGCCGATCTCGGCGTGCTCACTCTCGGCATGACGCTATTGCAGGGAAAACAGCTGAATCTGACCGCCCGATACACGCTGGAATCCGGCGGCGGCTACAAGGCGCAAACCGGCAGCCTGCAAGCGCGCTGGCAGTACTGACGCGCTGCGGTCGGGCCGGTGTTGCCGTACGAAAACAGGTGTTTCCCGGACTGGGCCTCACGATGCAGTCAACCGCTCGGGATTATTTTTAAAAATGTGAGACAAGATGTCAATTCCGGAAGCCATTTAATGGCACTATGGCAAGCAGAAAATCGCCTGGTTTTTTTGACGGGGCAAAAATGAAAGAGCGCAGCAATGCCGGCCATGACCGGCAGCGCTCAGGGGAGTGGATGTTGGAACGTACTGCGCCGGAAAACACGAACATTGCGATGCTCAGGACACGGCTGCTGGCGGTGCCTGCGGTCGCGGCCGTTCATCTCGTCGCAACTGTCTCGGAGGCCGGCGCGGGTGTCGTCGCTTATGTGGTCGGCGGCCAGCGCAAGGCGCTGGACGCTGCAATTGCGGAGGCAGGTTATCCGGGGCGCATCGCATCGGTGCGCGTGCACTCCTTGCCGTTGCGGCCTGACGGCGTTGTCGATGACGACGCGCTGGCCGCATTGCCGGCCTGGGATGCCGCTTCGCTGCCGCCAAGCGCCGTCTATCGGCCGGTTCTTCCCTTACGCAAACGGCTCCATCTGGCCGATATCCTGCCGGATTACCCGTTGCTGACTTCCACGGTGCAGGAGATTGCCGTCGTCAGGACGCCGACCGACGGTGCGGCAGGCACGCCGGCCGTTTCCCTTCTCAAACAGCTTCCCGCGCAACCCTGGATGCCCGCCAGCCTGGCTGCAGCGCTGGAACGCGGGGCGCAACAGCCGGAACTCGGCATCACCCACGTCGCCGCCGACATGAGCGAAATCCGGGTCAGCTACGCCGAACTGTTGGAGCAGGCACGCCGGATGCTGGGAGGTCTGCGCGCGCGCGATGTTCGCAGCGGCGATGTGGTTGTCGTCGATGCCGGCGACAGTCGCAGCCTGTTGCCGCTGTTCTGGGCCTGCCTGCTGGGCGGCATGGTGCCGGCGCCGTTCAAGGTAGCTGCCGCGGCGGCCGGCGGCGCGGCGCTCAAACGTTTGCGCGATTCGTGGGAGGTCTTGGGCCGACCGGTGATTGCCGCCGATCCGGTGAGCTTGCAGGCGCTGGCGCCGTTGGGTGCGGAGGCGCTGGACGGAATGAGGTTTCTGGATGCGGCGGCACTGGCCGACGGCGCGAGTGCAACGCCTGCACCGGTCATGGACTTGCAGGCGCTGGCAATGGTGTTCATGACCTCCGGCAGCACCGGTCTTCCCAAAGGCGTCATGCTGAGCCAGGCCAATGTACTGGCGATGATCGGCGGCGCCGCCGAGCGCGGGGAGGCATTGACGCCCGGCGCGACCAGCATGAACTGGATGCCGCTCGATCACGTCGGCGGCCTTGGTTTCCTGTCGATCCTGCCGCTGGTGCTCGGCATGAACCAGATTCAGGTTGATACGGCGACCGTGCTGGCGGCCCCCGTGCGCTGGCTCGACCTGGCGCACCGGCATCGCATCTGCATGGTCTGGACGCCCAATTTCGCATTCGACGTATTGCAGCAGGCGGCATCTGCGCCGGGCGCTGCACGCGACTGGGACTTGTCGAACCTGCGCATGATTTTCAATGGAGGGGAAGCGGTTTCCGACAGCGTGTTGACTGTTTTTGCGAAGCGTTTCGCAGAAAACAGATTGCCCGCCGGCGCGATCTGGCCTTCGTTCGGCATGACGGAAACCGTCAGTGCATTTTCAATGTCGCCGTGGATGCCTGGTCACGGCGAGGTAGTTTCCCTTGGGACGCCGATTTGCGGCGCGGCGCAGCGTATCGTCGATCAGCATGGCGCGGTGGTGCCGGAGGGCGCCATCGGCGCCGTCGAGTTGTCCGGTGCATCCTTGTTCATGGGTTATTACGGTCGCGACGACCTGACCGCCGAGGTGATGCACGACGGGTGGTTCCGCACCGGCGACATGGGCATCATCCGCAATGGCGAGCTGTTTGTGGTCGGCCGCATCAAGGAAATGATCATCGTCAACGGCGCCAATTTCTACAGCAGCGAAATCGAAGAAGTCATGGCGCAGACCGATGGCGTCGAACGCCTGAGCGTGGCCGCCATCGGCGTGCGTGCGCCTGCTGCGCGCACTGATCAGCTGGCCTTGTTCTTCGATGCTCCCGCTGCGCGCGACGACGTTGCACTGAAGCAGGTCATGCTGGACATGCGCATGCGCCTGGGCAAGCAGTTGTCGCTGACGCCGATGTATTTCATCCACGTGCCGGCCGATCGCCTGCCGCGCACCAATTCGGGCAAGGTCCAGCGCCTGGAGCTCAGGCGCCTGCTGGAGGCCGGCGCTTTCGACGCCGAGATCAAGCGGGCCGCATGTCTGCTCGAGGCGGCGGGCACTATCCCCGAGTGGTTCTCCGAACCGTACTGGAAGCCGTGCGCTATCGCTGCAAATGCGCCTTTGCGAGGACAAAGCGTCGCGCTCCTGGGAGACGCATCGCCCGGCGATGCGGCGATCCGGGCGATGCTTTCCGATGCCGCGATCGATATCGACTGGCGACAGGTCGTACTTGAAGAGGACGATCCGGATGGCGTCTTTCATGCGATGGCGCAGCAGGCATCGCCGGATGTGATGCTGGTATTGCCCGGCTGGGCTCGCTTGCCGCGGCTGTTGTGGTTGTGCCAGGCGCTGGCACGGACGCCGCGCGCCAGCCGGCCTGCGCGGCTGGTCGTCTGCGGCGCCGTGGAGGATGCCGCTGAGCACGCTGCCGCTGCAGCCTTTTTACGCACTTCGGCAGCGGAACTCGACGGTGTGCATTGCATGCATATCCGGTTTTCCGGTAAAGGCCTTGGCAGCGACGCCGGCATGATTCTCGGCGATCTGCGCGGATTGACGCGTGAAAACGAACTTGCCTACATCGACGGCCGGCGTCATCTGCGCCGCTGGCGCCATGTCGGGTTGCCGAAACCGGATGCCCCGGCATTGCGTTGCGGCGGCCTGTACCTGATCAGCGGCGGGCTCGGCGGCGTCGGCCTGGTGCTGGCGCGCTACCTGCTGGATCGTCATGAAGCAAAATTGTTGATCGTCGGCCGTACGGGACAGTCGCAACTCGACGACGTGCGCGCCCAGGCGCTCGATGAGCTGGAGCGCAGCGGCCGCGTGCTGTACGCCAGCGCCGACGTCGCCGATGCGGGCGCCTTGCGCGTTGCCGTTGAACAGGCGCGTGCGCGCTGGCAATGCAATCTGGATGGCATCCTGCATCTGGCAGGAGAGGGCCGGCAAACCGGATTGATCCATGAAACTGCGGCAACACTGGCGCAGATGATGCACGCAAAAGCGGCCGGAAGTCTCGCATTGCAGGCGCTGCTCGAAGATCATCCCGAGGCGTGGTTTGTCCTGTTCGGCTCCGTGGCCGGCATGGTGGCGGGCCGGCAGGACGCCGCCTATGCCGCGGCGAACGCTTATCAGGCGGCGCTGGCGGAGCAACTGGCGGCAGCCGGGCACACGCGCTGCCGTTACCTGGGATTTTCATCCTGGCGCGATACCGGCCTCAGCAAGCACGGCGCTGCGGTCCCGGTCGTGGAGGCTGCGGGATACTTTTCGCTGCACCCGGAGCATGCCGTCGCCAGCTTTGAGGTTGCGCTCTCGGCATCCCGGCCGGTGGTTGCAATCGGACTCGATCTGCAGCATGCGCGCCAGGCCGTGCTGCAAGACGCCGCCATTGCCGTGGATGAGCCGGTCGTATTTCAAACGGACGCCGCTGTGGACGGACGCATGATTTTGCACGACCACTTCGGCCGCCGCTTGCCGGTTCCCGTGTTGATCGTGGAGGAACTGCCGCGCGATGCCTCGGGCGCAATTGATCACGATCAATTGGCCCGGGTGGCCGGAGGATTCCTGCAGGCAGGACGACCGGGCAGTGAGTTCGAGCGTTACATGGTGCAACTGTGGCGACGGACGCTCGACTTGCCGGCTTGCGGCGTACATGACGATTTCTTTGCGCTGGGCGGAAATTCGTTGCGTGCAGCACAAATCGCAGCAGTCACGCGCGAGCGCTTCCGCCTGGATGTGACGATGCCCGATCTGCTCCAGCACCCCACCGTAGCGGGATTTTGTGCGCACGTACGAGGCGGCGAGAGCAAGCCTGGCATCACGGAAGCCATCGCCCGCCGTTGGCTTGAAATCGAACAAATGACAACCGAACAAAAAGCGGCGCGCGTTGCTGCGAGGACTGTATGACAACACCCGACATGCCGGCGATGGATGATGGACTGGATGCGGCGCTGCTTGCCGAATTGCTGGCCGAAGACGGATTCGACTTGCCGTCGGAAGGACCGGCGATTACGCAACGCGCGGCATCCGCCCGGGTGCTCGCTACGCCTGCCCAGCAGCGGTTGTGGACGGTCGAACGCATCGACGGCGTGACCGGCGAATTCAATCTTGGCATGGATATCCGTTTCAATGCGCCGGTCGATGTGGCCGCGCTGGAGCGTGCCTTGCTGGCGCTGCTGCAACGCCACGAGGGTCTGCGTGCCCGCTTTTCCGATCATGAAGACGGCGCCATCGGGCAGACATTCACGCAGCTTGAGGAGATTTCCTTGCCGCAGCATGCCGTGGCGGTCGAACGATGGCCATCGCATTTGCGTGATGCCGTCTCGCAGCCTTTCGATCTGGCAGCCGACCTGCTGCTGCGTGCCCAGTTCCTGCATGACGATGCGGCAGCCGAGAGCGCCTTGTTGCTGACGTTCCACCACAGCATCATCGATCTGTGGTCGGGACAACTATTGTTGCGCGAACTGGTCGCACTGTATGCCGGCGAACTCGGTGAAACGGTGAGGCTGCCCGAGCCGGTGCAGTTCGGCGACTACGCGGTGTGGTTGCGCGAGCCGGAGCAGGTCGCTGCGCGCGAGCAGTTGCATGCATATTGGGCGAAGCGCCTGGCGCAATTGCCGGTAGCACTTGAGATGCCGTTTTCTGGACCACGCGGACAAGCCGGTTCGGCATTGTGCGAACGTATTCCGGTGTCGTTGTCCGTATCGCTCACCGCGGCCGTCAAACGCTTTGCCGATGCCACCGGGACGACGCCGTTTGTAGTCGTGCTGGCCGCATTCCATACCGTGCTGGCGCGCTATTCCGGCATGGATGACATCGCCGTCGGCGTGCCGGTGGTCAACCGCGCGCAGCAGCAGACCCAGGCCATCGTCGGCTTCCTGGCCGAGAACATCGTGTCGCGCAACGTCTCCGCCGGCAGTCAGAGCTTCCAATCCCTGACCGCACAGGTTCGCGATCAGATGCTGGAAGACATGCGTCACCAGGCGCTGCCGTTCGACGAGGTGGTCAATCTCGTCAATCCGGAGCGACGCAAAGGTCTGGCGCCATTGTTCCAGGCGATGCTGGTGTTCCAGACCATGGCGCCGCTGGAAGCGCAAGCCGGTGCCGTGTACGCGCGCGCCGTGCCGGTTCCGCTTCCTGCCGCCCGGGCCGATCTGGTGTTGGAACTGGATGCCGGCGCAGAATACATCGACGGCGGACTGGAGTATCGCTGCAATTTCATTGATCCCGATCTGGCCGCTGCGATGGCGGCGTCGCTGGAGATCGTGCTGGAAGCCGGGCTGGCCGATCCGCAGTTGCCGTTGTCACAATTGCCGCTGCAACGTCGCGCCGCAGCGCGCGACATGCTGGAAAAATTGAATCCGCCGTTGCCGGCGGCGTCGCCGCGCACACTGAGCGCCTGGTTCGTGGAGCAGGCGGCGCAGATGCCGGAGGCCGTGGCGCTGATTGAGAATGACCGGGAAGTCACCTACGGCGAACTCGACCTGCGCTCCGCCGCGCTCGCGGCGCATCTGACGCAACTGGGCGTCACTGCAGAAATGCCGGTCGCCATTTGCTTGCCGCGTTCGGTCGACCTGGCCGTGGCCATCCTGGCGACCATCCGTGCCGGCGGCGCCTTCGTTCCGATGGATCCGGATTTTCCGGCCGAACGTCTGCTTTACATGCTCGGCGCCAGCAGCGCCCCGGTGTTGGTTACGACAGGGGCTGGAGAATGGCTTCCGGCGGACTCGGCCGTCAGACTGGTCGATCCTGCGCAGGCATTGCCGCAAGCGCCTGCGCCTCAGGACCTCAATCACGCAGACAGCCTGCTGTACATTCTTTTCACGTCCGGATCGACAGGAAGACCGAAAGCCGTGATGGGCTTGCACCAAGGCGCAGTAAATCGTATCGCCTGGATGTTGGAGCGCTATCCATTCGAGCCGACCGACCGCTACTGCCAGAAAACCACGCCGACCTTCGTCGACTTTGTCTGGGAGTTGTTTGGCCCGTTGCTGGGAGGCGTGCCGTCGGTCATTTTGTCTCCTGCCCAGGTGCGCGATCCGCGGGCGTTGGCTGCGGTGTTGCAGAGTCGCCGGGTCACCCGCCTGACACTGGTGCCGTCGTTGCTGAAATCGCTGCTCGATCATGTCGCCGATGTCGGCAGCCTCCTCGGCGGACTGCGGCATTGCATCTGCAGCAGCGAGGCTTTTCCGGGCGATCTGGCGCGCCGGTTCCGGCGCTTGTTGCCCAACTGCGTGCTGCTCAATCTCTACGGCTCGTCTGAAGCATCGGCGGATTCGACCTGCCATGAGGTAGACGTCGCTGACGGCGCTCAGGTGCACATAGGCCGACCCATTCCGGGCAATCTGCTGGCGATTCTCGATCCGGCCGGCAATGTGCTGCCCGTGGGCGCCGCCGGCGAGATCGTGATCGGCGGTATCGGCCTTGCACGCGGTTATCTCAATCAAAACGACGGCGAACCACGCTTCATCGGCTTGCCGGCGGACGTCGCCGGCGGGCGGGCGTTCCGTTCAGGCGACGTCGGACGCTGGCGTCCTGACGGCAACATCGACTACCTGGGCCGACGTGACCGTCAGGTGAAGATCCGCGGCGTGCGCATCGATCCGGAAGAAATCAGGGCTGCATTGCGCCGATGCCCCGGCGTGACGGATGCGGTCGTTGTGGCCTGCGAAATCGACGGCGACCTGATCTTGATGGCCTATGTCGTGGCGAAGGAAACCGTGGAACCGGGCATGCGACGATGCCTCCAGGACATCTTGCCGACCGCGCTGCAGCCGTCACGCTATGTGTTCATGCCGGCCTTGCCGCATAACTCCAATGGAAAAATCGATTTCCTGAGCTTGCCCGCGCCCGGCTCGGAATCCCCTCCGCCGGCGCAGGAACAGCAACAAGAGATCGCACTGACGCTGGAAGAAAATCTGCTGGCAGATATCTGGCGCCAGGTCATCGGCCATCGGCCGCGACAACCTGACGCCAATTTCTTCCAATCTGGCGGGCATTCGTTGAGCGCGATACGCCTGGTCGCCGCAATTGAAAAAAATCTCGGGGTGCGTCTGCCGGTGACGGCCGTCTTTGACGCGCCGACCTTGCATGCCATGGCGCTGGAAGTACGCCGCGCGCAACCCGGCGCCGACGTACCGGAGCCGGTGGCCGGCGGTCCGCACCGGCGCGCGCGGGCGTCGTTCAATCAGGAACGGCTCTGGCTCATCGAACAATCCGGACAACAGCGTGGCGCCTATAACCAGGCGGTGGTTTACCGCCTGCGCGGCCGGCTCGACGTCGCACGCCTCGAACTGGCGTTCCGGCGCGTGATGCAGCGCCATGAAGCGCTGCGTACGCGGCTGGTCCTTACCGATGGCGAGTTATGGCAGGAAGTGGACGCGTCGCCCGAATTCACCGTCGAAAGAATCGACGCCGGTATTGATGCGGCCGAACGGCAACTGCAGGAATTCAGCGAACGCTTTTTCTCGCTGGCGGACGACCTGCCGCTGCGGGTCCAACTGATCCGGCTCGGACCTGATGATCATTTACTGGCGATCGTCGCCCATCACACGGCCTTCGACGGCGGCTCCGGACGCGTGATTGTCGAAGAACTGGGCCAGGCTTACGGCGACGTCCTGGATGCGGCGTCTGCAGCATTGCAGCAGATCGATTTTTCCACATGGCAGCGGGATTGCGAGGAGCAGGGCGCTTTCGAAGCGCAACGCAATTACTGGCGCGATCAGCTGGCCGGCGCGCCCGCCGTGCTCGGCCTGGCGTTGAGCCGGATGCCGGAGCAACGCGACTTCCGCCTTGGACGCGCGCCGCTGGCGCTGGGACGAGAGCGTAGCCAGCGTCTGCAGCAAGCCGCCGGCGAAGCCGGAGTGAGCACGTTCGCGCTGTTGCTCGGCGTGTGGGGATTGACGCTGGCGCGCTTCGGCGACGAGAACGAGGTTGTCGTCGGTATTCCGGTGGCGGCTCGCAGCCGTACCGGGCTGGACGGCGTAGTCGGTTTTCTGGCCAATACCTTGCCGATGCGCCTGGATTGCCATGCCGCCAACCTGGCGGAATTCGGACGGCGCGTGCAGCAGCGTGTGGCCGGCGGATTACAGCATCAGGACATCTCTTTCAGCCGTATCGTCGAAGCCGCCGGTGTCGAACGCTTGCCTCAGCGGCCGCCGTTGCTGCAGGCGATGTTCGTGCTGGCCGATCTGCGCCAGTGGCAATTGCAGCTGGACGAAATTGACGCCGTGGCGCAGCCCGTGTCGGCGCCGCTGGCGCGCACCGACCTCAGCATGGCCTTGCAACAAGACGAGGATGGCATCGCCGGCGAGCTGGAATATGCGGCCGACATCATTGCGCCCGCGCTGGCGGAACGTATCGCGGCGGGCTTCGTGCATCTGCTCGACGCCGTGTTGGCGCAGCCCGATGTACCGCCCTTGTCGCACTCATTACTGGATGCCCAGGCGCGCGCTTTGCTGATGCAGTTCGGGCGAGCGCGCAGCGTCTTGCCGCCGGCAATCCGACCCTTGCGATTGCACGAGCTGCTGCGCGCCAGTGCGCAGCGCAACGGCGATGCAGCGGCGCTGGCGACGCCCGAAGGCGAGGTCAGTTATCGGCAACTGGACGATCTTGCCGACGTCTTTGCGCAGAGTCTGCGTGCGGCAGGCCTGAATCCAGGCGCGCGCATCGCGTTGATCGGCGAACGGTCCACCGGCCTGATTGCTGCGTTGCTGGGCATTTCCAAAGCCGGCTGCATCTTCGTACCGATTGATCCGACCTATCCGGCGGCGCGCATCGAACAGATGCTGCTGGATGCCGAAGTTGCCTTGGTGGTCGGCGATTGTCCTGCCGGGTGGAGTGAGGCGCGGTGGATGCGCCTGCCTGCATTGCAGGACCTGCCGTCTGCGCGGACACCTGATGAGGCCGGGCATGGCGATATTGCCGGCATGGACTTCGCGGCAACGGCATGCATCATCTTCACGTCCGGCTCCACCGGCCGTCCCAAAGGCGTGGCGTTGGCGCATCACGCCTTGTGCCGTCTGGCGTTGAGCGCCGTGGAGGAGTTTTCGGTGCGGCAGGATAGCCGCATCCTGCAACTGGCAGCCTTCGGTTTCGATGTCGCGGTGTCCGACATCGCGTTTGCGTTGGCGGCCGGTGCCTGCCTGTGCCTGGCGCCGCGCGAGCGTCTGTTGCCGGGGTCGCCGCTGGTGCAGACGCTGGGCGCCATGGAGGTTACGCACCTGCAGATTCCGGCGTCGTTGCTGGCGGTGATGCCTGCTGCCGCGCTACCACGATTGCGCACGCTGATCGTCGGGGGCGAGTTGTGTCCGGCGTCGGTGGCGGCACAGTGGCGACAAGGCCGCGACTTGTTCATCGCCTACGGTCCCACGGAGACCACGGTGACCGTGACCGCAGGTCGTTACGTCGGTGCGGATGCGCCTTTGCAGATCGGTCGCCCGATTGGCGACGCCCGCATTTACGTGCTGGACGAGCAGGGCGCACCGGCGCCGGTCGGCGTCGTGGGCGAATTGTGCATCGGCGGATCCGGTGTAAGCATCGGTTACCTTAATAATCCGGTATTGACGCAAGAGCGATTCGTCCCGGATCCGTTTTCCGATGATCCTCGGGCCCGCATGTACCGCAGCGGCGACCGGGCGCGCTGGCGCGAGGATGGGACACTGGACTTCCTCGGCCGCAGCGACCGCGAGTTCAAGCTGCGCGGCTTCCGTATCGCACCGGCAGAAATCGAAGCCGCCTTGTCGCAACAGGCCGGCGTGGCGCAGGCCCTGGCGATGCTGCGTCCCGACGGCGCCGGCCAGACCCGCCTGGTGGCGTACGTGGTCGGCACGGACGTGAACGCGGCGGCACTGCGCGCAGCATTGCGGCATGCCTTGCCATCCTTCATGGTCCCTGATTACGTTTCCGTCCTGGACCGCATGCCGCTCACAGGCAACGGCAAGATCGACGTGAACGCCTTGCCGCAGCCGGTGTTCGGACGCGAGGGAGGCGCAGTTGTCCCGGGACGCGATGCGGACGATTGCGTGGCGCGCGTCACCGGCCTGTGGCGTCAGGTGCTGAACCTCAGCGACGTCGATCCGGACGCCAATTTCTTCGACGTCGGCGGGCATTCGCTGCTGCTGGTCCGTCTGTACGACATGGCGGTTGCCGAGTTCGGCGCGGTGTTGTCGATCAGCGATCTGTTCCGTTTTCCCACGATCCGCAGTTTCGCGACGCATTTGTCCAGCCGCGGCGAGATCGCCAAGGCCGTGCAGCCCGCGCAGGCGCCTCTGTCTGCTCAGTCGGAAATTGCCGTCATCGGCATGGCATGCCGTTTTCCGGGGGCGCCGGATGTCGATGCTTTCTGGCAGCTTCTGGTCGAAGGCCGGGAGGGCATCAGCCGTTACGATGCAGCGTCTCTCGCAGCCGCAGGGCGGGCCGGCAACGTGCTTGACCACGCCAATTTTGTCGCCGCCGGCGGCGAGATCGATCACGCCGACTGCTTTGACGCAGACTTCTTCGGCCTCGGTCCGCGCGATGCCGTGACGCTGGATCCCCAGCATCGGGTCGCGCTGGAATGCGCCTGGCATGCGCTCGAGCATGCCGGTTACGCGGCGAAGGAATCGCGCGGCGAAGTCGGCGAGGTCGGCGTATTCGTCGGCGTCGGCGTCAATACGTATTTGCAAGGACAGTTGTTTGCCGCCGGGCCGATGCCCGAAGGCGCCGACAGTTATCACGCGATGTCCGGCAACGACAAGGATTTCGGCGCCACGCGGATTGCTTACCACCTCGACCTCAAGGGGCCGGCGCTGGCCGTGCAGACCGCATGCTCATCGTCCCTGACCGCGCTCGACATGGCCTGCCGTTCGCTGCGCAGCGGTGGTGCGGGCATGGCGCTGGCCGGTGGCGTGGCGATCCGTTTCCCGCAGGGCAGCGGCTATTTCCATGAGCCGGGCATGATCCTGTCGCCGGACGGACATTGCAAACCATTCTCCGCAGATGCGCGCGGCACCGTGCCCAGCGGCGGGGTTGGCATGGTGCTGCTCAAGCCGCTGGCGCAGGCACAGGCCGATGGTGACAACGTGCTGGCGGTAATTCGCGGCAGCGCCGTCAACAATGACGGCGGGCGCAAGGTCGGTTACGCCGCTCCCGGCGTCGACGGCCAGGCCGACGTGATCGCATCCGCATTGCGCCAGGCGGGGCTGGAGCCTGCCGATATCGATTATGTCGAGGCGCATGGCACCGGCACCGAGCTGGGCGATCCGGTGGAGGTGGCGGCATTGACGCGCGTCTTCGGCGGTCGGCAACGGCCGCTGGCGCTGGGCTCGGTCAAGAGCAACATCGGCCATGCCGATGCCGCCGCCGGCGTGGCCGGTCTGATCAAGACCATCCTGGCGTTGCAGCACGGCGTATTGCCGTCCAGCCTGCATTTTTCCGAACCCAATCCGCACGTTGATTTCACGACGGCGTCGATCCGTGTTGTCGGTTCGACGCAAGCCTGGCCGGATCATGGCGATGCACGTCCGCGCCGCGCCGGCGTCAGCGCCTTCGGCATCGGCGGCACCAATGTGCACGTGGTGCTGGAGCAGGCGCCTGTGCGCGCCCAAGCGGTTCCTGTTACCGCATCGCCGCGTATCTCGCCGCGTATCTCGCCGGTGGTCCTGCCGCTTTCCGCGCGGACGCCGGAAAGCCTGCGCAGCAGCATGCTGGCGCTGGCCGAAGCCTTGCAGCGTCAGCCGCAACTGTCATTGCGCGACGTTGCCTTTACCTTGCAGCAGGGACGCGCTGTCTTCGGCTGCCGCCATGCCGTGGTTGCCGCCACTGTCGAAGAAGCCGTCGCGGCTTTGCGTACGGCCACGGAACCGGTGGCGGTCGCAGGAACAGGCAAGGTCGCCTTCCTGTTCCCGGGACAGGGCAGTCAATATCCACGCATGGCCCAGGCGATGTACGAGAACGACGCCGACTATCGGTTCTGGTTCGACCGCTGCGCCGTCGCGCTGTTGCCGCATCTGCAACTGGATCTTCGCAGCGAGCTCTATGGCGCTGATGTTAACGAGTCCGTCGCCGCAATCGCGCTCAGGCAGACCGCGCTGGCGCAGCCGGCGCTGTTCGCCGTGATGTATTCGCTGGCGCGCAGCATGGAAGCGCGCGGCGTGGAAGCCGTCGCCATGCTGGGACACAGCCTCGGCGAGTATGTCGCGGCGTGCCTGGCCGGCGTGTTCGGACTGGAAGATGCGCTGGCGCTGGTGACAGCACGTGGACGCCTGATGCAGGCCTTGCCGGGCGGCACCATGCTGGCGGTGCAGGCTGATGAAGTACAGGCGCGGGAACTGATTCGCAGCAATGCTGCCGTCAGCCTGGCCGCCGTCAACGGACCGGGTCAGTGCGTGCTGGCAGGCCCGGCCGGGGCCATTGACGCATTGCAGGCCGGTCTGGATGAAATCAACGTGGCGGCCGTGCGTCTCGACACCTCGCATGCTTTCCATTCGTCCTCGATGGATGCGGTGTTGCCGGCTTTCCTTGCCGAGTTTGACCGGATCACCCTGAATCCGCCGCAACGCCGCTTCATCTCCAACCTCACGGGCGCCTGGATCAGCGACGCCGAGGCCGTCGATCCCGCCTATTGGGCGCGCCATTTGCGCCAGGCCGTGCGTTTTGGCGACGGTCTCGGCACCTTGCAGCGCGACGGTATCGATTTGTTGCTGGAAGTCGGCCCCGGCAATGCTCTGCAAAAGCTGGCGCGCGCCAGCGGCTGGACTGCGCAGCAACTGATCCCGCTGGGGCTGAGCCGGCAACAGCCGAAACAAGCGCCGGCGCTGGCCGCCATCGTGGCGCAACTGTGGACGCGCGGTGCGACTGTCGACCGGCGCAAGACAAGCCGTACAGGGCACGCCGAGGCGCCTGCGCCGTCGCGCGTGGCGTTGCCCGGCTATGTCTTTGAGCGCAGACGTCATTGGCCTGCGACGCCCCTTGCCGCACTCCCTCGGGAGACCCCGCCGGCATTGCGCGCCGAGATCGCCGACTGGTTCTACCTGCCAGGCTGGCAGCGCGCGCCGCAATTGCCGCCGGTCTCCGCGCCTGCGGCATCGACCGATATCTGGCTGTTGCTGGGCGCCGAAACCGAGGTCGGTCGCACGCTGGCGGCAAGCTTGCGCGCGCTCGGCCGGCAGGTCGTTGCAGTCAGGGCCGGAACCGCATTCGAGTCCTTCTCTGCGCAGGACTACGCCATCGATCCGGCCGGCGAGAGCGACTACCGCCGCTTGCTGAACAGCGTTGAGGCCACGCGGGTGGTGCATCTCTGGAGCAGCGACAGGCAGCCCTTCGTGACGGCGCTGGAACGCGGCTTTGCCAGTGTGATGCTGCTGGCGCAGGCATTCGGCGCACGCCTGCAGGCGCGTCCGCTGCAGCTCGACATCATCACCTGCGGCGGCGCCGACGTCACCGGAGACGAGCCGCTGGCGGCGACGCATGGCACGCTGCTCGGCCTTGCCAAGATAATTCCCGTGGAATACCGCAGCCTGGCCTGCCGTGTCATCGATATCGAGGCTGGGGATTCCAGCGCGATGCTGCTGAATGAACTCTTGCACGGCCAAACCGCGGACCAGGTTGCCTTGCGTCGTCGCCATCGCTGGATTCCGCAGGTGCAGCGGGTAAGGCTCGCCGTTCCGGAGACGGGCGACGATCGCCTGCGCGAGCAGGGTTGCTACCTGATCACCGGCGCGTTCGGCGGCATGGGCGCGAGCATTGCCCGCGATCTCGCTGCGCGTTGCCGCGCACGACTGGTGTTGCTGGGACGTCATGTCGATCATGGTCTGGTCGCCGAGCTCGAAAACATCGGCGCGGAAGTCCTCGCAGGCGCCTGCGACGTTGCCGATTCGGTCGCGTTGACGCAAGCCATTGCAGCGGCGCACGCGCGCTTCGGCATCATCCATGGCGTATTCCATTGCGCCGGCGTAGCGGATCTGGGCGGCGTCATCCAGAACCGCAGCATCGCATCGATGCATCAGGTGATGGCCGCGAAAGTACACGGTACGGTGTGGCTGGATCGCTTGCTGGAAGACGACGCACCCGATTTCATGGTGCTGTTCTCGACGCTGGGCAACTTGCTGCCGCAAGCTAAATTCGGGCAAGCCGCCTATGCCGCCGCCAATGAGTTCCTCGATCTGTTCGCGCAGGAGCGCAATGCACGCGGCGGCTTCACCATCGCACTCAACTGGGACGACTGGAGCGAGGCCGGCATGACCGTCGAGGCCTATCGGCGGGGCGGCCACGCCGCTCCCGACAGCAGCGAAGCAATGCGCCCGGAAGAGGGCGTCGAGGTCTTGCGCAGGGTCTTGTCGGCGCCGCATGCGCGGGTCGTCGTCTCAATACGCGACCTGCCGGGCCTGATGGCGCGCGCAGACACATTGCTGGACAGGCTGTCGATGCCGGTGGCGACGGAGAGCGTCGGGGCGTCGCCATTACCGTCATCGGCTACTGCAGGCATGACCGACACGGAAGCAAAACTGGCCGGCACCTGGCGCACCATCCTCGGTGTTGCCGACATCACGCGCGAAGCAAACTTCTTCGAGCTGGGCGGACATTCGCTGATCGGCATGCGCCTGCTGGCGTTTGTGCGCGAGAACTTCGGCGTTGATCTGAACATCGCCGCGATTTTCGAGCACGCCACGCTTGCCGCACTGGCAGGCCATATCGACGCATGCCGCTCAACGGACGACGGCATCGAGGAGTTTACGATTTGAACAGCGTTGAACAGTTGATCGCACAACTGGCGGAGCTCGGCGTGACGCTGACGTGCTCCGGCAATGATCTGCGCGTGCGCGGCCCGGCAGGCGCGTTGTCGCCTGCGCTGCGCACCGAGCTCGGCGCGAGTAAAGCCGAGCTGATCGCGCATTTGCAGTCATCACCGCTCCCGCCCGCGACGTCGTCCTTCCCCGAACTGGCGCGCAGCCCGGTGCAGCGCACGACTGCGCCGTTGTCGTTCAACCAGCGCCGCCTGTGGTTCCTCGACCAACTCGAAGGCGGCGGCAGCGCTTTTGTCATCATGGCCGGATGGCGGTTGCAGGGCGCGCTCGACCTGCCGGCGCTGGAGCGTGCATTGAGCGCGCTGACTGCGCGTCATGAGCTGCTGCGCAGCATGATCCGGGATGAAGGCGTCGAGCCCGAACTGCATATTCTTCCCGCCGTACCGTTCCGTCTGACCGTTGAATTTCCCGCGGCCGGCAGCCACGCCGACGCGGCCGAGCGGGCGCTGCTTGCAAGAGAAGCCGCTCTTCCTTTCGATCTGACCGCTGCGCCGCCGTTGCGCGTGAGGCTGTTGCAACTGACGTCGCGCGACCACGTGCTGACGCTGGCGATGCACCACATCGTGTCCGATCACTGGTCCATGGGCGTATTGATCAATGAACTGGGATTGCTGTACGCGCTGGAAACCGGCGCGTCATCGCTGCAGCCGGCCGCGCTGGCGATCCAGTACTCCGACTATGCGGTATGGCAACGCGCCATGTTCAGCGAAGAACGACTGGCCGCGCATCTGCGCTATTGGCGCGAACAACTGGACGGCGTCGTCACCGAGCTGGCCTTGCCGCTGGACCGGCCGCGTCCCGCTGAGCGCGGCAACATCGGCGCCATGCATGAGTTGCGACTCGCACCAGGCACGGTGCAGAAGGTGCAGGCCATCGGCTTGCGCACCGGCGCGACGCCGTTCATGGTGCTGCTGGCCGTCTACGCGCAGGTCTTGTCGCGCTGGTCGGGGCAAGATGAAGTGGTGATCGGCTGCCCGGTCGGCAATCGCGACCGCAGCGAGACGCATGGACTGGTCGGCTTCTTTGTCGACA
>Ga0105240_10000423_pt1 | contig 78296 bp, 75 predicted proteins | sample KBSC54metaG_FD_80426 | JGI IMG/M metagenome (GOLD analysis project Ga0105240, IMG submission 80426) | Corn rhizosphere microbial communities from Kellogg Biological Station, Michigan, USA - KBS C5-4 metaG | ecosystem: Host-associated > Plants > Roots > Rhizosphere > Soil | place: Michigan, USA...
AGCCTGGCGGCGTGCGCGGAGCAGCCCTCGCGCCTCGAGGGAGTGCAGAGCGGGATAGAGAACCCCTTCTCCGATGGAGATCGTTTCCCGCGTGGACGCTTCGATCGCGCGGGCCAGCTCGTATCCGTACATTTCGCGGCCCGCCAGTAGCCGTAAGACCAATAGCTCGGGTACGCCGGACATGAACAATGGACCTTGTTGCGCCATGGAGGTCTCGTCTGTGCTCGATACCTTGTGCCACGAGGTATCGTACTCCGGCTGCGAATGGATTCAAGATATTGGTATGAAGAAAAGCCGCTGTAAGACCTATACCCGCCGCCTCTGGGCGATGCCTTTGATCATCGCGCTCTTCGCGGTGGAGATCCGCGGCGTAGAGGCGGCCACCGAGCCGGTGGCTGTTGTACTACGGCCGGCGCGTGTGTGGACGGAGGGAGAGCCGTTGCACACGGGGTGGGTTGTGCTCATCAGAGGCAACCACATCGTGCAGGTAGGCGCGGAGAAGTCAGTTCAGGTCCCACCAGGGGCGCAGGTAGTTGAGTTGCCGGACAGCACCTTGCTGCCGGGATTGATCGATGCGCACTCGCACTTGTTCCTCCATCCCTACAACGAGACGTCCTGGAACGATCAGGTGTTGAAGGAGCCGGTGGCCTATCGCACCTTGCGGGCGGGAGTGCAGGCGCGGGCGACCTTACTCTCCGGATTTACCACGCTGCGGGACCTCGGTACCGAAGGCGCCGACTACGCGGATGTGGCTCTCAAACATGCGATCGATGATGGCCTCATCGAAGGGCCCCGGTTGTTCGTGGCTACGCGCGCCATCGTCGCCACGGGCGCCTATGGACCCGCGCCGCGGAGCTTGCGGCCCGACATCTGTTGTACCCCGCAAGGTGCGCAAGAGGCGAGCGGGATTGCGGATATGATCCGCGCCACTCGTGAGCAAGCGGGGCGGGGCGCCGATTGGATCAAAGTGTACGCGGACTATCGCTGGGGACCCGACGGAAGTACTCAGCCTTCATTCAGTCAGGAGGAATTGCAGGCGCTCGTGGAAACCGCTCACTCGTCGGGCCGTCCCGTGGCGGTGCACGCCACAACCGCCGAGGGAATGAAGAGAGCCATTCTGGCCGGGGCGGACACGATAGAGCATGGCTATGGCGGCAGCGAAGAGGTCTTCAGGCTCATGGCCGCCCGCGGCGTGGCATTTTTGCCTACTTTGACGGCCGAGGCCGCTTACTCCGAGTACTTCGAGCACTATGTGCCAGGTCAATCAGCGCCAACTCCCGACATGGAGCGCGCGGCGGCAGCGTTCAAGCTCGCATTGAAAAATGGCGTGACCATCGGCTGTGGAAGCGATGTCGGGGTGTTTGCGCATGGAACGAACTATCGCGAGTTGGAATGGATGGTACGCGACGGCATGACTCCGCTCCAGGCGCTTGCGGCTGCCACGGCTACGGACGCCAAGATCCTCCGACAGTCGGCAACGCTCGGGCGCGTTAAATCAGGGATGCTGGCAGATCTTGTTGCCGTGACTGGAGACCCGACGCGGGATATCTCCGCTGTGGAGCATGTCGTGTTTGTGATGAAAGACGGGGTGGTCTACAAGCGACCCTGATCCGTCGCCAGTGCCGTGAGGGCGCCCCCGGTAAGACGGAAGATTTGCCACTCGTGCTTGTGCACGGCGCCCAGACTCTTGTAGAAGCGGATCGACGGCTCGTTCCAATCCAACACCGCCCATTCGAGCCGGCCGCAATCTCTCGCCACCGCAGTGCTCGCCAGCCAGGTCAACAGGCGCTTGCCGAGCCCCTGGCCGCGGGCTTCGGGGTAGACGAAGAGGTCCTCGAGATAGATCCCGGGCTTTCCCAGGAACGTGGAGTAGTTATGAAAGAAGAGCGCGAACCCGAGCGGTTTGCCGTCGATGCAGGCGAACGCGACTTCAGCGTACGCCCGCGGCCCGAATAGAGTGTTGCGTAGCATGTCCTCTGTGGCGACGACCTCGTGCTCGAGGTGCTCGTACTGCGCCAACGCTCGAATGAAAGCCAGGATGGTCGGCACATCGCGGTCGGTCGCGGGGCGGATGGTGATACGCTCGCTCATCGGAAAGCTCCCGGCGGTTGAATTTGCGGTTGCAGGTCGCCCACGGCCGGTCGGATCACCCGGTGCTTTGCAGCCCTTGAGCGATACCGGAGATGCTCGCAAGAAGCGCTTCGAACAAGTCGCGGTCGCGACGGCCGGACTGCCGCCAGCGCTGCAGGAGGTCCACCTGCATCAGGTTCATGGGATCTACGTAGGGATTGCGGAGCAAAATCGAGCGCTGCAGGGTGGCGTCCGTGTCCAGCAGGGCACGGCTGTCCTTGATCGCCAGAACGTGTTCCCGAGCGCTGTTGTACTCGGCACGGATCTGCGTAAAGAAGGGCCGTAGCGGCTCGGGAGCCAGAGTCTGATAGTGCTCGGCGATGTCCAGATCGGCCCGGGCCAACATCGTTTCCACTTCGTCGATCAGGTTACGGAAAAAGAACCAGTTGGCATACGCCTCGCGCAGCCTTGCCAGGCTGTGCTTCTCACTGGCTGCGCGCAATCCTGTACCCGCGCCGAACCAACCCGGAATCATGTGCCGCGTCTGGGTCCAGGCAAAAACCCATGGCACCGGTAACAGCCCTTCGATCCTGCCGTTTTCCTCGCGGTGGATGGATCTCGAGCCGATCTGCATACGCTCGATCACGTCGATGGGTGTGACCGCGCGGAAATACTCGAAGAAGTCGCGCTCGGTGTAAACCAGCCGGCGATATGCCTCACGGCTCGCTTGCGCGAGCGTCGTGGCACTTTCGAGAAAGGCTGACGAATCGGGTAGCAGCGTACCGCGCTTGGCCGCCGAGGTCGTAAGACTCAGTGCGTTGAAAGCGCGCTCCAGAGTACGCATCGCGATCGGGCGCAGACCATAACCCTGTTTGATCGTCTCGCCTTGCTCGCGAATGCGAAGCATTCCATTCACAGCACCCGCCGGAGCGGCCATGACGATCGCATCGATACGGCCACCCCCTCGCGCCAGACTTCCGCCTCGTGCATGAAAGACGAGGGTGCGATCCCCTGCTGCGGTCAAGACCTGTGCCAGGGAGTGTTGCGCCTGGTGGATGGCCATACGCGATGCGCAGGTCCCCACCTCTTTGTTGCTGTCCGAATATCCCAACAACACGCATTGCTGCCGGCCATGCGCTTCGAGGTGCCGGCGATACAGTGGATCGGCCAACAGCTCTTGCATGGTCTGCCCACAGCGCTCGAGCGCGTTCACCGACTCGAATTGTGGCGCGATATCGAGCGCGACTTCGCCAGTGCGCTTGTCGTAGACAGACGCCCATCGGGCCAGCAGCAACGCCGCGAGCACGTCGTCGGCGCCTTTCGTGCCACTGACAATGAAGTAGCCGACGGCTTCGGGACCGTAACGGTGGCGACCCTGCGCGATGGCTTCGAATACGGCCAGATTGCGCTTGCCGAGCGCATCCAGCTCGATCGTGGGACCGCGGTCACGCTCGAGTGCATCCGCGAGCAGCTCACGGCGTTCGGCGCTCGAGCGCTCGAGCCACTTCGGGTCGTCGTAACCCCTTGCAATGACCTGGTGGAGGACGCTCGCGTGTTGACGCACATCCAATGTCGCAAGGTGAAACCCGAAGGTTTCTATCCGGCGCAACAGGCGGCGGATGTAGTGGAGGCCGGCGTTCGAGCCCTTGTTGGTTTGCAGACTAGTGGCGATGAGGCGGATGTCGTCCCTGAATTGCTGGGCCTTCTCGTACCCATTGGCACGGCCGTCATAAGTGAGGCGCAGCCGCTCGATCACCTGGGCCAGGAATACGCGGTACGGCATGCGGTCATGACGTGCCGGTGTAATGGCGCGAGCCCCGGGCAACAACGTCATGTACTGCTCGATGCGCTTGACCAGCTCGGGCGAGACGCTGGCGCGGCTGGCACTCTGCGAGAGCCGGTGAGCGACGACCTGGCACTCTTCGTAGTACGCGTTGATGATGACCTGCTGTTGGCGGGCCAGGGTCTCGCGAATGGACTTGGCATGTACGTCGGGGTTGCCGTCCATATCCCCACCTACCCACGAGCCGAAGTGCAGCAGGCAGGGCAGCTCGACGGAGTCAGCTTGCACGCCGTAAACCTTCTCGATCGCTTGCGCGAGCTCCTCGTAGAAGGCGGGCACAACACGGTAGAGAATCTCGACCAGATAGAAGAGCACTTGTTCCCGCTCGTCAGCGACGGTGAGTCGCTCGCGCGGGTGCTCTTCGGTTTGCCATGCGGAGGTGAGCTCGATGCGGATGCTGTTCCAGATCGTTCTCGTCTCGTGGGGTGTCAACGTTGGGTCAAGCCGGTCGAGCAGGAGCTGCGCGATACGCTGTTGCTTATGGAGGAGTGTTTTCCGGGTCGACTCCGTCGAATGGGCGGCGAAGACCGGCTCGATACGCAAGACACTCAGCAACTCGAGCACGTCTTGGAGTGTCAGGCCCTGGAGCTTGAATGCTGCGATGGCATCCTCGACACCGCCGGGCTGGGGACGCTGGCTATCTTTGAGAAAGTAATCGCGCCTGCGCCGGATACGGTGGACCCGCTCCGCGAGATTAACTACCTGGAACCAGCTGGAGAAGGCTCGGACGAGGTCTCGGGCGAGCGCGGGTGGCCTGTCACGCACGCTCGCCGCGAGCTCGCGCTTGGCGGCCTCATCACCGTCGCGACGCTTGATTGCGGCAACGCGGTCGAGCTCGACCAGCTTGAAGAGAGACTCGCCCCCTTGCTCAGCGAGTATTTCGCCCACAAGGGCACCGAGCGCGTGGACATCGTCGCGCAATGCCTCATGCTTCGGGGGAAAATGGATATCACTTCGGCTCACGGTGAACCGATCATTATACCTGAGCCTTGAGTCCCGGTGTGCGGGGCTTCACCCTCACCCCGCAAGGAGCACGGATTCCGCCCTTTCGAGCTCCTCCGGCTGGCCGTAGATCACCACGATATCGCCGTCGCGGATGACCGTATCGCCGGCGGGCTCGCGGCCGAGGATCCCCATTCTCCTGATACCGGTAAACACAACCTCCACTCCGCGCCCGCGTACGTCCCGCAGTGTCCGCCCAACTGCCCAGGCGCCGGGCGGAACCACCACGGACTTGATCTCCTCCCGGTGCTCGTGGGTCTCATCGAGGGGGCGAGCGTCCCCGCGCCGGACGATGTTTCTCAGAACGGCATACCTGTTGTTGCGGATTTCGTTGACCGTGCGCACGACCTTGGTGACGGGTACGTGCAGCAACATCAGTACGTGCGAGACCAACATCAGGCTGGCCTCGAAAGTTTCCGGTACCACGTCGGTCGCGCCCGCGGCCTGCAGGTCTTTGATGCGGGCGTCGTCGGCTACGCGTACCAGCACGGGCACTTCCGGTCGTAGGCGCCGAATGCTGTGGAGGATTCCCAGCGAGGTGCCGGGATCCGAAAAGCTGATCACCACCGCGCTGGCGGTTTCCAAGCCGACTTTGACGAGCAGACTCTCATCTGCCGAGTCACCGAAGATCACCGGGTCACCAGCCTGCCGGGCCGCGCGAATCCGCGCCGGATCCAGGTCCAGAGCAATGTATTCAAACCCCTGGGATTCCAGGACGCGTGCGATGTTCTGTCCCACGCGGCCGAAGCCACAGAGGATGACGTGCTCGCGGCGCGCGATTTCGATCGTGGCGGCGTCCTCACGCTCGCTGGCCGTTCGAGGCGGCCCCGCTTCGCGCAACAGGAAGCGAGCCACTACCTTGTTGTTATTCAGAATGAAAGGGCTCAGCACCATGGAGAGCACGATCGCCACCAACAGGGGCTCCCCAACCCGGGCGGGAATGAGATTCGCCTGCAGGCCGATCGTACAGAGGGCCACGCCGAATTCTCCGCCGATCGATATCACGATGCCCGTGCGCAGCGCTTTGAATCGCGTCGTGGTAAACGGACGCGTGACCAAGGCGGCGACGGTCGCCTTCAGCACAATGAGCACCAGCAGGGTCGCGGATACGACTCCGATCTCACCGGCAAGGAGTCGCACGTCCAGCACCATGCCGACCGAGATGAAAAACACACCGAGAAGGATGTCCCGGAAAGGTCGGATCACGGTCTCGATCTGGTGCCGGTACTCGGTCTCGGCGAGCATCATTCCAGACAGAAAGGCGCCCAGCGCGAGCGACAAGCCGACGACATTCGAAGCCCAGGCGGAGGCCAGCGCGACGAACAGCACCGCCAGGGTGAACAGCTCGCGTAACCGGCTATGGGCGATCTCGTGAAACAGCGGCCGCAGCAGCCATCGTCCAGCCGCTAGCACGGCCACGATCGCAAGGATGCCACCCACGACCGCGAGCACACTGTTGCCAACGTGGAATTTGCCCCCGCCCGCGGCGAGCGCCGAAGCGAGGGCCAGGAACGGCACGAACGCAAGATCCTGGAAAAGGAGCATGGCGAAGGCGAGCCGCCCATGGGTGCGATTCAGCTCCGAGCGCTCGGTCAGCTGGGCCAACAGGATGGCGGTGGAGCTCATAGAGACTGCGCCCCCCACGATCACAGCCGTCAGCCAAGGCAACCCCAGCAGATGCGCGATGCCGGTGAACACCGCGGTGGTGGCTCCCACTTGAGCTGCCCCGAGACCAAAGACCTCGCGCCGCATTGCCAGCATGCGGGGCAGCGAGAACTCCAGTCCCAGGGTGAACAGTAGGAAAGCGACGCCGACCTCGGCGAGTTGCTGCGTGGTGCCGGAATCAGAGACGACGTGGAAAGCGTGCGGACCGAGGATGACACCCACGGTCAGATAGGCGAGCGTGGTCGGCAACCCGAGACGCCGCGCGAGCGTCACGAGAAGGACGGAGCTTGCAAGTAGGATCAGTACCTGGGTGAGCGGTGCGAGTATCAACGCAGAATGCCCTGAGCGACGGCATGTCGAGTTTATAGACTGCCGCGGCCAGGGCACGCAACGTTGCGTTTTTATCGCATGATCAAGCAGCGCCTAAAGCGGCTGGAATCGCGCGTCCGCGTGGTAGGTGGGAGTACTCGTGCGAGAGGCGGCCCAGAGGCTGGTCGTCCTCATCGTCTGAGGTGGCCGCAATTGCGGTCGGCAGTGGCTGCCGGCCTTCGAGCATTTCGAGGAGCGTTTCGCGTGCGCGCGCGACGCGGCTCTTGATGGTTCCGACAGCGCATCCGCAGATAGCCGCCGCTTCCTCATAGGAGAAGCCGCTGACGCTAACCAGGATCAGCGCAGTGCGCTGGCCGGGTGAAAGTGAGGAGAGCGCCATGTTCAGGTCGCGCAATTCCAGCTTGCCGTCATGGTCGGGCGGCACACTGGGCTCGGGGAGGAGGTCGGTATCCACCCCATGCGCTTCGAACTTCCGCCGCCGCAGCTGCGAATAGTGCTCGTTGCGCACGATGGTGAAGAGCCACGCCTTCAGGTTCGTACCGGGCTTGAAGCGCTCGATGTTGTTGATAGCGCGCATGAGCGCTTCCTGCACGAGATCGTCCGCACGTACGCCGTCGCGGCACAGTGAGCGCGCGAATGTATGCAGTTGGGGCACGAGGGCCACCATGTCGTCCGTCACCATTTGCTCCCCTTCGGGTTCAAGTTCGTTGGGCCTGATGGGCAAGTTACTTGCTGCCTCATTCCGCCAAAGTCGGCCAGGGGGCCAAATGGATTGGGAAGCTTCCCAAGCTCGTGTCAGACAAGTCCTACACGGCTGAGCCACAGCCGGATTCACTGCAAGCCGCCGCTGCCGAAGGGCTCCGCTTTACGACTGATCGAGACCCCGGGTTCAAGAGGGTACGGCGGGGCGGGGGCTTCATCTATCTCGGCCCGAACGGCAAGTTGCTCACGGATGAGACGCAGCTCGCGCGCATCCGCAAGCTCGCCATTCCACCCGCTTACCGCGAGGTCTGGATCTGCGTCAGCGCTCGGGGCCACTTGCAAGCAACTGGCTACGACGCCCGCGGACGCAAGCAATACCGCTATCACTTACGCTGGCGCGCCCATCGCGATGCCCAGAAGTTCGATCACATTCTCGAGTTTGGTCGGGCGCTACCGCGGATAAGGCGCCGAGTCGCGCAAGATCTGCGCAAGTCGGGGCTGCCGCGGGAACGAGTATTGGCCACGATCGTCAGGCTCCTCGATATGACACTGGTCCGTGTTGGTAACGAGGAGTACGCCCGCAGCAATGGATCTTTCGGGCTCACTACGCTGCGCAACCGGCATGTCAGTGTGAGTGGCTCGACGTTGAGCTTCGAGTTCCGGGGTAAAAGCGGCATTTTTCACCGGGTCACGGTCAGTGATCCAGCGTTGGCGCGCATCGTGCGGCGCTGTGTGGATATCCCGGGCCAGGAGCTGTTTCAATGGATCGATGCCGAGGGTGGCCGGCACCGCATCGATTCCAACGACGTGAACGAGTACTTGCGCGAGGCGGCGGGCGGACCGTTCACGGCAAAGGACTTCCGCACCTGGTACGCGACGATCGAGGCTCTTGCGGTCTTGAGAAAGATGCCGGTGGGCACGCAACGCGAGGTCAAGCGTCAGCTCAAGAAGGTGGTGAGCGCCGTCGCCGAACGGTTAGGTAACACCCCGACCATCTGCCGCAAATGTTATATCCACCCCGAAGTTCTGCTCGCATACTCCGAAGGGCGCCTTGCCGGGATTGGCGCAAAAACAACGGCAAGCGCTCTCAATGCGCTGCTGCGCAAGCACAGCCGAAGATCACGCATAACATCCCGGTAAGAAGGCTCCTACGCAGCGAAGCGGCATCGGGCGGCAACATGACTGTCGGAATGCCGATAGGTGGAAGTCAACGGCTGCGCGCAACATGCCTATCATGAGCAGTTGCAATTCATCGGACGAGGGGAGTATGCCATGTCACTCAGAGCGGTAATATCGTCGACCACGGGGGTACTTTTGTGCGTGGTCGCGACCGGTTGCGCTTCGCAAGGGCCGAAGCCAACTGATGAGCTCACGAAGGCCCACACGGTCATCGAGCAAGCGGACAAGGGCAACGCGCAGCGCTATGCAGCCGCTGATCTGCAGCGGGCGCATGACGAGTTGAGCGAAGCCGATCGGGCGGATGCGAAGAAGGAATATAAGGAGGCGCGGCGGTTGGCGCAGCGGGCGGAGGTGGATGCCGATCTCGCCGTAGCCCGGGGAAACAGCGGCGAGCAGCAGAAAGCGGCAGAGGAAATCGCCCAGTCCAACAGCACGCTGCGGCAGGAGTCACAGCGCAACAGCACCGGTGGCAGCAATCCGCAGTGACCGGCGCGGCCAGCATCTAACTTAGCGATACCAGATCCAATGGAGTCAGCCGTGAAAAAGATAGTCACCGTGGCAGGTCTCTCCGCCCTTCTCGCAGCCTGTGCGTCGGCGCCGCAGCGCAACGATCAGCTCGAGCAAGCGCGGTCGGAAGTCCAAACCCTTTCAGCAGATCCGCTTGCGCAGCAAGCGGCCAACAACGATGTCGAGGCGGCACGCAGCAGCCTGAACCAGGCTGACACTGCCTTTCAACAGAAGCGCCCGCCGGAGGAGGTCGACCAACTTGCCTATCTGGCGATGCGGCACGCTCAGGCAGGTGAGGCCCGCATAGCCGAGGCGCGCGCCCGCCAGCAGGTCGCTCAGGCCCAGAAGGATCGTGATCAAATCCTGCTGCAGGCGCGCGAGCGCGAGACCCAGCAGGCGAAGGCCGAGGCGGCCACCGCTCGCAACACGGCGGCGGCGACTCAGGCCGAGCTCACCAATGCACGCCAGGAGCTGCAGAGTTTGCAGGCCAAGCAAACTGATCGCGGTATGGTGATGACCCTCAGCGACGTGTTGTTCGATACCGGCCGTGCGACCTTGAAGCCGGGCGCGACGCGCGATCTCGACCGGCTCGCTCAGGCGCTCAAGGACAATCCAAACACCAGGGTGAAAATCGAGGGATTCACCGACAGTGTTGGTTCCGATTCGTACAACCAGGGGCTCTCCGAGCGGCGCGCGCAGGCGGTGGCTGATGCACTGCAGATGCGTGGCGTGCCGGCGGCCCGACTGCAGGCAGAGGGACTCGGCAAGGAGTTCCCTGTGGCCTCCAACGATAGCCAGGCGGGGCGTCAGCAGAACCGCCGCGTGGAGATCGTGTTCTCCGACGACTCTGGGCGCTTTGCACAGGGTGAGACCACACACTCCAGCGCACGCTGACGGCCCGCGCGGAGCGCGGGCGGCACACACATTGCGGACTTGGAATAGGCTCGAGGGCGACCGCTGGACGGGTCGCCCTTACCCGTTTGTTGTTGAATGAGGTGACCCATGAATCAGCGGAGCGACACGCCAGAAACTAACGGTGGCCACGAGCAATATTCCGGACGCCCAGGTCAGATGCAGTCAGGTGGCCGCGAGCGTTGGCACGGCGGGTTTGAGAGATCGCCCTCCAGCCGCCAGGAAGCGAGGAGTCGGAGTCAGGGCCCCACGGAATCGGATCGCTATCGGCCGGTTACCGAGGATTGGGAAGCCGCGCGCGGCTATGGGGACATGGGACGTGACATGGGGCACGGTGGGGGTCAGGAGCGCTATCGCCACGGAGAGGGGTTCCGCGGAGGTGAGTGGCGCGCAGGCGAGCGGTACCGACAGGGTGAGTGGGGCGAGCGCGGCGAACGCGATGGTGGCGAAGCGCGCTATGGCAGTGAAGGCCGTGGCGGCGGGCAAGAAGGTCACGGCCGTGAGGAGGGCCGCTACGGCCAAACCAGCTGGGGCCGCAGTCGCTATGGCGCTGAGGGCAGCCGGTATGGCCAAGGAGAGTGGGGCGGCGGTGGTCGCTACGGTCGAGGAGATGAGAGCGGCTACGGCGGTGACGAGGGTCGTCACAGCCAAGGAGAGTGGCGCGGTGGCGGTGGTCGCTACGGTCGAGGAGATGAGAGCGGCTACCGCGGCGATGAGGGTCGTCACAGCCAAGGAGAATGGAGCGGTCCTGGCGGTCCGGGTCGCTACGGCCGAGGAGATTGGGGCGGCTCTGGTGGTGAGGGCCGTTACGGTCGAGGAGAATCGGGCGGCCCCGGCGGTCAGGGTCGTTACGGTCGAGGAGAGTCTGGCGGCGAGGGTCGTCACAGCCAAGGAGAATGGAGCGGCTCTGAGGGTCGCTACGGGCGAAGAGAATGGGGCGGCTCTGCCGATCAGGGTCGCTATGGCGGAAGAGACTGGGGCGGCACAGGCGGCGGTGGCCGCTATGGTCAACCCGACCGGGGTCGCGGCGGACAAGGGCGCTTTGGCTGGGACGCGGGTGCCTCGCAACCCAACTACGGCGGGCGCGGCTATTGGAGCGACCGCCCGTCATGGCAGGACCAATACGGCTTCGGGCGTCGCTCGCAACCGTTCGACCGGGAGCTGTTCGGTCAAAGCCAGGACACCCCCTATTACGGTACCGGTTCGCCCGGTTGGGGCGGCCCCGGCTTCACCGGTGGCGCCTATGCTTATGGCGACTCCAGCCGCTACCAGCAGCAACCACTCGAGGGTGAGTACTCGAACGAGTCCTCCATAGGCTACGAAGGAAGTTACAGGCGAGGTTATGGCCGCAGCGGCGGCTATCGCACTGGCAGTGGTGGAGCCGGCACGAGGCAATATGGACGCGGACCCAAGGGCTATCAGCGATCGGACGAGCGTTTGAAAGAAGACATCTCCGAGCGCCTGATGGAAGCCCATGACATCGACTCCAGCGAGGTGACGGTGGAGGTCCAAGGCGCGAAAGTCATTCTCGAGGGCACTGTACCCAGCCGTCATATGAAGCACGCCATCGAGGATCTCGTCGACGCATGTCCGGGCGTGCAGGACATCGAGAACAAGGTGCGGGTCGCGAGTCCCAACGACCAGGGAGCAACGCGGCGACAGGAATCCACTGGCCGTCAGGAATCAACGGGTCGTCAAGAGTCAACTGCCCGTCAGGAGTCGACTGGAAGTCAGGCCTCCACAGCGAGTGGCGCCACCACCGGGGCGGGGAGTGGGACCTCGTCGGGCTCAGCCTCGACCTCGCGCACCGGCACCCAGCAATCCAGCTCGCAGACGGGCACGCAAACCAAACAATAAAACACCAGGGGAGAGGCGCTGAGCGCCTCTCCCCGATCTGTGGCCGCAGCCCGTGTCGATAGGGTAGGTCGAGTGAGGTCGATTCAGGCGCGTCTGAAATCGACGGCAGGCAACTGCATCGAGCGACGATATTTGGTCACCGTCCGTCGTGCGACTTTGACGCCGCGCTCCGACAGCAGCTCAGTGAGCTGCACATCCGACAATGGATTGCGCCGATCCTCGGCAGCAATGAACTCCCGTAGCAGAGCGCGGATGGCAGTCGCGGAGCAAGACCCACCGCTCGTCGTCGCAAGCTGGCGTGAGAAGAACCGCTTGAATGCCACGACCCCGCGCGGGGTCGCCATGTACTTGTGGCTCGTGGCGCGCGAGACGGTCGACTCATGCAAGTTGAGCTCATCGGCGATTTCGCGCAGGGTCAGCGGGCGCATCGCCAGGTCGCCATACTCGAAGAAATTCTTCTGACGCGCCACCACCGCTTCAGCGACGCGCTGGATAGTCAGGAACCGTTGTTCGAGGTTGCGTACCAACCAACGCGCTTCCTGCAGATGTTGAGCGAGCAGCGTCGTCTCCCCATCACGCGCTTGCCGGAAATAATCCGCGTATTGTTGATTTACGCGAATCCGGGGATAGATGGCTGCATTGACGGTCACGGTCCAGCGCTTCTTCTCCTTACGCACGATCACGTCCGGGACGATCGCGCGAGGCTCGAAGGTTCCCACTTTCGACCCCGGCCGTGGATCGAGACTCCGGATCAGATCCAAAGCGACGCGCAGGTCTTCCTCTGTACACCCCGATGCTTCCAGGAGGCGCGTGTTGTCGCGCGCTGCCAGCAGCGCGAGCTTGTTTGTTACGATGTCGATCGCAAGTTCCCGACCGGGCGTCCCGCGATCCAGTGCTTGCAGTTGCAGCGAAAGGCATTCACCCAGATCGCGCGCAGCGATCCCGTTAGGCTCGAGCGTCTGTACGATGCGCAGCGCGGTTTCCAGCTCCCCGGGTTGGACACCGGGGGCCTGATTGGCAAATTCCTCCAGCGGCTGCCGCAGAAAGCCATCCTCATCCAGCGCATCAATGATGAGATTCGCCAGGACGTAATCGCGCTCGGTCAGTCCGAGGAGTAGCAGTTGCTCGCGCAGCGAGTCATGCAGCGTCGAAGGAGAGGCAGTCCATTCGGTCCAATCCGGGGTGTCGTCGCCGCCGCTGGAGCCGGAACTACCGGAGAAATCCAGATCGGCGTGCGCACTGTCTTGTGTGCTGCCGTCTTCTGCCTGAGTAGATTCAGGGCCCTCGACATTCTCCTCCAGGAACGGATTCTGCGCAATGGCTTGGTGCAGTTCTTGCACACACTCTAGAGCCGACAGTTGCAGCAGTTTGACGGATTGCTGCAGCCGGGGTGTCAGGGTGAGCTGCTGCTTGAGGCGCAGTCCCATTACGGCATTGGACATTCGAGGAACCCTCAACTTGTAATCCATCGACCTCGAGCAACAGCTATGCCAACAGCGCAGGACCAGCGGCGACAGCCACTTAGCGTCCCCGTGAGGAGAGTCTCCCCACGGCAAGCCTGGGGAGAAGTTGCAATGGCGTGTAAAGAACGCCACGGCCTCAAAGCTGTCGCCGACGAAGTTTCGTGCGAACGACATGACAACAATTCACGACGAGGAGTCCGGTTCCCCCATGCGGGAGCTAGAGGGCTTCCTGCGACGAGTAGAGCTGGAGCGCGACGCTCTAGCTACGCGCAAGGATGAGCTGGAGGCGGTACTCGCTGTAGGCGGGATAGGTTTTTGCCGCGTCGCAAATGCCACCCGGGCCCTTACGGCCAGCGCACAGTTCAAGGTCGAATTCGGATGGCCTCCCGACGCGGAAATTGCCTGGCAAGACCTCGAAGAACGCCTGCAACGGGCTGATCGTGGGAAGCTGTTTGAGGCGGTCAACGCGGCATTCGCGGCGAACGAGGAAGTTGATCTCATCCTGCGCACGCAGGGAAAGGCCAATCAGAGGCAGTGGTTGGCGATCCGCGGTCGCATCACCAAGGGCACGGACGGTGCCGTGACCGATCTGATCCTCACGTGCCGAAACGTAAGCTCGGCCAGGCGCGCCGCGGCAGGCAGGCAGCGTGAACGGACTTCTCTGCTCGAGCAGGAGCGGAAACTGCGTGAAGCCGCCGAAGCGGCCAATCGCGCGAAAGATGAGTTCCTCTCGGTGGTCTCGCACGAGTTGCGCTCTCCGCTCAATGCCATCCTCGGGTGGAACCGGATTCTGACGCTCAAGCGGCGGGAGGATGCGGAAGTCGCCGCTATTACCCCGCGAATCGAGCAGAGTGCGAAAGCTCAGCTCAAAATGGTCAACGACCTGCTGGATCTCGGGCGGCTCGGTACCGGGAAGCTCAGGATAGAGTCGCGGCCGACACAACTGGCGCGAGTCGTGCGTCTTGCCATCGACCTCGCCCGGCCGACGGCCGCAGTCAAGGGAATCGGCCTCACCACGCAAGTCGCACCCGGGTCAGGGCAGATGTGCGGTGATGCTGAACGACTGCAACAGGTCGTGGCCAATCTGCTTTCCAACGCACTGAAATTTACCGCGGCCGGAGGCCACATCCGGGTTGGCTTGCAGGACGTCAACGGTGTGGCTGAACTTACCGTCAAGGATACCGGTCAGGGTATCGCGGCGGAGTTGTTGCCCCATGTCTTTGACCGTTTCCGCCAGGGGGACAGCTCCAGCACCCGGCATTCAGGAGGGCTGGGACTCGGTCTCACGTTGGTCCGCGAAATTGTCCAGCTTCATGGGGGTTCTGTTTCAGTTAGCAGCGAGGGTCCGGGTTGCGGGGCCACTTTCGTGGTGAAGCTGCCGACGACTCGAGGTTGGCCTGCCAATCCAGAGGAGGGAAATGGAGAGGTGTCGGCTCCGCTGAGCCTCGACGGCCTCTCCGTCTTGGTGGTGGACGATGAGATGGATGCGCGCACAGTTGTCGCCGAGACACTGCGGCTCGAAGGCGCACGCGTGACGGTCACCGACTCCGCGGGCTCCGCGTTCAAACACCTTCAGGCTGTCGGGGCTCACTTCGATATCGTGGTGACCGACATTGGCATGCCTGACGAGGACGGCTACTCCCTCGTCAGGAAACTACGGGCACTGGAAGATGGGCGGCACACGCTCGCCATCGCTGTAACCGGCTACGCGTCGAAAGGCGATGTGGCGGCCGCGATGGCTGCGGGTTTTGATCTGCATGTACCGAAGCCGGTTGATTTCGACACTTTTGTGCCGATGGTGAGGCGGCTCGCCGCGCTGAGGCAATAACAGCGGCACAAAAAAATAGCGGGCTGGTCGCACCACAGCCCGCCAAACGGGGGGTCTTCGGTAAGCACTCCCGCCACAGAATCTGCAGCGTCAGCGCGAAACTGTCTGGGGTGTCAGGATGCAACGGGCATGCCACGCACGCTGCGCTGTAGAAAAATGCAGCTTCGAGGTATCCGGGAACGCGAAATCCAGCGATTTCCACCTTGTTGCAGGTCGTTCGCCCCCATCCTCTCCCCAACCTCGGCACCCGAGCGACTTCAAAGCAAGGCTCTCTCCAACTGGATATCCCGAATGCCCATGTAATTCGTACCGGTGGTGAAAAATGTGCGCGCGCGATCCAGTGGAATATGGGTTCATTTTCAGAAGCTCCACAGTGCACTGCAACGGCACATCTCGTGCTGTAGGTTAGCTCTTCGCGCGCGGTCACGCGTCTATCGAACAATAAAGGCGCCCCCATGAGCCACCGTTTCACCATAGATGCTCTCAAGGAGTTGATTGCCGTTCGGCGCGATGCCGAGCAAGGCTTGCGGATCTGCGCCGAGCATGTCCGTGAGCCGAGACTTCGGGCGCTGTTGCTCGCGCATCTGGGCGAGTGCACCCAAGCGGCCCAGGAACTGCAATCTTTGGTACAGCTGCTGGGTGGAGATCCGGAAACACCGCTGCGGGAGTCCGCCGCCGCGCATCGGCGCTGGGAGCAGTTGCGGGCAGCTCTGCGAGCAGCTCTTGCTTGTCGCGAGGATGAGGTTATTCTCGATGAGTGTGAACGCGGCGAGAGCCGAGCGCTCGAGGTGTACCGGAACGCGTTGGATGACCCGTTGCCCGGCCTCGTGCGAGCGATCGTGCTACGCCAGTTCGAGGATGTGATGACCAACCACGATCAGATCCGGGATCTGCGCAGCTGTTGGCAGCCGCTAGCCGATTCCGGGGCAGGCAGCAGTGCGCAGGCAGGACAACACTAGAGCCGACCTGCCGCTTACGCGCTGGTCAGCACATCCGATTCTCCTCGGCCTCGGAATGGGCGTTCTGATCGGGCCCGCGGGGCTGCACCTGCTCGAGCCGCATGTCGTTGAAGACAGCGGCCAGGTGGAATCCCTCAGCGAGATTGTGCTGGTCGTGGCACTTTTCTGCGCCGGTCTGCGGTTGCGCGTACCTTTCGAATGGCAGTTCTGGCGCATCCCTTTACGATTGGCCTCGCTGACGATGCTTGCTACGGCAACGCTGGCGGCCGCTGCGGCGCACGTGTTGTTTGGAATCAATCTGGTGGAGGCGCTGTTGCTGGGGGTCGTGCTTGCGCCCACCGATGCGGTGCTCGCCTCCGACATCCACGTGCCGGCGGAAGTCGACCACGATATGGTTCCCTTCACGCTCGCGGCCGAGGGTGCCCTGACCAGCACCTTGGCCGCCCCCTTGCTGTTGGTCGTCCTGGATATCCTGGGTTTTGGCGATTCGGGGTCCGATCCGCTCCCGACCCATCTCTTGATGGGTATCTGGTCGGTGCTGGGCGGAGTCGCGGTGGGCTGGCTCATGGGCGCCCTGATGATGCGGTGGCTCACGCTCCTGGATTCCGACCGCCAAGGCGACTTTCTCGAGGACATGATCGTCGTGGCAACGGCCGTGCTGACATATGTCGGTGCGCTCGCGTTGCGAACCGATGGCCTCATCGCGGTGTTCATAGCCGGGCTCGCGCTGTCCCACGGTGGCCGCCTGCGGCGTTCGCTGCGCAAGCCGACACCCAGTGCCCGTGTGCTGCGTTTTGCCGGCCGGGTCGAGCGCTTCGCCGCGGTCCTGATCGCCGTGTTGCTCGGTGCTCTGCTTGCGGGGGTTGAATTGCATTTCCGGATGGTGGTGTTTGCCCTCTTGTTACTCGCGGGCTTACGTCCCTTGGCCGTACGTCTCGGTCTGGGGGGGCTGGGCCTACCGCCCGTGCAGCGTCGGCCACTGGAGTGGTTTGGTGCTCGGGGCGCCGCCTCGCTCTATTGTCTCGGGTTGGCGCTCAATCGTGGGCTGGGGGGCGAGTTTGCGCACGAGTTGGCCGCAACGGCCCTGGTGGTGGTAGTGGTTTCAATCGTGTTCAGCGCCCTTTCCGCGTTCTCACTCCGGAAAGCCTCGCCCGGTCCGGGGATCGTCTAGCCCCACTTTATCCGGGCGGAGTTCAGATCCAGTTAAGGCATCGCGCGTTATCTCTTGCAGGCTCACGCTGTGGTACTCTTCTGATCTGCCGTCGACGCCAAACCCAAGGCCAACACGCTTCAGCGCGACCGGTCGAACGCAGCCCATCGAGGCACAATGATATGGGTTAACTCCGTGGGATAGGTGACTGTGCAGCCGATCGTTCCTGTGTCCGGGGACGGTGAGGCGGCGGGCGCGGTGTTTTGGTCTACGGTGATGTTTCGAAGATCTGGTGCATCCAGGGGAAGACATGGCACATGCTTTGATAGTCGACGACGATCCGGATGTCGTGGACTGGTTGCAGGAAGTCGCACGCATGGAAGGGTTCACGGTCGCGCGGGCGCATAGCCTGCGTGATGCGCGCATTGAGCTCGGCCGACAGCGTCCCGATGTCCTGCTGACCGATCTTCGTCTCCCCGACGGGGAAGGCATCGAGCTGGTCCGTGAGCTGGAAAAGCCTGAGGCGACCGAGGTCATTATCGTCACGGGGCACGCGACGGTCGACAGTGCGGTGGCTGCGCTGCGCGCGGGTGCGAGCGACTACCTGGTAAAGCCTGCTGACCTCGAGCGTGTGCAGGCCGTGCTTCGCCATGCGAAGAAAACGTCGGCGCTCCAACATGAGATTGGCGCGCTGCGCGATGAATTGCGTAAGCTCGGTCGCTTCGGGCGGATTCTCGGCAGCTCCCCGCGCATGCAGGTGTTATATGACCAGCTGTCACGCGTGGCGCCCACTTCGGCCACGGTGATGCTGATCGGGGAGAGCGGCACCGGCAAGGAGCTCGCCGCACAGACGTTACACGAGCTTTCGCGACGCCGTGATGCTCCCTTCCTCCCGCTAAACTGCGGCGCCGTCGCCCCGCAACTCATCGAGAGCGAGCTGTTCGGTCACGAGCGCGGCAGCTTCACCGGCGCGGACCGGCAGCACAAAGGCTTTTTCGAGCGTGCCAACGGCGGCACGATCTTCCTCGACGAGATCACCGAAATGCCGATGGAGCTGCAGGTGAAACTGCTGCGCGTGCTGGAAACCAACGCGGTGACCCGTGTGGGCGGCACACAGCTCATCGCCAGCGACGTGCGCGTGATCTGCGCCACCAACCGCGAGCCCGAAAAAGCGGTGGTGGACAACAAGCTGCGCGAGGACCTCTATCACCGCCTGAATGTGTTTCCGATCCGCCTGCCGCCCCTGCGCGAGCGCGACACGGACATCGAGCAGCTGGCGCAATTCTTCCTGGATCAACTCAACAAACAGGAAGCAACCAACAAGACATTCTCGCGCGATGCGTTGGTGCGTCTCTATCAGCACAGCTGGCCGGGCAACGTGCGCGAGCTGAAGAACTACGTGCAACGTACTTTCATCATGGCTGATGACGTCATCGATCTGGATGTCGCCATCTCCGACACGCCGCCGAAGACCGACGACGGCACGACCATCACCATCAGGGTGGGGACACCCTTGGAAGAGGTCGAGCGCCGGGTCACCATGGCCACGCTTGCCTACTGCGGCCACGTGAAACGCAAAGCGGCGGAGATCCTGGGCGTCAGCCTGAAAACCCTGTACAACCGACTCGAGACCTATAATGGCAAAGAGGCAGTCGGTGCTGGTGACAAGGATGAGGCCGCCAGTCTTCAGGACTCCGTTCGCTAAGCACGAGGGCGGTGAGCTGGCGCGGGGTAAAGTCCCGATGTCCAGCCCGCCGGATCCCGGCGATCCCGTGGGCGGGGCGTCGGACGATTCCTACAGTCCGTTGCGTTGTAGCTCCCGTTGTCGTTACTTACCCTCCCACATCGCTGCTGATCCGGCCCCGGTAGCCTTGCGAGTCAATACGCTATGCCGAGTATACGAGTCGCAGTCGTAGACGATCATCAGCTCGTTCGAATCGGGCTCAAGCAGATCATCGACGCCCAGTCGGATTTCAGCTGGGTGGGCGAGGCCAAGAACGGCCGCGAGGCGCTCACGTTGCTGCGTGCGACGCCGTGCGACGTGTTGTTGCTCGACCTGTCACTACCGGACATGTCGGGACTGGACGTGCTGCGGCAGATCAAGGCACACCATGAGTCGGTGGCGACGTTGGTGTTGAGTGCCTACCCGGAGAACCAGTACGGACTGAACGTATTGCGAGCGGGGGCGAGTGGGTTTTTGAGCAAGACGGCGGATGACAGTGAGCTGTGCCGTGCCATCCGGGCAGCGATGCGTGGCGGCCGTTACGTGAGCCCCGAGCTCGCCGAGATGCTCGTCAGCGGCTTGCAGGGCGCCTCGGGGAATGAGCCGAGGCACAGCGTACTTTCGGAGCGCGAGTTTCAGATCTTCTGCAAGCTCGCGGAGGGCAAGAGCGTGTCGGAAATTGCTGCGAAGTTGTTCCTGAGCGTGAAGACCGTCAGCACCTACCGCACGCGGATTCTGGAGAAGATGGCCATGAAGACGAACGCCGACATCACCTACTACGCCATCAAGAACAACCTGCTGCAGTGAACGCTGTCATGGGTACAGCCGCGGAGGAGACGAACGGCGGGAACGCGGTGGAGCGGCGCATCCTGCTCATCGAGGACTCCACGGTTCTCTCCCGTCGGCTCGTCGATTTGCTTTCCGAACCCGGCCGAATTGCGGTTGCGGCGCAAGCCGCCACGCAATCGGATGCAGTGTTGCGGCTGCAGGAATCAACCTACGATGTCCTCGTGGTCGATATCGAGTTGGCGGAAGGTAACGGTGTGGCCGTGATCCGTCAGGCGCGCCAGCTCTATCCGCCCGACGCGCAGCCTCTCATCGTGGTCCTCACCAATTACGCCTCGGACTTCGTCCGCGATCACTGCTTTGCCGCCGGGGCGGATTATTTCCTCGATAAGATGCGGGACATCGCCTTGCTGAAGGCGGTGGTGGTCGATGGGCGCTCGAAATGGGCGCCCCCTGTAGCAAGTCACTAATAGCGAGTCACTGATAGCCGGCGGACCGCGCTGCTATCCGACCGGTACTGTGACTCGCAGGGTGGTGCCCTTGCCGGGCGCCGACTCGAGCGCGAACCGGCCCCCGAGCGCGCTGACCCGGTGTTGCATTCCCATGATGCCGTGCGGCCAGCTGTCGCGGTTATCGTTGGGATTGAAGCCGCAGCCATCGTCATGGAGGGTGAACGCATACTCCCCGCCGTCGCAGGTGAGCTCCAACGTGACATGCTTGGCCGCCGCGTGATGCACGATGTTATTGAGCCCTTCCTGGATTATCCGGAACAGCGCGATCGAAACCTCTTTGGAGAGCCCTGCGCCATCCTCGGATAGCCGGATGTCCGGCTCTATGTTGGCCTTGGCACAGATCGACTCGGCGTAGGCCCGTACGGCTGTCGGGAGCCCGAAGTGATCCAACAGGGAGGGCCGTAACTCTTCCACCACGCGCCGTTTCAGGCTCATGGCCTCATCGAGCACGCTGCCGAGCTGGGTGAGGCGTTCCTGGTACTCCGGCTTGTCCATGCGCGTCTGCAGCCAGGACACATCCATCTTGGCCGCGGTCAGCAGCCCGCCCAGCTCATCGTGCAGTGTGCGCGCGAGCTCCGACTTTTCTTTCTCGGCGAGGCTTTGCAGATGGCTGGACAGCGCCGACAGCTCGAGCTCTCGGGAAGTGGCGGTGTGCGCCGCCTGCTGTTGCTGTTGCTCCGGGATCTTGGGCATCGGGTACGCCTTGCACCGCCTGGTGCGCGCCAGGGCGGTTTGCGTCGGTCAAGGGTCGACCATCTTACTCGCCTCTACGGCGTCACCAGTACGAGTAGCATGCCGACGACAATCGCGACCAGCGATATGAAGTCCTTCATATTCATACTCAATCACTGTCGCAGTCCGAGCCTCCAGAGCACCAGCAGCAGCGGGCAGCAGCGTTGTAGGTAGAAGGCGCAAATGGCCGTAGGACAGCGCCTACAGACCCTGGGGGAAAACCAGGCTTTCCGAAAACAAAGAGCCCCGCTCGAGGCGGGGCTCTCAACTCCAAAACCTTGCGTCAGCGGCTTACTTCTTCGGCGCGGAAGAGTCGCTGCTGGTGGTCGACTTGCTCTTCTTCTTGTGGCTGTGCTTCTTATGCGACTTCGCCGGAGCCGACGCCGAGGTGTCCGACGACGGAGGGGTGGTATCCGCGGCGAACACAGGGCCCGCGGCGAGCAGCAGCAGGGTGACGATTGAGACTAGCTTCTTGAACATCGATCGGCTCCACGGTGAGGAAAAATTGTGCGGTGGGGCGGCCCCCCGACCCGCCTCGAAGCGCGCGTATTATGACTTGAATCACCGGGGCCAGTTTCAAGTGTGACTGCAACGTAATGTTCGTCAGTTCTAGTGTCCGGGAAAGGCGACCAGCGTTCGGACGGGCACTTCGAGCTCCGCCAGCCGCAGTGCACCACCCAGGTCGGGCAGATCGATAATGAAGCAAGCCCCCAACACCGCGGCCCCCAACGACCGTAGGAGCTTTACAGCCGCCGTGGCGGTGCCGCCGGTGGCAATCAGATCGTCCACCAGCAGGATCCTTTCTCCCCGGGAGACGCCGTCCTGGTGGATCTCGATCTCATCCCCCCCGTACTCCAGGGAATAGGCCAGGCGCACGGTGGTGTGCGGCAGCTTGCCTTTCTTGCGGATCGGGACGAAGCCGGCACCCAGCTGGTGGGCAATCGCCCCTCCCAGAATGAATCCCCGCGCCTCTATTCCGGCAACCCGATCCACGCGGGCCGTGCTCCAAGGGCGGACCAGCTCGTCGACCGTTTTGCGGAACGCCTGAGCGTTGCCCAGGAGGGTGGTGATGTCGCGAAACATAATCCCTGGCTTCGGGTAGTCGGGGATCGTGCGGATCGCGTCTTTGATTTCTTGCAGGTGCGGGGTAGGGACGTCCATACCCCGCACTTTACCCTGGATCTCGCTCGAGGTATTGAACGTGGAAATACCCGTCCGGATCGGTCCACGTGCGTCGCTCCGCCCAGCCCGCCTCGCGGGCCTGCCGGGCGAACATCTCAGGGGTGTATTTGTGGCAATGTTCGGTGATGATGGGCTCTGCAGCTGCGAATGAGACGGTTTCGCCGGCAATCGAGACCTCTTGTGCAAGCTGGCTGACGAGGCGCATCTCGATACGGCTCGCCTCAGGTATCCAGATCGCCTGATGGCGGAAGCGGCGGATATCGAAATTGGCGTCGAGCTCGCGATTCAGGCGCTGCAGCACATTCAGATTGAACGCCGCGGTCACCCCGGCCGCGTCGTCGTACGCGCGCTCCAGAATGCGGTGATCCTTGACCAGGTCGAAACCGATCACCAGGCCGCCGCTGTGGCTGGGCGTGCGCCCCGGGGGACCCCGGAACCCGGGGGTGGCCATCGCGCGCATGGCCTTCATGAGCTCGATGGCCGCTGGAGGGTCGAAGTTACCGATGGTCGAGCCCGGGAAGAACACGACGATCTGCGCCGGCGCGCGCCTTGGCTTGGGAAGCGCGAACGGCTGGGTGAAATCGGCGCACGCAGGCAACACCTCGAGGTTCGGATAGGCCGCGGAAATCCTCCGGGCGGCAGCGAGGAGGTGAGTACGCGAGATGTCGACCGGGACATAGGCCGCCAATTCCGGGAGTTGATCGAGGAGCAGCCGCGTTTTCGTGCTGGCTCCGCTACCGAGCTCCACCAGCATGGCGTCCGCGCCGATGCAGCGCGCGATGTCAGCTGCATGCCGCTCGAGAATCGCCGTTTCCGTGCGAGTGATGTAGTACTCGGGCAGCTCGCAGATCTCATCGAAGAGCTGCGAGCCGCGCTCATCGTAGAAGTAGGTCGGGGACAGCCGTTTGGGCGTGCTTCGCAGCCCCCGCAGGATGTCCGCGACGAGTGCGGGGGCTGCAGTTCGCCAGTCCGCGGCGTCAGGTGCGGGCGGTGCGCCCGGCACACGCAGGCTCTTTTGCATGATTTATAGGTCTCGCGCCAGGCGAGCGCCGCTGAACTGCCAGCGGGCCGCGGGGTTGAAGAAGTTCCGATAGGTCGGGCGGATGTGTGTCTGGGGCGTCGCGCAGGAGCCCCCGCGCAGCACGAGTTGGTTCACCATGAATTTTCCGTTGTATTCACCGAGGGCGCCTGCTGCCGGGCGATAGCCTGGATAGGGCGCGTAGGCGGACTGGGTCCATTCCCACACGTCGCCGAACATCTGCAGCAGCGGCGGTGTGTCGGTTTGCGCAGTGGGCGCAGGATGACTTGCGGTCACCGGGTGATAGTGCCCACTCTCCACGAAGTTGCCCGAAGTTGGTATTTCGGCAGCGGCGATTTCCCACTCGAACTCCGTCGGCAAGCGCGCTTCGGCCCAGCGTGCGAAAGCGTCCGCTTCATAGCAACTCAAGTGACACGCCGGCGCATGTGGATCCAACTCGATGAGCCCGCGGAGCGTGAATTCCGCATCCAGCCCGGGAGTCCAGTAGATCGGCCGGGTCCATTGCTCGCGCTGCACGGTCGTCCAACCGTCGGCCAGCCAGAGAGCGGGCTCGCGATAGCCGCCGTCCTGGACGAATTGCAGGTATTCGGCGTTGGTGACGCAGCGGGTTGCCAGCGCGAAGGGGCGCAGATAGACGCGGTGCCGCGGCAGCTCGTTATCGAAGCAGAAGTCCGGTGCGCCCGGCCCCGCTGTGCAGCCTATTTCGACCAGGCCGCCCGGGAAACGCCTGAAGGTCACTGCGGGAGCCGCACGTGTGGGCGGACGCCGTTGGCCAGGCATCTGTTGGCTATAGGTGGGCAGGAGCGGATTGCAGGAGAAAAGATGTTTGATGTCGGTCAGCAGCAGCTCCTGGTGCTGCTGTTCGTGATGGAGGCCGAGCGTTACGACGCGTGCAAGCTCGGGCCCGATGCCCGCCGGAGCGGCCAGCAGTCGCTGCATGCGCGCGTCGACTCCCGCCCGATACGCGCGTACTTCCTCCACCGTGGGGCGGGAAAGGAGCCCGCGATTGGCACGCGCGTGCATAGGTCCGACCGCGTTGTAATACGAGTTGAAGAGGAAGCGGTATCCTGGGTCGTGGAACTCGTAGGCAATGCCCGCCTGCTGCAGAACGAATTCTTCAAAGAACCACGTCGTATGCGCGAGATGCCATTTGGCTGGACTCGCGTCGGGCATGGACTGCACGACACAGTCCTCGGCGGTGAGCGGCGCGCACAGCGCCAGCGTCGCCTCACGCACCTCTCGATACTGCTCTGCCAATGTTGACGCTGTGGAGACAGACGTCCCTGGTGCCACCGCAGGCGGCGGCGTTGTAAGTCCGATGCGTGCCATTGCGACTCGGCCCGCAAGTTGTATTCCTACGCGCTATGCCAGATGAGCAGCTGATTGTTGGCGGGCATCGCGTGATCGGCGCCGAGGCGCAAGCCTTGTGCGAGTGCGAGTCTGTTGATCTCTTCGAAGTCCCGAATGCCGCTGTGTGGGTCGCGCGCTCGAAGATATTCATCGAACCGTGCGTTGCTGTCGCTCGTATAGGCGCCGTGATACCGGAAGGGTCCGTAGACACAGAGCACGCCAGGTGCCGTGAGCACCGAGCCAACACCGCGGAAGAAATCCTCGACTTCCTCCCAACCCATGATGTGCAGCGTGTTGGCTGTGAAAATCGCATCGACGGGCTCGACTCGCCACGGCAGTGAGCGCACGTCGAGCTCGATGGGAGCGCGCAGATTGGGCGGCCCGTCATGAGCAATCCGCTCGCGCAGGCCCGGCAGATAGTCATCGCGATCGCTCGGCTGCCATGCGAGATGCGGGAGATGGGTGGCGAAATGGACCGCGTGCTGACCGGTGCCGCTGCCTATTTCGAGCACAGCACGGCTCTCAGCCAATGCCCCCGCAAGGATTTGCAGGATCGGGCCTTTATTGCGCTCGCAGGCTTCGGAAATTGAATGAGTCAGCGGGTCACTCGCAGGGCGAGCATGGCCACCGCATCCACGAAGTCGCTCTCATAACTCCATCCGCTGGCGGATGCACGCCAGATGTTGTCTCGCCCGCACGGCTCCAGCCGTGCCTCGCTGTCATGATCCACCGCGCGAGCCAGCGCCTCATGAGCAATTTCCAGCCGGTCCCGCGGCCAGGTCGCCCACAGTTGTCCTGTCAGCGAGCCGGGCTCAGGTCCCGCGCTGGTGTGCGTAGCCACGCCGAGCCTTTCAGCAGCCTCCATGAGAGGATCTTGCATAATAGCCCTCCTTTACACACACACACGACCTTTGTCGCAAGCAGATATTGTGCCCGTCGCCGGGCCAAACCTGACGCCACTTGGCGACAATGAGGAACAAAGTCCTATGCAAGCCATCGATGCACTTCTTCAACGACGTTCCGCCAAGGCGTTGACCGCACCTGCTCCCGATGAGAGCGCGCTCGATCTCATTCTGGCGAGCGCAGCGGCCGCTCCCGACCATGGTCGCTTGCGCCCCTGGCGTTTCATAGTGATTCAAGCTGACGGACTGACGCGCTTCGGCGATCTGCTGGCGGAGTATTTGCGTCGTACGCATCCGGGCTCCTCCGAGGAGACGCTCCAGCGCGAGCGTCAAAAGGCGTTTCGCGCTCCCATGATCCTGGTCGTCGCGGCGATCGCCGCGCCAGGAATCAAAATTCCCGTGATCGAACAGGTCCTGTCGGCGGCAGCCGCCGCGCAGAACGTGATGTTGGCCGCGCATGCGCTGGGCTTCAACTCCATGTGGAAGACTGGCGGACCGGCCTATGATGATCAAGTGAAAGCCGCGCTCGGACTGGAAGCCAAAGATGCCATCGTGGGATTCATGTACCTCGGCACGGACGCGTCCAAGCCCGATACCACGCCGCGGCCGGCCTGGCGCGAACTGGTGCGGCACTGGTAGTGCCGGCATCGATAGCGACAGGGCGAGCTGTGGCAGCGCCGGGCCGAGCCATTGAAATATGGAACGAGGCGCCAAATCTGGTGTCATATGGCTTTCCCAGGCGCAGCCCCGCGCCGCTCTTCCCGGCTATCGAGGGCCGTTTTTCGCAATGAGAGCACTTGCCTGCATGGTCATGTTGACCGTCACCGCCGTTCCCTGTTTTTCGGAAACACTCGTGCAACATAAGCCTGCCATTGGCGCATTCGGCCTGGATCTCAGCGCCGGCAATCCGTCGGTCAAGCCCGGCGATGACTTCTTCGCCTACGCCAGCGGCAAGTGGTTCAGCACGTTCGAGATTCCGCCGGACCGGGCCAGCTTCGGTGCATTCAACGAGCTCGACGAGCTCTCCAAGACACGCGTGCGCGAGCTCATCGAGACCGCGGCGGCGGCCCACGCGCCGGCCGGCAGCCCGACCCAGAAGATCGGCGACTATTACGCCGCCTACATGGACCAGGCCGCTATCGAGGCGAACGGTCTTGCCCCGGCGCAGGATGATTTGAAACGTATCAGCTCGGCGAGCACGAAGCCGGAGATTGCCAGGCTGTTTGGGTTGCCGGGCTTTGCCACGCTGTTCGACCTGGATTTGCAACCGGATCCGAAGAATCCGGATCGCTATACCCTGTTCATCAGCCAGTCGCGGCTGGGCTTGCCCGATCGCGACTACTATCTCAAGGACGATCCGAAGCTCAAGGAATTCCGCGAGAAGTACCTGGCCTACGTGAGTCAGATGCTGACTCTCGGCGGTGTCGCGGATGCGGGCGCGAAGGCGGCCGATATCATGGCGTTCGAGACTGCGGTCGCGCGCGTGCAGTGGCCCAAAGAAAAGCGTCGCGATGTGGACGCGACCTACAACCCGCGCACCAAACAGCAATTGCTGGGCTATGCGCCGGGCTTCCCTTGGCAAGTCTTCCTCGATGCGTCCTCCGTGGGCGGCCGTCAGGAGTTGGTGTTGAGCGATCTCACCGCCATCCGTGACATGGCGGACCTGTTCAAGCGCACTTCAATGCCGACTCTCAAGGCTTACCTGACGTTCCACTATCTCAGCGATCATGCCCCGTATCTGCCGAAGCGCTTTGATGATGCGCGCTTCGCTTTCTATGGACAGACACTGCGTGGCCAGCCGCAGCAGCGTGAGCGCTGGAAGCGCGCGGTGGATGAGGTGGATGGTGCACTCGGCGAGCAGGTCGGGCAGCTCTACGTGGCGCGCTACTTCCCCCCGGAGTCGAAGGCCAAGATGCAGGAGTTGGTCGCGAATCTGCGCGCCTCCTTGAGCGACCGCATCGACACGCTCGATTGGATGACCCCCGAGACGAAGTCGCGGGCACACGAGAAGTTGGCTACCTTCGACCCGAAGATCGGCTATCCGGATGTGTGGAAGGATTACTCGAGCTTGCAGATCCGGCGCGATGACCTCATCGGGAATGTGCGCCGTGCGGCCGAGTGGCACTGGCAATACCAGGTGGCGCGGCTCGACAAGCCGGTGGATCGTGCCGAGTGGCAGATGACGCCGCAGACCGTCAATGCCTACTACAACCCGCTGAACAACGAGATCGTCTTTCCGGCAGCCATCCTGCAGCCGCCGTTCTTCGATCCGAGCGCCGACGACGCTGTCAATTACGGGGCGATCGGCGCAGTCATCGGGCACGAGATCGGCCACGGGTTCGACGATCAGGGCCGTAAGTTTGGTCCGGATGGGAGTCTCAAGGACTGGTGGACGCCCAAGGACGCCGAAGTCTTCAAGCAACGGGTCAGCAAGCTGATCGCGCAATACTCCACGTTCGAGGCCCTGCCGGGTTTGAAGGTGAACGGCGAGAATACGATCGGCGAGAATATCGGCGACCTGGGGGGCCTCAACATGGCCTACCATGCGTATCAGCTTTCGCTGCGCGGCAAGCCGGCTCCGGTCATCGACGGGCTCAGCGGCGATCAGCGCTTTTTCCTCTCCTGGGCGCAGGTATGGCGGGCCAAATACCGGGAGGGCGCCTTGCGCGAGCAGGTGCTGTCGGATCCGCACAGCCCGGCCATCTTCCGGGTCAACGGGCCACTGCCCAACATCGATGCGTGGTATACGGCTTTCGGCGTGAAGCCGGGCGACAAGCTTTACCTCAAACCCGAGGAGCGCGTCTCGATCTGGTGACGAACATGCGCCGCAGCAGGCGGTGCGACACCGGGCGACTCAACAGGTAGCCCTGTGCCTCGTCACAAAGGTTGATGCGCAGGAAGCGCAACTGCTCAATCGATTCCACGCCTTCGGCGACGACCTTCAAACCAAGGTTGTGGCCGAGGGCGATGATGGCGCGTACGATCACCGCGTCGTCGGCATCGCGAGCTATGTGCTCCACGAACGAGCGGTCGATCTTCAGTCGATCCACCGGAAAGCGCTTGAGATAGGACAGGCTCGAGTAGCCAGTGCCGAAGTCATCGACGGAGATCTGCACGCCGAGGTTCTTGAGCTCCTCCAACATGGCCAGCAGCTGCGGCGCATCGTGCATGACCATGCTCTCGGTGAGCTCGAGCTCGAGATAGCGCGCCTCGAGGCCGGTTTCCCGCAACACTGCGGCGACCGTTTGTACGATGTTTTCCTGTCGGAACTGGCGCGGCGACACGTTCACGGAGACGACGATCGGCGGCAGTCCCTGGTCCTGCCAGGCCTTGTTCTGCGCGCAAGCCGTCCGCAGCACCCATGTGCCGATCGGCACGATCAGCCCGGTTTCCTCGGCCAGCCCGATGAAGCGCTGGGGTAGGATCGTCCCCCTGTTGGGAATGCGCCAGCGTAACAGCGCTTCCGCGGCCACGATGTGCCCGCCTTCCAGGTCGACGCGCGGCTGGTAACACAACACGAACTGGTTGCGCTCGAGTGCGCGCCGCAGATGGCCCTCCATCTCGAGCCGCTCTGTCATGAGCGTATTGAGCTCGCGCGTGAAGAACTGGAAGTTGTTCCGGCCGCTGTCCTTGGCCCGGTACATCGCCGAGTCGGCGTGCTTCAAGAGGGTGCGTGCGTCCTCACCGTCCTCGGGATGGAGGGCGACGCCGATACTGCAGCTCACGTGAAACTCGCCTTGTCCGATGATCCACGGTTGAGAAATGGCCGCGAGCATCGCTTCCATGATGGCGCGGACCGAGTCCGGGCCCGAGTGACCGTGCAGGAGCAGTACGAACTCATCCCCGCCGAGCCGCGCCACGGTGTCGCATTCGCGCACGCAGGATTGGATGCGTGCGGCGACTTCTTTCAACAATTCGTCGCCGATATGGTGGCCCAGACTGTCATTGATGTATTTGAAGCGGTCGAGATCGACGAAGGCTACGGCCACGCGGGTGCCGAAGCTCGTGGCCGTGAGCAGCGCCTGCTCGAGCCGGTCCTGCAACAGGGAACGGTTCGCCAATCCGGTGAGCGTGTCGTAGTTGGCCTGGCGCTCGATGCGGGTCTGGTAGAGCCGCCGCTCGGTGATGTCCTCCACCGTGCCTTCATAGCCCATGGGCTTGCCGTCCTCATCGAGGACCAGACGGGCGTTTTCCGAGATCCAGATGATGTCGCCGTTCTTGCGAGCGACCTGGGACTCGAAGGCGGTCACCGACCCGCGCGCCTTGACGATCCGCATGAATTCCTCGCGCCGTTGCGGATCAACATAGAGCTGGCGCCCGATGTCGCGCAGCGAAGCCATCAGCTCCTCCGGCGACTCGAATCCGTAGATATGGGCGAGGGCGGGATTCGCATCCAGGTAGTTGCCCTCGACGGTGGTCCGGAAGATGCCCTCGATTGCGTTGTCGAACAGACCGTGGTAACGCCGTTCCGCTTCGCGCAGCGCTGTCTCAGCGTTCTTTCGCTTCGTGATGTCCTGGATGAGCCCCTCGAGCGCGATGGGCCGGCCCTCGACGTCGATGACGCCCGTGCCGCGTTCCCAGACCCAACGTACGGTGCCGTCGGCGTGCAAGATGCGATATTCGAGATCGAACGAGCGGAACTCCGCTACTGCGCAGCTGATTGCTTCGCGCACCCACATCCGGTCGTCAGGGATCGTGAGGTCGTCGTACGAAATGCGCTTGTTGAGCAGCATGTCCGCCGGCGGGTAGCCGGTAACCCGTACACAGCCCTGGCTGACGAATTCCATTGTCCAATCCGTATCCAGCCGGCGCCGATAAACCATGCCGTCGACATTGGCCAGCAATGTCTTGAGCATCCTGGCATTGTCCAACGCGGTATCGGGCGCGGGAACGGGTTGCTGTGGTTTTACCGGTAAAGCGCTGTTCATGACCGCGGCGCGACTTGAACCCCCACCCTAACAAGTTTGCCGCCGGGCGCTGCCGGTGATTCGTCACAGAACGGACATTCTCACATCCATGCACCACGACTGGGCAGCAGGGCTAGCGAACCGAGCGATAGCCGCCCGGAACGCCTTTCGGCGACAGTACGAGTTGCCACAGTTGGCCCTTGCGGGCACGGAAGTTCGCTGCGGAAACCATGAGCCAGAAGTGCCACATGCGGTGGAAGCGCTCCCCGTAACGCGGCGCGATCTCGTGCCAGTGGCGCTCGAAATTCGCGGACCACGCCATGAGGGTACGGTCATAATCCACTCCGAACGAGTGGAAGTCCTCTATGACCCACAACCCTTCGGCGGCGCGAGCGATCTGCGCGATCGAGGGGAGCTGGCCGTTCGGGAATATATATTTTTCGATCCACGGATCGGTCGCCACGGAAGAGCGGTTGCTGCCGATGGTGTGCAGCAGGAACAGTCCGTCGGTACGCAATAGTTCCCGCGCTTTCGTCAGGTACGTGCGGTAATTGCGCACGCCAACGTGCTCGAACATTCCCAGGGAATAAATAGCGTCGAAGCTCCCGGACATGCTGCGGTAGTCCTGCAGCAGAATCTCCACCGGCAATCCGGCACAGCGCCGCTGCGCCGTCTGCTGTTGGTTCTGCGAGACCGTGACTCCCGTGATCGAGGTGCCGTAGCACTCGGCCATGAACTGCGCCGCGCCGCCCCAGCCGCAGCCAATGTCCAACACCCGCATGCCGGACTTTAGTCCCAGCTTGCGCGCGACGAGGTCGAGCTTGGCTTCTTGCGCTGCGTCCAGCGAGGTCATGTTCTGCCAGTAGGCGCACGTGTAGATCATGCGCGGGTCCAACATGCGTTCGTAGAGATCGTCGCCGAGATCGTAGTGTTGTTTGCCGACCGCGAAGGCGCGGCGCTGGCTCTGCATGTTGATCAAGCGGGCCGTGAGCGCCAGCAGCACCCCGCGCGGTGAGCGCAGGCGCTGCTCGATGTCGCCGCGCAGGATGCGGGTCAACATCTCGTCGAGCTGATCGCAATCCCACCAACCGTCCATATAGGACTCGCCCGCTCCCAGCGAGCCTTGGCCGAGCACACGTTGGAAAAAACGCGCATCGTGCACGCGGATGTCCCAAGGGCGGGATCCGTTTATTTTGATGTCAGTACCGGCGAGTAACTCCTCCACCGACCGCCGGTACGAGAGCCGCCTGCCCGCGGGCGCCTGGCTCAGGATCTGTGGAGCTCCAGACTCTGCCATTTTTTTTCCCCTTTCCCTGGAGAGAACATAACTCGTGCCTGGCGCGCACGGCCAGTCCGTAGTTTAACTCATTGATTTATCAGGGCTTGACGACGGCCAATACCACGATCCCAATCAGCAGCAGGGCTGGTAGCTCATTGAAAAAGCGCAGCCAGCGTTCCGAGCGGCGGTTCCTGCCCTGCGCGAGCGCCAACATCAGGCGGTAGCACCAGACGTGATAACCGATCAGGAGCGCGACGAGCACGAGCTTCACCCGCAACCAGCCGAACGTCAGGTACTCCGGCGCGGCGGCAACCATGGACAACCCGAACACAGCGGCGAGAGTTGCCCCGACTGTCATGATGCCAAACAACCGGCGCTCCATCACCACGAAACGTGCCACTCCCGCCGCGTCACGGGTGGTGACGTGATAGATGAAGAGCCGCGGCAGATAGAACAGTCCGGCGAACCAGGTGACGACGAAAACGATATGAAAGGCTTTCAACCAAAGCATCCGACTTTACCTCGCGCGTACCTTGCGTCCTTCCCGGCCTGCGGCATCGCCATTGTTATACCAGCTATGGTTATACCAGCCATCGGCGCTGCTTATTCTGCAGTGTCCGCCGAAGTCGCGTCCAGGCTCGCGGGCGTCGCCTTCATGCAATAAACACCGCAGCGTGGACCGGACGCGCGTCAAGGGCGATGCGGCGGCGATGGCATCATGTAGACTCCAGCGCATGGCATGCGGCCGGTAACCGAAGTACAACTGATGACCACTAGCAGCCCCGCTCCGAAAGCGTCCTTCCCCAGCAACATCGACATCGCGCAGCAGGCGAAGATGCGCCCGATCGTGCAGATCGCGCGCGAGCGCCTCGGCATCCCCGAAGAGCAGCTGGAGTCCTATGGCCGTTACAAGGCGAAAGTATCGCTCGACTACCTGCGGCAGCTCGAAAACCGTCCGGACGGCAAGCTCATTCTGGTCACGGCCATCTCCCCGACACCGGCCGGGGAGGGCAAGACCACGACCACCGTCGGGCTCGGCGATGCCCTGAATCACATCGGCAAGAAGGCCATCATCTGTCTGCGCGAGCCGGCGCTCGGCCCGGTGTTTGGTATGAAGGGCGGCGCCGCCGGCGGCGGCTATTCGCAGGTGGTGCCGATGGAGGATATCAACCTCCATTTCACCGGCGACTTCGCGGCTATCGCGCTCGCCAACAATCTGCTCGCGGCGCTCATCGACAATCACATCCATCAAGGAAACCAACTTGGCTTCGACGTGCGCCGCATCGCCTGGCGGCGTGTGGTGGACTGTAACGACCGCGCCCTGCGCGATATCGTCATCGGCTTGGGCGGCACGCCGAACGGCTATCCGCGGGAGGACGGTTTCGACATCGTGGTCGCCTCCGAGGTGATGGCCATCTTCTGTCTCGCCAACAGCCTGTTCGACCTGAAGGAGCGGCTGGGCAAGATCGTGGTCGGTTACAACACCGCGCAGCAGCCCATTCTCGCCCGTGACCTGAAAGCCCACGGCGCGATGACGGTGTTGTTGAAACAGGCCCTGGCTCCCAACCTCGTGCAGACGCTGGAGAACAACCCCGCGTTCATCCATGGCGGCCCGTTTGCCAACATCGCGCACGGCTGCAACTCCGTGATGGCTACCAAAACGGCGCTCAAGCTCGCCGATTACGTGGTGACGGAAGCCGGTTTCGGAGCCGACCTGGGCGCCGAGAAGTTCATCGACATCAAGTGCCGCAAGGCAGGTTTGCAGCCCGCTGCGGCGGTGATTGTGGCGACCGTGCGCGCGCTCAAATATCACGGCGGTATCGCCGTGCCGGATCTGCCGAAGGAAAACGTCGAGGCGCTGAAGAAGGGCCTCGTCAACCTGCAGCGTCATATCGACAACGTACACAACAAGTTCGGCTTGCCGTGTGTCGTCTCGATCAACCATCGGGCGCAGGATACTGACGCCGAGGTAAGGGCGCTCATCGAAGGCGTCGCCTCACAGGGCGTGAAGGTAATCCTGGGCAGGCACTTCGCCGAAGGCGGCAAAGGGGCTGTGGAGGTCGCGCAGGAAGTCGTGCGTATGTGCGAGGAGGGCAAGCCAAGCCACTTCAAGTTTGCCTACGAGGACACGACGCCGCTGTGGGACAAGATGAAGGCAATCGCGCAGAAGATCTATCACGCGAGCGACATCACCGCGGACAGCAAGGTGCGCGCGCGGATCAAACAGCTGCAGGAAACCGGCTACGGACATTACCCCGTGTGCGTGGCTAAAACGCAATACTCGTTCTCTACCGACCCGAAGCTGCTCGGGGCTCCCTCGGATCACATCGTGAATATTCGCGAAGTCCGGCTCGCCGCCGGTGCGGAGTTCATTGTGATGATCTGCGGAGACATCATGACGATGCCCGGGCTGCCGAAGGTGCCGGCGGCGGACTCGATCGATATCGACGAGAGCGGCAAGGTGGTCGGGTTGTTTTAGTCTGAAACGCTGGATCCGGGCATTGCGCTGCGCAGTTCCCTGATCCGCGCAAGCCCAGGGCGTACAGCCATGTACGCCCGTGCGACGTACGCGTCGCGGCCTGCCCGGCCCAGCGTGCATCGAGCAAAAAGCGTGGTTTTTGCCGGGGCGCGCAGCCTCGAGGCTCGTCGGACGCATGCGTCGGACTGTGCGGTGGCGGGGTACATCCATGTGCCTGGGCTATGTGCGTGCGCTTCCGGCCAGCGTAGTTACGGTTAGCGCGGATTCCAGTTTTGATCACGCGCTGCATTTTCGGCGCGTGCGTCCAGGGCATCGCCGGCGATCAGGTCCTCGACGGCCTGCGTGACTGAGCGGGGCATGTCGGAGCCTGCTTGCCGGTAGGTGCCTGCGGCGGCGGGCTGTTCATTCTGCGCCAGCACCTGGAGGTGCCAGGTATCGTTGTGACGGCAAGCGACGCCTGCGAGTGTTGTCGGCTCGCGCAGGGAGAAGGTGCGGCAGTAGTTGCCATCCTTCGATTTGAAGCTCACTCCGATGCGCACGGGCTGGTCGTCCTTCTGGGTGCTCGCCAGTTGTTCGGACAAGGCCTGAGCCAACACGCCGTTGGCGACGAGCTTCCCATCCCGGGAGGCGGTAATGGGTCCGCTGTTCCCCGTGGTGCGCAGCATGAGCTGTCCAATCAAGACTCCGACGACCAGGCTCGCTGCCAGCGAGGTCCATTGCGGCCATGCGCGGCGGGGTGGGGCCTTGCGGCGCAAGGGAATCACGTTGCCCTCGCGACGGACCGCCGGCACCCCGCGAGCCGCATCGACGAGACGTTGCGGCGGCGGGTCGTCCAACACTTTGTCGAAAGCTACCCGCAGGCGGCCGCGCAGCGCTGTGTGTTGAGCGACCCGTCGGGCGATCTCGGGATCCGCAGCCATGGCTGCTTCGACCGCCGAGCGAGCTTGCGCGTCGAGCTCGTTGTCGGCGTATGCCATCAGAGTCTCTTCGGAGAAAGTCATCGCACCGCTCCTGTCGTCTCGGCGAGTATCGACTGCAAGGTCTCGCGGCCTCGCGCCAGTCGGCTCGTCAACGTGCCCACCGGGACCCCCATGATCTCGGCTGCCTCCTTGTATGAGAGCCCCTCGACCAGCACCAGACCGATGGCCATGCGCTGCTCGTCGGGAAGGCGCGCCATCGCATCCTGGACCGAGAGCGCCTCGGTGTGTGCCTCACTCGCGGCATCACTGACATTCTCTCCCATCTCTTCCGGAGCGAAGACACGATTGCGCCGTCCGCGTGTACGTGTCTCGTCTATCCATGCATTGCGCAGGATGCCGAACATCCAACTCGACAGCCGCGAGTCCGGTCGCAGCTGCTCTGATCGCGCCAGCGCGCGCTCGACCGCTATCTGAACGAGGTCGTCCGCATCGTGCGGGTCGCGAGCAAGCGTCCGCGCAAAGCGGCGCAGTCGTGGCAAGAGCTCGACGATCTCCTCTCGGAGCCGGTCCAGGGTTGCGTGCATGCCTCTCACATTTGTCATTCTATAAACGTCGCGAGCAGCCATTTTCTTCCATGGGCCGCGACATTCAACTAATGTGCCGCCCATGGCCCGTAAGTATCTGGCGTTGCTGCTGCCCCTGATTCTGGCACAGACCTCCCTGGCTGCGGCGCAGGTAGCGCTCCCGGCGGTGCGGCTGCCCACCTTGCCTGCGACGGGGCTGAATGGAGTGCCCCTGGAGATGGACCGCCTGCCCGATCGGCTCCGGGAACTTCGCCGTCTGCGTGCCCGTGACTTGATTCGTGCTCACCGGCGCGAGATCGAAGCCGATCCCAACGGTGCGCCGGCTCTTCGCGGCGAGGTGGTGGCGTTCTCACCGACCGATGCGGCCTTGGAGCGCGCCCGTGCGGCGGGGTTTGCCATTCTCCGGGAGCGTCCGCTGGAGGGCCTCGGTACGCGGATGGTCATTCTGGGAGCCCCCAATGGAACGGATACCCGACGTGCCTTGCAGGAATTGCGGGCATTGGATCCGGATGGGCTGTATGACTTCAATCACCTTTATTTAGACAGTGGCGCCCTGGATGTCGCGGTCGACGAGCCGCCTGGCGTGGCGGAGGTCCGCGCGGCGGCTCATGGGGATTCGGCCCCTGCCGCGGAGCCTGCCAAGATAGGGCTCGTCGATGGGGGTGTTGATATCGGTCACGCGGTGTTTCGCGACATCGTCATTCACCAACATGGCTGTTCGGGGCTGCCTGTGCCCGCCGCGCACGGCACGGCGGTGGCCTCGCTGATGACAGGGCGCTCCGCGCAGTTCCATGGCGCGGCACCCGGCTCGGAGCTCTACGCGGCGGACGTTTATTGCGGGCTCGCCACAGGCGGGGCTGTGGATGCTGTAGCCGACGCGTTGGCCTGGCTCGTGCACGAGCGTGTCGCGGTGATCAATGTAAGTCTCGTCGGCCCTCCCAACGTGACGCTCGAGAGCGTCGTGCGGATGGTGATCGCGCGCGGGCACGTGATTGTGGCCGCCGTTGGAAATGATGGGCCGGCGGCGCCGCCGCTTTACCCCGCGGCGTATCCTGATGTAGTTGGTGTTACTGCGGTCGATGCTCATCAGCGTGCTTTGCTGGAGGCCTGTCGCGGCCGGCAGGTGAAGTTTTCCGCGCCCGGAGCTGACATGTCGGCCGCGAATCCGGAGCAGAGGTATGTCACGGTTCGCGGCACCTCGTTCGCGGCGCCGATCGTGGCCGGGCTGTTGGCTGAGATGGTGCATGAGCCTGACAAGCTCATTGCCGCCCGCGCGGTGGCTGCGCTGGCCGCTCGCGCGGTGGATCTCGGGGCGCCGGGGCCGGACCCCATTTACGGGTTTGGGCTGGTTGGGGGCGATATGCACCCCGAGTTGGCTTTGGTGGGCAGCCGGGCCAATTAGGCTGTCGTTGCGCCATCGCGCCGCGCCCACGGCCGACGTTAAGTTAAACGCAATCTTTTTTCGGGCGTTGGGAAGATTCCGGCGAGCCCGGTCGTATTCCTCTCCGAAGGTCGCGGATTGGCCGCGGCATACGGGAGAGGACGATATGAAGACGAATCATCTTTTCGCGAGCGCCGCAGTCGCAGCCTTGTTTGCGACCGCCACGCCCAATGTGTTTGCCGGAGCGCTGGGCGGCGGGCTCGGCGGGGGGTTGGGAGGCGCGATTGGGGGTGGATTGAATGGCGGTCTGGGGGGCTTCGGCGGCTCCATGGCCGGCGCTGGTAACGGCGCGATGAACGGCTCCTTCGGTGGCGATATGGGACGGTTGGGCCGACTCGATCGGACTGTGTCGGGAAGCGCTTCGGGTGCTGCGCACAGCGCCGCGCAGGGCACTCACAGCGCTGAGAAGACCGCCAGCAAGGATGGGAAGAAGGCGAGCGACACGGCCAGCACCGCGTCTAACCTGGCTGCCGCTACGACAGGGGCCGCTGCTGCTGCGACGGAGTCGAAAGCCAACTCCACTGCGAATGAAGCGCGTGGATGGAATGCGAGTGGCACTGCGTCAGGCGCGATGTCAGGTGCCGCTGGCGGAGTGCTGGGGGCGTCGAACGCGACGGGCGACGCTGGCGGAGTGCTGGGCACGTCGAATGCCACGGGGAATGCTGGTGGGGAGCTCGTGGATAGGACGACTGCCGCGAACGGCAGCAGCGCGCTCTCTGGCGCGGCAAACGGAGCAGGCGGGGCTGATGTAACGCGCACCCGGGGTGCCCCGAAGACCAACGCCGGCTCTGGCGGCTCGAGCGCGCCGAGCGGCTCGACTGCGCCAAAAGGGCATCGCGCCAGTGCGGATGCTGGGCTTGGCGGCGCGTTGAGCGGAAATGCGGATGCCGGTAATGCCAACACCAACGGAGCGTTCGCTGGTCAGAGCGACAACTCCGCGGCGGTGTCCAACAGCCGGTCGTCACACCACGTTGATGCCAACAGCTCGACGTCAGCGCAAGGCAGCGGGTCGATGTCGGCTAGCGCGTCCCACTAACAGGGGAGTTTGTCTGGGCGGCGAGATCGATCGATCTCGCCGCCCGCTCTCGTTTCAGTCAGCGGGCGGGTGATCGCCCGAGAACTGGATCGGTTGCGCGCCGTCGACCGCCCCGATCGTAGCGCGGTCACTCACGTAAAGAACGACTTTGCGCTCGAAATGCAATCTTCCCTTCACAACGGTGCCGGGCTCGATGACCACACGAGGCAGATGTTCGTCACCCACGTGCCAGCTGTGATTCTGTTCCATGGTCACATCACCATCGATGTGAGCGTTCGGCCCGAGATCGATATTGCCGTTCATTGTGGAGAGCGAACCGCCGACATGAGCGCCGGCCACATGGATGCCGCCGTTGATAGTGGCCATGTTGCCGGACACTTCGACGCCGTCCTCGACATGCAGCCCACCATTTGCCGTGTGGATGTCCCCGTTCACATGGGCACCGTCGCGAACATGGATACCGCCGTTCGACGTGCTGATACTACTGGCTGTAGCTCGTGAATCCATCTGCACGCCACCGTTTACGGTGGTTGCGTTACCCACAACCGCGTCCGTGCCGATGTGCACGGAACCGTTGACCGTCGACACGTCTCCGGTGTGTTCTCCCGGTTGTACCTCAACTGAGCCCAGGACCTTTGAATGATCCCCTGCTCTCGCCAGGCTGGTGACGGCGCAAAGGCCCAACCCCACAGCGGCGCTGAAGCCCAGCGCGGTGACGGCAATTTTCCGAATCATGTGCAAGCTCCCTTGTCATTCCTCGTCAGCTTGGACGTCAGGCCCATCTCAAGCGTTTAAAATGCATCATGACAATGTCCAAGATGAAGAGCCGGACGGCGCGTAGCGCCGCCAGATCCAGCAGGTCGCTTCGATCCCCAGGACAGTTAGGGGAAGCGCCGGAGAAGCCGCCAGGTCGGGTCCTGGTTCTGGACGTGGGCGGCTCCCACGTCAAGCTGAGCATCTCCGGGCACGACGAAGTCCAGAAATTCACTTCCGGACCCAAAATGACCGCCGCCGAGATGGTAAGGCGGGTGCGCAAGCTGGTCTCGCCGGACGAGTACGATGCCGTTTCCATCGGATATCCGGGCTTGGTTTTCCGGGGGCGGATCGCCGCGGAGCCGTTCAATCTGGGCCCCGGATGGGTGAGGTACCCGTTCGAGCGGGCTTTCGGCAAACCGGTGCGAGTGATCAACGACGCGGCAATGCAAGCGGTCGGCAGCTATTCCGGCGGCCGGATGCTGTTCCTGGGCCTGGGGACGGGATTGGGCGTCACCCTCATCCTCGATGGTGTAGTGGAGCCCATGGAGATCGGCCACTTGCCCTACAAGCGGGGCCGCACGTTTGAGGAGTACGTCGGACAAAAAGGCCTGAAGCGGCTGGGCAAGAAGAAGTGGCGCAGGATGGTGGAGGATGTCGTCGATCACTTGAGCAAGGCGCTCGAAGTGGACTACACCGTTCTGGGTGGCGGTAATGCGCGGCTACTGAAGCACCTGCCGAAGAAAACCCACCTGGGAGACAACAGCAATGCCATGGTCGGCGGGCGGCTCATCTGGGAAATGGACACGCTCCTGGCAGTGAGTCCGAAATACCAGCCGCGCCGGCGCACCGCTGCGTCCCGGAATAGTGCGATTTCGCACAAAAGAAAATGAATTACCGCTGAACGGCGTGGATTCGCAGTCCACGGGAAAAGAGCTTGCAGGCACGGGCCAAGCCTGAGAGCCTTTTGCCATGCCATTTACGTTCTCGCACCCGGCGGCCGTGCTGCCGCTGCGTGGTATTAAATTCCTGCAAACCGTTCCGCTGATGGTCGGAAGTATCGCACCCGATCTGCCGTATTTCGTGCCGGCGCGGTTCATGCCCCCGCGGTTGAACCGGGTCATGTGGGATACCCACACGGCGCTGGGAACGCTCTGGCTCGATATTCCAATCGGGGCCGCGGTGCTGCTGTTTGCGTATTTGTTACGAGGACCGCTTACAGCACTGCTGACCCCACGGGCGCGAGCGCTGTGCCTGGAGTCCATTGAGCGGCTCAAGAGCACGCCATGGAATTGGCTGCTAGCGCTCGTGAGCATTTACGTCGGAGCCTGGACTCACCTTGCCTGGGATTCCTTTACCCACGAGAACGGCTGGATGGTCAGGCGCATCGCCGCTCTCAGCGCGCCGGTGACGATCGGCGCTTACACAGGGACGATGTGTCACGTTCTGCAGTACGTGAGCTCCGTGGCGGGACTGGCGATCCTGGCGATCTGGTACCGGCGCCTGCCAACTCCCGCGAGCGAGCCCCCGAATGCAACTGGCGTGTCGCCAGTAGGGCGCGCGCTGCTGCTCCTGCTCGTAACGATCGCCGGCGCCGCGATCGGTGTGTACTTCGCGGGCCATGCCGTGCTGGCGGGATATTCCAATTATCGCGTGATCTACCTGCTGCTGACGCGAGCGATCGCCGGATTCGCGGTGTTATATCTCCTCGCCGGCTCGTTTGTTGCGCTCCATCGCAGGAGGCCCGAGCCGGTGCCCGGGCTTTGATCAAACGAGGAAGCCCGCAATACCCAGCCCCGTGCCGATGATGGCGGCTATGCCGCCGATAGCGGGAAACAGGCGTTTCTTCGACAGGAAATAGAGCGAGGACAACACCAGGCCGAGCTCGAGAAAGCCTTCGCCCATATCGAGTCTCAGCGCCCTGCGTTCTTCGTGCTCACTATCAGCTTCCTTGGCGCGCGCTTCCTTCTCGATCTCCTCCGAATCGTGGGCGTAACGCTCATGATCCTTGTCGAGCTTGTCCACCAGGCCCTGTATGCGGCCCGGATCCGTGGCGAGCCCTTTGGCCAGGCTGCCGCCGATCTCGGCCAGGTGTTGGCGCAGCTTCTTGCTTTGGAAGAAGGACCACTGATCGTTGGCCTCGGTGCGTGCAATCACCGCAGCCGTGTGTGCTCTATGTGACGAGATGGTGACCACCGCGAGAATGATCCCGATCACGCCCACAATGACCCCCACGCGGCGGCCGAACTCATCGTCCGAATGGCCGTGACCGGTGTGAATCTCAACTTCCGCCATGAATCTGCTCCGATGAAGCGCTCGAGCTCAAGGCGCGTGATCTTACGAGATGATGGGCGATGTGCAAACCGGCAGGTGGCGCCGGCAGCCGGTCTGAGTGATGATGAGCATCATGGACATCGGATTCATCGGACTGGGTCACATGGGCTCTGCCATTGCCGGCAGATTCTTGCAGGCGAAGCACCAGGTGCGCGTCTGGAATCGCTCTCCCGAGAGCGCGCGCAAGTTGGAGGCGCAAGGCGCACAGGTCGTCGCGAAGCCTGATGATGCGTTCAAGGGGGACGCGGTCTTCTCCATGTTGGCTGACGACAATTCGCTGCGCGCGGTGTTCATGGATAGTGGTTTGCTGGATCGCGCTCCGCACGACACCGTGCGTGTGCATGTCAACATGGCCACGGTGTCCGTAGCATGCTCGGAGGAACTGGCTGAGCAGCATGCGAAGAGGGGGATCGCCTACGTCGCGGCCCCGGTGCTCGGTAGACCCGACGTGGCGGCCGCAGGGAAACTCAACATCATCGCGGCGGGACCCGGCGCCGCAATCGATCACGTGCAGTCGCTTTTGGATATCGTCGGACAGAAAACCTGGCGGTTTGGAGAGCGAGCCTCACGGGCGAACGTCGTCAAGATTGCAATGAACTTCATGTTGGCCGCCGCATGCGAATCGATGGGTGAGGCGGCGGCGCTGGCGAGCGGCTACGACATCCAGCCTGCCGAGTTGCTCGATCTTGCCAGCCACAGCCTGTTTGCCGGGCCCGTGTACGAAGGCTATGGCCGCCTGATCGCCGCCGCCGCTTTCGAGCCGGCAGGCTTCAAGGCGCGTCTCGGACTCAAGGATGTGCGTCTGGCCCTCGCCGCTGGCGATGCGGTGAGCGCCCCGCTGCCTTTGGCCAGCCAGATGCGTGACTCACTCCTCGAGGCCCTCAATCGCGGCGAGGGCGACAAGGAGTTTGGTGTTGTGCTCGGTCGCTCGGCCATGCGCCGCGCCGGCCGCTAATCGCCCCGCGATCCCCGACGTTGCCACTGACGTCCGTTCCCGACGGCGTGCGATCCGCGCTCGTGTTAGGTTGGGTGCTGCAGCGCAGACTTGTCACGTCACGAGCGGGGTAGGGTCGATCTGATCAGCCATGCCGGAAGCCGCGCCCCAGTTGCAATTCTTCTGGATGGTGCCAAGCCTGGCTGCGTCTGTCTGTTGGCTGTCGGGGATCGCGTAGTCGACCTGATGAGTCGAACCGATTCCCTCAGTGCGTCGTCCCGAACGTCTGCGTCCAGTAGACTCCCGCGTCAGTCGCAGGGTTGACTGCGAACGCCACGCCCATCTCGGTGAACCGCGGGGTCATCAGGTTCTCGCAATGATGTGGGCTCTGCAACCAGCCCGCGACGGCTTCCTCGGGGGTCATGACGCCACTGGCGAGATTCTCCCCAACCATGCGCCACTTATAACCCGCGTGGGTGATCCGATCAGCCGGGGTGCTGCCATCGCGCCCGGTATGGTCCATGTAGCCATGCCGCGCCATATCCTGCGAGTGCTCGAGCGCCGCGCGATTCAGTGATTCATTGAGCGTGAGAGGGGAGGTCGCCGCGAAAACCGTCGCGCCGCAGCGGTGTGGACGAGAGCGGGCTTCGTTGGTCAACGCCAACACCCGGCGGCTGATCGCTCCGGTATCCCGTGTGAGGGGAGGTGTGAACGGTTGCGCCAGGGCGATCCAGACGGTCGGCCCCTGCCTGAAGAGACCGATCTCGCGAAACTCCGGCTCGGTCGCGGCAGAGCAGAATTGCCTGGCGAGAATATGATCGATGTCGCCGCTGTCGGGAACTCCGGAGATCTGCACCGATGCGGACGATATCGCGTGATAACCGGCGACCTGCTCCGCTCGGCGGAGATCGACTCCACGGGCGAGTTGCTTCGCAACGGCATTCAGGCGGCCATTCTCCCGTAACGGAGCTCGTCCGCCCTGGCCACCTGCACAGCCCTGGGCACGGACCTTGTTGACAGAGCCGATGACATCGGCCGATGCCCCCGTGGGCATCAGCGTAAGCATGAAGATGCCGAGGGCCACCATAAGGTGGCATAACAGGCGCGACTCGGTCATTGTTGTCCTATGCTGAATCGAAGCACGAGCGAGCAGTTTGCGGGCGGCTGGCCTTGGCGCAGCGGCAACCATTTTGTTTTGCTCAGTGACAGCGAGCAGTATTTCGAGCGCATGCTGCAATCCATCGAGGCGTCCACAAGCTACGTGCTCCTGGAAATGTACCTCGTCGAGTCCGGGATTGTCGCCGGGCGGTTCGTCGAGGCGCTGGGACGTGCGGCACGTCGCGGCGTGCGCGCCCGAGTGGTGTTCGATGGCTTCGGTTCGCTGAAGCTCGCCGCCGGTTACCGACGCACCCTCGCCGAGGCGGGCGTCGAGCTGCGGCTCTTCAATCCGATCAGGCTGCGCACCAGATTACAAAACTTTCTGCGTGATCATCGCAAACTATTGCTCGTGGATGGACGGATTGCGTTCGTCGGGGGCGTGGGTCTGACGGATGAATTCGCTATCGCCCGGCGGCCGGGCCAACCCTGGCGTGATCTGGTGGTGGAGATCACAGGTCCGGTCCTGGCGGACTGGCAACGCGCGTTCGACCGCACGTGGCGTCGCGTCGGCGGCTCGGTCGACGTTCCGGATCCGGCTTGTCCGGAAATAGCCGGTGATGCTGACGGCCGCGTGGCTTTGAGCGAAGCACGCGCGCGCTCGATGCTCGCGAATGGTGTCGTACGGCGTATCGATTCGGCACACAACAGAGCCTGGATCATGAGCGCCTATTTCGTCCCATCGCGCCGTTTTCGCAAGGCGTTGCGACGGGCCGCGCGCCGTGGAGTAGACGTGCGCCTCGTGGTGCCGGGTCCACTCACCGATCACCCCTGGGTTCGCCAGGCCGCCCGTCGGTACTACGGCAAGATGCTGCGCAATGGTGTCAAGATATTCGAGTACCAGCCGCGCATGTTGCATGCGAAGCTGATCCTCTGCGACGACTGGGTTTCCATCGGATCGAGCAATCTCGATCGCTGGAGCTTCAAGTGGAATCTGGAAGCCAACCAGGAAGTGCAGAATGTCGAGTTTGCCGGCGCCGCGGCCGCCGTGTTCGAAGGTGATTGCCTGCACTCCGAAATGTTGAGTCGGAAGAACTGGGGCCAACGGGCCTGGCTGGACCGATTACAGGAGCGTATCGCGGGCGCGTTGGACCGCATGTTGGATCGTTGGCGCCGGCCCAGGATTCCCTGATCGCCCCGTGACATCGCTCGGTCCCGGTCTCGAGCGCCTCTACGGCGGGGACGCATAGAGCTCGTTGGTGCGGACGAAGCTCACGAGAAACGGCGTCATGACTTGCAGCTGCGAACGATAGGCGTCAATGGCCGCGCGCTTGCCTGTTTCTTCGGTGTCCGTGAGATCGAACGTGGACCAGTGGAGATCCCGGCCGGTTGTTGGCACGGTGAGTGGGATGTACGGCATGTACTCGCGGGGACTGGGCCAGCCCTCACCGCCGTGAACGATCCAGAAGCGAGCCTGGGCTAACTCCCCGCGGCGAGTCAGCACTGCAATGGACAGCATCCCGGCCGCACGGTGATCCGGATGTGTGTCCTTGGGGCTCGGAGCCAGGATCAAGGTCGGATGCACTTGCTCGAGCACTGTTATGAAGTCCCGCTCGAGACTCCTGTCCCGGAGCCGGTCCGAGACGCCGCCGTCGGGATAACCCAGAAAAAATTGCTGGGAGTTCGACACTCCCAGCAGCGACGTTGCTGTGCGCGCTTCCTGCATTCGCAGGGTGGCGAGCTCGTGCCTCTTTTCGCGGGAGGCCAGCAGAGTCTTTTGTACGATGAGCCTGGAAAGCACCGAGCCCTCTCCGCTCGTAATCCATACGACACTGACGCGGCCGCCTGCGGCATGAACACGTTGTATTACACCGGCGCAGCACAGGGTCTCATCATCGGGGTGAGGAGAGACCACCAGGAGGGACGTGGTCGCATCGATTGGAGCGGGGAATTCACGGGCGAGCGCGGGCCCGAGCAGTGCGAAGGGCAAGAGTGCCATCGCAAGAAGTGCCGCACCTCGAGTACGGGATCGGGTCATGGGCTGCGAGTTTCTCACGTCGCGCCAACATGCGCTGGTGTCGGTAGACTTCGCCGGTCATCACGGAGATAGCAATGAGCTCGGAAAAACGACCGGTATTGGCCTATCACGACGGTGAATTCCTGGATTCGGACGAGGCTCGTCCATTGCGCATCATGGCCGAGTACCTGCAGCCGCTGCGGGCGTTCCGCAATGAACGGGTGAGCGAGACGGTTGTGTTCTTCGGCTCGGCAAGACTGCGCGCGGACGGACCCAACGGCCACTATGTCGAGCAGGCGACCGAGCTGGCCCGCCTGGTCACCCAGTGGAGCCTGTCGCTGCCGGACAATGGCCATCGGCTCGTGGTGTGCTCCGGTGGAGGACCGGGAATCATGGCAGCGGTGAACCGGGGCGCCGCGCTGGCCGGCGGACGGAGTGTGGGTTTGAACATCGGTTTGCCCCACGAGCAGCGGCCCAATCAATACATCACACCCGAGCTGTCGTTCGAATTCCATTACTTCTTCATGCGCAAGCTCTGGTTTGCGCATCTGGCGCGGGCCATCGTCGTCTTTCCGGGTGGCTTCGGAACCTTCGACGAGCTTTTCGAGATGCTCACGCTCGCGCAGACGCGCAAATTGGACCGGAACATGCTGATCCTGCTGTACGGTTCGACGTACTGGAACGAGGTGATCAACTTTGAAGCGCTGGTGCGCCACGAGGTGATCGCGCCGGAGGACCTGAGCCTGTTCTCCTTCGTCGACGAGCCACGGGCGGCGCTGGAGCGTTTACAGAGCGGGATTTCGTTGGAGCCTGCAGAGCGGCCCGCCTTCGCGAAATCACGTCATCCAAACGATGGGGAGGAGTGGCAAGACTGAGCGGGAACCTCGCTCAGGCCGATATAAACTTGCTCCAGACGCTCGGCACTGCGATCCCAGGTCAGCAGTCGCTCCGCACGGGGCCGCGCGGCGTCACCCATGGCACGCAGCCGTTGCGGATCCGACAATAGCTCGCGCATGGCATTGGTCAGGGCGTCGACACTCAACCGCGGGACCAACAGCCCGGTCACTCCTTTCTCGACCAGCTCCGGCACTCCACCGGTGTCGCTCGCCACCACCGCTACACCACTTGCCATCGCTTCGGCGACCGGTAGACCGTACGATTCCCTCCAGATGGAGGGGAGCACCAGCAGATCGGCGCGCCGATAGATCCCAATGAGCTCCTCGAGCGAGACACTGGCCGCGAATCGGACCCGCCCTGCAGCAGCTGAGGACAGACGTGCCTCGAGCTGTTGCTTGTAGCTGCGCTTCTGACCCAACACCTCTTTCGTAAACCAGGCGAGCGTCGAGCGGCCATAGAAGGGGCGCAGGCTGTCGAGGGCTGACGGGTCATCCGCCAACAACAGGTTCACCAGATCGAACGGCAGCATGCCAACCTTGCCCACGAGTGTGAGCTCCACGTCCGGACGCTCGCGGGCGATACGATCAAAAGCCTCCATGAGCTGGTGCACGCCCTTATCGGGCGAGATGCGTCCCACGAACAGAACCTGCAACGGCTGGGCTGTATCAGTGCGTTGCGGGTCAGGGCTGAAGCGTTGTATGTCGACGCCATTGCCGATCGTATGGATCGCGGCCGCGTATTCGGGGAAGCGCTCGCGCGCCCGGTGGGTCACGAAATCGGAGACCGTGACAACGGAGTCGACATTGGCGAGTTGCCGGCGCAGCAGGTCATAGTCCAATTGCGCCAGCTCGTCCTGGTGCATGTGCAGGACGATCTTTCCTCCCGGCAACGCTCGCTTGAAGTACTTGGCGAACTGCAGCTGCTGCGGGAAGTGCAGGATATCCACCGGATGCCGGCGCAACTCACTCGCGAGCTGCATGAAGAACTCGCGGTAATAGAGCGGGGAGTTGATATACGGGGGGCTCATCTTGAGCCGGCCGGCGAGCAGCTGCATCGCCTTGTGAAAGGCCTTCGCGACGAACGGGATACGCCGGATCTCGATGGTCTTCCAGCGCTCGTAGCTGGCCTGACCGCTCCCTCTCGGAGCGTACACCGTGACCTCATGCCGCTTGGCTAGCCGTTTGGCGAGCTCCCAGTTCACGATCGCGACGGAGCCGCGCTGCTCCTCGTCGGCCACAATGGGATCCTGTGGCTGGTTGACGATCGCGATCTTCATGGGATTTCGGGCGGCGCTCCGAGTGCCGACCAGGATACGGCGGCGATAGCTCAGCCGTAGCAACACACGTGCCCGGGCTGCCGCCGCCGACCCGGGCCCCCTCAAATCAGGGTGTGACCGGATCGTTATCGGCAGCTACTGCGCATCCAGCGAGGCGGCGGGCCGCGGCGATGACGACGGCAGGCTGATCCCGTTGAATGTAATGGCCGCTGTCCGCGACCCGCACATGGCTGGCGTCCGGATAATCGGCGGCGATCTCGTCCTGCATGTCCGCGGCGATGGCGCGGGTTGGCGGGGTTTCGCCGGGCGGACCGCGCGTGCTCGAAAGCACGATTGTTGGAAAACCGTGGGCCTGCGGACTGGCGTGCACCTGTTGTCCGGCCGCGTCGCTGTCGATGAGCTCTCGGCGCATGATCCATGGCATGAAAAGGGTGACTGCCGTGCGCCCTGCGTAAGGGGTATTCGCGCCGCTTACCTTGAGGCCCTGGTGCCAGTGGGTGGAGTCCACCAGCAACAGCCCGACGACCTCCTTCGGGTAGTTGCGTGCGAAATACTGCATGTAAAGTCCGCCGAGAGAATGCCCCACGAGAACATACGGCGGATTGATGTTTCTACGCCTCAGCTCGCCACGGAGCTCGGCCACGATAGTTTCGGAGTCGCGAGGACCATTTGCTGGATCACTCCCCTCATAGCCAGCGCGGTTATAAGCGAGCGTTCGCGTGCAATTGGTGGCGATGCCTGCCTGGACGTCCTTCCAGACGTTCAAGGTGTCCCCTAGACCGGCTTCCAAGATGACCGTTCGCGGACCATGCCCCTCCATCCGTACGATGTGATGCGCATCCGCCTCCGGAACCGCCGTAGCTTCCGTGCCTATCAAACAGAGCAGAAGAGCCTGCACACTCGCAAACAGCTTCATCAATAGGCCTCCGGCCGCTTTCTGCGGAAGTCGAGGCGACGCTGTACATTATCGGCGCTGGGCCAATAGACGGAATGCCGGCAAGCGTCGTTCCTGCTCGATACTATGCGCTGAAGCGTCGCAGATCGAGTGCCTCGACATCGAATTTCGTGTTCCGGCCGGCGACGAGGTCGGCGATCAATTCGGCGGTGATCCCGGCAAGCGTCAACCCCAGATGTTGGTGACCGATTGCGTAAAATAGTTGTGGCGTGCCCGGAGCGCGCCCTATGCCCGGCAGATAGTCCGGCAGCGTTGGCCGCGGGCCCATCCAACTCGGTCCATCGAGCTGACACTCGTAACCCAGAGAGCGGAGCTTGGAGCGCAGGCGTGCCGGTTTGCGCGGGTCGGCCGGCGCATCCAACCCGGCGAGCTCGAGGTAGCTCGAGGCTCTGAGGCGGCCGGTCATGGGAGTGACCACGACTTTCTCGTTTGCATAAAGGACGGGCGCATCGGCAAATGGTGCGTGGTCCGGCAACTCGACATGATAGCCGCGCTCGGCTTCCAGAGGCGCGCGCAAGCCAAAGGGAGCCAGCAGCGGCGTGGACCAGGCCCCGGCGCAAACCACAGCGGTGTCGACTCTGAAGCGTTCGGTCGCGGTCGTGACCTCGATGGCGGTCCCTGCCGGTTGGAGGCGACGGACGTCTGCTTGGAGCAGCTTACTGCCGCGCCCTACGGCTGCCGTGGCCAACACCCGTGCGACTTCGGCCGGATCGACTACGTGGGCGCTATCCGGGTACCACAAGCCGGCGATGGTGGACGCAGCCGTTGCGCTCGCGATGGAGCGCAGCAACTCGGCCGGAGCAGCGACCGTGCGAACCTCCAACCCGGCGGCGTGTGTGGCTTCGCGCTGCGCTTTCCTGTCGGCGTATTGGTCCAGCCATACCACGTAGTGCCCGTGACGCCGCAGCAGGTCCCGTCGCCCGACCCCCTCCAGGGCGCGCGCCAGAGCGTCGGCTCCGGAGCGCACCAGCGGCGCCAGATGTTTTGTGTTGATCTTCTGCCGGCAAGCTGCAACGGCGAAACGGGCCATCCAGGGCAGTAGCGGCAGAGCACGGCGGGGCGGGATATCGAGCGCTCCTCCGAACACAAACAGCTGGCGCCAAAAACCCAACAGGAGTTGCATCGACGGCAGCGTCTCGACCTGTTCGGTGGCGATGTGACCCACGTTGCCGAAAGAGGCACCGCCCGTTGCCGGCGGCGCCCGGTCGATCAGCAGGACGTGGCGGCCTTCGGCGGCAAGCGCATTGGCGATGGCACAGCCGACGACCCCGGCGCCTATGACCGCGACGGTATTTGACATCATGTTGCCGCGCTGATCGTGTCGCTCCATCGGGCGGGATCGTATCGCTCCAGAGTGGCGCAATCGTGTCGCCCATAGTGGCGCAATCGTCTCGCCCCACCCGGGGCGCAATCGTATATAGTCATACCGTATACGATCTTCCGATCTCCCTCAACCGCCACGGTGCCGTATGGCCACAACACCGCTTCCCTGCAGCTGGGCCGGAGTTTTCCCGGCCGCTACCACGCAATTCGACGCTGACTTGCGACTGGATCTGCCCGCCACCCAGTCCGTTCAAGCGACGCTGGTGCGCGACGGTGTGCATGGCGTGGTCGTTCTGGGTACCGTGGGCGAGAACAACTCACTGAGCGCGGACGAGAAGCGGGCTGTATTACGGGCCGCCGTCGAGGCCATCGGTGGAAAGGTGCCGATCATCAGTGGCGTTTCCGAGTTCACGACCGCGAGCGCCGTCACCTACGCGCGTGATGCGGAACGAATTGGGGTGGATGGTCTGATGGTGTTGCCAGCGATGGTATACGTACCCACACCAGCGGAGCTCGAGCAGCATTTCCGCGCGGTAGCGGAGGCGACCCGGCTACCCATCATGCTTTACAACAATCCACCCGCCTACCGCGTCAACATCGACGTCGGCACGCTAGAGCGGCTCGCCGAGTTACATAACATCGTGGCGGTAAAAGAGTCGTCGCCGGACCCGCGGCGCTTTACTGACCTCTACAACGCGTTTGGCGAGCGTTTCATACTGTTTGCAGGGCTCGATGACCTGGCCTTCGAGGGGTTGTGCCTGGGCGCGCGTGGCTGGGTGTCCGGTCTGACGAACGCCTTCCCCCGCGAGTCACTGTTGTTATATGAAGCGTTGCGGAACGGAAATCTCGAGCGCGCCCGCAGGATCTATCGTTGGTTCATGCCGCTGTTGCACCTGGATGCCGAGCACGACTTGGTGCAGTCGATCAAACTTGCGGAGTCCCTGATGGGCCGCGGGACCGAGCGTGTGCGCCCGCCGCGCTTGCCGCTGGCCGGACAGCGCCGCGAGCAGGTTACGGCACTGGTGCGGCAAGCGGCCGCGGCCCGCCCGGTGTAAACAGATGAAATCGGTTTTTTTCTGCATCGACGGGCATACGGCGGGAAATCCCGTGCGGCTCGTGGTGGGCGGCGCGCCGTTGCTCACGGGAACCTCCATGAGCGAGCGCCGGCAGGACTTTCTCGCGCGCTTCGATTGGATCCGTCTGGGTTTGATGTTCGAGCCGCGCGGCCACGACATGATGTCCGGTGGATTTCTGTATCCACCGTTCGATAGCGGCAACGACGCGGCGATCCTGTTCGTCGAGACCAGCGGCTGCCTGCCCATGTGTGGCCATGGAACCATCGGCATCATCACCTTTGGTCTCGAGCACGGCCTCATCCGGCCGCGCACCTATGGGCGGTTGAATGTCGAAGTTCCCGCGGGCGTCATTGGAATTGAATACGCTACTCAAGGCGACAAGGTGACGAGTGTGACCATTCGCAACGTCCCTGCCTACATCGCCGCCCGCGCAGTCCGCATAGATGTGCCGGACCTCGGTCCACTGCAGGTGGACGTCGCTTACGGCGGCAACTTCTATGCGATCATCGAGCCTCAGCAAGGCTATCGCGGTATCGACGAGTTGGGTGCCAGCCGAATTCTGGCGCTGAGCCCCGTTGTGCGTGCCGCGGTACGCGCCGCTGTTGATCCCGTTCATCCCCTCGACCCCACCATCCGGGGCGTGAGTCATGTCATGTGGACGGACCGACCTAAGACTGCCGGCGCGGATGGGCGCAATGCGGTGTTCTATGGGGATCGGGCCATCGATCGGTCGCCGTGCGGGACGGGAACTTCGGCGCGCCTGGCGCACCTGGCAGGAACGGGCCGCTTGAAAGTCGGCGAATCTTTTGTTCATGAAAGCATCATCGGCAGCCAGTTCATCGGGCGCGTGCGGCAGGCGGTGGATCTGAACGGCACGCCGGCCATCATTCCTTCCATCGAGGGCTCGGCTTTCGCCACCGGCTTCAATACTATCTGGATCGACCCGGCCGAGCCGTTTCCAACAGGGTTCCAGGTCAAATGACGATTGCACAAGGACAGGCATAACACGATGTCGGACCATCTCATCCGCACCATGAGTGGGCAGATCACCGCCCGCATCCGGCAGAAGATTCTGACTGGCGCTTACCCTCCGGGGTCGCCACTGCTGCAGGACGTGATCGCCGCGGAGTTCGGTGTCAGCAAAATTCCCGTGCGCGAAGCGCTGGTGCAACTCAGGGCGGAAGGACTGGTGGACGTATTTGCCCACCGCGGCTTCCAGGTGCGCCCTCTGTCCGCCATGGAGGTGGATGAGGTGTTCAGGCTGCGCTTGCAGATAGAGCCGAATGCCGTAGCGGAAGGCGCGCGGCGCGCGTTGCCATCGGATTCGGAAGCGGTCCGTCTGGCATTCGTAAATCTCAACGATGCGCTGTTTGCGGGCGAGCTGCACGATTCCGGTGAGCTGAATCGCAACTTTCATCTTTCGCTCATCGTGCCCCGACTGCAGCCGGTAACGGGTGAAGTACTCGGCCGATTGCACATGCTGTCGCAGCGCTATGTTCGAATGCATCTGCTGCCGCGCGGTCGGGTGAAGAGGGCAACCAAGGAGCATACCGCGCTGTTCGAAGCGTGGACGGCAGGTAAGACGGCGGAGGTGACGCGACTCACGCACGCGCATATTGAGACCACCCGGGAAGATCTCGCCCGGCTGCTACAGTCACCGAAATAACATGAGCATTCCGCGTTTTCACCTCGCCTTTCCCGTGCGTGACCTCGCCGAGGCGCGCCGTTTCTATGGCGGCCTGCTGGGCTGTCCGGAAGGACGCTCCTCGCCTGAGTGGGTGGATTTCGATTTCCATGGCCACCAGATCGTGGCGCATCTGTGTGAGCCGCGGGGAGAGACCACGACTAACGAAGTGGATGGCGAGAACGTCCCGGTGCGGCACTTCGGCGTCATTCTCGGCATGCCGGAATGGGAGACCCTCACGAGCAGGCTGCGCCAAGCAGGAATCCGTTTCATCATCGAACCGCAGATCCGTTTCAAGGGTCTGCCTGGCGAGCAGGCGACCTGTTTCTTCCTTGATCCGTCCGGAAACGCGCTCGAGTTGAAGGCGTTCGCCGACGATTCGATGGTGTTCGCCACATAGCATCGGTGCTCCCGCCCAGGCCATGCACGCGCTTGTCGCAGCCTGCGGACAGTTCCGCCTCAGCGGGTCTGGCCGGTACGCTTCTGCGGATGAGGCGACTCGTGATTCCCGATCAGATAGAGGCGGAAAAGGAGATCTCCATCGGCCAGCCCTGGTGGAAGTTCTCGGTCCGTTTCAACGTCGCCGTGACGCAGAGGGTGCCGGTGGCTCGCCTGCACGATCAGGAGACTGAGGGCGTCATGATGCGGTGGGGGTTCCAGCCCCAACCGGAGGAGGGCGATCCAAGGGACGTGGGCTCCGCCCTGGTTCGCAGCGACTCCATTCTCTCCTCGAGCGACTACCGGAGGGCCTGGCTCTACGGACAACGATGCGTGGTGCCACTGGCCGGTTTTTACCTATGGCATCTGACGCCGAGTGGCGTGAGTCAGCCGTTCTACGTACGCCTCGTGAACCGTCACGTGTTTGGGGTCGCGGCGCTCTGGGAGCGCACTGTGCTCGAGGAGGGTGAGGATGTCGTCGAGAGCTGTGCGCTCTTGACTGTTCCGGCCAATCCTCTGATGGCCGAGATCGATGAGCGCAGCGGGCAGATGCCGGCCATTCTCCACCGCCAGGATTATGACGAGTGGCTGAAAGCGGCGGCCTCGAAGGCGCAGTCGCTACTGCGAACCTACCCCGCCGAGCGCATGGTGACTCATCCGGTTGGCCCCCGGGTGAACTATCTCGAATTCGACGATGACCTGTTGATACGTCCGGCAGTGTAAGCTGCGTCCGATGAATCGACTTACTTTTTCGGGGCTCGCTGCCCTGGCTCTGGCGGCCGTTACACCTTGTCTGTCTGCCAACGCGGACGAGCCGTTCGCGAAGCTGGAGCACGAGTACTCTGTGTACATGATGAGCCGCTTTCCTGTGGTCGCGACGTACCTCGGCGGCTCGGCGTTCGATCCGTCGCTGGCGCACATCGATGGCCGCCTCCGCGACTATTCGCCCGCGGCGCTGCGTGCCGAGGACGCGATGTTGGGCCGCTTTCGGGAGCGTTTTCAGGCGCTGCAAAATGGGCTCTCCTCACGGCGTCGGATCGATCGCGCGGTTGCCTTGGCGGAGATCGAGTTTCTCCTGCACCAACACCAGGTTCGCCGGCATCAGGAGCGCTCGCTCGACTCGTTCATCGATGAGCCTTTCCGCGGAGTCGATTGGCAGATCCAAGGCATGACGCCGACCGGTGCGGCGAAGTATGGAACGGAGGCGGAATGGCAGGAGGTCAGCGCGCGTGCGCGCGCCGTCCCAGGTTATCTCGCTACGGCGCAGAAGCAGATCGAAGCGGGAGTTGCTGCTCATCACCCTCCGGACTGGCGGGTACTGCTCGAGTTTGGTCTCAAGAGTACGCAGGCGGACGCCGAATACTTCGCCACGACCTTGCCAAAACTTGCGGCTGCCAATCTCCCGCGCGGCGACGCGCTCATCCATGATGTGGCGGACGCGGGCACTGCTGCCAGCGCGGCCTATGTCCGGCTGCGTGACTTTGTGGCGACCACGTTCTTCGACCATCCTGACGGTCAGGACGTTTCCGCGCTCAAGCCGGAGTACCGCGTGGATCATTTCGCCGCTGGAGAGGCCGAGTACGACTGGGCGCTACACAACAACCTGCGGCTCGATACGACCGCGGGTGACCTCTTCGCGCAATCCTGGCCTGCTGTCGCCCAGACGCGCGATGCCATGATCTCGTTGGCGAAGGACATTGCAGCCCGCCATCAGTGGAATGCCAGCAGCGACGGTCCCGGTGTGGTGCGCATGGTGTTCGACAAGGTGAGTCAGGATGCTCCGAAGAGCGACGCCGAGATGGTCGCCGACTATCGCAAGACGGGCGAGGAGTTGGTGGCGTATGCGCGCAAGGTCAACCTGTTCGCGGTACCCGCCGACTATCGGCTCGACGTGACGATCACACCGCCGCCTCTGCAATCCTCCATCGAAGGCGCCGCGTATTATCCGGCCCCGCCTTTCAAGAAGACCGGCGTGGGCCGCTTCTATGTCACCCCGACGGGCAACGACCTCACCGCGCTGCGCCAGGCACACAATCACGCGGCGATGGCTGATCTTGCGGCTCATGAAGGCTTTCCCGGGCACGATTGGCATTACAAAGTCATGACCCAATATCGTGACGGTATCTCGCCGATCCGTTGGCTCACTCCCGGGGCCGTGGAGGATTCCTCCTCCATGTGGCAGGACTCGATGGCTGCCGAAGGCTGGGGGTTGTATTCCGAGTCCTTGCTGGCAGAGCCGCAGCCGCCGGCCGCGCCGCAGGGTTTCTACACTCCCGAGCAGCATCTCTATCAGCTCCGGGGTCTCCTCTACAGACAGCTGCGTGTACGTCTCGACACCGGGATCCATACCGGACGCATGCAGTTCGACGAGGCTGTTACGTTGTTTTCGCAAGTCGTGGATTTCCTGCCCGGCTCGTGTCAGGACGCGAAGGACTTGGCGGTGCCGGAGAAGCGCGCGAGTTGTGATGGCGCGCAGCGCGCGATCACGCGCTATTCACGTTGGCCTACCCAGGCGATCACCTACGAAATGGGCAGGAAGCAGATCCTGGCCCTGCGGCAGCGGGCGCAGCAGGAGTTGGGCGCACGCTATTCGCCGCAGCGCTTCCATCTGGAGTTCATGAAACAGGGGACGATCCCGGCGGGGTACTTCAGCGCCGAGCTGTTGCTCGCGCTAAAGGGCGCTCCGGGAAGTCAGTGACGCCGCGGTTTGGTCAGGAAGTCCTCCCGGTCACCTGAGGTGATACGAATGCGGGAGGTCGTCTTACCGCGTGCCAGTGTGAGCGGCACCACTGCTCCCGCCGAGCCAGTGCTCCAGACGCGCCGGAATAGGTCGGCGAGGTCCGAGACCGGCTCGCCGGCGACCTCGAGTACGACGTCTCCCAGCCGCACACCCGCGCGGTGAGCGGGGCCGCCTTGCGTCAACGCCCCCACGACCAGACTTCCCTGCATGGGCGTTGTGTACATGCCCAGCCATGGCCGCGGGCGGCGCGCCGGCCGACCCAGCCGCTTCATGTCCTCGAGAATGGGCTCCAGCAGGTCGATCGGCACGAACATGTTGGCATCCAGCGTGTCGGTGCCGACCGTCTCCTGTACCAGGAGTGAGCCAACTCCAAGCAGGCGTCCATTCTGCCCGACCAAGGCTGTCCCGCCCCACTGCGGATGCGGCGGTGATGTAAACAGCGCATCGTCGAGGAGATATTCCCAGTAGCCTGCAAACTCGCGTCGAGCGATGACCTTTGCATCCAGGGAGTGCTCGAGGCCACCGTGGCCGATCACAATGACACCGTCACCGACTCCGGTCGCAGCGGCGGACCCTCTGTCGATCGGCGGGGCGTTCAGATGTCCGAGCGGCAGAATGAGGCCAAAGCCTGTCACCTGGTCGTAGGCGAGAGCGTGTCCAGGCACGACCTGACCGTCCTGTGTGGTGAGCCAGATGGATTCGGCTTCGGTGATCAGATATCCGACGGTCAGAACCAAACCGTCGTCATCGATCACCGTGCCATGCCCGATCCGTTCCGTTCCCAGGATCGAGGCTGTGAACGCCTCGTCCGGGATCTCCGCATGGACCAGCACCACCGAGCGCAGCGCGGCAGCGAGGTCGAAGCGCACATCTTCCGGCCGTGGTTGCAGGCGCGGGGGAAAGGCCCAATTGCTCGTTTCAGCCATACGGGAACCTGAGCCAACTTAGGTTAGTGGGCCCCATTCTACGCACGCCTGAGGGTCGCCCGCACGCTTCGGCGGACGACGTTGTGAAACGCGGTCAAGGTCCTGTCGCCGTTAGAAGTCAGACCACGTCGGGCTGACAAAAGAACAGGTGGGCAGGCAGTACGTTCAGCGGTTCAAACTGCCGGCGCACATAGCGGAAGATGCGGCGCAAGTCCTGCAGTACCGTGGTGGAGAATTGGTACACCAGGAACGATCCACCAGGTTTGAGTGCCGCGCACGTCTTCTGGAGGATGGTCTCGCGTACCTGCGGCGGGATGGTGCTGAAGGGAATGCCGGAGATCACGTAGCTGGCGCTGGTGTGTCCGTAGCGCCGCAGGATTTCGTCCACCGCTTCGGCGGACTCCTCGACAACCTGCAGACGCTGGTCGCGGATGGCGGAGCGTAGATATTTCACGAACTCGGTGTTGGTTTCGATGGCGATCAGCAGCGCGTCCGGGCGCATACGGCGCAGGACTTCGGAGGTGATCACGCCGACCCCGGGTCCGTATTCCACGATCACTGTCGCTTGCGACCAGTCCACCGGTTTCAGCAGCTGGCGGATGAGAAACCGCGAGCTCGGAACGATGGAGCCCAGCATGCGTGGGTGGCGCATGAAGTTCCATGCGAAAAGTAGTCCGCTTCGTGCTGGCCTGCGTTGATTATTTGACATGTCGTGCGCCGCCTCGCTACTGCACATTTTCAAACTCCTCCATTATGCGTAAGTTCCCGTTCCAGCGACAGGAGCGGAAGTGCCGCTAACCGCCGGAGCGCTTCGCGTCATAACCGAGCTTGCACAGCTCGGTGACCAGCCGGTCACGGTGATCGCCTTGAATCTCGATCACGCCGTTTTTTACCGCACCGCCCGCGCCGCACAGCTTCTTCAGCCGTGTCGCCAGATCCTCCAGGGCGGCCCCCTCTAAGGGTAACCCTGAGATCACAGAGACCCCCTTTCCGCCTCGGCCGGAGACTTCGCGCCCGACCCGTACCCGGGCCGGACCGGCCGGGGCCGCGACCGGTTTCGCGCCCGTGGACGACTGGGCAGTCCTGAAGCGCGGCTGGCTCTCGTGTATCACAACCCCACGGAAGGTATGTTTGGGTTTCACGGCAGGGGTTTCAGGTCCTGATCACGAAGATTGAACAGCCGTTTACGATCCTCGTCCGACATGGGTTGCGAGAAATTGGCCAGGTCCTTGCCCACGTCCGCCCCCCTGCGAACCGCGGGGCGGGTGCCGACCGCTTCGAACCACCGCTTCACATGGGCGTAGTCGTTCAGGTCCTGTCCCTGCCAGTCATGGCGGACCACCCACGGCCAGGCGGCGATGTCGGCGATCGAGTAGTCACCCGCAAGGTATGGTGTTTTGGCGAGCTGCTTCTCCATTACCTTGTAGAGGCGGGTCACTTCGGTGTGGAAACGATGCATGGCGTACTCCACCTTCTGCGGCGCATAGCGCAGGAAGTGATGCGCCTGGCCGGCCATGGGCCCTAAGCCCCCGACCTGCCAATACACCCATTGAAGCACGCGGTATTTGCCATGCAGGTCGCCGGGCAGGAGCTTGCCGGTCTGCTCCGCCAGGTATTGGAGGATGGCGCCTGACTCGAACAGGGTGAGCGGGCCGCCGGCAGCAGCGTGGTCGACGATAGCGGGCATCTTGTTGTTCGGGTTGATAGCGTCGTATTCGGGGGTCGACTGGTCGCCCTTGTTGATGTTTACCGGGATGATCTTGTAGGGCAGGCCACATTCCTCGAGCATGATTGTGATTTTCTTACCGTTGCCGGTGGGCCAGAAGTAGACGTCGATCATGTGCTTATACTGTTCCTGATGTCAGAATAGAGCTACTCTACTGCCCACGTTGCAGGCCTGAAATCGCAGGCCACGGGGCCGGAACTTGCTGCGGGCACCAGGAGGACCTTTCAATGGCCGCTAGATCGATTGCATCGCTGACAGTCTCGTTCGGGCTGGTTGCCATCCCGGTGAAACTCTACTCGGCGACGCGCAGTACCGGCTCGATCCACTTCAACCTGCTCCACAAGAAGGACGGTTCCCGCCTCAAGCAGCAATACATCTGCCTGAAGGAAGGGACGGTCGTAGAGCGCGAGGATATCGTCAAAGGGTACGAGTTCGCCAAGGATCAATACGTGATGTTCACTCCCGCCGAGATCAAGGCGCTGGAGGAGGTGGGCACCAAGACCATCGATGTGCACGAGTTCGTGCCCCTGGAGACGGTGGATCCTGTGTATTTCAACACCACGTACTACCTGGCTCCCGACAAGGGCGGTGCCAAGCCTTACACCTTGTTCGCCACGGCCCTGCGTGAAAGCAAGCGCTGCGCGGTCGGGCGGTGGGCGACCCGGGGCCGCGACCATGTCGTGATTCTGCGGCCGATGGAGCACGCGCTGGTGCTACATCAGCTGCACTTCGCTCCGGAAGTGGTTTCGCTGAGCGAGTTGGAGGTTGAGGATACGAAGGTGCGCGAGCCGGAGCTGAAACTGGCGCACCAGTTGATCGAGCAGCAGACGGCCCAACAATTCGACCCGACGGCTTATACCGACGAAGTGAAAGCGCGGATCGAAGCGGCCATTCAGAAGAAGGTGGAGGGGCAGGAGATCGCCATCGCGGAGGCGCCGCCGGCCACCGAGGGCAAGGTGATCGATTTGATGGAGGCACTGCGCGCCAGCTTGAAGCGTAACACCCAGGAACGAGGCGAGACCGCGCAGCTGGGAGAGCGCAAGCCGCCCAAGCGAGCCCACAAGAAAGCTGCCGCGACATCGCGGAAGGCGTCCGGCCGCTAGGTGCCGCTGCGGGACGACCGAAGTGGACGAGCATTGGTCAGACAGGCTCCTACAGTTGGAATGCAATCTTACGGTGTGACCGACGTCGAGCGCATGTTGCAACTCTCGCGGAGCACCATCCGCGGGCTCATTTCGCGCGGTTTCGTCGCGCCGGCACGCGGGCCACGGCGCGAATACCGCTTCTCCTTTCAGGACCTGCTCGTGATGCGCACCGCGCGGGCGTTGGTGAAAGCCAAAGTGCCGCCGCGCCGCATCGGCCGCTCGCTCAACGCGCTGCGGCGTCAGTTGCCGAAGTCCGTGCCGCTGAGCGGTTTGACCATCTGCGCCGTCGGCAACGATGTTGTGGTGCGCAAAGGCGGGAATCGCTGGCAGGCGGAATCCGGGCAGTATCTCCTCGAGCTGGATGTCAGCGTGGCGGGCGAGTCGCTGCAGATCGTGGCGATCGATGCGCGCACCGGGAAGGAGAAGAAGGACACTCCCGATGCCGCCCTGGAGGCGCAGACCTGGTTCGACCGAGGCCTGGCGGAAGAAGAGCGCGATCCGGGCAAGGCCACCGAGGCATACGAGCGCAGCTGTGAGCTGGATCCGCGCCATGTGGGCGCCCGTATCAATCTCGGCAGGCTGCATCACGAGGCGGGGCGCCTGGCGCAGGCCGAGCGCGTCTATCGCGAGGCGCTGCGCGTGTGCGAGGCGGACCCGACTTTGTGCTTCAATCTCGCTGTTCTGTTGGAAGACACCGCGCGCCACGAAGAGGCGGTCGAGGTCTATCAGCTCGCGATAAACATGGATCCCGACCTGGCCGATGCGCATTTCAACCTGGCGCGGCTGTATGAGTCGCTCGGTAGAGCGCAACATGCCATCCGCCACCTCGGCGAGTACCGGCGCCTCCTCAAGTCTTAACCGCCGCTGAATATCCATAACTTCCAACTGCCCAGGTTGTTTGGGGGAACCCGCGGCTGCGGGCTTCGTTCTAACGTGTGTTAGACCAACGAAAGCGAGGAGGAAGGTATGATTATCAAAGCGACTGCATTGGCGGCGGCCCTGGCGCTGGGGTGCGCCGTCAGCGCGAGCCAGGCGGCAAATGCGGCCCGCGAAGACCAGGCATTATCCGAGGCGAAGGTTTCGCTCACGCAAGCCATCGGTGTTGCCGAGAAGCAGGGTAGTGGTCAGGCCATCAGTGCCGAACACGAGTCCAAGCACATGGGCAAGGACAAGATGGGCGCCTATGAGATCAAGGTGTTGAGCAGCGATGGAGCGAAGCTGACGAAGTATGAAGTCGATCCGATGACCGGCAAGGTCACCGAGGCCTCGAACGAGCCCTTCCAGAAGGTGTTCACGCGGATCAAACCGACAGACCTCCAGAATGCGCAGACATCGTTGAAGAGCGCGATCACGACTGCGGAGTCGCAGAGCGGTGGTAAGGCCGTAGATGCCACGACTGATCGGACGGGCGACACTGTTCGCTACACCGTGAAGGTCGCCAAGGCCGACGGCACCACTGAGAAGTTGAAAGTCAATGGCGCGGACGGCAAGGTGGCCTCCGCGAAGTAACCGGCCGGAAAGTCCAGCTTCCATAACTGGCGCCACATGGGCCGTGTGACTGTGAAGGTCACACGGCCCGATTTATGATGGCGCCATGAAAAGAATACTCGTCTTGCTTGCGTGTCTGTGCGCTTACGGGACACGCGCCGCCGATAGTCCGACTCGTCCCGAGCCCTATGCCGAAGTCGATCCGTTCATAGGCACCCAGGGCGGCGGCCACACCTTCCCCGGCGCCACCGTGCCTTTCGGCATGATCCAGCTGAGCCCTGATACGCAGACGCGCTACTACAAACAAAGCTACCCGTGGGCGGCTGGCTATCAGTATCGCGACCCTACTATCCTGGGATTCTCCCATACCCACTTCTCCGGCGCCGGCCACTCGGACCTGGGGGATGTGCTCACCGTCCCCATCGCAGGAGACGTTCGTCTCGATCCAGGCGAGAGTGACCGGCCGCTTTCCGGCTATCGCTCGCGATTCAGCCACGATACCGAGCGCGCGGAGCCAGGGTATTACGCCGTGACGCTGTCGGACTATGGCGTACGCGCGGAGCTGACCAGCACCACCCGAGTTGGATTGCATCGATATACGTTTCCCGCGGGTAAGCCCGCCCACATCCTGGTGGACCTGCGCTCCAGCATCTACGACTATCCGGGCAAGGTCTTGTGGTCGCGGGTCCGGGTGCGTCCCGACGGTGCGGTGACGGGCTACCGCGAAACACGCGGTTGGGCCCCGGGGCGGCAGTTGTATTTCGCCATGCGTTTCTCCCGGCCACTGGTGGCCCAACACCTATACGATCGCGAGCCGCAGCCCGACTACGATCCGAAGTTTGCGCCCTGGGCGGGGCATGACGATGTGGTGTCACGCGAGGGACGCGGTCTGGTTGCCGTGTTCGATTTCGGTTTGACCGACGCACCCGTGCTCGTGAAGGTCGCGGTCTCCGCTGTCAGTGAGGCGGGCGCTTTGCGCAACCTCGACGCGGAGGTGCCGCAGTGGGATTTCGATGCAAAGCGTGCCGCCGCGGCGGCTGCCTGGCGTGAAGCGCTGGCTGCTCTCGACATCGAGGCGCCCGAGCCGATGCGGCGCACCTTGTACACGGCCCTCTATCACTCTTTGCTGGCACCCAGTGTCATGATGGATGTCGATGGCTCGTACCGGGGCCCTGACCATGAGGTCCACCACGCTGAGGGGTTCACCTTTCGCTCGACGTTTTCGCTCTGGGACACGTATCGAGCCCTGCATCCTTTGTTGATCCTGTTGCGCCCCGCCGCCGACAACAACGACTTCGTCCGCTCATTGTTGGCCTCGTGGCGCGCGAGCCCGGACGGCCTGTTGCCCGTGTGGCAATTCGCGGGGCAGGAAACCTGGACGATGATCGGCTATCACGCCGCACCCGTGATCGCGGCCGCTTACCTCGAGGGAATCCGGGATTACCCGGCGGACGAGGCACTCGCAGCAATGGTCGCCAGCGCGACCAATCCCCGGTACGCCGGACTCGGCGAATACATGAAGTCCGGATGGGTACCGGCGGACAAAGAGCGCGAGGGTGCTTCCAAGACTCTGGAATACGCTTATGACGATTGGACGATCGCTCGTATGGCGGAGGCGATGGGACGCAAGGACGTAGCGGCAACCTTCACCCGGCGGGCCGGCTTCTGGACCCATGTGTTTGATACCAAAACCGGCTTTGTGCGTGCTCGTAACGCCGACGGCAAGTTCCGTGAGCCATTTGACCCGGCTGTTGCGGGCAACGGCGATTACACGGAAGGTAACGCTTGGCAGTACAGCTGGTACGCTCCACAAGATACCGCGGAGTTGATTCGTCGCATGGGGGGAGATGCGCGCTTCGTGGGCAAGCTGGATGCGCTGTTCGATGCAAAGGTCGATCCAACCAGCTTCGCCAACGTGGAGGATATCTCGGGGCTCATTGGTTTTTATGCACACGGTAATGAGCCGAGTCATCACATCGGCTACCTCTACGTTTACGCGGGAAGCCCGTGGCGCACGCAGCAGCGTTTGGCCCAGATCGTTGCGAGCCAATACCACGCCGTACCTGACGGACTGTCTGGAAATGATGATCTCGGGCAGATGTCCGCGTGGCTCTTGTTCACCTCGCTGGGGTTTTATCCGGTCACCCCGGGCTCCGGCGAGTATGTGATCGGACGGCCGTTCGTGAGCCGCGCGGTGTTGCATTTGCCGAACGGCAAGCTCTTTACCGTGGTCGCGGACGATTTGCGGGAAGGTAACGGCTATCTCGGCTCGGTGCGCCTGGACGGCAAGCCGCTGAAGCGCACTTTCATTCGTCACGAAGAGATCATGGCGGGCGGGGAGTTGCGGTTCCTCATGCAGGCCCACCCTGATAAACACTGGGGGACGAGTGTGTCGAGCCGTCCTTACTCGATGTCGGCAAGCGCTGACAGACGGCAGTAGCCGCGCTGTGTACAGTGCCGGATTGAGGAGGTATGCACTATGAAGACAACCTGCGGCTTGAGCGTGTTTGCGGCTTTGAGCCTGGCCGGTGCCGCATATGCGCAGACGACAACTACGCCGAACGTGCCTTCGACGTCCGTAATGCATCCAACCCCCAATCCTGAGCTGAATGGAGCCTCCACGGCTCCCCGGCAGAGCTCCACGCGGGTGGCAGCGGCTGTCCCCGGAGCGATCCCGACCGGCATGCAGGTGAGGTCGGAGACTGGTGACCTGTTGGGCAATGTTGCCTCCACCGTGCCGAGTAAATCCAACCCTGAAGGCTATGTCGTGATCGCTAGCCCGAACGGTGTGGCTACCCCCGTCCCGTATAGCGCGGCGAAGGCGATGGTGCAGAATGATACGGTCGTGGTGAACAAGGCTCGTTTCGAGCAAGCTCCGAAGGTGCAGCAATACCAGAGCGAGGACCACACCCGTGCGGCGTGGGAGCAGAAGGCCGATAGCTACTGGAAACGGTACGCCATGAGCCCTGAGCAACCAGCCGGGATACGCCGCTAGTTCGTCTGACTGCGTGCGATGCGCCACGCGAGCAGCGCGGCGCATGCGCACGATCCCAGAGCCAAGACCGTCGCGGGTAATTGCTCCGCGAGCCAACTCGTGACGATGAGTGTGACCTGCGCAACAGAGGGCGCCAGGAGCGCTCCCGCCAACATCAGCGTTGCGACGGAGGCGCAGCGAGCGATGAGGCGGCGTCGCCTGGCTCGTGCCAGTTTTTCCAGGGTTGCCCGCACAAACGCGTCTGCGTGCACAGGAGCGTCTGCCTCGTCAAACAGGCGCGTCAGATACGGGTCGAGTCGGCCGTCATCAGGGCCACACGGATCCTGGCCTGTGCGTGAGATGCCGTTCATGCGTAGGCTCCCAAAAGCTCTCGCAGCCGTGCAGCGCCGCGAGCGATATGCGATTTTACGGTGCCCAAGGGCAGCTGGGTGAGTGCTGCGATTTCGCTGTGGCTCATGCGCTCAGCATACGCGAGGGTTATACATAATCGAACATCCGGCGCGAGGGTGGCGAGGGCGCTGTCGAGATCGAGTTGCTCGCTCACGGTCGCATGAGTTACCTCATCGGGTGGTGCCGCGAGATCTGACGTGCGCGGTCGTGAGCGCTCAGTGCGAACGCGCTGTAACCAGACATTGACAGCCAGCCGCCGCAGCCAAGCCCCAAACGCAGCGGGCGACTTGAGTGTGTTGATACTGCGCCAGGCCTGCAGGAAGGTCTGTTGCGACAAGTCATCCGCGATCGCCGGGTCGCGGCAGAGGCGGCGAAACAGACCTCGAATGGAGCTCTGACGTCGCCTGACCAACTCGCCATACGCGTGATCATCGCCTGCGATGGCGCAAGCGATCACGATCAACTCATCTGCCCCGCGCAGCGCGGACAGAGAGCGGATCACCTCACATTTTCCCAGGGTTGCTGCGTCGCCACGCCACGACGGAGCACGCGCGCCGCAATCAACAGGCCCGTCCCGACGCAGACGGCCACGATACCCGCGCCCAGGACGAGCCAGTGGTAGGGTGGGAACACCAGCGCGACGAATATGGAAAGCAGTGCCACGCCCAGACCCGAAGTGCACGTGATGATGCCTCCCACCTGCAGTAGCCGGGGGTCCATCTCCTCGTGCCGCTCCTCCTGACCCAACAGCCTGGCTATGATCTCGGGACTGAGCTGCTGGCCGCGCTCGATGGCGATGCGAAGCGGCTCCAGCGCCAGTTGGCGCTTGCGGTAGTCCTGGATCATGCCAGCGATGGACACTGCGCCGACGAAGATCCAGAAAAAGACTGCGACCACTGCGATACCAGGACCGGGATGCATGACGGTGACCTCTTGAGTCAAAAAGGAAGGTACGGGAGGTAAGATGCCGGCCGGTGCCCGATTGGATGCACCCGACCGGGCCCGGTTGCAACAAATGATGCGTACCTTCCTGTCCTGAAAGCCAAATTGGAACGCTCGTTGCAGGCCACCTCAGTAATATGCGTTGCGCCCAATCGATGAATCTGGGATGAGCACATGACGCCACGGTCGCGCCTTCATATTCCATACCCACCGGCCCGCCCTGGTGATAAGCCCGACTTCAGTTATGTGAAGATTTCCCCCGCCGGGGCGGTCTCCCGGCCGGAGGTCAGGGCACCGGTCCGGGAGATCGAAAGTCTCGCCAGCGGGATGGTGCGGGTCCTGAATGATGATGGGAAGGCAGTGGGGCCCTGGAACCCGCACCTCGACCCGGAGGACCTGCAGGTCGGCTTGCGCCACATGTTGCTCACCCGTTTTTTCGACGACCGCATGCAACGCATGCAGCGCCAGGGGCGCATGTCGTTTTACATGAAATCGACCGGCGAGGAGGCGGTGGCGGTGGCCGCCGGAATGGCCCTCTTGCCGGGAGACATGCTCTTTCCATCCTACCGCGTGCAGGGTCTGCAGATCGTGCGCGGCCGCAGTCCCGTCGACCTCATGTGCCAGTGCCTGTCGAACACTCGCGACATGTGCAAAGGCCGGCAGATGCCGGTTATGTATCACTGGGGCAGCGGCAACATCTTCTCCATCTCCGGCAACCTCGCCACGCAGTTTCCGCAAGCGGTGGGGTGGGCGATGGCGGCAGCCATCAAAGGTGAGGACCGCATCGCGGCCAGCTGGATCGGGGAAGGTTCGAGCGCCGAAGCCGATTTCCACCACGCCATGACTTTTGCGGCGGTCTACCGCGCGCCCGTGATTCTCAACGTCGTCAACAATCAATGGGCGATCTCCACCTTCCAGGGTTTCGCCGGCGGTGAAGTACAGACCTTCGCGAATCGCGGACCGGGATACGGGATGCCAGGTCTGCGTGTGGACGGCAATGATTTCCTGGCCGTTTATGCAGTCACGCAGTGGGCTGCCGAACGGGCGCGCCAGAGTGGCGGACCGACGCTCATCGAGCTCGTGACCTATCGCGCGGCCGCGCACTCGACGAGTGACGATCCCTCACGTTATCGCCCGAAGGAGGAGTGGAAAGCGTGGCCCCTCGGGGATCCGATCGAACGGTTGAAGCAGCACCTCATCGCGCTGGGCGAGTGGTCCGAGGAGCGGCATACCGCACTCGAGAAGGAGCTGGAAGCCTATGTCACCACATGCTGGAGGGAGGCCGCGAGCTACGGCACGCTGACCGAGGGTCCGACGCTCGATCCGGCTACCATGTTCGAGGATGTCTACAAAGAGATGCCACCCCACTTGGCGCGCCAACGGCAACAATTGCAGGACCTGGTCGGTAAACAGCCTGCGCCCGGCTCGTCCGAATCCCGTGAGCTCGATCAGCAGACCCGGCCGGTCGCGAAGGAGGGCTGAGCATGGCCAACATGAACATGGTTCAGGCGCTGAACTCCGCTATGGACATCATGCTCGAGCGCGATCCGCGCGTGGTGGTATTCGGTGAGGATGTTGGTTATTTCGGTGGTGTGTTTCGCGTAACCGACGGCTTGCAACGCAAGTACGGCGAGCATCGCGTGCTCGATACTCCCATCGCCGAAGGGGGCATCGTCGCCGCGGCGATCGGGATGGGCGTGAACGGGCTGAAGCCCGTGGCCGAAATCCAGTTCGCCGACTATATCTATCCGGCCTTCGACCAGGTGGTGAGCGAACTCGCGCGCCTGCGTTATCGAACGGCCGGCGAATTCTCAGCACCGGTGACCATCCGGACGCCTTGCGGCGGCGGTATTCGCGGTGGCCAGACCCACTCCCAGTCTCCGGAAGGGATCTTCACGCACGTTTGCGGCATCAAGGTCGTCATGCCCTCGACGCCGCATGATGCCAAAGGCCTGCTGATCAGCTCGATCGAGGGCGACGATCCCGTCGTCTTCTTCGAGCCGAAGCGTATTTACAACGGGCCATTCGACGGCGATCCCCACAAGCCGGCTGTGCCGTGGAGCGCCCATCCGGGCGGTGCGGTACCGGACGGTTACTACACGGTTCCGATCGGGACTGCCGCGGTTGTGCGGCCCGGGACCGAGGTAACAGTGTTGGCTTACGGCACGATGGTGCATGTCGCCGCGGCTGCTGTGCGCTTGGCGGGCGTCGATGCGGAGATCGTGGACGTGCGGACTCTCGCGCCGCTCGATGTCGACACGCTCTGTACGTCGGTGTGCAAGACCGGGCGCTGTGTGGTTGTCCACGAGGCCACGAGGTTCAGCGGTTATGGCGCGGAGTTGGTTGCTACGGTGCAGGAGGAATGCTTCTGGCACCTCGAGGCTCCCATCCAGCGCGTCACCGGTTGGGATACTCCCTATCCGCACGCGTTCGAGTGGGAGTATTTCCCCGGACCCGCGCGGATTGCGGCGGCGATCCAGAGCGTGATGGAGGCCAAGTGAGCCAGTTTGTTTTCAAACTGCCCGACTTGGGCGAGGGTACCGTGGAGGCGGAGATCGTCGGTTGGCGGGTCAAGCCGGGCGATCTCGTGGCCGAGGACGATGTCATTGTCGAGGTCATGACGGACAAGGCGGCTGTCGAGGTGCCAGCGCCGGTCGGGGGTCGTGTTGTGTCGATCACCGGCGCGCCCGGGGATATGGTGCCGGTTGGGTCGCCTTTGATTGTGTTTGAGACGGGGGCAGCGCAGTCGAGCGCGCCGCCGGCTGCTGCTTCGCAGGCCGGTGCGGAGCCGCCGCGAGCGCCATCGACCCAGGCGCAGCAGTCTATGCCAGCACCGCAACCGGTGCCGGTGCGGCAGAGCAATGTCGCTGCGTTTGCGCCCGCGCCCGGCGGTGGACCCACCGGTGCCGCTGTGGGCAACGGCGCGGGGGGCAATGGCGCCGGCGCTGCCAACGGCGCCGCCAGGACAGGAGCAGCCGCCAACGGTCACGGCAAGCGTGTTGCAACTTCTCCGGCGATCCGCCGGCGCGCGCACGAGGCGGGTGTTGATTTGCGGGAGGTGCCGGGCACAGGCCCCCACGGCCGGATTGTTCGCCAGGATTTCGACGCATATCTCGAGCAACGCGCCAGCGCTGAGGCCAAACCCCGCTCCGCTGCGGAGAAGCCAACACTCGTGCACGCCCGGCCGGCTGATGGCGGGGGCTCCGCTGCGCGTGCAGCCGACACTGAGGAGATCAAGGTCATTGGTCTGCGCCGTTTGATCGCGCAACGCATGACCGAGGCGAAGCGAAACATTCCGCACTTCGCCTATGTCGAGGAGATGGACGTCACCGAGCTCGAGACGTTGCGCCGACATCTCAACGGGAAGCTGGCTCCCGGTACCCACGCCCTGACCTACCTGCCATTTCTGGCACTCGCGCTCGTGCGGGTGTTGCAAGAGTTTCCGCAGGCGAATGCGCTCTATGACAGCGAGCGTGGCGTCATCATTCGCCACCGCGCAGTGCATCTTGGCATAGCTACCCAAACCCCGGAGGGGTTGAAAGTGCCGGTGGTGCGCGATGCGCAGGCGCGGTCGCTATGGGACCTCGCGGCGGAGATGCGCCGCGTGAGTGAGGCAGCACGGACCAACAAGGCCACGCGCGAAGAGCTCACTGGCTCGACGATCACCCTCACCAGCCTGGGCAAGCTCGGCGGCATTGCCAGCACGCCGATCATCAATGCCCCGGAAGTGGCCATTATCGGCATCAATCGCGCGGTCGAGCGGCCGGTGGTGTTGAATGGGGCGATTACGATTCGCCGTATGATGAACTTATCGTCGTCCTTCGATCATCGCTTCGTGGACGGCTACGACGCCGCCGCGTTGATTCAGGCTTTGAAGGAACGCATCGAGCATCCGGCGACGATATTCATTGATAGCTGAGCCGGAGGGGGTCGTCTGAGGCTTGCGGAGCTCTTTGTCGATGCCTGGGCTGCGCTGGATCAGGCAGGGCTCCTGCTCGTCGGCACGGTTCTCGGAGCCGGCGGCGCACTGCTGGCGGGGAGCAGGCTCTATTGGCGCTTATGCGCGAAGTCTGTCCGGGGTACGGTCATAGGGGTTCGGGCGGTCGGACGCCTCTACTACGCGGTCTACCGTTACCGGCTGATTCCCTCCTCCAGACGTGTATTCGAGGCCACAGCCGATGTAGGCGTCGGAGCCCATCCCGGGCTGATCGCCGGGCGTAAGGTACGGCTGCTCGTTTTCAAGGAGCACCCCAACTGGGCACTCGAATCCACTGCGATAGTCACGGAGTGGGTGGGCTGGGGGTGTTTCACCTGCGCCGCCGTTGCCGTGGGCGTTGCCCTCACGCTTTGGCCCGTAACGACATTCACCTGGGCTCTGCTTGCCGCCGGCGGACTGTTTGTCGTCTACCGCCTGCGCCGCTCAATGCCTGCCAAAGGCGAACGGCCCTGGTCTTCCATTACGCGGGCCGCCCCTCCCGACGGACTTCTGCAGGTACCGGTGCAGGCGATCGAGAAGATTCTGGCGGGGCCGGTCCGCGCCGAGCGGCAGCGTCAACAGCGGATCACGGGTCTCATCGTTACCCCCATTCTCGTGTTGGTAGGGCTGGCCGTGCTGGCGCTCGGCATCCATCTGGGCCGAACGGTTTTCCTGCTGCAATCCACCGGCGCGCGCGCCCACGGAACGGTGCTGTTCTGTGAGTTGAAAAGGACTCTGCGCGGCTCCAGCTATTACCCGGTCGTGCAGTTCGCGACCCCGAACGGGAGCGCGGTGCAGTTTCGCGACAGAATGGGGAGTGATCCGCCGCCGTACCTCGAGGGGACGCCGGTGGAGGTGCTGTATTTCCCCGATTCCCCGCAGACGACCGCGATGATCGATCACGGGCTGCTGAACTGGCTCGTCCCCGGTGCTCTTGGCGTCGGTGGACTGGGTTTGACGATCATTGTATTGGCAGTGCGCCTGTGGGTGCCGAGGTCCTTGCCTGGCGGGTAGTCGGGATCACCCACTCGTCGTACCATTCCTGCAGCCTCACGCGGGGCGAGGGTCGGGTCATGGATCTCATTGCCCAATATGGGCTTGCGCTGGTCTTTGTGAATGTCCTGCTGGAGCGGGCCGGATTGCCCTTGCCGGCAACCCCAACCCTGCTCATCTGCGGCGCTTTTGCCGCGACCGGCCGGCTTTCCGCCTGGGCCATCCTCGGGCTCGCAATGCTCGCCTGTGTGATCGGCGACACTCTCTGGTATGTGGCGGGCCGCTACTACGGCCGCCGCGTCATGACGTTTCTTTGCCGCGTCTCGCTGTCGCCGGATACCTGCGTGCGCACCACGGAAAATCGCTTCGAGCGCTGGGGGCGCGTCACCCTGATCCTGGCGAAGTTTGTGCCTGGCCTCTCGACAGTGGTGCGGCCCCTTGCCGGGGCAATGCGCCTCTCGTGGGGATCGTTCCAGCTGTTCAATGGCGTGGGGAGCTTTCTGTGGGCGGGGGCGGCGCTCGGCACCGGCATGTTGTTTCAAACACAGATCGGCATTTTGCTCATGCGCTTGCGTAATCTGGGCACCATCGCCGGTGAGTTGACGTTGGTGATCGTGCTCCTCTACGTGGCCTACAAGTGGTTGGAGCGCCGGCGTTATAACGCGACCCTGCGCCTCCCGCGCATCACGGTCGAGGAGTTGCACCAGCTTATCGATACCGAGGCGGCGCCATTGGTGGTCGATGTGCGCTCTTCACTGGGGCGCGAGCACGATCGCCGCTGCATTCCGGGATCCGTGGAGATGAGTCTCGACGAGATCCCGCTGCGGCTTACCGAGCTGCCGGAAAATCGGGAGGTTGTCTTCTACTGCGCCTGCCCGAACGAGGCCTCTGCGGCGCTGGCTGCACGGAAATCGATGGATCGAGGGTATAGCCGGGTGCGCCCGCTGCGGGGCGGGCTCGATGCGTGGGAGGCTGCCGGTTATGAGCTCGAGCATCGGCCGGGTGTAAAGGAAAGGGCCGCCGCGTTATCCGCACTATCCCCCGCCTCGACCGTCGGGCAAAATTGACCCCTGCTGCGGCAATCACGATGGAACGATGAGACTACTCAAGAGATTAGAGCTGCTGCGCGGGTCCCGGCGCTTGCTCGACAATTGGCGGGAGCTGTTTTTCTACGGAGTCGTGCTGAGAAAGTGGGGGGTGAAGGTCCAGGAACCGCCCGTCATGCGCTTCCGCAGCGGCATGGAGCTGGAGATGGCGCCCGGCGGGTATGGCGGCTATACCATCCTTTTCCAGGACCTGTTCATCCATAAGGATTACGAGCCAACCCCGGAATTTATCGTACGCCCCGATTGGACCGTGCTCGATATCGGAGCCAACATGGGCTTCTTTGCCTGCCCGGCGGCAATGGCCGCCAGACAGGGACGGGTCATAGCAGTCGAGCCCCTGGGCGGTTACGTGGACGTGTTGCGCCGGAATGTCAGTCGCAACAAGCTGCAAAACGTGACCATTTTCCATGCGGCGGCCACGGCGACCACGGGCGAGCAGATCCCGATGACCGTCTGGTATACGAAGTTCGGGGAGCTCAAGACCGGCACGCCGAAAAGGCAGGCGCGGTCCGAGACTCAGGTTGCCTCGGGACTGAGCATGGTCGACATCTTCAAGCAAGGTAAGATCGAGCATTGCGATCTGTTGAAAATGGATATCGAAGGCGCCGAATACGCGTTGTTCGATGCAACCCCCGATCACATCTGGAACAAGATTGATCGGGTCATCATGGAAACCCACGCCGTCAGCGGGAGGGACGTCGCCGATCTGGGGCGGACGCTGCGTGCGAAAGGCTTCCACGTATCCGAGCGCCGGGACTTGCTGTGGGCCACGAAAACACCCGCGGCCAAGACATTCGCGCCCTTGGTTAGCGCCGCGACCTGAGGACGTTATCCTGGGGGCGAGTTGGCCGCGGCCCCGCTAGCCCGGCCCGCTTGGCTTCAATCGCGTCCGAGAATTTCTGCTCTGACGTCCGCGATCTCGCGGGCTCGCGACGGCCGCGCTCCCTCACATCGGTCCGACCGGGGACAACGCGTGCTGCGCGGGCAGATGATGCGCGCCGGCTGATGGAGAGCGTCTTCGATCCAGGCGATGTTGAGTACGTTCGCGACAGCTCCCAGGGTCTGCGCGGCCGCTTTTGGAATCCGGGCTTCGCCGCGCCGTTGCATACAATCCTGGAAGAGTGAATCGATGAGCTCGGTGCTGCGGACTGCGTTGGAGTCGAGCGCGGGAGCGAGATCCACGCCGACCGACAAAACATGTGGATTTCCGGCCATGTCGCGCACTCGGACGGAATGACAGCAGTACAGCAGCGAGCGCTCGCCGTCGCGCAGCACCGAGATCTGCGAGCCTGACTCGCCGCGATTGCCGTCGATCATCCGGAACACGGCCCAATTGGGGCACGGGTCGCTGACTTGCGCGAGATTTCCCCAGGGCAGTGGAATGCCGTTGCCACGATAGACCGCCCGCAGGTAGCCGGGCGGATAGGCGTCGAAAAAGTGCCAGTAGGGGTAGGGCGAGACCTTCGTAACACGGCGCATGACCACCGCCGGTGTCAGCTCGAGTTTCACACCAGCCTCGATGCGATAGCGCTCACGGGCCAGAAAGCGTCTGAAAGGGGCTCGTGGCGCGAGGAGCGCGCCGGCAAAGAAGCTGCACTCGAAATCCCGCCACGCGTGTAGAACATCCTGCGGGTCCATACCCGCAGCCCCGGTGCCGCCCTCGGGGCTGCCTCCCATCTCGCCCCCGGTGGCATGGGCCGATTTCATGCCGTCGCCGCCGTGCAGGATCTTGTGAGCGATGTGAGCGGCGAGATCAAACTTCAAACGCGCCCGGTCCGCCTGCAGGGCGCGGTTGGCGTAGATCCTGTTCGGCGGGTCGAAGAAGGAGCGCACCATGCTGCGCACCTCCCGGTCCTTGTCCCGCGCCAGCACGGGCTTGCGATCGAACCAACGGATCTCGAGGCCATGCTGTTTGCACAGGCGCAGCAGATCATCGGTGGAGAGTGGGAATTGGCGGCCGCCAACCTCATCCGCGGCGCGCTCCAGGTCGGGAAAGTCGTTGCGCGACATCTCCTGGTGGGAGCGGATGAGCAGGTGGGCGAACTGGCGGCCACTGGTGCCTGTTTGCGCCAGCAGCTCCGGAATGGCGGCCTGGAGCACGTCCTTGGAGAACAAAAACGCGGGCTCGAGCGGAATGCGCGCCGCGCCCCCTTCAGGGGCCTTGGAAACCGTCAGCTCCAGGTCGGCACTTTCATCGAGAAACCACCCCGGTTCCCTTTGAAATACCGTAGCCAGAAGCTGGAGCGTTTCCTGGGAGGGCGTGCGCTTGCCGCTCTCGATCATGCTCAAGTACGACACCGAGGGCGCGTTCTGGGCATCGCGCTGTATACAGCGCGCCGAGAGCTCTTCCAGCGTCAAAGCATTGCGTTTTCGCAGGCTGCGCAGCTTGGCGCCGAGAAAATGGCCTTTACGAAGCAGGGGAGCCATGGCGGTGGGCTATTCCGTTCTTGGGATGTGCGCTTGTGAAATTAACAGTGTGAAGTTTCTATAGTCAAATTTTGTCGCGGAGGAGCCTATGCTGGCCCAATGAACGCACAGCCACACGACGTGTTGTATTCCCGCGAGCAGCTCGGGCCTCGCGTGGAGATTCTCGGGCCATACGTGGAGCGCTCGGCGGAGATCCTGACTCCGTTGGCGTTGCAGCTGCTCGCCAGCCTTCACCGGCGCTTCAACGCGCGCCGCTTGGAGCTCCTCGAGGCACGAGCGCGACGGCAGGAAGCATTCGATACGGGTGTTCTGCCTGACTTCCTGCCAGAGACTGCAGAGGTTCGGGCTTCCGAGTGGCGCGTCGCCTCCCTGCCACCTGATCTGGTCGATAGACGCCTGGCAGTCACCGGTCCAGTGGATCGTAAAGCCGTTATCAATGCCCTGAACGAACCGTTGCGTGCGTGCGCGGCGGACTTTGAGGACTCCTGCTCACCGACCTGGGAGAACCTGATCAATGGCCAGGTGAATCTGGCGGACGCTATTCGCCGCACGATCACCTACGCCGATGACAAGACAGGAAAAGTCTATCGCCTGAGGGAGCTGACCGCGACGGTCGTCATGCGGCCACGCGGCTGGCACCTTCCGGAAAAACACGTCCGCATCAATGGCGAAGTCGCATCGGGCACGCTGTTTGATTTTGCCTTGTTCGTTGCCAACAACCACGCGGTACTCGCGCAACGCGGCAGCGGCCCGTACTTCTATTTGCCGAAGCTCGAGAGTCATCTGGAGGCGCGCCTCTGGAATGACGTGTTTCTCGCGACTCAGGAGGCCTTGGGTTTGCCGCGAGGCACGATCAAGGCTACCGTTTTGATCGAGACGGTCCCCGCTGCGTTCGAGATGGACGAGATCCTGTTTGAATTGCGCGAGCACGTTGCGGGACTCAACTGCGGGCCCTGGGACCACACGTTCAGCTTCGCGAAAGTGTTTCGTCAGCACCCGGACTTCCTGCTGCCCGAGCGCCCTGCCTTGACCCTCGAGCAACACTTTCTGAAGTCGCAAATCGACCTGTTGATCCAGACTTGCCGCCGGCGCGGCGCGCGTGTGCTGGGCGCCGTGGCCGGGTCCGCGCAGGATCGGCCTGTGTTGCCCGGAGATCTGATCCGCGTGCCCGCCGGAGAGATCACCGACTGTGGGCTGCGAGCGTCGATTCGTATCGCTGTCCAGTACATCGAGGCGTGGCTGCGTGGGGTGGGCTGCATAACGCTCTATAACCTCGTCGAGGATGCCGCTACCGCGGAGATCTGCCGGACGCAGCTCTGGCAATGGCTGCGGCATGGTGCCCGTACAAACGACGGGCGGCCGATAACCGCGGAGCGATTCGATCGGCTGCTGACCCAAGAGCTGGATCGGATCCACCACGAAGTGGGCCCCGCGCGGCTCGCCGCAGGCGTGTTTCCGAGCGCCGCTCGCCTGCTGGAGAGGCTGACGAAGCAGGATAGTTGCGACGAGTTTCTGACATTGCCTGCATACGAGCTGTTGAACTGAACCATCCTTCGAAGGAGATAGACATCCATGACTGGTCTTAGAGCCTTGCCGAACGCCGATGAGTTGCGCCGCTATTGGGCGGACAGTCCCCGCTGGCGCGGAGTGAAACGCGGTTACCAGGCCGAGGACGTCGTCCGCTTGCGCGGCACGATTCCGGTCGAGTACTCGATCGCGCGGCTCACGGCCGAAAAGCTCTGGCGGTCTATCCAGGAAAAGCCGTTCGTGAATGCGCTCGGTGCGCTGACCGGCAACCAGGCCATGCAACAGGTGAAAGCTGGCCTCGATGCGATCTATCTGTCCGGATGGCAAGTGGCGGGCGACGCCAACCTCGCCGGCGAGATGTATCCCGATCAATCGCTTTATCCCGCGGACTCGGTCCCGGCGGTGGTGCGACGGATCAACAACACACTGCGGCGCGCGGATCAGATCCATCACGCGGAGGGCAACGACGAGATCGACTGGTTGAAGCCGATCGTCGCCGATGCCGAGGCGGGCTTCGGTGGCGTGTTGAATGCCTTCGAGCTGATGAAGCAAATGATCGAGGCGGGAGCTGCGGGGGTGCACTTCGAGGACCAACTGTCGTCGGCCAAGAAATGCGGTCACATGGGCGGCAAGGTCCTGGTGCCGACACAAGATGCCCTCGCCAAGCTGATTGCCGCGCGGCTGGCGGCCGATGTCTGCAATGTGCCGACGGTGCTCGTGGCACGAACGGATGCGGAAGGAGCGAATCTCCTCACGGCGGATGTCGACGAGCGCGACAAGCCGTTCGTCGACACCGCGAAGGGGCGCACGAGCGAAGGCTTTTTTTACGTGAAGGCGGGTCTACAGCAAGCCATTGCGCGTGGCATTGCGTATGCCCCCTATGCCGACCTGATCTGGTGCGAGACGGCCAAGCCCGATCTCGAAGAGGCGAAGCATTTCGCTGAAGGGGTCCATCGGCTCTATCCGGGGAAGCTGCTGGCCTACAATTGCTCGCCTTCCTTCAACTGGAAACGCAAGCTGGATGACGCCACCATCGCGAAGTTCCAACGTGAGCTGGGAGCGATGGGTTACAAGTTCCAGTTCATCACCCTGGCCGGGTTCCACGCCCTCAATTACTCCATGTTCGATCTCGCCCGCGGCTACAAGGCACAGCAGATGAGCGCCTACGTGGCACTCCAGCAGGCGGAGTTCGCTGCCGAGGAAAAGGGCTACACGGCGACCAAACACCAACGAGAAGTGGGCGCCGGGTATTTCGACGCGGTCACTCAGGCGGTCGCGGGTGGGACGTCGTCGATCACCGCCCTGACCGGGAGCACGGAGGAGCAGCAGTTCGAGCGCGCGTGACAGCGGGTAATCGAGGAGAGTGGGCCTCATCGCCCGCTCTCCACGAGCTGCGGCTCATTGCTGTTTCTTCAGCTCGCGAGCGCGTTTGATCTCTTCGCTGAGCTTGCGCATGTCGTCGAGTGTGCGCCGCGGCACCTTCTGCGCCGCCTGCTCTCGGTCGGCTGTACTGTAGGGATCGAGATTCGGGGTCGCCGGTTGCGCTGCCCCAGCCAGCTTCACGTCGGAAGATTCTTGCAAGGCGCGGACTGTTTTCGTGTCGACGTCAGATTTGTATTCGCCGGTCTCTGTACGCCACTCCCAGACGGCTCTGCCGCGGTCGTCGAAGGCAATGCGGCCGGAGGGGTGTTGAGGATCGAACTTCGAATGTTTGCTCATGCTCCGCTCATTCCGTGACGCGTCACTGTTGCTCGCCGCTCGGTGCTCGCCGCTTGGTTATGTAAGATAAAGTGAGCGGCGCAAGGACATCATCCACACTAATGATGCACCGAACCGCGAACGGGCTCACAGAAATTCCTGCGATGCGGCGTAAGTCTCGGTTCACGTGGGCCGCCGCGGCCCTCCGCCGGTGGGGTAAGATGACGCTGGGGAACAGGCACTGCGCGCGTTAGCGGGGTAGGACTGTGGAAGGCGTATCGGAGGAGCTGAGGGACGAGCTGCGGCTTCTGCGTGACCGTTTGGGCCGTCTCGAGGACCAGCAGGCCGTGCGCGCCCTGCAGTTCAAATACGGCTACTACCTGGACAAATGTCTGTTTGATGACATTGTCGAGCTGTTCGCCGAGGACGCCACACTCTACTTCCTGAATGGCATTTTTCACGGCAAAGCAGGCGCACGCCGGTTGTTGTACGGGGGTGTCACCGGATTCGACGGGCCCGTCAATGGAATGATGTTCGAGCACATCATGGCGCAGGATATCGTGGATGTCGCGCCCGACCGTACTCGCGCCTGGGGACGCTTCCGCTGCTTCCTGCAAGGTGGCGTACACGAGAGCAAAACCGACGCACCGGCTCACATCCCCGACCAGTTCTGGGAAGCCGGTATCTACGAAAACGAATACTCGAAGCGCGCCGGCGTGTGGCGCATCCAGGTTTTAAACTACCGAGTGGTTTATCAAGCCAACTACGAGCAGGGCTGGGCGCACAGTCCGCGTACGCCTCTGGTTATTGCCAACTACAAGGACGTTTATCCGCGCAGTCCCCGCGGCCCTGATGAGCTGCGCCCCGCACCGGCCGCTTGGCCGGAGACGTTCGTGATGCCGTTTCATTATGCGCATCCGGTGACAGGGAAGCGGTAGGCTCGAGCGCACCGATCTAGACCGGCAAGACCGCGGTCGCTTCGATCTCAACCTTCGCCTCCGCTTCCATCAAACCCACGACCTGTACAACACTCATGGCGGGAAAGTGCTTCCCCATGACCGCCCGATATGCCCCACCGATCTCGCGCAGCTGCGCG
>Ga0105240_10000425_pt1 | contig 78173 bp, 67 predicted proteins | sample KBSC54metaG_FD_80426 | JGI IMG/M metagenome (GOLD analysis project Ga0105240, IMG submission 80426) | Corn rhizosphere microbial communities from Kellogg Biological Station, Michigan, USA - KBS C5-4 metaG | ecosystem: Host-associated > Plants > Roots > Rhizosphere > Soil | place: Michigan, USA...
AAAATGCGTCTGTCCCCTTTTTCGTCAGGCGGCAACGTCGCAATACTTTTAGCGACTGCGGTGGCCTCGGGCGTGCGCCCCCGCGGGCTGGCCGTATTCGGCTGGAATACCCGTCGCCACAGCGGATCTCGCTCCAAAGGAGGGGTCAGCCATCGCGATCATTTCATAGGCCGGGATGTTCTCCGCGGTCTTCGCAAAGGTAAGAGCCTGCTCATCGCTGTCATATTCCACCTGCAACAGATCTCCGCCGCGAACCTGATCGGAAGCGATCAAATTCGATATGGGATAAACCAGGTTCCGTTCGATGGCGCGTTTCAGATGGCGCGCGCCGTACTTCGGATCGGTTCCTTCGCGAAGAAGGAATTCCTTGGCTTCCATCGTCAGATTGAACACGAATGGCGTAGTGCTCGAAACATTGAAGATTCGCTGTTGCAGTATTCCCAGTTCAAGATTCAGGATTCGCTGCAGTTCTTCGCTTCCAAGAGAGCGGAACACCACCAGCTTATCGATGCGGTTCATGAACTCGGGGGTGAACTTCTTGCGCGCCGCTTCCACGCCCACACGATTGATCTTGTCGTTGATGCCGTCGTCGTAGACGCCAGCCGCCGTCCTCCGTTCCGTTTCGGAAGCCGCGAAGCCAAGTGGGGGGCGCATGATGGATCCCATTTCGGCCGCTCCAAGATTGCTCGTCATGAAAATCATGGCCTTCGAGAAATCCACACGCCGATTGTCGCCCAGCGTGAGCGTTCCCTTATCCAGGATTCCAAGAAGCAGATTCCACAATGCGTCGCTCGCCTTCTCAATCTCATCGAAAAGCACGAAGCTGATCTTGATCTTTTCAGTGTGAAACTGATTCAGCACTTCCTGGCTTAGCAGCGGATGAGTTTCACGATGCCCGAGATATCCGGGAGGCGAGCCGATGAGCTTAGCGATCTCATGACTGTGCTGGAACTCGGCGCAGTCGATTTTGATCACCGCGCGGGCATCGCCCACCAGCGATTCCGCGGTTGCTTCCACCATACGAGTCTTGCCGGTACCCGTGGGCCCGAGGAATAGAAAATTGCCAATTGGACGGCCCGGACTTGTCATGCCCGCCAGATGCATTTGATAAATGTTGACGATTTGCGCGACTGCTTCTTCCTGCCCAACGATTCGCTTTTCCAAATCGCTGTGAAGCCTGTCTGCATCCTGCCCCGTCCGCGACGGGTCCAGTTTCTTATTTAGCCGGACCATTTTCTTTTTCCCCCAATCGGCGGTGTGCTGTGACAGCGCCTTTGCACTATGGCTTGAAGCACGCGCCATGCCAATCTTTTCCCGCACGCTCATTAAAACCCTTCCATCTATTTAACGGGCGGGCGGGATGGACGGATTTCCACCCTGCTTACCGTCGTCCGGCGCGGCATTGTCAACAAAGTTGTCACCATTTCCGCCACATCCTCCGGGGCAATCTTCCACGCATCCTTGTCGCTCCGGCCGCCCTGCTCGTTTTCCCGCGTTTGTCCGCCGAAATCCGTTGCAACGCTGCCTGGCATGATGTAGGAAACCCTAACTCCATCATTTCGGTGGTCGAGCATCATTGCCTCCGAAAAGCCGTTCAGCCCGAACTTAGAGGCGTTGTATCCAGCCCCACCCGCAAAAGCATTCTTTCCGGCAAGCGAACTAATGTTGATAATGTCTCCACTTGCCTGCTGCCTGAATATCGGCAGAACATGGTGACAGCAATAGTACACACCCGAAAGATTCAGTCCGATCATTCTTTCCCATTCCTCCGGAGTCAGATCAGCAACTGCTTTGAAAATTCCCACACCAGCGTTATTGATGAGTGCGTCCAGTCGGCCGAAGCGCTTCATAACGCCGGTAAAGAATTCACTCACGTTGGCGCGATTCGAAACATCTGCTGTTACTCCAAATACGTCGCCATCGCCGGCGAGCCCCGCAATAGCGGAATCGAGTGCCGGTTGACTCCTGCCGCAGATCGCCACGCGCGCGCCTTCCTGAAGAAGACGCCGCGCTATTGCCAGACCGATGCCGCGCGTGCCTCCAGTGACTGCTATAACCTTGCTTTTAAGCCTTGTCGAAGTCATCTTCACACCTTTTTTTCAGCCGTTGCGATCGCGAATCCAAAACATTTTCAACGCCTTGTGCCGTACCATGAAAGACATGGATGGCGCGGCGCGGAAAGCATGGCGGGAGGTATTCGAAAAACACCACTCCGCTTTGGTCGATGAAGTGTCTTCCCTGCTCGATTCAGAATTGGAGAAATCCGCCGGCGCCATTGCCGAAGCCGAAAGGGCGAATTCCGTACGTCAGGTGGAAGCAGTTCGCCGCGCTACCGCCGAATCTCTGAATCAGGCCCTGCGGCGACTCCGCCAAGCCGCTTCAGAGTCCGAAACATTACAGGTTATCTCGGATGCAAGCGCGCCCTGGGCCGATCGTGTGGTGGTTCTCTCGTTCGAAAACAACCAGGCCCGATCGCTGTCCGCCAGGGGGTTGCAACCCGATTCATTCACATTCGACATCGAGTCAGCCGCGGCAATCCGGTCGGTTGTCGATTCAAAAGGACCGGAGGCACGCGAGCCCCTGGTTGCGCTAGCGTCGGCGTCAGAGATTTCACCAGTGCTTGCGGACGCTTTTTCGCGAGGTGCGCCAGAGTCAGGCATCGCGACAGGTAAGGCGTATCTGTTTCCTCTGGTCGTTCGTCAAACAGTTGTAGCTATGGTGATAGCCGCCGGGGAAGTTGTGCCCGCTCCGCTGGAATTGTTGTCTGAAGCGTCTGGCATGAAGCTCGAACTTCTCGCCGCGCCGCCCGCTTTCGCTCCGCTCAAAAATGCTGAGCTGATTCATATCGGCGGCACAACTGTTCCCGAGCCGGCCGTACCCGCATCGGCGACCGCTGAAAAACGACGTTGGGATGAGCTTTCCGCGGACGACCAAAAGCTTCATCTTCAGGCCCAGAGGGTTGCGCGGGTAAAGGTAGCGGAACTCCGGCTCTACAATGCGGACGAGTTGCGGAAGGGCATTTTCGCCGGCGATATCTACAATGCCCTGCGCGCTGGAATCGACGAAGCACGTACCGAATTTCTCCAATCGTTTCTCTCAAAGTCACCCACGATGGTTGATTATCTTCACCTCGAAATTTTACGGAGCCTGGCACATGATGACGATCGCCTGCTTGGAAAAAATTATCCGGGGCCAATGGTTTAAATTGCGGAAATACAAACCTGCGCCGCTGGCGGCGTTCGCACTCCTTCCCGCGGTTCTGCTTTGCGCGGATTCTTCGGCGCCTCTGCGGCTCGGCCAGGGTATCAACGCTTACAACCAGCACGATTATGCCGGGACAATTCAGCACCTTCGCGGTTTGCAGCCGCAATTGCCGAAATTATCCGATTACGTCGTCTATCACCTGGCTTCCTCCGAACTTCAGACCGGCGATATTGAAGGCGCAGTTCGCGACCTGAAGGCCTACCGCGCGCAGCCCGTGTCATCGTCCCCTCTGGCAGGAAAAATCGCCCTTCTGACCGGGCGGGGGTTGCTCGACCAGCGGCAGCCGGCGTCGAACAGTGCGGCTCTGGACGTGTTGCAAACCGATTACAAGCTACTGCCTCAGCCCGATGGCGATTTTGCGCTGGGCATGGCTTATGAGGCTCTTGGAGAGAAACCGCAGGCCGCCCTTGCGTACCAGAAGGTTTATTACGGTTCCCCCAACACTGATTTGGCTGCCCAGGCCTATACAGCCATCGAGCGGCTGCGCGCCGCGTTGAACCGCGATTTCCCCGCTGCCCCCGCCCTGCAGCAATTAGATCGTTGCCAGAAGTGGCTCGACGCGAAAGAGTTCAATAAAGCCAGGTCGGAATATGCGATGTTATCCACCACTCTGCCTGAACCGGACCGGGACCAGGCAAAGGTCGGCATCGGAGCCGCGGATTTTCTGGCCGGCGACGCCCCGGCTGCGCTGCGCTATTTAAAATCGCTCAAGGTGCAAAAGAACGACGCCGATGCGCGCCGGTTGTATTACATAACCGAGTCGGCCCGGAAGACGGGTGACGATGAGGAGATGGCCGACGCCGTCCGCCAGTTGAATGAGAAATATTCCAATTCCCCCTGGCGGCTCAAGGCGCTCATCACGGCGGGTAATCGCTATGTGGTGACGAACGATCGCGAGAAATACGCGCCGCTGTTTAAAGCCGCATCCGATTCATTTCCGTCAGACCCCTCCACCGCTTACTGCCATTGGCGCGTCGCCTGGGATGCATATTTATCCGTATCGTCGAACCGCCTCGACCTGATGCGTGAACAGGTGGAGCGATATCCGGGCGATTCAAGAGCGGGAACGGCGCTCTACTTCCTGGGGCGCGTGCAGGAGACGAATGGCAACCTTGCGGATGCGCGCGCTTATTATGAGCGTCTCAGCAATCAGTTTCCTCATTATTTCTACGGCGTGCTCGCGAGGGAACGGATGAAAGATCCGAAGCTCGCGGGGCTGAAGCCGGAACCTGCCACCGCGGAGTGGCTGAACGGGATCGGCTGGCCGGAACACCGCGATCTCTCGTCCGTAACGCCCACGCCGGCAACGCGCTTGCGGGTGGATCGTGCTCGCCTGCTCATGCTCGCCGGACTTCCCGATGTGGCCGACTCCGAACTGCGGTTTGGTGCGAAGAACGAAGGCGAGCAACCTCAACTGCTGGCGCTGGAACTGGCTCACAGCATGCCGACTCCCTTTCATGCCCTGCGCATCATGAAGAGTTTTAGCGGGGATTACCTGTCCCTGCCTTTCGATAAAGCCCCGTTGAAGTTCTGGCAGATGCTGTTCCCTTTGCCTTACAAAGAAGACGTGGTGAGAAATGCGAAATCGCACGATCTGGACCCCTATTCGGTGGCGGCGCTGATTCGGCAGGAAACGGAGTTTAACCCGGGCGCTCATTCGGGAAAAAATGCCTACGGTCTGATGCAGTTGGTCGTCCCTACGGCGCGTCAGATGGCGAAACAGCAAGGTGTGCGATTCGTCGGCACAAGCACCCTGCTCGATCCCGTAGTTAACATTCAGTTGGGCACGCACTATCTGCGCGATCAGTTGAACGTGTGGGGCGGAGATTGGTATCAAACGCTGGCCGCTTATAATGCGGGGCCGGGTCGCGTCAGGCAATGGCTAACCTGGAATAACTACAAAGAGCCGGCTGAATTTGTCGAGAACATACCGTTCAATGAGACGCGCGATTACGTTCAGGCGGTGCTTCGTAATGCCGACATGTATCGCACGATTTATGGGGAACGCCATCCCTATGTCGCGGAGCCGAAGGATATTTCCGACGTGCCCGCGGTAAATCTTTCCAGCTTGCCCTTGGCGGCGCGAACGCCCGGCGGAGGTGTAAGAGCGGGACCCAGCGGACCGCGCCCCGTCGCGCACAAGGCGGTTTCCAAAAAGGCGCCGGTCAGGGCCGCCGCGAAGGCGCCCGTTAAAACGGCGGCAAAGTCGCCAGTTAAGGCCCCGCTGAAAGCGCCGGTTAAACCGGCAGCAAAGAAAAGCATAGCCGCCAAGCCGGCGACCAGAAAACGCAATCCTGCGTAAAAACACGTCCGGAACGGCCTGTATGCGACATTGGGAACGTGATTCACCAAGTTACCCCTGAGGTAAAAGCCCGCGCGGCCAAAATCAAGTTGCTCTTGATGGATGTGGATGGTGTCCTGACAGACAGCAAGCTCTATTTCTTCCCCGGGCCGGATGGCACGGTCATCGAAATCAAGGGATTCGATTCGCAGGACGGCATCGCCTTCCAGTGGTGCCGCCTGAAAGGGATTCGCACGGGGATCATCAGCGGTAGAAAGTCGTTTTCGACCGATCAGCGGGCGCTGCAGGCGCACATGGATTATTCCTACCAGGGCTTTGTCGAGAAGATTCCCATCATCGAAGAGATCAAAAAGGATGCGGGCCTTGAGAGCGATGAAATTGCTTTTATCGGAGACGATCTGACCGATGTAGTTGTATTCCATCGCGTAGGGCTTGCGATTGCAACGGCGAACGCGCGATCAGAAGTCAAAGCCGAGGCCCATTGGGTCACCAACAACAGCGGAGGCAACGGCGCCGTGCGCGACGCGGTCGAAATGATCTTCCAGGCCACCGGGCTATGGCAGGAGATTCTCGACAAATACGAAATCGGGAAAGCGGGCACCGCTGTTGTATGATGTGCTTGCTTTGTTTAGAAAATCAATAGTTTTCGCCCTGGCCGCCGCCTCATTAGCCGCGGCCGCCGATCGGCATTTGCTTTATGTCGCCAACCCAGGCACTCGGAATTACGTGGAGTACGGTGGCGTGGGCATATCCGTATTCGATATCGACAACGGCTATAAGTTCGTGCGGCGCATTCCTACATGGGATGTTCCGGCGGGCAAGGAACCTGAGAATGTCAAAGGCGTGGTGGCGAGCGCGAAGACGGGGCGCATTTACGTGTCGTCGCTCAACAGAATCGTTGCCATCGACATGGTTTCGGGCAAGCGTATTTGGGATCAGGCGTACGAGGGCGGCTGTGACCGGCTGGCTATCTCGCCAGATGGGAAGACCCTCTACGTGCCACAACTGGAAGGTCCGGACTGGCATGTAGTAAACGCCGCGAACGGCAAAGTAATCGCGACTATCGAGACCAAATCGGGCTCGCATAACACCATCTGGTCCGATGACGGATCCAGGGTTTATCTGGCCGGACTGAAATCGCCGCTCCTTTCGATTGCGGATCCGAAGACGAACAAAGTCGTCGGCACGGTAGGTCCGTTCGAGAACGTGATTCGACCCTTTACAGTCAACGGCTCGAACACTCTGGTATTCGTGAACGTCAACGGCCTTCTTGGGTTTGAAGTTGGCGACGTGAGAACCGGGAAGAAGCTGTACCACGTTGAGATTGAGGGATACAAGAAGGGCACAGTAAAGCGTCATGGCTGCCCGGCTCACGGGATTGCGCTGACGCCCGATGAGAAAGAGCTCTGGGTCGCCGATTGCGCCAACAGCGCGATTCACATTTTCGACTCAACGGTAATGCCGCCGAAACAGGTGACCAGCCTGAAGGCGCGCGATTGCGTCGGCTGGATGAGTTTCAGCATGGATGGCAAATTTGCGTATTCCTCGACCGGTGAGATTTTCGATGCCGCGACCAGGAAACTGGTGGCGAGCCTCACGGATGAAGCCGGGCATCAGGTTCAGAGCGAAAAGCTGCTGGATGTGACGATTTCAAATGGCAAGGTCACTGCGGTGGGAAATCAATTCGGGGTCGGCAAGAAGAAGTGATCGCCGTTGTGTTCGCGTTCCTGCTCGCGGCGCGACCGGATGAGAAGTTCTTCGATCGAAAAGTTGCCCCCATCCTGACCCGGCGGTGCTTGCCTTGCCACAACGAGCAACTGAATAACGGGAACCTGTCGTTTATCAGTCGGAATAATTTGCTGAAAGGTGGGTCCCGGGGACCGGCTGTAGTGCCCGGAAATCCGGAGCAGAGCCTGATGATTCACGTCTTGCGGCATGAAGGACAGTTGCAGATGCCGCCCGGTCCGGCGCTCCCGAGGAAGGAAATTCGGGTCCTGACGGATTGGGTTCGGCGGGGTGCTGTGTGGGGCCAGAAGTTGAAGTGAGTCGGGGTAAACTGAAGCGTGCTTCTTTCGGAACGCATTGCGGTAGATTTTGGGATTCTTGCCGGTAATCCGGGGGACACGTCTGGCGGTCGAGTTCATTCTTGAACTTCTTGCCGCGGGCCAGTCCGAGGATGCAATTCTGCTTGAATATCCCGGCTTGACGCGAGAGGACATTCTTGCGTGCCTGTTCTATGCAAGCTGTCTTGCTCATGAATACACGCCATACCCGGTTCCGGCCAAGTCTGATCCGGCGAGATCCTGACTGGGTTTAGATGCGTCTGCTGGCCGACGAGAACCTTCCCAAATCGATCGCAGAGGGGCTTCGCATGGAAGGCCACGATGTCCTTTGGGACGAACAGATTTGTCGGGGGTCAAGAATTCGGCATTACCATCCTGCGACCGTCGAAAACCTCGCGCCGCTGGTCCGCCTTTTCATCGATTCAGACAAGACGTGGTCAGGGCATGTCAGCGTTGTCACGGCTTCTGGTATGGAGATGTTTGCACTCGGAAAGCCGAGAATCACATAGCTGGGCATCTGTTGCCACCCAGGCACTCGGAATCATGTGGAGTACACGGGCGTATCCCCACATGGATGTTCCGGCGGGCAAGGAAGCCGAGAACGGCGTGGCGGCGAGTGCGACGATGGGTCGCCATCTACGAGTCGTCGCCCGTCGCTCCACGCAGGGAGTTCGTTCTGTAATTCCACCCTTCGCCGCCCAGAGGGCGAGACTTTCCCCATTTGTTACCATAGATAGAGTCCTCTCCCATTGAAAGTCGGTTTCGTCAGCCTCGGCTGCCCCAAAAATCTCGTCGATAGTGAAGTCATGATGGGCCAGTTGTCAGCCCATGGTCATGAGCTTACGTCGCATCCCGATCAGGCTGATGTCCTGGTCGTAAATACCTGTAGCTTCATCGACCCTGCCAAGAAAGAATCCATCGACACCATCCTCGAAATGGCCGAGTACAAACGCATCGGTCGCGCAAAGAGACTCGTTGTCGCCGGTTGCCTGGTCGAGCGTTATCGCGGCGATATTCGGAAAGACATGCCGGAAGTCGATGCCATTATCGGCACCAATGAACTCGACAAGGTTGTCGCCATTTGCGAAGGCGTGGAGGACCATTCCACGGCTCCCGAAAACGGCCTGTACCTCTATCACGAACACACGCCGCGCGTTCTTGCCACACCGAAACATTACGCCTATATCAAGATCGCGGAAGGCTGCGATCATCCCTGCACCTTCTGCGTAATCCCGCAGTACCGCGGCAAGTTTCGAAGCCGCCGGTTTGAATCGGTGATCTCTGAAGCGACGCGTCTGTTCAGCCAGGGCGTGCGCGAAATCAATCTCATCGGCCAGGACACTACCTGCTACGGTGAGGATTTCGGTTTGAAAGACGGGCTGGCGCAGTTACTCGCGCGCCTGGCGCAGATCGAAACGCCGCAACCGAAATGGGTTCGGTTCCTCTACGCGTATCCCAATAAGGTCACACAGAAGCTCCTCGACACCATTGCCGAACATGCGGATTTGGTGAAGTACATCGACATGCCGCTGCAACACGCCAGCGCGAACGTGCTGAAACGGATGAAGCGCGGAGCAAACGGCGACATCTTCCTGAAACTGATCGAGCGCATCCGAAACACGATTCCCGGCGTGTCGATTCGCACCAGCTTCATTGCCGGTTTCCCCGGCGAAACCGACGCTGATTTCGACACGCTGTGTCAGTTCGTCGAAGCCGCGAAACTCGACCGCATGGGGGTGTTCTCCTACTCCGACGAGGACACCAGCCGCAGCCACGAACTGGATGGCAAAGTGGATGGGCGCACCATCAATAATCGGAAACGGCGCCTAATGGCAATTCAGAAGAAGGTCTCGCGCGCGAAGAACAAAACGCTGGTGGGCGCCGAAGTGGATGTGCTCGTGGAAGGTCCTTCGGCCGACACCGATCTGCTTTGGCAGGCGCGCATGTCCACCCAGGCGCCAGAAATCGATGGAGTGGTGCTGATCAATGACGTAGAAGGCTCCGACCCTCAGCCGGGCCAAATGCGCAAACTCAGGATCACTGAAAGCCACGACTACGACATTATCGGGACGCTGTTGGCACCGACCGGCATCCCGTTCGGCCTGAATCTTAACGGTCCTTTCGTCCCGAATCTTAGCCGGTCGGAATTGATTCAAATAGTCTGATGATTTGTCCGATTTGTAAGAAGCCGGTCGCGCTCTCGGATCCCGAGGCGCCGTTTTGCAGTGAGCGCTGCCGGATCATCGATCTTGGGAACTGGGCTTCGGGAAAGTACGTCATCTCCACGCCGGCGAATCTGGCAGTGGAGGGCGGCAAAGATGAGGAATAGTCCGCAACGGACTAAATCCGCCTGGGCGCTGGCAACTTTCTTCGGCGCGGGCTACTTCCCAAAAGGTCCTGGCACCGCTGGTTCTGTTGCGGCTATCCTGATCGCATGGCCACTCACCCTGGTTGGTTTCACGAACGTCTGGTTTGCACTCCTGGCCCTCCTTATGCTGGGGCCGGCGATCGTTGCGGCGGATAAGGTTGCAACCGAATCGGGCCGAAAAGATCCACAGATTGTGGTGGTCGATGAGGTGTTGGGTCAGTGGCTGACGCTCTCGGGCGCTCTCCGGCTAAATTGGCGCACTCTGCTCATCGGCCTCGCGCTCTTCCGTTTTTTCGATATCCTAAAACCGCCCCCTATACGTCTCATCGAGCGACTGCCGGGGGGAACAGGTATCGTGTTGGATGACATGATGGCCGGGGTTTACGGCGCACTGGTACTCTTTATGCTCCAGACCTTCGTCCCACAGTTATGAAGTTCACAGGTATGAATTAAACAGAATGGCGATTCGTAAACAGACTACCAAGCCCCCCGCAATACCCCACATCAGCGGGGTGGTGCCGGAAGCTGCAATCACCGGGGGAGAGTTGTTCATCCGCGGCACCAGCTTGACCGCCGGCCCGGTTATGGAACGCCCTTACGTCTCGATTGACGATGTGCAGGCGCCCGTCGTGATCGGCTCCAGCTCACTCATGATCGTGAAAGTGCCGGAAGGCGCCTCCGCGGGGGAACTGGTTGTCGGCCGGGGTGAACTCGCGAGTGGAATTTGGAACTGCGATATCGGGATCTCGATTGCCGAGAACCTGCATCCGGTAACCAGCCCCGCTGTGGACAGCGCCGGCAATATCTACACCACGTTTTCCGGGTCCAGAGGCCAGAAAGTGCCCGTTGCGGTGTATCGGATCGATCTGAATTTCAACGTGCGGCCGTTTATCAATGACATGATGAACGCCACCGCCATCGCGGTCGGAGCGGATGGACTGATCTACATTTCCAGCCGTTTTGATGGCATGGTCTACCAGGTAACGCCGACAGGCAGCATGTCCGTATTCGTGGAAGGCATGGGCGTGGCCACTGGCATGTGCTTCGATGAGCAGCAGAATCTCTACGTCGGGGATCGTTCCGGCACGATCTTCAAAATTGCCCCGAACCGCCAGATTTACGTCTACGCGACTCTGGAACCCTCCATTTCCGCATATCACCTCGCGTGGGGTCCGGACCGGCATCTGTATGTTTCCGGGCCAACCACATCCAGTTTCGACTGCATTCACCGGGTGGCGGATAACGGCGATGTCGAAGTATTCTACCGGGGATTGGGTCGTCCACAGGGCATGGCCTTCGATGCGGACGGAAATCTTTATGCCGCCGCTTCCTGGATGGGGCGCAAAGGCATCGTGCGAATCGCTCAGGACCGTACGATTTCGCACCTGGTCTCCGGACCGGGCATCGTGGGGCTCTGCTTCTCGCCATCGCGGTCGATGATAGTCACCACTACGAACGCGGTTTATCGCGTCGACGTGGGTATCAGAGGCTATCAGCCCTTCTGATGGCGCATGAACGCTGAAATTATTGCCGTTGGTTCGGAGATGCTGACGGGCGACCGCATCGATACGAACTCGCTGTTCATTACCGATCAACTCAACAATCTTGGCGTCGAAGTGGTCGCGAAGCACGTCATCGGCGACGATCGGGAGCGGCTGGCGCGGACCATCCGCCAGGCGGCACGTTCTTCGGATTTCGTTATCGTTTCAGGCGGACTTGGCCCGACTGAAGACGATGTCACGCGCGATGCCGTGGCTGCGGCTTTGGGCCGCGCGCAGGTATTCAATGCCGGCATCAGCGAAGGGATCGAAGAGCGATTCCGGCGCATGAAGCGCGTCATGCCGGAAATCAATAAGCGGCAGGCGATGGTTATTCAAGGCGCCGAGATTCTTGCAAACGACTGTGGCACGGCGCCGGGGCAGTGGATTGTCACCGGAAAACAGGTGGTCATGATCCTGCCGGGCCCGCCACACGAATTGAAATCGATGTTCACCCGCGAGTGCATGTCGCGTCTTGCGCACATAGTTCCGCCTCTCGTCATCCGAACCCGTATCTTCCGGGTCTCGGGAATGTCGGAATCGGATCTGGATCAGACCATCTCGCCGATTTACAAGAAGTACGAGAACCCGGCCACTACGATCCTTGCGCACAACGGAGACCTGCAGGTTCACCTTCGCGCCAGATGCGCTACGAAGGCTGAGGCTGAATCGCTGCTCGATGAGGTGTGCGGGCCCATTGAAACCGCCCTTGGGAGCCTGATTTATTCCCGTTGCGGTCATCCGCTGGAAATTGTGATTGGCCGTAAATTGACGGAACGGAACGCCACGCTGGTGGTGGCCGAGAGCGCCACAGGCGGCGGGCTCTCCGAACGTATTACCAGCGTGCCTGGCAGTTCTAAATATTTCCTGGGCGGGTTCGTCACGTACACGGCAGCGATGAAAACCGAGGTCCTGGGCGTGCCGGAAGACCTGCTCGAGTTGCATGGCGCCGTTAGTCCGGCGATTGCCGAGGCGATGGCGAGGGGCGCGCGGAACCGAACGGGCGCAACATGGGCGATTTCAATTACGGGGAATGCCGGACCGGGGACGGATGGGCCGGAAGGCGCGGCTCAGGCGCCGGTAGGGGTTGTATACATCGGAATTGCCGGGCCCGATGAATCGGTCGAAACTTTCCATCGGATTTGGCCTTCCAGCGATCGTGCCAGAGTTCGGGCGTTCGCGGCGCAAATGGCGCTCGATATGCTGAACCGCAAACTCCAGTAACACCAAATAAGGGGACAAAATAAGGGACAAAATAAGGGGGACAAAGGAAAATAAGGGAAAATAAGGGGACAGACGCATTTTCTGCGGAAAATGCCAGTTTGCCCTTTTTGGGACCCGGCATGTTTCATAGCCGCGCGCCAAACAAGCGAGCGGTAGCGCACGCCCCTCAATTCTTTGAGAGCTTGTCCAGAATCGCGGCGCTTTCCTCGATTTTCTCCTCGCGATAGAGCACGCTCGCGAGCGCCTTCAGCGCCTCAGTATTCCCCGGTTCGGCCTTCACAACCTGCTTATAGAGATCCTCCGCCACCGCGTAATCCTTACGCTCCACAGATTCCTGCGCGGCCAGCATCTTAGTCTTTGTATCGGCGTTCGCGGCCACTGGCTTCGATTTTGAAACCTCGCCCGCGGCCCCACCCGCGGAATCGCTTCCAGTGCTTCGCGTGCCCGCAAAATGCGCGGCTGTGAATGCCAAACCACCCAGCAGGACCACGCCGCCAACTGCCGCCCAGAAAATTTTTACTCCGCGGTCGCCCCGGCTTCGCCGCACTGTAACCCGCGAAGAGGGCGTATAAGCGGAGGTTCCATAAGCCGACCGGTCGGGTGCCGCGCCGGTTGAAGAACGCCGGGCCGGCTGGAACTCAGGTTCTGCGCCCGTCGCCAGCCGCTGCGGTAATTCCTTCGCCAACTTATCGACGCCCGTAATCAGCCGGCTCAGGTTGTCTTCCGTGCGCTGCGAGTAGTCGCGCAATTGGCTCATGGCCTGAGCCTGCATCGACATGTCCTGCTCAAGAGCGGAAACGCGCTGCACCAGTTTCACCTGAATATTCTTGACGAAACTTTCGAGCGTGCGGACATGTGTTTCTTCGATCTCCTGCTGCAGCTTGTCCGCCATCTGATGGAAGCGCTTCGTGACGGTTTCTTCGATGAGTTCGGGAAGCCGGGATTCGAGGTCTGTCACGTTACGCCCAAGCACCGCGATTTCATTGCCGGCCCGGGGATCCCCCAGCGTATCCGCAAACTGAGTGGTGAGCCAGCCGCGCGGATTCGACGGCACTGGCTCATCTCCCGTCTCCATTTGAGCCACGCGGGTGTCGATTTCATCCAGACGATCCAGAATGGGCCGAATACCTTCCGCCATCATCGACATCACCTCGTAGTCGTGATCGTTCAGATCTTCGGAACTCTCCTCCCGCATCCGTTCCCGGAACTGGATCGGGTCGCTGAACCTCCCGGGCCGGCGCGAACGGCGCCCCCTGACGCTCTCACGCGAACTCTCACGTCGCGGCGAAGCCGTTTCGCTGTCGTCACCTGCCGCTTTGTCACCCGCGCCGCTTAGCTCGCTTTGAGGCAAGCGCGGCGGCTCTTCCAGAAGGTGCCTGTCCCGGCCATCCCTGTGGAGTTGCGGCGAAAAGTATTGCCCCCCATCGCGCACGTATGAGATCGCGTCAAGTAAGTGCCGCGCCGGGCCGTTTTTCAGAACGTACCCATCCCCGCCCGCCCGCACCACTTCCCGCACAATCTCATCGTCGGCGGTTCCCGCAACGATAATAATCTTAGTTCCAAGCGATTCCGCGCGGACTCTGCGCACCAACTCGATCCCATGCAATTTCGGAAGATTCAGATCGACTACGGCAACATCGGGACGCCGGCCCCGGATTTCCTCAAGCGCTGTGTCGCCATCGGAAGCCCCCGCAATCACCAAAAACCCCGAATTTCCTGAAAGCACAGCTGCCAGGCCATCGCGTCGCAACGCGTCCTCGTCGGCGAGCAGAATGCGTATTGTGTCGGATTGCGGCATGGTTTGCTGTTTGGCGAAGTTTCACAATCGGCGTATCAGCCGGGTTAACAATTACATTTACAGCTTAACCGAAAAGACTCCACCGCCGGCTCGGAAGACTTTCCGGCTCTGGCATTTGCCGCTCGCTGTCCACTGTCGCATTCGTTTGTGAATCGCTGGTTCCGGCCGGCTGCGCTTTGGTTTCCATCTGCGAGGTAACCAGCCTGTCAATCCCGACGAGCAATTTCTGGATACTTTGCTCTGTTTTTACAGAACAATCCCGTAACTCAACCATAGCGGCGGCCTGGCCCGCCACCTCGCCCTCTAATCTCGCGATGCGCTCCGATACACGCTTTTGCACGCCTTCCACTACCGTTTCCAGGGCCTCTCGCCGAGCGGCATCCAAATTCTTTCCCAGCCGTGTCTCCGCTTCCGCTATCTGGCGGCGAATGTCCGAAGCCGCCCATTCGCGGAGCTCCACAGCGAGCCTTTCAGCACCTTCGTTAGCCCGCGATACGGTGGTTTCTACTCTGGCAAGTCTCGCCAGAACCGCATCCGCCTCTGCTTCCTGAGTGTCAAGCCGCCCATGAATGGAAGCTACAAAGGTCGCGCCCGTCGTCGCGTGCGTCCCCCCCGCCGCGCTTGTTGAGGTCTCAATCCGGCTCAATCGTGCTTCGAGACCGTCCATTCGGGAGAGAAGGCGATCCTCACGATTCGGGACCACCGGATCCTGCCCGTCTCGGCCGAAGCCGCCGGACTTCCCGGAGTCCACCGGGTCGGCCGTGCGGGAGCGACCGCCCTCGAGCGCCCGAATTCCGGCTCCCAAAACCAGCCCGCCGCCAAGCGATACTGCGAGAATATTGATTAGCTTCGCCATTGGCCTTTGCCATGCGGGAGTGCGTCTTCCGGCGCCAGTTGAGATGGAAACTTCACTGTTGTTCCAACCTCAAGATTACGGGAATCCGAGCCGTGCGGGAAATGCCGCGGTACCGGTACCGGGGGGTTACCGAAAGAGATATAAGTCGTTATAAGTCAACATGGAAGCGTGGTGGTCGTGATGTTGCGCTGAATGGCAAAACGAACCAGTCCGGCAATCCCGTCCACCTCCAGTTTGCGCATGATGTTGGCCCGGTACGTATCTACGGTTTTGGGACTTATTGCAAGCAGTTTGGCGATGTCTTTCGGCCTCATGCCATCCACCAGGAATGAAAACACTTCATATTCCCGTTTGCTCAGCAGCGAAATCGGATCCGGTTTCTCGGCCTTGTTTTCCGTGGCGTCGGAAGTCTTACCCATTGAATCGCGGCGCAGCAGAGGCGTGAGGTACTGGCCCCCGTCCGAAATGAAATTGATGGCATCGAACAGGTGACGCGCGGGCCCGTCTTTCAGTACATAACCATCCGCTCCCGCGCGAAATAACTCCCGAATGATTCCGTCATCCCGGTTAATCGAAAGCACAATCAGGCGAGTGCCGCATTTGGCGGTGCGAACGCGCCTCACTACATCCAGTCCGCTCAGTTTCGGCATATTCAAATCGAGAATCGCGAAATCCGGGGCGGATTCGAGAATCATGGCCAGCGCTTGTTCGCCGTCCGAACACTGTCCGAGAATAACAATCTCCGGTCGCGACTTGCAAAATGCCGCAATTCCTTCGCGAACAATTCCGTGGTCGTCCGCCAGCACAAGCGTTAATGGCTTTAATGGGTCCATTTAGTTTCGATCCTTTGGCCTCAAAGCTCGGAAGCCAAGGGGATTGTGATGATAATAACAGTTCCCTGCCCACTGGTCTTGATATCGCACGCGCCCCCTGCCGTGGCGACATGCTGGCGGATTGCGCGCAGCCCCAGCCCGCTCCCGGAAGCTTGCGGATTCATGCCTGTGCCGTTATCCTCCACGCGCAATTCCACCCCCTCCCGACAGGCCGCGAGCGATACTTCAAGCCTCGTCGCGCCTGAGTGCCGGATCACATTCGCGATGCACTCCTGCGCACACCGATACAGACAGATTTTCGAATTGTGTTCCGGCTCCGCTGGAAGGCTGCGGATGTCGAACCTGGTCTCAGAGAAATACGATTCAGCTCCGATATCGCTGAGCAGATATCTCAGAGCCTCAGTGGTGGAAAGAGCCTGCCAGTCCGGCGGGTGCAGCCGGTGCGAAACTGCGCGAACTTCTGTCAGAGCAGAATCGGTCAGCACGCGAAGTCGCCCCATCGCCTGCCGGGCGGAGGAGCACACTAAATCGGGGCATGCCTCCAGGATATCCAGATTCAGTTTGATACCCGCCAGCGGTTGGCCCGCCCCGGCATGCAATGCCTTTGCTATTCGGGATCGTTCGCGCTCCAGTTCCTGCAGAATTTCGTCTCGAACACTGTTGCGGTTATTCGGATTTTCATCCGCGATGCTCGCGAGAACCCGGCTAAGCCGTTGATTCTGCGAGGCAATCCGGGAAACCATCTCGGCCAGGGCGATTTCCGATACCGCGCCGCCAGCCGGGAAATCGTCGGATGGGATTCGCTGCCATTTATCGCCAAAACTTACCCCCGCCGGTAATCTCCCCGTCATTGGCACCGTGGTTCCATCATATCGGCCTCGAAGGAATTACGTTTGTCGTGTTTGCCGTATCTGATGATGGTGGAGTACTGGAACTGCTTTGGCCGTTGGTTTACACTTTGGCCCTCTCGAGTGTTCAGACAAATCTTATAATCCTAATGTTGTCGCCCTCTTTCCTCAGACTCGCCGGTAAATCGATGGTTGTAGTTGCAGGTCTCACCTACGGATTGCGTCGGGGGCTTCGCCACGGAGAATACGCCGGTCCCGCAGAGGACCACGGGCTCCCTTTTGCCCCCGCAACCTCGGTCGCGGATGACCAATTCGGAGCTGTACTGACCCGACTGAGCCAGCTTGAGAAGACTCTGGAAATGCAGCGCGACAGCGGTTTGAAAATGAATTCTGAGTTCGTTTCGCGGGCCGAGTTAGCTGAGGCGATCGACAGGACTACGTCCGGAGTGCTCCGCCAGGTGGATCAGCGGTTTGAGGTGCAGCGCCTGTCAATTCAGACACTGCAGTTGTTGGTGGAACAAACAGATCGCATGCTCGGCCGGGTGCTCGTCCATTTGGAGAACAGAGCCTCCGCCTTCGGCGAGGAGGATGCGGAGCTTTCGGACTTTGACGAAAGCCTGTTATCCAACAGCGCGCATTGACCTCAGTATCCGGATATCAACAAGGAAGGCGACCCAACGGACGCCGGACATCCGCGGGTTCGGGTTTCGGCGCCACTCGCTCCACAAAAAATGAACGCGGTGGCTGCCAAATCGGCGCCACCGATCTTCCACGCCCTTCCGAAGCTCCTCCATCGATGGAGACTGTGCCCGGAGCCAGATTTTTCAGGCCGTAAAGCGCCAGTTCGAAGCGATCTTTGACACCCAGCTTCTGAAACAGACGCGAGAGATACACCTTGACAGTTCCTTCCGAAATGGTCAGGGCGGTCGCAATCTCTTTGTTCTTCAGACCTTGGGAGAGCAGCGCGACAAGTTGTCCCTCGCGCCTGGTCAGGGAGTAGCGACGGGCGCCCATGATGCTGTCTGTCAGCGCCTTCTCAAACCAAAGTTCGCCCTCATTTACCCTGGAGAGGCACCGAACCAGCGTTTCAACGGGCAGCGTCTTCCTTAATATTCCGCGAATACCGAGGCTCATCGCCTGCAGAGCCAGTTCCGTTGAGATCGCATGAACCCAAAGCACGATACGAGCCTGGCTGGCAACTCCGTGCAGGCTGCTAAGCACTGAGAAGGTAACGTCAGAGGTCATATCGACCAGCAACAGATCTGGCTGGTGCTTTTCCAGTTCCTGCGCGATGTTTTCCACTTTGGAGCACCACGAACATAAACGGAGCGTTTCGTCGACTGAAAGAATTCTGGTCAGACCCTCCGCCAGGATCGGTTCGTCGGTGCAGAGAAGAAGGCTTGCCATGTGAAGGAGCATACCATCACACTGCTAACTTTTCTAATACTTTTTACCGCAAAAAGCTGAAAATCAACGAACCGCCTATGCCATAAGTTGACGTTTAATCGCCCAACTTCTTTCGGTATATGCAGTTGCGCGGTTTTGCTATATCCTGTAACTCGAATCTGTTTTTTCCGGCCGCACGCAGCCATTCTAACCATCTGATTACATAGTGCATAAGCCCGCTGTGTCCTCTGGATATCAGTTTGGCTGTAACCATTGATAGCAGTTGAATGCAACCCATTTTCGGTATTGTCTGAAACCAGACAAACGCCTAAATTCGTATTTGGTCACCGAAATGGATCGCCGAAATAAAGACCGCCATAACCTGCAACTCGTTTGTCTTGCAAAAGCGGGCACGGCGCATTCGACTTCCCACGAAGTCGTTACGGAAAATATGAGCCGCGACGGTATTCTGATGCGCTGGCTCGATTCCGTGCCACTTCCTGAATTAGGCTCGCTTCTCCATGTCGAGGTTGCGCTGCCGGCTTCGGATTTCGGTCCCCGTGTCATGCGCTGTGCCACCACAGTTGTGCGGATTACGCGCCGCAAAGACGGAAATCAGTCCGTCGGGCTCCGAATTGAAAGCGTGAGCTTTCGCCGGGCAACCAGGGCATCGGGAAATGCGAAATCGCAAAAAGTCATGTCGCTGAAAGACATGGCCCCCATTTCAGACAGGGTGAGCTGAGAGCCATGCTGATCGAAACACACGCAAAGCTCGCTCCGATCTCACTAGAGACACCTGCGGAATCTCAAACGGCGCCCGTCCGGCATCCCGCAATCGCCCGCTTTCTCCCCTCTCTTACGGACATTGCGTTCCTGTTTCCGGTCATATTTATTTTTGTCAAGCTGGGCGGAGCGCGAACTCTGTTGGGGGATGGCGATACGGGCTGGCACATTCGCACAGGCGAATGGATTCTCGCTCACGGCCACGTGCCGAGTGTCGACATGTTCTCGTACAGCCGTCCCGGCGCGCCGTGGTTTGCCTGGGAATGGCTTTGGGATGTCCTCGCGGCCATCCTGTTCCGGTCGTGGGGCATGGCCGCGGTGGTAGCGGCAAGCCTCATCGTGATCTGTTTTTCAAGCGCACTGATGTTCCGGCTCGCCCGCCGGGCATGCGATAACGGTTTCGTCGCCATAGCCGTGACCCTATTGGCGACGGGGGGCTGTGCCATTCACTGGCTCGCACGGCCCCATCTTTTTACCATGTTGTTTCTCACGGTCACGCTGCATCTGACCGACAGAGCCCGCCAGGGGCGAACGGCGCTGCTTGGCTGGCTGATTCCTTTGACTCTGTTGTGGACCAACCTGCACGGCGGCTTCTTCATTGTTTTCCTCGTGCTGCTTTGCTATATCGCTTCCGATTTGCTGAATGCGCTGATTGAGAAAGACGCTCTTCAACGGCGTAAATTCCTGCTCTCCGTCAGGCCCTGGCTCGCTGTTTTCGCAGCGTGTTTCGTCGTGACATTCATCAATCCGTACGGCTGGAATCTGCACCGCCACGTGGTTGACTACATCACGGACCCCTACCAGCTTCAGCACATTACTGAATTTCAATCGATGGATTTCCATTCGCCTGTGGTGGTCTACTTCGAGCCTTTGATGTTGCTCGCGATTGCGACCGCGGTAGCCGATATCCGGCGCCGCCGCTTTGTGGAAGTGTTTTTGGGGATGGGCTTCCTGCATCTGGCCCTTCTGGCCCAACGGAACCTGCCCCTCTTCTCCATCGCGGCGGCGCCGGCGGTTGCCAGATTCATCGTGGGCGTCATAAGCGCCATGGAATCCGCCCGCCTGACTTCGTGGATAGGAAAAACCTCCGCGTGGTTTCTCGCGGCGAGCCGCGGTTTTGAAAAAACCGACCGGATTGGACGCGTGCATCTGAGCAGCGCATTAGTCGTTTCAGCTGTTGCCGCGCTGCTGCTTGTGACGCCTGCCCGGCCCGGCGTGTACGACAGCAAATTTACTTCGACTTACGATCCGAAGTCGTACCCCGAAAAGGCTCTCCCTCTGCTTCGCGGCGCCGATACTCAGCATATTTTCGCCGAGGACGAGTGGGGGGACTATCTCATTTACAATCTCTATCCCTCGAAGAAAGTCTTCATCGACGGACGCAGCGACTTTTATGGCGATAAGTTCTGCGAGGGTTATCTGCATCTCATGGACGTTCGGTGGGATTGGCAGAAGACGCTCGACAAATACGCGATCGATACCATCCTGATCTCGCCCAAATTCGCTCTTACAAGCGCTCTCAAATTATCGCCGGACTGGCGTGTGGTGTACGACGATCGTACCTCGCTGATCTTTCGCCGCAAGTCCCGCAACCAGGATTCTCTCGTGACCAGTAGCGAGGGAAAACAACGTGATCGCGTGATCACGAACCCAACCACCCGTGACCCCCGGTTTACCCAACCCCGGATCATCCAACCCACCTAAACAAGAAAAGGAAAGCACCCAAATGAAAAACAAGATCATGAATTTCGTAAGAGACGAGCAGGGCCAGGACCTGATCGAATACACGCTCCTGATGGCCTTCATCGCACTCGCCTCGGCAGCCATCTTCGTCAATGCCGGCAGCAGCATCAGCTCGATCTGGGGCAAGGCGAGCAACCAGTTGTCCAACGCCGCCGCGGCAGGCAGCTAAACACGATTTGCCATTCGCTTTCGCCTGACCGGCATCGGTCCGGCGAAAGCGAACGGACAAGACGATTCACAGAAATTGGCTAAAAGGAGAGAGAGCTCAAAAATGAAATCGTTTATTACAAACTTCTGGCGGGAAGAGTCCGGTCAGGATCTGATTGAATACACGCTGCTGCTGGCGTTCATCGCGCTGGCCTCGGCATCGTTGTTCGTCAGTGCGGGCGGCAGCATTTCAGCTATCTGGGTTAAGGGTAGCGACACGCTGGTCAACGCTGCCACGGCTGTTAGCTAGCGGTTCCGGGGCGTCCTTTTATCGCGCCCCGCACTTATACATATTTTCAGCTCTAACGGTTTGAAGCTCCACCTTTAAGGATTTACCCGAACGGTTCGCCGGATCACTATGAAAAAGCGCCTTCTCAGTGTACTAGCGTTTGCTCTGGCAGTCTCTGCCGGAGCCGCGTTCGTGCTCTATCAGCTGATCTCGTCGAAAGTTCAGGTGAACACCGCGGTGAAACCCGCGACTATCAAGGTGTTCGTCTCTGCCCACGATCTCGAATTGGGCGCTTTGATTCAGGAAAAAGATATTCGCGCGATGGATTATTTAAGCGCTCCCGCCGGGGCGGTCTCCAAAAAGGAAGACATCGTCGGCCGGGGCGTTACCACGCCCATTCATCAGGACACCCCGTTCTTTGAAGTCGCGCTTGCTCCCAAGGGCGCCGGCGCCGGCTTCGCTTCCACCATTCCGAAAGGAATGCGCGCATTCGCCGTCCATGTAAACGAAGTGGTGGGCGTTGCCGGTTTCGCGGTCGCCGGCATGAGGGTCGATGTGCTCGTATCGGGCTCCGTGCCTTCAGCGGTGGGCGAATCGTTGGGTTCGATCACCAGAACAATGCTTCAAAACGTCGAGGTCCTCTCGGCGGGTCAGAATTTCCAAAAGGATGCCGAAGGCAAGCCTGTCCTGGTGCAGGTTGTGAACCTGCTCGTGACTCCCGAACAGGCGGAAATGCTGAATCTCGCCACCGAGAACAGAATTCAGCTCGTCCTCCGGAATCCAAGCGACCACGAAATCGTCCAAACGCCAGGCGCCTCGCTGGCAGGGCTTTTCAGCGGAAGCCCCATTCGGATTCCGAAGATGGCGATGGCGCCCGCCAGACTTGGGCCCGGTCAGTCTGAATCGCCCCGCTCCTCGACGGAAGCGCCCAGAGCTCCGGAAGCTCGCAGAGCCGCCCCGACCGAAACCGTTATTGAAAAGCCGCGGAACATGACCATTGAAGTACTTTCAGGCGACAAAAGATCCGAAGCTTCGTTCAGGGATCCGGACTCGCTACCCCGCGCGCCAGTAAATTCCCACGATGTTGATGCGCGCGATTCCCAGGTCAGCAAAGCTCCGCCAAGCCTGACGGGGTGGAACCGATGAAGATCCGACCCATCGATCTTGCTCTGCTCGCCGGCTTGGCGCTTTGCGCGAGCGCACTTCGCGCCGATACGCACCCGGCGGTGCCTCAAATCCTGATCGGCGCAGGCAAAAGTCATCTGATCGATACCGAGGTCAACATCGAGCGCGTTTCGATTGCCGCCCCGGAAACAGCGGAAGCCGTTCCTGTCAGCGCCCGGACTCTGATGATCAATGGCAAGTCCCCCGGTGACACCACTCTCATCCTCTGGCTGAATGACGGGACACGCCAGGAATACGACGTGACAGTTCGCCTTGCGTCATCCCGCATCGACGGCGCAAATATTCAGATGGAGCAGGAGTTCGGGGGCAGGGCGCATATGAGTGTGGAGAATGCGTCCGTATACCTGACCGGGACAGTCAGGAACCTTTATGAATCTCAACGGGCGGTTTCTATTGCCGAGACACTCGGCAAAGTCGTCAACCTCCTGAAAGTGGAAGTTCCAAAACAGGAGCCTCAGATCCTGTTGAAAGTAAGATTTGCAAACGTCGATCGCACGAAGTCGAAGGATCTGGGAATTAACTTTGTGGGCGCCCCGATGGGTTTCCCGTTCAGCGTAAAAACCGGAGCGCAGCCTTCCGGTGGCGTGTCCGCGGGCTCAGGATCGGCTTCTGTAACGCTGAGCGATGCCCTGAACCTGTTGTTCTTCGACCCGCAAATCAATGTTGGCGCAACATTGAAAGATCTTGAATCAAGAGCCGTTCTTCAGATTCTGGCCGAGCCGAATCTGCTGGCGATGAACGGCCACGAGGCGAGCTTTGTTGCGGGCGGCGAGTTCCCCTATCCCACCTTACAAGGCGGCGGCTCCGGCCTCGGACAGGTAACCGTCCAGTTCCGTCCGTTCGGAGTGCAAATTCGATTCCTGCCCACCATCACTCCGCGGGGTACCATCCGGCTGCATTTGGCTCCCGAAGTCAGTTCCCTCGATTACTCAAACGCTCTGACTGTGCAGGGTTCCACCGTGCCCGCCTTCAATACGAGAAAGGTGGATACGGAAATTGAACTGGAATCCGGTCAATCCTTCGCCATCGCCGGTCTGCTCGATCAGCGAACCACCGAGTCGCTGAGCCGAATTCCTGGCCTTGCGGATATTCCGATTCTCGGCAAGCTCTTCACCTCCAAGACAATCACGGCCAACAACTCGGAACTTCTGGTAATCGTGACGCCGGAATTTGTAGCTCCCATTTCGGACCCGAAGAACGTGCCGGACCTCGAACGCCCGCTCAAGTTCCTGGAGGGCAAAGGGATTATGAACGTTCCACCGCGCACTCCCGGCGCTGACGTGACCGGCGCTCCCGCTGTCAAGCCGAGGCGGAACGAGATCCCGGTCCAGGAAATGCAGAAGATCGAGTTGGAATCTTCACGGCCCGGCGCCCTCCCGGGAGGGGGCGGTTCATCACCCGCCGGCGCTCCAGGAACAAACGACATCAGCGGCGCGCCCGTTGGCAGCACGCCTTTTACCGGTCAGCCGCAGGTTAACGGGGCAGGCCCGTTTTCAGGCGTACCGCAGATTCCTTCGAGGGGGAACCAATGAGCATGGGCCCGCTTACCGCCGCGCTGGTCATCCCCTCAAGGTCCCTGTGGGAACAGGCGCATGCTTGTATCCAGAACCTGCCCGTCCGCATCGCGCTCGAGCAAAATGAACCCGGTGACGCCGAGGCGCTTTTGGACCGAATAGAAAAGCATCGTGTGGACGTAATCCTGCTTGAGGTCAAGGGCCTCGGTCTTCCGCTCGAAGACTTCATCCGGCGCGCTCACGATACTTCGTCTCAACCGGCTGTCTTCGTGCTTCATCCTGACGCATCCACCCAGCCCATTCTCGAAGCGCTGCGGGCGGGCGCGCGCGAATTCCTCTACCCGCCCATGGCGCAGTCGCTCCGTGAGGCCTTTGAAAATCTCTCGGCGGCGCGTTCCAAAGGCTCGTCATCGACATCGCTCGGTCTCGGCCGAATCGCCGGGTTCCTGTCCGCAAAGGGCGGCTGCGGCGCCACCACTTTTGCGTGTCACGTCGCTCCCGAAGCTGCCCGCCGCCTGGGTAAGAAGGTGCTGCTGGCCGATTTCGATATCGACGCCGGCATGATTCGCTTCCTGCTCAAATCGAAATCCACCTGGTCGGTCCGCGATGCTCTGGACAATCTGCATCGCATGGACGCCAACTACTGGGACGCCCTGATTTCCAAACACGGGACCGGACTTGACGTAATCCCCGCGCCTGAAGATGTAGCGGCCCGCCGCGTGGCCGACCCGCAGGAAATCGCCCATCTGATGCGGTTCATCCGCTCTTCGTATCCACTCGCGGTTGTGGATTTCGGCCGCCACTCCAGTCCGGCCGCCCTCGACTCAGTGCCTGAACTGGATTCTCTTTATCTGCTCACGGGCATGGACCTTGACACGCTCGGGCAAACCAAATCCTGCATCAAGGCGTTTCAGGACCGCGGCTTCGACAAAGCGCGCATCAAGGTCCTGGTCAACTGTCTCCCGGAAAAGGCCACTCCAGACCCCGACGGCGTCGCGCGGTGCCTCGGCGTCAGGCCCGCCGGATATTTCGTGAACGATCATGCCTCTCTCTATGACGCCTGGTCGGAAGGGCGCATGTTGCAGGGCAACACGAGACTGGGCCGTGAACTGCAATCGCTGGCCGCATCGATTGCCTCATCGTCCAGCGGCGCGGAAGAGGCAGTTCCGGCAGCCCCGCACACTGCCGCGCAAAATTCCAGCGGCATGAAACGCTTTTTCTCATTCCTGCAACGGTCGCACGCATAAACACAGGCATACAAAAAAATGGCAACCATGCAACCAGCGGCAGGAACAAACGGGCAGCCCGAGGCGGGATGGGTAACCCGCATGTCCAACCGCGACTCGAGCGGCACCGAATATCAGGAACTCAAGTTCGCGATCCATCGCAAGCTTCTTGACCGAATCAATCTGGAAGCGCTGTCTTCCCTCGCCGGCGAGCGCGCGCGCGCGGAGATTCGCGCGGCGGTGGCCAAACTCGTCGATGAAGAGCGCACGCCGCTCAGTCTTTCCGAGAAGGAAAGGGTTATCGAAGAGGTTCTCGATGAGGTATTCGGCCTCGGTCCTCTTGAACCTCTGCTGCGCGATCCAACCATTTCAGATATCCTGGTCACCACGCCGCGCCTCGTGTATGTCGAACGCGGCGGCAAGCTCTATCGCACCTCGGTGGAGTTCAAGGACAATACACACCTCCTTCGAATTATCGAGAAAGTAGTCGCCCGCGTCGGTCGCCGCGTGGATGAATCCTCCCCGCTGGTCGATGCGCGTCTGCCTGACGGCTCGCGTGTGAACGCCGCCATTCCGCCGGTTGCCGTGGATGGCCCGCTGCTCTCCATCCGGCGTTTCGGGAAAGATCTGCTTCAGGGCGAAGATCTGGTGAAGAAGCTCGCGCTTACAGATGGAATGCTCGAACTGCTGAAAGCCTGTGTCAGGGCGCGCCTGAACATCGTAATCTGCGGTGGCACCGGCGCCGGAAAAACTACGCTGCTAAACGTTCTCTCGAGCTACATTCCTGAAAACGAACGCATCGTAACCATTGAAGACGCCGCCGAACTGCGGCTTCGGCAGACGCACGTGGCGCGCATGGAAACCCGGCCCGCGAATATCGAGGGGCAGGGGGCCATTAAGATCCGCGATCTGGTAATTAACTCGCTTCGTATGCGGCCAGACCGAATCATCGTCGGCGAAGTTCGAAGCGAAGAAGCGCTCGACATGTTGCAGGCCATGAACACAGGCCATGACGGCTCGCTCACCACCATCCACTCCAATACGCCGCGTGACGGGGTCGCGCGCCTCGAAGTTATGGTCGGTATGGCGAACGCGAACATGGCGCCGCGCGCCATTCGTCAGCAGGTCTCGAGTGCGATCGATCTGATGGTGCAGGTTTCCCGCTTCAGTGATGGCAGCCGCAAGCTGACTCACATTACGGAACTGGTAGGCCTCGAAGGCGATCAGATCACCATGCAGGACATCTTTTTGTTCGAGAAGTCCGGCGTTGCCGAGAACGGCAAAGTCATGGGCAGGTTCCGCGCGACCGGCGTTCGCCCGCGCTTCTATGAAAAGCTCAAAACCTCGGGGATGACACTGCCCGCGTCGCTGTTCCAGACCGTTGTAGAGATCGGGCAAGGGTGAGCGCACAATGAACGCAATCCTCTTCCTGTCTTTCCTGATCATCCTGGCTCTCCTGCTGCTCTCCATCAGCTTCGGGCTTCGTTTCTACGAGACCCGTAACCGCAACAAGCTGGTGTCGATGCTCCGCACCGTTACCGAGAGTGGGGGAGAAGAGCAGCACGTCAACATTCTTCTCGATCCGGATGCGAAGAAAGATGGCGTCGAAAGCCTCATCGGAAATCTGAACGTCACCGGCGGCATTACCAGGCTTCTGAGCGAATCCGGGCTCGACTGGACCCTCTCGCGTTTTGTAATACTTACCGGAGGTTTGTTCGTGGCGGGCATCGCAGCCGGGCTGGCGATACCCGGTTCCGTTCCCGCCGTAGTGCGAGTCGCGGCTGCGTGCGGCCTTGCGGCGGCGGCGCCGTTGATTTACGTGAAGAAAAAGCGGGGCGCCCGAATGGCGGAACTGGAAAGCCAGCTGCCCGATGCGCTCGATTTTCTCGCACGCTCCATGCGGGCGGGCCATGCTTTTACCATCAGCCTGGAGATGGTGGGCGAGGAAGTGAGCGATCCTCTTGGCCAGGAATTTCGCGCTCTCTTCAACGAGCAGAATCTCGGGGCATCACTTGAGCGCTCTCTCGAAAATTTCAACACGCGGGTTCCTCTTCCCGATGTGCGCTTCTTTTCGTCGGCTGTCCTGCTTCAGCGGCAAACGGGCGGCAATCTCAGCGAAATCCTGAACCGGCTTTCTCACATCATTCGTGAACGTTTTCAGCTCAAGGGGAAGGTACAGGCTGCCAGCGCGCACGGCCGCATGACGGCCACGATTCTCACAATTCTGCCTCTCGCCACCCTCGGTGGCCTGATGCTTACTTCTCCAGGCTATCTGGACCCCATGTTCAAAGACACGCTGGGTCGCAAGCTCCTTGGCATGGGCGTGATGGCCCAGGTTCTGGGGAATTTTTTCATCCGGAAAATCATCCGGATCAAGGTTTAACCATCATGCTGCCGATGCTGCTGGCCGGATTTCTGTTCCTTCTGCTCATGACGGTAATCTCCGTGTATGGCTACCGCGCGTACGTCCGCCCCAGCCGGATCTACGATCGGGTGGGCGGCGTCGCGGATGCCGGCATTCCCGTGGAAGCCGTTTCCGTTAAGCCGCGCGATATCGTGATCCGGGTTTTCGAACAGATCGGCGAGCAAATCCCGCTGAGCCCCGCGGATCAGACCATCACCCGCCGGGATCTTTCCACGGCCGGTTTCCGCACGGACGGCTCTATCCGGATCTTCTATGGGATTAAGGTTGCCTTCTGCATCGTAATGTTTGTGTTCGGCCTCATGACGAAAGATCATGTCACCGAGAATCCGGTGCTGAGAATTGTGTTTCTGGTGGCCGCGACCGGCCTCGGATACTATGCGCCCGTTATGTATCTGGAAAAGCTGATCAAGAAGCGCCACACCATTCTGCGCCTTGGTCTTCCCGACGCTCTCGACATGATGGTGGTTTCCGTCGAAGCCGGCTTGGGGCTCGATCAGGCCATGCAATACGTTGCGCGGGAAATCGAGCACTCGCACGCTGAACTGAGCGACGAAATCGGCCTTGTCGGGCTTGAGATGCGAGCCGGCAAACGGCGGGGAGAGGCTCTAAAGAATCTGGCGGACCGAACGGGCGAGCCGGAACTGAGAAAGCTGGTCGCCATTCTGATCCAAAGCGACCGCTTTGGAACCAGTATGGGCGAGAGTCTGAGAACACACTCGGACTTCATGAGAGTTCGCAGGCGGCAGGAAGCGGAAGAAAGAGCGGCGAAGGTCGGCGTAAAGCTGGTCTTTCCGATTTTCTTCTTCATTCTGCCCTCGATGATGGTGGTGTCGGCAGGCCCGGCGCTGATGAAGGTCTTCCAGGAGCTGTTCCCGATGATGCAGAACTTCGGCAAATAAAGCCGGGGCAAGAGCTTCTGAGTTGAAGGAGGAGAGAGAAAAATATGAATCAAACGATAACGCAGTCGATTATGTGGGTCCTCACCATGCTGGCTCTGGTGTTGTTCGTCCAGCGCCGCCGCAAGCGCAAGACCAACTACTAAGCGTGACCGATTTCGCATAACAAAAAGTTTCGGAGGATCCCGGGGCGGAGCGCGCAGCCCCCGCCGGGATTAACCAGACCCGAACCCAAGAGGTAGCGGGCGATTAAAGCTGGTTCACCAGGCCGGGTTGCGCATTTCGGAAGAAGTACACGCAGTTAACAGCAGCACAGTAACACAGAATAATCAAAACGAAAAAGGAGAACTAACATCATGAACGGAACAGTAATGCAGGCGATTCTTTGGATAGTAGCGGGTTTCTTCCTCACTTTGCTCATCGTCCGCCGCAGCAAGCGCAAGGCCTCACGTAGCTAGCTGTGGACTGGAAAGCGGCTCAAAACTCCGATGGCGGTTGGGCGTACGGCCGGGGCGGCTATTCCCGTTCCCGGTCAGCCCGGCCATTGACATCATGGACCGAACCCACAGTGCTCGTTCTATTGGCTCAGACCGCCGCCGGGGCGGAGAAAGACCGCGAAAGTTTTGCGGGCGGAGTGCATTTCATCCGCTCGATGGAGGGGCTGGACGGAGGCTTCAGGCCAGAATCTCAAGTCCGTGAAAGCACCTGGGTAACATCTCTAGCCGCGCTTCTTCCGGAGGCCGTCCTCGGTTCGGGACGTTTTGAACGCGCAATCGCCTGGCTCAAAGGCCAGACCGGCAGAGAATCCGGATGGAGTTATCGCCTGCAGCAACGACTGCATGGAAACTCCGCCGAGTATCCGAAGGGTTGGCCGTGGTTCCCGGGGGCGGCGGCGTGGGTGATCCCCACGTCGCTCGGAATCATGGCATTCGAACGCGCCCTGGCGCGCGCATCCGATGAGGAACTCTCTCGCCGGGTAGCCGCCGGGCGCGATTATTTGCTGGCCCGCGCATGCGCGGACGGCGGTTGGAACCACGGTTCCAATCAGGCATTGGGCAAGGATGGCGATTCCTACCCGGAGACCACCGGAATTGCTCTGCTGGCGCTCGGCGCGGCCTCGAAATCGAAAGATCTCACCCCGAACGAACGGGCCCGAATCGAGCGTGGAAAAATTGCCGCGCGCAGGCATTTGGCATTGTGTCGCGCGGCGGAGGGCATTGCCTGGCTCCGAATGGGTTTGGCGGCGCATGGAGAAATCGCGCAGTCCCCTTTTCAGCCGGTCTGCAGAACCAATATGGACGAAGCTTTGATTGCACTCGCCGGCGCCGGCGTGAATCCGTTAACTGCGAATCCGGTCGCCCGGATTAAGGTCATTCTATGATTCCCTATCCATTCGACTGGCCCGCGCGGGCTGACGCGGTATTGCTCCGCCTCGTGGGAGCGGCCCCGAAGTGTCCTCCGGACCAATCGGAGGAATTATGCAAATAACCAGAAGACAGGCGCTGACGGGCGCGCTCGCCGCAACCGGTCTGAGCGCGTGTTCGCGGAAGGTCTCCCAAAGCTTCCCGGTATCCCGCGTCTCGGTCGTCAAAGCCCCGTCGTATTCGATGGCCATTTATGACCAGATCTACCGTCTGCTCCTGGACCATGGGCTAAACGTCAGAGGCAAGCGCATCGTGCTCAAACCCAATCTGGTGGAGTTCGATGCCAACACGGCCATCAACACGCATCCGATGGTCGTGCATGCAACGTTTGAAGCCTTTCGGAAATTGGGCGCGGCCGATGTTCGCATCGCCGAAGGTCCCGGCCATCGAAGGGGCACTCTGGACCTGGCGGATGCCGCCGGTTATTTCGATACCATTCGCGGCTTTGAAGACTCTTTCACCGATCTCAATACCGACAGTATTGCCAAACGGGATATAGCCTCGCCGGTATCCAAACTCAAGTCGCTCTACTTGCCCCACACGGTACTCGATTGCGACCTGCTCGTCTCTCTTCCGAAGATGAAAACACATCACTGGGCGGGAGCAACGCTTTCCATGAAGAATCTGTTCGGAGTGGTTCCCGGCGCGGTTTACGGATGGCCGAAAAACGTGCTCCATTGGGCGGGGATAGCCGAGTCTATCGTTGACTTGCACCATCTGTTTCCACGGCAATTCGCGATTGTAGACGGAATCATCGGGATGGAAGGGAACGGGCCGATTCAGGGAACGCCCAAGGCCGCGGGAGTTCTTGTGGCCGGGTCGGACGTGGCAGCCGTTGACGCAACCTGCTGCAGGATTATGGGGATCGATCCCACCCGCATCGCCTATCTGGAAATGGCCCGCGGTGTTGAAAACCTGGCTGAATCGTCATTTCAGCAGGTCGGCGAAACAATCGCCTCCGTGCGCACGCCTTTTGAACTTGTCGATGTTTGGAAAGAGATCCGTAGTTAAACTTAGTTCGTTAGCGGGTTAGCGCTTGATACGATCAACTCAGTATGGCTTGGCTTATCGATCGGCCAAGACGTGCCTCGTTGCCTGGAAAAGTGCTCTTTGAACTCGCGTGCCTGTGCGTCGCGACGAGTGTGATTACGATCGCGATTCCGGCATTGCCAAAATGGATCGGTTTCGATCACTTTGGCCGGCATCCATATGAATTTGTCGTTTTCCACTTAACCGAGGCCGCCGTCTGGCTCTTGCTTGCGCTGATGATGCCCGGGCGACCCGGGCGCGTTCTGCCACCGGGCAGCGCATCAGTGCCCCAGCGTTAGCCGCGACGCCGCGGTGAAAATCATAAACAGGTTCCAAACCACCAGCCCGGCGTACCAAAAATTGATCCATGTCACCAGATGGGATTTGTTAGTCGCAAGACACACGCTCCCGAGAACCAGCCCAACTACCTTTGACGCGGCCACGCCCATCACAGGGGAGGTCGAGTGGATCAGCTTGATAATGAACGGACTTGCCTCGCTCGCTCCAAGTTTAAATCCCACCATGGTCGTGAGAAAGTCGAGCACTTGTAAGTAGACGAAAATTAGTATTGCGGGCATAATGAGACTCACTTTCGGCCAGCGCCTAAAATAACTTGTATTGCAAAATTCCGACAAATGCGAATGCGCCCACCGCGATCATAGCCCCGTGAGGCAGCCGCATTCCCTTCGTGGTTGTAACATCCAGCTCTTCATTACTCTTATACGGAGCGCGGAAGCTGATCATGTCCCTGATGATCATGCCCACATTGAAAAACGTATGCCGCACGCGTCCCCGGAAGAGCAGCAGTATCAAAGCAATCAGGCCGCCAAGAACGGCGGTTAACAGGAATACCCAAAAGCAATTGCCCGCGCCCACCACAGCGCCCACGGCGGCGAGCAGCTTAACATCGCCCGCACCTCGCGCTCGTAAAATGTACAAAGGAAAGTAAAGAATAAACCCGAGCCCGAGCCCGATCGCGGCGCGACCGAGCCCGGAACCCACCTGTGACCCCAATCCAGCACCACCCGGAGCGGAGAACACGTTCCATAGGAAACCAGCAAAAATGCCCGACAGTACCAGCCAGTTCGGAATTCGGCGGTAACGAATGTCATAGATCGCGGCAATCGCCACCAAAATCCCCAGTAAGATTTGACCGCTTCCGGATAGCTGAGGCTGAATAAGCATCCTTACTGAAATAAGTATAAACCGGCCCTAACTATCGGCAGTAGTGAATTGGCCAATGTTATCTAAAGTTAGTATCCATTACGTTAACCTGGATAGTAACTTCACGAGACGCGTGACGCGTAAGCGTCTCGCCAATCTGTTCAGTGGCGCGCCTCAAGCCGCGCATTTACTGCCGCCCCGATTATCGAAATAGCTTCGCTCGTGGGCACCACTTCGAATACGCTTCCCTGCAGTGGCGACATGGTCACCATTTCATGCAGGTACTGACTTAGAAGGTTGATTTTGACGAACCGCGAGTTCGGCCCCGCCAGGAAGAACTTGCCGGGCCCGTCCATATGGATGCTGCTGGCCGTTGCCGCGGCCAAAGCCCGGTGCCAGAGTATCTCGAACTCGGCGCAGCGCGCGTCCTTAGACTGGCCGTTCGTTGCCTGCGCATTGGCGAAAATCTCTTCGGGTTCAAGGTCGAGGAACCGAAGCCGCATGGCGCGGTGGCCCATGATGCCTTCCACATGCCCTCGTCCGCCGCATCCGCAGTAAGTCTCTTTCGGGTCGAGCGTGACCACCATGTGGCCGCCTTCCCAAATCCCCTCCGTCCTCGGATACCTCCCAAAACCCACGCCCTGCCCCAGGGTCCAGACGCGTATCGTCTTTTCCAGATGTCCTTTGGTGGCTGCTAAGCCGGCGGCCGTTACGTCCGCGCTGTTGAAAAGCGAGACCGGCAGCGGAAAGCGCAAACTCTCAAGTGAAGCCATAACCATGGCGGCCAGCCTCGCCCCCTTCGCCTGTTTCAGATTCGGCGAGTCTTCAATCACGCCATGACGGATGATTCCGGGAAAGCCGATCCCAGCGCCCGGGGGGGTGATTCCGTGCTCACTGCACACGTCGCGAATCAGCAGCGCAATCGTCTCCGCGATATTTTCCATGGGCATTCCATGTACCGCGCCCGATTCATCGTCTCCTATAACGCCTTCGTCGCCATCAGTCTCATTCCTCGGAGGAAATGTCCGCACGGGCGAGACCAGATTGCACCCCTTCACAAGGCCAACGGCGATCTCCGCGGCGGCAACCACCCCAATCATATGGCCCATTTCCTGTTCAGACCTCACGCTTCCATTTTCGAACCAATCGAATGTGGCTATCCATGGCAATCAATAGGTTTTGAGCTTATTCAGCCCGTTGAACGCCGCCGCTTTGTAGCACTCCGCCAGCGTGGGATAGTTGAAAACCGTATCCACAAAATACTCCACCGTGCCGCCCAGTATCAGCACCGCCTGGCCGATATGTAACAGTTCGCTCGCACCCTCGCCTATGATATGTACTCCCAGAAGCAATTTCGTCTCACGGTGGAAAATCAGCTTCAGGCGGCCTGTCGTATCTCCCCGAATCTGGCCTCGCGCGATTTCCCGATAATACGCGACCCCCACCTCATAGGGAACGTCCTGATCCGTGAGTTGCTCCTCCGTCTTGCCGATGAAGGAAATTTCGGGAATCGTGTAGATCCCGTAAGGGTAGTTCTCGGGATTTGAGTGCAGCGGGATTCCGAACGCCCTGCCGGCGGCGATTCTGCCCTGCTCCATCGAAACGGATGCCAGACTCGGGAATCCGATCACATCACCCACGGCGAATATGTTCGGTTGCCCGGTCCGGAAATCGGCGTCCACGCGGATACGGCCACGGCTGTCCGCCTCGATACCGGCAGCCGCGAGATTCAGCTCATCCACATTCCCTGACCGGCCCACCGCATAAAGCAGTGCGTCGCCCGTGATCTTTTTCTTGCTCATCAGATTGGCGATTACCGAGCCGCCAACCTCCTCCACGCTGTCTACTTCTTCATTCATCCGCATCGTCACGCGGCTGTCCCGCAGATGATAACTAAGAGCCTCCACCATCTCCGCATCGGCAAATTCGAGCAGCCTGGGGCGTTTTTCAATCAAAATCACGCGCACCCCCAGGGTCGCGAACATGCATGTGAATTCCACCCCGATAACGCCTCCGCCCACCACGATCATGGTTCGGGGGATCTCCGGCATCGAGAGAATCTGATCGCTGTTGATGATGCTGGTGCCGTTGATCGGCACTCTGTCGGATGCCGCCGGTTTAGTTCCCGTGCCGATGATGATATACGGCGCTTCGATTTCGGTCTTCCCCCGCGAATTCTCGACCGCGATATGCGTAGAATCGAGAAAGCTGGCCTGCCCCGTAAGCATTTCGATGTTGTTCCGGGAGAGCTGCGCCTTGGTGACGTCCACCTCTGTCTTGATCACATGCTGGACCCGAAACGAGAGGTCCGCCATGGTGATCTTTTCCTTCACACGGTAATTGATGCCATAAATAGCCTGGTAATGGCACCCTGAGAGGTGAATGACCGCCTCCCGAAGAGTCTTACTGGGGATTGTGCCGGTGTTGATACACGCGCCGCCAATAACCTCGCGTTTTTCCACGAGTGCGACGTGCTTTCCGGCTTTGGCGGCCTGGATGGCGGCTCTCTGGCCCGAAGGACCAGAGCCTATGACGATCAGGTCGTATTGTTGCATTCAGACTATGTCATTTTCCTACATAGTCATATCGTCTGGTTGACAAAAAAGTTTATGGGGCAAATGCGCCGCCCTCGAACTCAACACTCGGCGCTTGGACGCACTCCGGCCAACGAAGGTCCATTGCAAAACTGTGGGGACACCTCCCCGGCGGGTTCCGGATCGACGCGCGGCTTCGAGGCCGCGTTCGCCGACCCGAGGTTGCCTATGGCGACAGAGTCGCCTTTATGCCGTCTGCCGGCCGGCGGACGGGCACAGATTCTTGTGCCCGTCCCCAACAACGATGACGTCCTATTGGTGAACCGGCAACAGCCCGGCATTAGCGCCAACTCCGGTTTGTGAGACGGCCAGGGTTAAATCCCCGTCCGCCGCATCCGCCGGCACCTGCATGTTTACCTGATAAACCCCCACCAGACCGGGAGTCAATCCGGCGAAAACGAAGGTCACAGGCTTGCCATCAAGCGTCAGTACCGGTGGATTCGCCGTGTTCGCGACCGGGCTCACCGGCGAAGGCGTTCCCGACTGCACGGGCGTGTCCGTCGGCCCCATACCCGCAAGGTAGATCGTGATGTTCTCCCTGGGCTTAGCCGGCAAATCTTCCGTAATCAGCGTTCCATCCGCGTGCGAAGCGTTTACAAAACCTCCAGGAGTTACCGACAGGCCCGGAGAAACAGATCCCGCCTGGAGCCCATCCGGCGTAGAAAGCGCCCCGTTCGCATTGACGACAATCTGATAAGGCTGATCCGGCGGCAATTCAAACGGAACCTGCGCATCCACCTCCGTCGGGCTCGTCAACATCACCGGCGCGGGAATCCCGCCGATAATCACAGAAGTTCCGCCTAGGGTAAGTGGGACCGGCAGCGCCGAAGTCGCCGTCGTCTTCGCCGCGAGATATTGCCCCGTAATCCGGATCAGTGTGCCCGGCGCAAGTGGCGCGCCACCAACCGGATTAAAGAAGTTCGCGGTTCCGTTGTGAGCCACAAACGGGGCTGCGTTGGGTGTCACTGCCCCCGAGATTTGGGTCGTCGCCGTCGGAAAGCCCGGTGCGCTCGCCCTGGCCGTCACAGTCACCTGGGCCGTGGAATGCCGCGGCGTCCAGGTCCCGGCATAAAAGCCGCTGTCCCCGTCGGCCAGGCTCATTGTAACGGGCGGGTCGCCGTTCGAGAACGTCGCCACCACCTGTCCATTTGCCACAGCCGATCCGCAGTCCGTCAGTAGCCGGATGGCGAGAGGAGTCGGCCACGATGTGGGAGCGGCGAAGTTGCTCACCAGTCCGGTTTGTGCCGGCATCATAAGCGTGGGCGTGCAGCCTGCCGTAACATCAGATCGATGAAGGCCGTTCGATGTAACGGTCGCCGCCACCGCGGGCTGCACGATCAGCGTGACGTTCACAGACCGTACAGCGGCCGCCGAAAAGGCGAGGTTCACCATTCCCGAATAGAATCCCGGGCGCAGACCGGCCGGGGTCACCGATATGGTCACCTGAGCCGGACTGGCTGAAGTCGTGGTTCCGGAAGCGGGGCTCGCCGCGAGCCATGAACCGCCATCGTTCGTCATAACTGAAGACTGGAACGGCACGGGGTTAGCGGAGCCGGTGTAAAGCGTTACCGTCTGCGATGGCGGAGCGCTGGTTGCCTGCGTTAAGAAGATCAGGCCTCCAGGCGCAAGGTTCGGGCGGGTCCTCGATGCGGCCGGCGACACATTGAGAATTACCTGGTAATCCAGCGGTGAATTGGCTATCCCCGCCGATGCGATCCGAATGGTCCCGTAATAGGTGCCCGCCGTAAGCGCGGCGACCGACGCCGGGTCAAGCGTATAGCTGACCGTGGCGGCTTGCGTGCCGGATGTGGTTCCGCTCGATACGGGTAACCGTAGCCACGGCGCCCCGGGCTGAACCGATGCCGTGAAATTCACCGGCGACCTGCTTGAGACCAGGGCGCTGAAAGACATGATCCCGCTTGCCGCCCCTCCCTGGGGCAGATCGAAAATCGTTCCCGACGGAGCCAGCGTCATGTTTCCGTTGGCTGCAATGTAATATGTGACCGGGAATATCACGGTCCCGCCGGATGAGAGAACGGTGAGGCTGGTCCAGTAGTAACCCGCTCCCAGAGAACTCGGGTCGGCCGTAACAGTTACCTGAGCCGAACCGCCACCCTGGATGCTCCCGGGTATGCTCGCTACCTTGCACCAGGCCGCGGCGCAGGAAATCGATCCGATCCCCAACGATCCACCTCCGGAATTTTGAATTCCGAAACTTTGGGAAGAGGCCGCCGGAGCCGTGGAAGAAGTCGTATAGGACAGCGAGTCCGTCAGAACCGACAGTTGCGGCGGATTATTCGCAATGTTGAGCGTTACTCCCAAAACTTGAGACTTGCCCGAACACGGCCCGGAATTACATGTCACAGTCACGGCCGCCGTATACGGGGATCCGGCGGTGGTCAACGCAGAAGCGGCGCTGTTGATCTGAACGAAGAATGAGGCCGGTGTGCGACCGGTCGTCCCCGCCAGCGTCAGCCACGGAACAGAAGGTGTAACCGCCGCCGACCAGTTCGCGGGTTGCGTTACATCGGTAGCCTGCACAGTTACTGCCTGGCTTCCAGGAGGAAGACTGCCGGCCGACATGTTGAATGACAGGCTTCCGGCGGAAAGGAAGATATCCGGTGAGAAGGCTCTGATCGTCATGAAGAGCGTCGCGCTTCCAGTCGTGCCGGCGGAATCGGTTGCGGTAACGCCGAAGTTGGCGGTTCCCGCGGCGATTGGTGTCCCGCTGACCGCACCCGCGGGGCTGAGTGATAATCCAGCCGGCAAACTGCCCCCTGTGACTGCAAACGAGTATGGCGGAATTCCGCCCGTGGCGCCCAAAGTCTGCACGGGGTAATCGACTGAAACCATGCCCTGGCTCAGCGGCGTCGGCGACGTGACAACCAGCGGTAATGCCGCAACTGCGATTGTGTAGGTCCCCACGGCCGATGCCCCGCTGAAATCCCTGGCGCGGGCGCTGAACGTATAGGAACCGATTCGCGTCGGCGTGCCTGACACTGTGCCGTTTGTGCGAATCGATAGTCCGTCCGGCAAAGTTCCCGCCGCGAAACTCCAGGCATAAGGCGGAGCGCCACCCGTTGCCGAAAGATTTTGTGAAGTCTGGCTGCTAACCGTCGCCGGCGAAAGCGAAGACGGCACAACTTTCAAAGCGGGCGGCGCGACCACGGCGATGCTGAATGTCGCCGACGCTCTTAATCCGCCGGCATCTGTCACGGTCACGCCAATCGAATAATTTCCTGCTGCTGTTGCCATTCCCTTCAGGGTTCCGTCACCCGTAAGGGCAAGTCCAGGAGGGACTCCGGTGGCCGAGAATGCGTACGGCGACGATCCGCCGATGGGCGCCAGATTTGTACTGTACGGGGTATACGCGACAGCCTTGGGAAGCGCGCTGCCCGAGATTCCGAATACCGAATAGCTCACAGCGCCCAACGCGGCCGACCCCTGACTATCCACAACCTGCACGATAAAGCTGTAGTTGCCCGCGGCAGTGGGAGTTCCGCTGTAGCTTCCGCCGCTGAACGCAATGCCGGCGGGAAGCCCCTGAACCGACCAAAAATAGGGCGGTGCGCCGCCGCTGGCCGAAAAGCTGCCCGAGATGGTTTGCCCGAGCGCGATGTTTGGCAAAAATCCATTACCGGAAATCAGCACCGTGGAAGACCGGATGCCCACGATGAATGTTGCCGCCGCGCCCAGCGAGGTCGTGGTGTCGGTTACCTGCACGGTCACATTTGCGAAAGATCCGGCAACGCTCGGAATACCCGAAACAAGACCTCCGGAGCTGATGCTCAGGCCGGGGGGCAGATTCTTCGCCGTCCAGCTATAATTGCCGGAACCGCCGGTTGCAGCCATGTTGAACACATAGGGTTGGCCGACAGCGCCCGTGGGCAGGAAAGTGGTGCTGATTGTCGGCGCTACCGCACCCCCGCCTCCGCCGCCCATAACGGCTCCGTTGCGGACCTGAAATACATAACGGCCCGGAACCGTGGAATTCAGGCTGTTCGCGATCAGAGAGTTCGGCCCCCCATCCAAGAGAGCGCCGTTCACGAGTGAGCCCGGAAGCTGGAAGAAGATGTTGTTCGTGTCGCTTCCGTTTGAGTATCCCGCCACCGCGGAGGTGCCGCCCAAGCCGTTCGATCCGCCGCTCGCGTCTCCCGTTTCCCATTGGATCTTGTCGTAATTCAACTCGATGTCAAAGTTCCCGGCCCCGGTATCGCTTCTGTCGATAAGAACGGTTTGGAAGCTGTTGAGCTTGTTCGTGTGGGAGCCGTAATAGCCAACATTGATCCAGCTGGCCACAAAAGCATTGAAGCCGTTAACGGTTGCATTGCCGTACATGGTCAGGCCGCTACCGAACCCCCGCGTGTCCACATCCGCAAAAAACGGCGCAATGATCGGCTGGCCAACTCCGGTCGCCAATCCGTTCGGGGTAAAAGTGCCGGACGAATTTCGAAACGTAAGATTCCCGTTATTGTTTACATAGACGTTCGTGAAATTCTGACCGAAAAAATTCAACCCGCTCGCGCCCCCGATATTCAGGGGTACCGTTCCCGTTGATCCATCGTCGTTGCCCGGCAGCGTCCCGTTGAGCGTAACCGGTCGAACCGCGGTTACCGGCGTTTGAGCCAAAACTCCGTTCGCGACTGCCAGCGCAGCCAAACAAAACAGCACTCCCGCCCTGTTTGCCCCGGTGAGCCTCCGGACTGACCCTGCCATTCTTGTGCCGAACGCAATATCGTTATTCATCATGACCCTGCTATCCTTCCTCCGAGGGTCGTTCCACGACGACTCCTCCCCATTGATACTTCCTCAACCTCGTGGCTGGTTCGCGGCAATCCACGCCGCAGTGAAACTCCACACAAGCAGAACGTAAGATTCAAAGCCAAACACTCAGAGTGGATGGAAAATTCCCCTGCTTCTTATCGAAGAAATGTGCGGATCGAAACAATTTCCACGCAGCAAGAGTAGTTTTTCATGACGATAGTGATGCAACGCTCTATCCAGAGAGTATAGCCGAGCAGGGCCTGGCTTTCCGCCTCGCCAGCCTGGTGGCGGGTTATTTGATACCGTTACGGAACGCTACTGCAGCTTTCCGCGAGCTTCGACGCTCCAAACCTCTTCAACAGTACTGTTTCGTACACCGTAGATGAATTCGTGCAGATTCACCGCGACACACACATGGTTCGGTACAATCCGCACCTTGTCGCCAACCGAGAAGGTACGTTCCGCTTCAGTCAAATCGACGAATCCGTGTTCCTCGTTCATCTTGTGGAACTTCGCCCCCGGCGCTTCAATAAGCAGACCGTGCCCGGGCCCTCCCGAAGACAGTTTGTCCGATGAAAAGGTCTTCGAGCCTCCGTCCACAATCATCCGATCGCTCTGCGTGTGCGACGCTACGGTTACCAGTACAGAGGCGGCGCAATCTTCCATTGCACAGCCCCCTCCCATCACTGTATTCAGATCGTTGAACACGTAAGTGCCGGGGCGAATTTCTGTCAATCCGTCGATTTCGTGGGAATGGAACAGAAGAGGTGTCGATCCGCCGCTAACGATCCGCGGCGCAAGCCCGGCTGCGCTGAGTTCTTCGCGAATTCGGCTCACGGTTTCGCTCAAGCCGGCGATTTTCTCCTCATCCGGCTTCTTAATGTGACCTGGATAGAAAGTGATGCCAAGGTAATCCAGATGCGGCAACCGACGCACCGCCTTCGTGAATTCCACCGCTTCCTCTGCCGCTACTCCTGCTCGCCCAAGACCTACATCGATCTCGACCAGAATCCCAAAACGAACTCCCGCCGTCTGTGCCGCCTGCGAAAGCTGCTGTGCGCCAAAGATGCTGTCAATCGCGATGGTCACGCTCCCATTACTTCCGAGCAGCCCCGCAATCGACGCAAGCCTGCGCACCTTCGCCGCGCCAATCACCGGATAAGCCACCAGCATTTCACGCGGTCCGGCGCCCAGCATTACCTCTGCTTCACCCGTCTTCGCGACAGTGAGTCCGGCTGCGCCTAATGCCATCTGTTTTTGTGCGATAAACAGTGACTTGTGAGTCTTCGTGTGAGGGCGTAATCGGAGCCCGTGCGCGGACGCGTAATCCGCCACGCGCTTCAAATTGCGCTCCATTACGTCAAGATCGATGATGAGCGACGGTGTGTCGAGATCCTCTACCCGCGTCATCTTCAGCGGAACTGCATCCTGAGTTTGCCCGCGGGAGTTGTATAGACCAGCGCGAGATGTTTCGGCTTTTCCTTATCCAGCGGGAAAAACAGCAGGCCGCTCACCGTCTCAGTCACACTTTTCTCCGCCAGGATCTTGCGCTTCAGCACGCTCAGCATGGGATCTTTCTCGCCGCTCTCTTTAACTTCCACTTTCGTATTGTCAACAGCCGTTGGAGCTCCCATCGCCCCGCCGCCCCCATAGATGCCGCCAAAGCCGCCGCTGAAACCGCCTTTGCTCCTCGGCGGATCGCCGCGCTTCACCACCAGCGAACCCTGCCCCGCGATTTGCGCCGCCATCAACGGTCCGGTATGCTCGCCCGTCTGATCCGAACGCAGCAAAAAGTCATCGAGGTGAATGTCCAAAGTCTTGCCGCTGTTTGGCGTCAGCGTAACTTCAACCACCGAGTACCCATTATCGAAGTCGGACCCAAAGACCTGCTTGAGTTCCTCGGAATCCAGCACCGTTGCCTCGATCTTTACGACGTCGTTCGATGCTTCTCCGGAAGGCAGTTTCTTGTCTTTCGCGACCAGTGTCCACCCGGCAAGCACCGTGCTCGCCAACAAAACGCCGCGAACTGCGATGGAAACCCTCATCTGGAAAAATTATAGACCCGGCCCTAAAATCGAAAAGCTTGCCAGCCCCACCATGCAACCGATCGCGATCCCGGCCAGCACGTCGCTCAGATAATGCAATCCCAGTAACACGCGCGATGATGCGATGCTCAGCGCGCAAAAGATCAGGCCCGCCAGGAGCGAAGGATAGTACAGTCCGATTGGCACCGCCACCGCAAAAGCGGTGATCGTATGGCCCGAGGGAAACGAGAATCGGTCAGGGGGCAGCAGTCGCGCCCAGCAGTGCTGTTCAGTCGCGCACGGGCGCTCCCGGCCGATCAGGTGCTTCATAACCAAAAACAGAAGCTGCCCGGCAATCATAGAGGCAAACGCCGCGCCCAGCGCATCGAACCGAGGCGCGCCGCCCGCCAGCAGCAAAACCAGCGCCAGCGCAATCCATAACCACCCGTCCCCCGCGCGCGTCGCAATAACCATCCATTGCCGGATCCACCGGGGCGCAAGCCATTGATTCAGCCGGAGCATCACCTTGCGGTCGCCAGCGTGAATCAACCGGATCATAGGACCATTGTAAGGGGTTCGCCGAACAGGCGGCCAGGCGCGTGCAAGAATCGGTGAGAATGAAGACCCTGGAACTGGTGTTCTTTGATGCCGGCGGCGGCCATCGAAGCGCGGCAAACGCTTTGTGCGAGGCGGTCCGGCGCCAGCAGCGGCCCGCCGAAAAGGCCTGGGATATGCCGCTCATGAATCTCCAGGAGTTGCTGGATGAAATGGATGTCTTCCGCAAACTCACCGGCATCCGCATGCAGGACATCTACAATCAAATGCTGCAGCGCGGCTGGACCCTCGGTTCCGCGCAGCTTGTGCCGCTGATGCACGGCGTCATTCGGGCCTTCCACCGTCAGCAGGTGAACTTGCTCGTGAATTATTGGAAAGCCCGCAAGCCCGATATGGTTGTTTCGGTCATCCCGAATTTCAATCGCGCCATCTTCGATGCCATGCGGATCGCCCTCCCCGGCGTTCCGCTGGTCACCATCCTGACCGATATGGCGGATTACCCGCCTCACTTCTGGATGGAGCATCAACCCCAATACCTGATCTGCGGAACCCAAAAGGCCTACCGGCAGGCGCTCGAAATGGGTCACACGAAGGACAGGGTCTTTCTGGTTTCGGGCATGATCCTGAACCCCCGCTTTTACGATCCGATCGAAGTTGACAGGCTAAAGGATCGTGAAGCCCTCGGCCTCGACCCCAACCTGCCAACGATTCTCATGATGTTCGGCGGCGAGGGTTCCGCCAAAATGCTGGAAATTGCGCGGATACTGAACCAGAGCGGTCTCAGGCTTCAGATCCTGGCCATCTGCGGCAAGAATGAGCGACTGCGCGAACGCATGAACGCCATGCCCCGCACGATTCCGATGCGCATCGAGGGGTTCACGAAAGACGTGCCCCGCTTCATGCGCCTCTCAGACATCTTCATCGGAAAACCTGGTCCCGGCAGCATTAGCGAGGCGGTCGCGCTCGGTCTGCCCGTCATCGTCGAGTGCAACTCCTGGACCCTGCCCCAGGAACGCTACAACGCCGATTGGGTAGAAGAGCAAGGCGTCGGCATCGCACTGCGAAATTTCCGTGAGGGTGTGACCCAGGCGGTTCGCCGCATGATCGAACCCGTCGAGCGATCGAAATTCATAGCGCGTGTGGGAAAGCTAAACAACCGAGCCGTCTTCGAAATTCCCGAAATCCTGGAACAGATTCTGGAGAAGCGCTGATTCTGCCGCGGCGTCGTAATCGTCGAATCGATCAGTCGGCTTTCATGCGGCCGGATTAGTCTTTGAACGTTCGCGCCATTCGTGAATCGCAGCCAGGAAGTCGTCAAATCGCGCGGATCGCGTGGGAAGGTCGCGTGCTGCGCGACAATCCGCTCTTCGACGTTGGGATTGCCTTCGCTGAGAGTACGTCCGCCCAATTCGATTCATGGGATCCCGCATGGCTTCTCAACGCTGAACCGAATCATTTTGGCTGCCGGCGGGCGTTCCTCGGTTTCGGAATGATCCGGGTCATCAAGAAATCGGGCGCTTTCGTCCAGAAAGGCGGTCTGCGCCTCCTCGAAAGAAACACCATGCTTTGCCTTATTTGACTGTTCCTTCCGATGATCCCAGGCAAATTCGATATTGCCGAAAGCATTATATTAGCAATACGAAACGCCTACTCAAACTGAATCTGAGCAATAATCAGCGTAGGCACCGCCTGGTTCCAGCTCTCCGGAATCGTATCGAACGGCAATCGAAAACTCTTGGTCTCCCCAGGGGCCAACGGCCCCCCGCGTCCCCCCACGATCAACGCCCGCTCCCGCGCAATCTCCCGGCCAGAATAATCCTGAAATACACAGGTCACCTCCGCCAATTTCACCGTCCGGTTTCCCTTGTTTGAAACGTCCCCCAAGATCTCGACCAGCCTCGACCGTACATAGCTCTCGGCCGCCTGCATCCGCACATTGCTCAGCGCCAGATTCGGCAGATACTCCCGCGCTTCTTTCGTGAGCACAGCCGGCGGCGGCGGCGCCGGCTTCGGGCCGAACGTCAACCACCCAAATGCGCCGAAGATCAATATCGCCGCAAGCCCCACCACTATGCCCGCGGGCGAAATCTTAACGTCCCGCAACCGTCATTTCTCCGATCATGATCGTCGGAGCGGATACCGACCCGCGAAACTCCAGATCATTCCCAATTTCCGCCACGCCGTTCAGCATCTCCTGCAGTGTGCTCGCAATTGTGACCTCTGAAACAGGGAACGCCAACTCCCCATCCCGAATCCACATCCCCACCGCTCCGCGCGAATAATCGCCCGTAACCGTATTGACACCGCTGCCGATCAATTCGGTCACGTAAAAACCGTTTTTCACGCCACGCAAAATTTCCGCGGGTGTCTTCGTGCCCGCTTCCAGAAAGAAATTGCCATGGCCGATTCCCGCATTGCCCGTGATTCCCCGCGACGCGTTCCCAGTGGTTTTCATCCCCAGCTTCCGAGCCGTATAGGTATTGAGCAGATAGTTCTTCAGGACTCCGCGTTCAATCACAGGGGTCCGTCGCGTTGGCACTCCCTCGTCATCGAATGGCTGCGATCCGAACAGCCCTGGAATGGTCCCATCGTCAATCAGCGTAATTCGCTCGTCCGCGATCTTCTCGCCCAGCTTTCCGGCCAAAAACGAAGCCTCGCGATAGACGGCGCGCCCGTCCACCGCCTCGAACAGATTCCCTAAGAGGCTGCGCGCGACACGCGGTTCAAAGAGGATCGGAACCTTTTGCGTATCCACCTTCACCGCGCCCAATCGCCGCAGCGCCCGCTCGGCCGCGGTCCGCCCTACAAATTCCGCATCTTCCAAACCCGCGAAATCACGCGCAATCGTGAACCAGTAATCGCGCTCCATCTCGTCGCCCTCGCCGGCCACCGGCACTGCCGATACCGAACAGTACGTCGATTGATACGCGCCGGAAAACCCACGCGAATTCGCGAATACCCTGCCGTTAACACTTGAATCGAAAGACCCGCCCTCGGAATTCGTAATCCGCTTATCGAAATCAAGCGCCGCCGCCTCCGCCCGCTTTGCGGTCTCGATCTTCAACTCCGTCTCAAGCTTCGCCACCTCATCGGAAAACAGCCGCAGTTCGGCGCCAATCGCTCCAAACTCATCCGGGTCCGGCAAACCCGCATGAGGATCTTCCGTGGTCACCGCCGCCAGATCTATAGCCGACCGCACCATGTGCCGGATACCCTCTGCCGTCAGATCGCTCGTATAAGACGAACCCATCCGCCTGCCGATCAGCACGCGCAAACCCGCCCCGCGCGATCCGGCTTCTTTCAGCGTTTCGAGCTCGCCCATCCGTACATTCGCGGAAAACTCGTCCCCTTAGGATATGGTGCATTCCGCATCGGTGGCTCCGGCATCCATCGCCTGCCGAACAATCTGCCTCGAAATTTCAGGCAATTCCTCGAATGTCAAGCCGTTCCTCCAACCGTCATGCGGTCGATCCGCACAGTTGGAATCCCAACCCCCACAGGCACGCTCTGCCCCTCTTTGCCACAGACCCCGATGCCCTCGTCGAGTTTCAAATCGTTCCCCACCATGCTCACGTATTTCATCGCCTCCGGCCCGTTTCCTATCAGGGTCGCGTTCTTCACCGGGCGCGTCAGTTTCCCGTTTTCAATCAGGTAACTCTCTGAAGCCGAGAACACGAAATTGCCGCTCGTAATATCCACTTGCCCGCCCGCGAAATTCGCGCAGTAAAGCCCCTTCGGAACAGAGCGGATAATGTCGCCAGGGTCGCTCTCGCCCGCCAGCATGAACGTGTTCGTCATGCGCGGCATCGGAATGTGTTCGTAACTCTCGCGCCGCCCGCTGCCAGTCGCGGAAGCGCCCAGAATCCGGCTCGACAACTTATCCTGCAAATATCCGCGCAGCACGCCGTTTTCGATCAATACGTTCCGCTGTGTCTCATTGCCTTCATCATCGACGTTCAGGGAACCACGCCGCCCGCCAATCGTACCGTCATCCACCACCGTGCAAAGCGGGCTCGCCACCAACTGCCCGATTCTTCCACTGAACGCCGAAACGCCCTTCCGGTTGAAATCGGCTTCCAGCCCGTGCCCCACCGCCTCATGCAGCAGCACGCCGGGCCACCCCGGCCCAAGCACTACAACCTGCTCTCCTGCCGGGGCGTCCGCCGCGCCTAACTGCACAATGGCCTGACGCGCGGCTTCCTGAGCGAAATACTCCGGCGTGCGCTCCGTCTGAAACCATTCGAGTTCGTGCCGCCCGCCGCCGCCCGCGTGCCCCTGCTGAGGCACGCCTTCGTTTTCGCGCGCCAGCGCCAGCACGCTCATTCGCGCCAAAGGCTGCCGGTCATAATTCAGAATTCCATCGCTCGTGGCCACCAGAACGTGCCGTAAGTTGTCCGCGTACGTCACCTGCACCTGGAAAATTCGCGAATCGTACGCCCGCGCCGCTTTGTCCGCGCGCTGCGCGAGTTCCACCCGCTCCCGGAACGATGTCTCGCCGGGAGCGATCAGCACGGGATACAGGTTGCGCTTTTGACCCTCCTCGAGAGGCGTCTTTTCAAGCTTCGCCGGCCCCGCCGCAATCAGCGCCGCCACGTGCGCCGCCTTCTTAATCTTTTCGGGGCTGAGATCGTCGGAATACGCATACCCTGTCCGTTCTCCCGAGATCACACGAACCCCCACGCCAAGCGAAACCCCTTCCGTCGCGCTCTTCACAATCGACTCGTCGATGCTGATCGAACTCGTCGACAAATACTCAAAATAAAGGTCCGCGTAATCGCCACCGCGCGACAGCGCATCCGAAAGATAATTCTCCAGATCCCGCCGGTCGATGCCGAATTTTGTGGCGAAAAAGGAATCGGAAAAGCTCATAACTACTTCAACTGTATCAACCTGTCAAAATAAGCTTATGAACCTGCACGCCCAGGGACAGTTCCAGGTGAAGCTCACTCCGCAGGCCCCCGATGAGAGACCCGATGCGGTTTCCATAGGGCGCCTCCTCATAGATAAGGACTTTGATTGGCGACCTCAACGCCACCAGCCATGGCCAAATGCTGGCTTTTCGCTCAGAAGTTCAGGGTTCAGCGGGATACGTCGCGATGGAATGCGTCAAGGGATCCTTGCAGGAACGAACCGGGTCCTTCGTTCTTCAGCACTCCGGCACCATGTGCGGCGGAGCGCAGCGCATGATCATTACCGTCGTACCAGATTCCGCCACCGGTGATCTCGTCGGCCTCTCGGGCGAAATGACGATCGTGATCGCCGCCGGAAAGCACTCCTACGAATTCGAGTACACGCTCCCCGGTTAGCCGCACCGTCGCGGTCGCGGACTACTCCACATAAAATCGTTTTACCCGCGCGCTCACCCCGCAAAGCACGTTATAAGAGATCGTCCCGGCGGTCCGCGCAACCTGCTGAGCATCCAGTGAAACGTCGCCCTCGCGGCCAAGCAAAGTAACTTCATCTCCAGACTTCAACTGCGGCGACTGTGTAATATCAATGGTCGTCAGGTCCATCGAAACAGTCCCCACAATCGGCGCCAAGCGCCCGCCCGCAATTACCTTCCCCTTATTCGATAACCGGTGCGGGATTCCATCCGCATAGCCTGCCGATAACACCGCGATTCGCATAGCGGCCGGAGCCTTGAACGACCCTCCATAACCGATCAGCGCCCCTTCCGGTACATCTTTCACGGCCACGATCTTCGTCTTCCATGACAACGCCGGTTTTACCGTGAAAACCGGGTGCGGAGCGGGTCCCCTCGCCGGTGAAACGTAGCCGTAGATCGCATGGCCCGGCCGCACCAGAGACAGCCACGCATTCCGGCGCGGATATGCAATCGCATTGGTGCTGGAAAAGTGCATCAGCGGAGGCCGTATCCCCAACGCGCCAAGTTCAGCCGCCATTCTCTGGAATGCCGCAATCTGATCGTCCGTCTGTGTGGAATTGAAATCGGTCGCGGACGCGAAGTGCGACATCAGCCCTTCCACCCGAACACGGCTTGCCGCGGATATCGCCGCTGCAATCTGCGGCGCCGAAGCGCGCGTCCCCAAACGATCCATGCCCGTATCGATTTTCAAATGGACGTCAATTGGCCCGTTCTCGTTAAAGAGCGCCAGTTCCTCTAACGAATGCACCACCGGCGTCAGCCTGAATTCCGGAACCGCTCCCATCTCCCACCGCATCACTCCGGCCATCACCAGAACGCGGCATTCGATTCCCGCGTTCCTTAGCGCCACCCCTTCTTCCACCGAGCTAACGGCCAGCCACTGCGCCCCTTCATTGCACAAAACGCGGGAAACTTCGATCGCTCCGTGCCGGTATGCGTCCGCCTTTACAACACCAATCACCTTCGCCGCAGGCGCCACCGCATCGCGCACCGCGCGGTAGTTCGCGGCAATCTGAGAGCGTGAAATTTCTACGTAACAGCGGGCGGATTGTGGCACTTGTGACACGCAACTAAATTGTCGCAAGCGCTACAAATTAGAGTTGAACCAGGCGATGGTGCGCTCCAGAATATCCTTCGTATTCTCCGGCTTGCGAACGGCGTGCCCTTCGCCGGGATACACCACAAGCTGCGTCTTCACCCCAAGCGTTTTTAGCGCATGCCAGAACTCGTAAGACTGAGGCGCGGGGCATTCGGCATCGCCATCGCCCACCAGCATCAGCGTCGGCGTCTTCACGTTCTTGATGAAGTTAATGGGAGAACTCTTCGCATACGCCGCCGGATCGTCATAGACGGAAGCCCCGAAATACGGAATCATCCACTGATCGATCAGGTTCTCGCCGTAATAACTCTGCCAATTCGCAATGCCGGCCCCAGCGACAGCGGCGCGGAAGCGCCTGGTCTGCGTCACCGTCCACATCGTCATATAGCCGCCGTAACTCCAGCCCGCAATACCCAGGCGATTGGGATCGATCGGCAGCGTGCGCAGAGCCTCATCCACACCCGCCATGATGTCGCGCAGATCCCCGTGGCCAAAGTCCTTCACGTTTCCTGTCGTGAAACTCTCACCCGCTCCGTAGCTTCCGCGAGGATTTGGAAACAACACGAAGTACCCCTGGCTCGATAACGTGGACATATCAAAATGGCCCAGCGGCCACGCTGGTTTTTTCGCCGAAGCCGGCCCGCCATGCACCGACACAACCATCGGATACTTCTTCGACCTGTCGTAATTCACCGGATACAAAAGCCAACCCTGAACGCCGGCATTGTCGCTGCGCCAGTGCAGCTTCTCGGTCTTTCCCCAAAGCGGCTTCAGCGAATCGTTCGCGTGTGTCCGCTGCGTCCACTCACCGCGAGGCCCCGCCCAAACCTCCGGAGCCAGCGTCCACGAACTTCGAACAGTAGCCAGCGTCTTTCCGTCATTCGATACAGAAACCACTTCATCGGGACCAGCCTTAAGCGATTCTTCCCCTTTCCACAAGGTTTCCGAAACCTTATCCGCCGGATTCAGCGTGGCAAGCGCTGTCCCTCCGTCAATTGTTTCCGTGAACAGAATACGTCCGGTCGGCTGCCACGTGAACCAGCTCGGCGAGCTCTTGCGCGCGGGCGTTAGGTCCTGCGCCGCGCCGCCCAACGCGGATACGGCGTAAATGTCCCCGCCAGTGGAGCCCTCGTCGCTCATGATCCCGCCGATGTAGGCGATCTGTTTTCCGTCCGGCGACCATCGCGGGTTCGCAATCTGCTGACTCGGCTTGTGAATATTCTGAATCTGCCCGGTCCTCAAATCCACCGTGAAGAGCTGCGCAAGCCACCAGTTGTTGTCGCCATTTCCTTTGGCCGCCGTGTACGCCAGCCGCGCGTTGTCGGGCGCCCAATCGTATTCGTACACGTACGTATCCGCCGGAGTAACGGCCCTCGCCGCGCCGGTCCGCATATCGATAACGTTCAGGCGCTGCTCGAAAATCTTCTGCTCCACCAATCCCGCATCCTTCGTGGATGGTTCGAGCGGCCCTGCCGCCCGCGGCGCGTTCTCATTGAACAGCACCGCGATACGGCTGCCGTCCGGCGACCATTTCGGCGCCGCAAGAAAACCCGTCAGGCTGGTGAGCTTGCGGGCCGGCGCGATGGATACCACAGGCTGAACATAGAGCTGAAGCTGACCTCGCTTTTCCGCATCCGAAAGATAGACGAGCTGATGGCTGTCGGGCGAAAAAGCCAGGCTGTGTTCCGCGTGAGGCGCTTTCGAAAAAGTCAGCTTCTTCGGTGCCGCGCCCGCTTTAGAAAGCTCCAGCAGCCAGATCTCGGAGTTCGACGATTCCGTATTATTCGCATTGCGCAGATTCACCGTCCACCCCAGCCAGTGCCCGTCCGGCGACAGAATCGATTCCTTATACTGCGTGGTTCCCGAAATTACAGCCCGAAGCTGCGGGACCGTTTGAGCGGCGGCGCACAGCGGAAATATCAATGCGAAACTCAGGCGTTTAATCATTTGGCTGCTGCTCCATTTGGCGGCGCTCCCACCGGGGCGCCCCAGTGCATATCGGCGAAAGTGAGGTACTGATTCCAATCGAATTCTGTTACGTCGTGCCTGCCGGCCCTCACGTGATAAGCAACGTCACGCATGACAGGCTGATCCACAGGGGGCATTTGAGTTGTACCAAGACCCTTCTTGCCCAGCAACTGGTAAACCCGTGACGCACTCACCGCCGCCAGAAATTCACCTCTGGGGTCTGAGCCGGAATCTTCCGCCGCGCTCGCAACGTAAAGAGGGCGAGGCGCAATCAGAGCCAGCAGTTCGTTGCCATCCACCGGCAGGTCCGCGGGGTGGCCCGTGTACCGCTTGAATGCCGGATTAAACCAGTGTGGAAACGCCGCGTTCAGATGATCGATGGTTTCGCCGAAGCCTCGTTTTAGCAGCGATGCTCCGCCTTTGCCGGACTCGTTCGAGATCACCAGCGAAAAACGACGATCCTGCGCCGCCGCCCACAGCGCGGCCTTACCCAAACGCGAATGTCCCATGAGAGCGATGTGGCGCGCGTCAATCGCCCTGTCTGTAATCAGGAAATCCAGCGCGCGGCTTAGCCCCCACGCCCACGCTCCTAACGCGCTCCAGCTTTCCGGATCTTTCGAAAGCGCCGGGCGAACGCCATACTGCATCCCGCCGACGAAATCCGGTTCGATGTCGCAGTAGTAAACGGTCGCCAGCCCGTAACCCCGCGTGATCAGCTTTTCCACCTGCCAGTTCATCGCGTTGCTGCCGCGTGTGCGGTCGTCTGGCGGGATGTGCAGCATCTTCTTCTGGACGGTCGTGTTCTGGCTAGTGGTGGAAAGGTCCGTCGGATCTTTCACCCAAACATCGTTCGCGAAAATTCCCGGGTCAGCCGCTACCGTGTGATTGCCGTTAAAATTGAGCCCCAGAAATACAGGGCTGGCCGCCGCCGCGTGCGCCGGAAGATACAGCAGCAGATGCATCTGCGGCCCGGCGTTGTCCGGAGTGAAGTAGATGGTCACCTGCTTTCGGATTGCTTTGCCGTTCAGCGCCTTTCGGTCGATGATTACTTCCGAAGTTCTCAGCGTCACAGGCCCGTCAGGCGTCTTCCCGTAAAACTGCTCAGCGAAAAGCGTCAGCAGTTCGCCCCGGCGCTTCTCCGTCCACATCGCGGCGTTCGTGACCTTGCTTCCATCGTTCATGGTGAGAGGGTCGGACACCGTATAAGCAGGTACCTTCTTCTCGTCTAAGTTGTACCGGCCCGTCTGTGCGCCCGTCTGTGCAATCGCCGCGCAGGTCAGCATCAGAAACGAAAAACACCGGGCCATTCCGTTATGGTAATGCCCGCACCCGCGGCGCGATGGCATGGGAGTTGTTTCACAATGCGATACGTGCGACGTTTTAGTCGCTTTTCCCTTGACGCCCCAAAAACTCCTCTGTAGTGTGGCAGTTAAGGGGCTTCCATGTCAGTTCCAGCCAGATTTTTTCAACTTTACCTGATCGCCGCTGCAGGCGCGTTTCTCGCCCTCGGCCAGGTAGGCGGCAGCGGGACCATTCAGGGCACCGTCACAGATCCCTCCGGCGCCGTGGTTCCGAATGCATCGGTGACCGCGCTCAACGAAGGCACGGGCATATCCACCACGCGGCAGACCACTGACGCCGGCTTTTTCGTGTTATCGCCGCTGCAGCCCGGGCTTTACACCGTAACCGTAAAGGCGCAGGGGTTCCAAACCGCTACCCAGGAGCATATTGCGCTGGAGGCTCTGGCAACCGTCGGCGTGAATCCGAAATTAACCGTTGGCGCCGGCACGCAATCCATCACCATCGAAGCGACCGGAGCCGCGCTCAAGACCGAAGATGCAACCCTGGGCGCCTCCATGAGAAACGAAGTCTACGCCGCGCTTCCCCTCGCGATGAACGGCGTCCCCCGAGATCCCACGCAGTTCGTGAATCTCGTGCCGGGCGTGAACTCCGGCGTGACTCAGGTCGCGGGAACCAACTTCGCCTCGTTTAACGGCGGCCAAACTTATCAAAACGAAGTCTACGTGGAAGGCATCCCCCTCACCAGCCCAGGCACAAACGGCGACACCCGATACCTCTCGTTTGGAATTTCCGTCGAAGCCGTGGACCAGTTTCAGGTGGAAACCAGTGGCGCCAAAGCGCAGTTCGAAGGTCAGGGTGTGGAGAATTACGTATTGAAGTCCGGAACGAACGAGCTTCACGCCGCTGGTTTTGAATACTTCCGCAATACCGCTCTCGATGCCCGCGGGTTCTTCCCTTCCACCACTCCGATTGAACACCAAAACGAATTCGGCGGCACGGTTGCCGGCCCAATCCGGAAGAACAAGGCATTCTTCTTTGGCGCGTATGACGGCTATAAATTCAATTCGGGATCCATTCCCACTTTGCAGTCGATTCCCACCCCCGACGAGCGGGCCGGCAACTTCAGCGCCATCCCGGCTCCAATTTACGATCCCAACACCCAGACATGCACCAGCGGCGGGGTCTGCGCGCGCACGGCGTTCCCGAACAACCTGATCCCCGCGAATCGTCTTTCGTCGGTCTCGAAGTCGCTGCAATCCTATCTGCCCGGGCCCACCAACGGGAACATTCAGAACAATTACCTGACAAGCCTTCCGGTGGTCGTCAATACATGGAACACAACAGATAAAGCCGACGTGAATCTTTCGGATAAGAACCGTCTCTTCGGCTTCTTCAGCAAGGGCCATTACGCCACCAATTTCACGGGCAGCCTCGCCCCAGGGACAAGCGCGCTGCCCATACCCTACACGCAGGCGCGCATCGTGGAAGAGGCCGTCACCACGGTTCAGTTACACGACACTTACACCGTGACGCCCAGCATAGTCAATCAATTCAGCTATTCCTATAACCGCCTGTATGTGCCACTGATTAACATTACGGCGAACGGTCTATATCCACAGAAAGCAGGTTTGAAGGGTTTGCCTCCGGGCATCGCGAGCGAGGCAATGCCGGACATCAATTTTGCCGGCACGAATGCCCCCATCGGCTGGGCAGGGACCAACTCGCGAGCCAATGTGGAGGCCGTGAATACCTTCACGCTGCAGAACAACCTGCTGTGGGTGAAGGGGCGTCACGCCATGACCTTTGGCTTCCAATACCAGGCGCTGCAGGACAATTTCAACAATCCGCTGAGCGGCACCTTTGCGACTTTCAATTTCAGCAACAATGAGACGGCGGGCTTCTCGCCCACCGGTTCCATCCTGAGCAATACCGGCAACTCATATGCGGCCTACCTGCTCGGCGCGGTGGACAGCAGCGGCGTAACGCAAAACGCTGTCGCGGAAACCGGCGGTCGCTACAAGACCTATGCGGCATACATTCAGGACGACATCAAGCTGGGCTCGCGCTTAACCCTCAATGCGGGCATCCGTTGGGACGTCTTCGGCCCTTTCAAAGAAGTAGCAGACCGCATGTCTTTCTTCAATCCGCTGGCGCCAAATCCGGCGGCGGGCGGGCACCTGGGCGCACTGGAATTCGCGGGGAATGGCCCGTTCAGCTGCAACTGCGATATTCCGATCCGCACCCATTATCTGAATCTTGGCCCGCGCCTGGGGCTTGCTTACAAAATCGACGATAAGACAGTCGTCCGGTCGGGCTTTGCCATTACCTACGTACACGCCGGTGGCGTTGGCGGTCGTGTGAACGGCCGGCAGGGGCTGAGTCAGCTGGGCTTCAACACCACTGCAAGTTTTGCGAGCCCGAGCGCGGGCGTGCCGGCGTTTAATTGGGACGACGGATATCCCGCCTACCAGCCGCCGCCGTTTATCAACCCCGGCTACGGCACGGGATTCATCACGGGCAATCCCACCGGCGCACAGACCATCACTTATGGCGATCCGAAAATCGGCGCCAAGCCCCCCTACTACGTGAACTGGAGCCTGAGCCTGCAAAGAACCCTTCCCGGAAGTCTCCTGTTCAACGGCGCTTACAGCGCGAGCGTGGGCAAGTTCCTGCCAGGCGCGGGCCCCGGCGGCGAAGCTGTGAACATTGCGCCTCTCAAATACCTGGCGCTCGGCTCTTTGCTCACCACGACCGCCACTCCCACGACCATCAAACAGGCGCAGGCGACATTCCCGGAAATCGGCCTGCCGTTTCCGAATTTCGTTGGAACCATCGGGCAGATGCTGCGACCATATCCCCAATACGGCACGATCAGCAATCCGTGGGCGGACCTGGGCCAGTCGAGTTACCACTCACTCCAGGTCTCGCTCAGCCGCCGGTTCAGCAACGGGTTTACCTTCTCGGCGAATTACACGTTCAGCAAAGAGCTTGATAACTTGCTGGGCACGCCCCGCAATCCGTTCAATACGAAACTCGAAAAAGCACCCGGCAGTATCGACCACGCGCATGTGTTCACCGGTACCGCCGTGTATCTGCTGCCGTTCGGCGCGGGCAAACGCTTCAACCCCGGCAACGCCGTGGTGCGCTCCGTCGCGAGAGATTGGTCGCTCTCGGCCATCTACACCTACAATTCCGGCGCTCCGCTTTCCATCACAGCGAACGGCTGCACAAGCGGGAATATTCTGGGGACTTGTTTCCCGAATTACAATCCGTCATACACCGGCGATGTGAGAATCAACGGAAACTACGGCGATGGCAGCGTGCTCGGTTCCACTCCGACTGCCTATTTGGCGAAAAGCGCCTTCGTTTCACCAACGCCTTACACGGTTGGAAACGTGCCGCGGACGGCGCCGTTCGGATTGTGCGCGCCCTCTGTGCTTGATCTCGATATCAGCCTGCGCCGCGAGTTTGCAATCCGTGAGAAGTTGCGGCTGGCAATTCAGGCCGATGCCTTCAACGTAACGAACTCCGTCTACTTCGCCGCGCCAGGGCTGAATATCGACTCGGCGAATTTCGGAACCGTGACCTCGCAGGCAAATCAACCAAGGAAGTTCCAGTTGAACGCAAGGATCAGCTTCTGACTAGCGGGTCAGGCGATCCCCACTACTTCTGCGGCAATCGGGAGCGCAGCTCGATAATCACCTTCTTAGGAACCGGTGTGTGACCAGAGTGGCTGGCTTACCTTTTGCTCCAATCCAAACGAATCTCATCGACTTGTAAAACGATTTCTCGCCGTTTTGTTTATGGTCTGTCGCATTGCTCAAGCGACCGAGATGGCCCGGGAGATCGGGCCTTTCAGTGCTGCACCCACGGCCTTACGACGGGGAGGGCTGGCTTCGGGCCACAACGAGGGATGAAAACTACAGCCTCTCAATTCCCTTGTCTGAGCCAAGGCAAGAGCCGACCGAAGGTCGGCGGAGCGGCTTGACCAGTAGCGCAGGCGAATACACAAGTTATCCCCGGATAAGCCGTACGCGAGTCTGCGCCAGTGGTCAACCACTCCGCGGCCAAAGCCCGGCAGGATCAAAAAGCCTCTTGGTAGAGCAGCAGAGCGGACGATACCGACGCGCGGACCGCTCCCCCTCGTCGAACCGGACGTGCGGATTTCCCGCATCCGGCTCACCGAAAAGCCCTTCATCGCAGGCATTCGCGGGCAGTTGCGCGGTTACAGTTACAGGACTCGCAAGCCTCAGTTTATTGAGGTGCTCATAGTAGCTGACCCCTTCCGGCGGTCGGAAGAACCGCTGGCTGCGCCGTCTCAGATGTTGCTTGAGACGGTCACGAACATACCAGTTAATCTCCCGGAAGGCCATCCGCGGGTATCCAATGCTGAAGTAGTTTGCCCAGCCGTCCAGTTGCCGGTTCAGACTCTCAATCAGGTCGGGAAGCGGCTGGTAGCACTGGCCTGGCTTGGCCCAGTCATCTCCTTCACCTTCTCCCGTTCCTTCTGCAGAGCCTTTGCCGACGGCGACACGTTCAGATACTGCCTTACGCGTCCTTTCAGATCGTCGTAATAGCGGAACGTGAAGCCCAGAAAGTCCAGACCCGCTCCCTTGTCCCTCACGTTCACCACGCGGGTCTTCTCCCGGTTGATGTCCAACCCGAGCCAGTCCTCCAGTTTGGTCTCGACAAAACAGTTCAGTTCCGCCCCCACGTAGCGCGGCGCCCACACAACAAAGTCGTCGGCATACCTCACCAGTTTGGCTTTTGTATTTGGCGCCTCACTGCTTCGACAAAACGCCTTGTCGAACCAGTGCAGGTACAGGTTGGCCAGCAAGGGAGAGATCACTCCCCCCTCCGGCGTCCCCTTCCCCGAACGGCTACACTCCTCCGGTTCGCCACTGCTTCCTCCTTCCACGACTGGACTTTCCAGGCATATCCGAATCAGTTGCAGCACGCTCCGGTCCGTGATCCGCATCCGCAAATAAGCAATCAGCTTGTCGCGCGGAATCGAGTCGAAGTAACCTTCAGGTCCGCGTCATAAGCCGCCTGATACCCGCCCGAATATGGCCGCGTATCTCTTCCAACGCCTGATGGGCCGACCGCTCAGGCCGAAATCCATACGAGCAATCCTCAAAGTCGGCTTCGAAGATCGGCTCCAGGACAACAGCGTTGCCATCTTCACCACGCGGTCCCGCGCCGTACGGCTGAAGGTCGGTAGGTTTTGGTTTGCAGTTCCAACTGAATAGTTTCCAGCCATGCCCGCGTTCCCGCTTCCAGCGCCTCGATCTGTTGGATCGTAACGCCGTCCACGCCGGGCGCGCCCTTGTTGGCCCGCACCCGTTTCCATGCCCTCTCCAGCACATCGATCCGATAGATCCGGTCGTATAGTGCGTAGAATCGGAACTTCGGTTTCTGCTTAGCCTTTTGATTGAGTTTTTGTCTCAGCAGAGAGAGTTTCCCGGTTGGCGGTCTTCCGTAGTGGGAGATTTCTCCAAGCGGTTCTCCTTTCCTCTTACAGCTGCATGCTTTCCGTAAGGCCCCTTCGCTCCACGATCGTTATTCGTTTCTCAGCTACTATGGACCTCTCCGACTCCCGACCGGTGCCGTTTCACGGTTATGTATTCCCGCAGAACGTCGATCGCGTTGCCGCTCCCGCGCCGCCGGGTCTCCCAGCTTCCTCAACGAATCTTTCCCCGCGCGCTGTTCCCAACCACCCCAGCGGGTTACCCCGCTCCACGCTCATTTAGCTACATGTCGAAAGCGTAATTCACATGGTGGATTCCTTTCATCCCACAAGATTCGCCAGTTTACTGGCGTTCCAAAGGCGCAACGTCGCCAAGAGGGGCCTGAACGGTTGGGTTAAGACGCAGATCTTGCTGGTGGCGCCGGATACGGGCCACGATTCCGCGTTAATATGTCGGGATGCTTCGCAAGTGTCTTTTTGCAATCGCGCTTTTGGTTTTGCCCGCGCCGGCTTTTGGCCAGGTGAGGCTGTTGCGGCATCCGTCTTACCACAAGGGGAAGGTCGCGTTCGGTTATCTGGGTGACATCTGGGTGGCGAATGAGGATGGCACAGCGGCGCAGCGTTTGACCGACAACAAGGCTCGCGATGTGTATCCGCGATTTTCACCGGACGGGAAATGGATTGCGTTTTCGTCGAATCGCGATGGCAATTATGACGTATACGTGGTTGCGGCGGATGGCGGGAAACCGCGTCAGTTGACGTGGCACACGGCGAACGACACGGTGGTGGGATGGACGCCGGACGGGAAAAATGTCGTGTTCAGTTCGGCACGCGGGCTGGGTGCATTTCCGACAATCGCCACGCTTTGGCAGGTTTCGGCAGAGGGCGGAATGGAGTTGCCGATTTCAACCGACTGGGGTGCGTCAGCGAGCTACTCTCCCGATGGTTCGAAGATGGCGTTCACGCGGCATCCGGCGGTTTGGTCGCGGCAACATTATCGCGGAAGTTTTGCGGCTGACCTTTGGGTCATGAAGGTGGCCGCGAAGACCTTCGCGAAGCTGGGCGACGCGGATTATAAGGGCAACTATCTTTGGCCCATGTATTCGAACAACGGGCAAATCTATTTCGTCTCGGACAGGATTGCGGATGAGAAGAACGTGAAGTACGGCGGCCCCGAAGTGATGAAGAGCGTGAACAACATCTGGAAGATATCGGACAAGGGCGGCGTGGCTTCGCAGGTGACCCACCACACCAGCGGCAATCTCTATTTCCCGAGTATTTCGGCCGATGGCCGCACGATTGTTTATGAGGAGAATTTCGGGCTTTGGAAGCTCGATACGGCGTCGGGCAAGAGCAGCGAGATTCAGGTGAATATCAAGTCGGACGATAAGGAGAGCGAGACGCGGCTGCGCACGGTTCGCGGCGAGGCGGAGGCGTTCGATCTTTCGCCATCCAACCGGCGCGCCGCGATCATGACGCATGGCGAAATCTTCACGGTGGCTACCGACAAGGGCGAAGTGCAGCGCGTGACGGAGACGTTTTGGCGCGAGCAGGACCCGCGGTGGTCGCCGAACGGGAAGTGGATTGCGTTCGTTTCGGATCGCACGGGCAAGCAGGAAGTTTGGATTTCCGATGAGTTAGGAAAGAACGCGAAGAAGTTGAGCGATGTGGATTGCGATAAGACTTCGATCGTGTGGGCTCCGGATTCGAAGCAGATGATGTGGGCGGGTTCTGACCATAAGCTGCGCCTTGTGGATGTTGATGCGGGCACGACGGAGGTTGTGGCGCAGAGCGATGCGGGCGCGATAGGGACGCCGCAGTTTTCACCGGACGGGAAGTGGATCAGCTATTCGAAACCGGATAATCTGACGCGTCCACATGTGTATGTAAAGCAGTTGGAGACGGGCACGGAGCGGATGATTGGCGGCGAAGAGTTTTTGCAGTCGAGCGGCGCCAAATGGACGCCGGACGGGAAGCATTTGCTGCTGCTGGGCGGGATTGGAGTGCCTTCGATGGCGGCGTTGAATCGCACGACGCTTCAGCTTTTCAGCGTGTCATTGACGCGGATCGATAAGGGCCCGGACACGGGTGTGGACACGGAAGAGCAGGCCGAGGCTGTGGATGCGACGCCGAGGCGCGGCCCGGGCGGCGCGATGAAAGTGGACGTAAAGATTGAATGGGATGGTTTGGACAGGCGCATCAGACAGCTCACGACCCTGGCCGGTTCGGTGAATGTGGTGGCGCCCGCGCCGGATGGAAGGACCTACGCGTTCGTGTCGTTTGGCGGCGGGGAACAGGGCGGCGGGGGACCGGCCATCTACACGATTGGCGACGATGGGTCGCGGTTGACGCGGCTTTCGACGGTTCCGCAGGACCCGGCGACGGCGCCCGCTCCTGGTGGTGGAGGAGGCGGTGGCGGGCTGTCGGAACCGGAATGGTCGAAAGACAGCAGAAGTATTTATTTCCTTGCGGGGCGCGGTTTATATTCGCTGGCGATTCCGGCTGCTCCGTTGGGAGATGCGAGCGGATCACCGGCGGCGGCCGCGGGCGGGGGCCGTGGCGGCGGTCGAGGCGGACCGCAGGCGGCGGCAGCGGCAACAGCCGCTCCGGCAGGCCCAACACCTCGACGGGTCAATTTCACGGCGCACATGGAGGTGAACGCATCCGAAGAGCGGCGACAGGTTTTCGAAGAAGCGTGGCGCGTGATGAAAAATCGCTTCTATGACGCGAAGATGCACGGCGTGAACTGGACGCGGGCGAAGGACAAGTACGAATCGTTGCTGCCGCATATTGCGGATGTGGAAGAACTGCATGACGTGATCATGGAGATGATTGGCGAGCTGAACGCTTCGCACACGGGCATAACGGGTGGCGATGCAGAGCCCGGGCGGGAGTTGGCGCAGACGCATTATCCGGGATTCGACCTGGAGCCGGATGGTTCGGGGATGTTCAAGGTGTCCTCAATTTACCGGAAGGGTCCGGCGGACCACGATTACGTGAAGCTGGCGAAGGGCAACTTCATTGTCGCGGTGAATGGCAAGGAATTGAAGACATCCGATAACTATTGGCGAATGTTTAATCTGCTGCCGGGAAGTAAGTTCGAGTTCCTTGTGAACTCGTCGCCGAAGGTGGATGGCGCATGGACGGTGGCGCTCGATCCGCTTACGGCAACGGCGCAGGGGAATTTGGAGTATGAGCGCTGGGTGGAGAAGAGGAAGGCTTCGGTAAGCGAGCTTTCGAAGGGGCAGATCGGTTATCTGCACATTCGCGCGATGGATGCGCCGTCGCTGGCGCGCTTCCAGAGGGATCTGGTGGAGAATATCGACAAGAAGGCTCTCATCATCGATCAGCGTTTTAACGGGGGTGGCGGCATCGATCAGGAACTGCTGGCGATTCTGGCGCAGAGGAACAAGTACGAGAGTTACCAGGGGCGCGATTCGGTGATCTTGAGCCGGCCGAGCGCGGCGTTCTTCGGTCCCATGGCGGTGCTGCAGAATGAGCGGTCGGCGAGCGATGCCGAGATGTTTCCGGAGGGATTCCGGGCGCTGGGGCTGGGGAAGGTGATCGGCGTGAATACCATGGGCGCGGTGATAGGGACGGGCTCGTTCACGCTGCTGGATGGCTCGGCGTTGCGCACGCCGGGGTTCGGCGTTTTTGGCGCGAAGGGGCAGAACCTGGAAAATTATGGCGTGCCTCCGGATGTCTGGGTGGATAACGGGCCGGCGGATTTCCTGGCGGGGCACGACAGGCAGGTGGAAAAAGCGGTGGAGGTGCTGGCGGCGCAGTTTAAATAGGATCCACTAACTAACTAAGCAGCGTGAACTTGCAGGATCCGGGCTACCTCTTCGAGAAACTGCGAGGGCGCGAAGGGCTTCGGAAAAACATGGAAGGCTACGAGGGCGTTCCTGTTGGTTAATCTTTCGTCGTCCATCTGGCCGCCTACCATGAGAACGGGAAGCGCGGGGCAGCGGGAGCGGAGGTAAGTGGCTGCGCTGTGGCCGGGCATGTCGCTCACGTAAGAGCGGATGATCAGCAGGTCAGGCTTGTTGGTTTTGAGCCGATCGACGGCGTTTCCGAGGTTCGAGGCGGGAACCACGGTGTAGCCCGCTCGTTCGAGCGTGTCCTGAAAAACGGCGCGCACCAGAGGGTCGGAAACAACGAGGAGAATTTCACGGGCGGGCTTGGTCCTTGCAAGCATTTTTAGTTTTCCTTTCGGGGCTCTTTGCGCGGCTCTTTCCCTGGGAGGGCAGCGGGATTTTCCTGCACGCGTTCCCGGTAACGGCCACGCATTCCAGAACCCAAGGCTACCGCGGATTCACCATATTTGTCGCGGAGTTTATCGGCAGCTTGCAGCGCCTGACGCCAGCGCTCGCGGCGACCGCCGTCAATGAGGTCCATTTGACCGGAATCGTGTTCAAAGCCGGTCGCTTGAATGCCGAGGAGGCGGATGGCTTGCGACTGCTCCCAATTCGCGCGGAGCAGACGGCGCGAATGTTCGATGAGATCGATGTCGAGCTGGGTTGGCGCGGGCAGAGAGTGGGCGCGCGTGATTGTGGTGAAGTCCGAGTAACGCAGCTTGAGCTGGATGGTGCGGGTGTGGAGGGAGTGCTCGCGGAGGCGGCGGGCGATTTTTTCGGCGAGGTGAGTGAGGGTGGCTTCGAGGCGTTCGGGGTCGCGCGTGTCCTGATTGAAAGTGTGTTCGTGGCTGATGGATTTCGGGTCGCCGCGTTCGCCGATTTCGGAGTCGAACCAACCGCCGGCGTCCTGACCGACGGCTTTGCCGGCAAGGGCGAGTCCCCATTTGCCGAAACGGGCGGCGAGGAGGGATTCGTCGAGGGCGGCGAGGTCGCCGATGCGTCGAATGCCAATGGCGTGAAGGTTCTTTTCTGTCACTTTGCCGACGCCCGGAATGCGTCGGACTTCGAGGGGAGCGAGGAAGCGGGCTTCCAGACCCGGGAGCACGTGGAGGATGCCATTGCGCTTCGCCTGATCGGAGGAGATTTTGGCGACGAGGCGTGAGGTGGCGATGCCGATGGAGCAGTTCAGGTGCGTTGCTTGTTTGACGGTTTCATGAAGAAGATGGGCAGCCTGAAGAGGCGGGCCGTGGAGCCGCTCTGTGCCGGTCATGTCGAGATAGGCTTCGTCGATAGATGCCATTTCGACTACCGGGGAAAAGCTGTTGAGAATTTCAAAGATGCGGGCCGAGTAGTCGCGGTAGCGTTCGGGGTGGCCGGGCACGAAGATGGCTTGAGGGCAGTATTTATAGGCGGTCCGCAGGGGCATGGCGGAGTGGACGCCGAATTTGCGGGCTTCGTAGGATGCGGCGGAGACAACGCCGCGTTCATCGTGCGCGCCGCCGACTACGACTGGCTTGCCGCGCAGAGACGGGTCATAGAGTTCTTCCACGGAGACGAAGAAAGCATCCATATCGACATGGAAGATGGTTTTCACAGAGGTTGAAACTTATCCGGCCTGGAGCCGATTATACCCGGAGGGGTTACGGTTTTTCGCAGGTTAGTACGCGCGGAATGCCGGCGAGGTCGGGCGTAATTTGGAGTTGTTTCCAATCCGCTGCGAGCGCGGACACGGCGCCGGATTGGCCGAAGCCGATTTCGAGAGCGAGAAGGCCCCCCGGTTTGAGAACGCGGCGCGCTTCAGGGATGAGGCGCTCGTAGACGGTGAGGCCGGATTCACCCGCGAAGAGCGCGAGATGCGGTTCCCAATCGCGCACTTCGGGCTGTAAGGAGCCCGCGTCGTTTAGGGAGACGTAGGGCGGATTGGAGACGATTACGTCAACGCTTGCGTCGGCGAATGGGTGTAGTAAGTCGGCCCGAATAAACTCTACCGGGGCGTTGAAAGATTGTGCATTGAGCTTCGCGGTGCTGAGGCTCGCGCCGGAGATATCGGTGGCAATGGCGCAAGCCTTTGTTTCGAGAGCCAGGGTAACCGCTATGGCGCCGGAACCAGTGCCGACGTCGATGAGGATTGCGGCATTCGGGCGGAGGTTGAGGACGGTTTCGACTAACAATTCGGTTTCCGGGCGAGGGATCAAAACGTCTTTTGTGACCCGGAATTCGCGACCGTAGAATTCCTGCTTTTGTGTGACATATTGGGTCGGCTTGCCTTTGAGGCGCTCGTTCAGGTAGCGGCCATAGTGGATCCATTCCACTTCGCGAAGTTGCTGTTCCGGGTGTGCGTAGAAATAGGGGCGTTCACGGCGCATGGCGTGCGCGAGCAGGACCTCGGCGGTGAGCCCTGGCTGGGAGATGCCGGCGCACTGGAGCAGTTCCCTGCCCTGTGCGATGGCATCGCGAATTGTGAGATACGGGGTGGTCACGAAATAGCCGTTGCCAACCGCTGCCCCGGCATCCGGGTTCTTCGAAGAAATCTAAGCTGCCTTGCCCTCGGCGCCATCCTGCTGGAGCTTCTCGGCCTGATAGTGGGCGGTGAGGGCGTCCACGATTTGGTCGATGCGGCCTTCCATCACGAGATCAAGCTGATGCAGGGTGAGGCCGATGCGGTGATCTGTGAGGCGGTTTTGCGGGAAGTTGTAAGTGCGGATTTTTTCGCTGCGGTCGCCGGTGCCAACCATGCTCTTGCGCTCGGCTCCAATGGCCGCCTGCTGCTTTTCGAGTTCCAACTCATAGAGGCGCGAACGCATCACGCGGAGAGCTTTGGCGCGGTTCTTGATCTGCGATTTTTCATCCTGGCAGGAAACGATCACGCCGGTGGGAAGATGCGTTAAGCGCACGGCGGAATAGGTGGTGTTGACCGACTGCCCGCCGGGACCGGATGAGCAGAACGTATCGACACGAAGGTCTTTCTCTTCGATCTTGATTTCCACGTCGTCCGCTTCGGGAAGCACCGCAACGGTGATTGCCGAGGTGTGGACGCGACCCTGCGTCTCAGTCGCGGGGACGCGCTGCACGCGGTGAACGCCGCTTTCGTACTTCAGGCGGCTGTAAACGCGATTGCCGCTGATGAGGGCGATCACTTCTTTGAGACCGCCAACGGAGGACTCGCTGACGTGGGTGACTTCCACCTTCCAGCGCTGCACTTCGGCATAGCGGGTGTACATGCGGAAGACTTCGGCGGCGAAAAGCGTGGCTTCGTCGCCGCCCGTGCCGGCGCGGATTTCGAGCACCACATCCTTCTCATCGAGAGGGTCTCTGGGCAGCAGCAGGAACTTGAGCTCGTCGTCGATTTTCGCCAGTTCGGGTTCGACCGTTTCGATTTCCAGCTGCGCCATCTCGCGGAGCTCGGCGTCCGCATCGGCAAGCATACCCCTTGCCTGATTGAGCTGGCTCAGGCTCTGTTTGTATTCACGATATTTGGCAACGATGTCGAAAAGATCGCTGTGCGTTTTGGCGACTTTGCGATACTGTTCACCGTCCGAAATGAGGACGGGATTGGCCATCTGATCGGTGAGTTCCTGGAAATGCTTTTCTATCTGATCGAGCTTCTGTGCGTACTGCGGACTCATGCAATCACCAGTTCGCCACCCTGCCGGGTTTCGAGAGCCATCGCGCCCTGAAGGGCCTGAATGGCCACGCCAACCTCTTCATCGGAAGGGGGCTGGGTAGTGATCCGCTGGGTCCAAAGGCCAGGCGCCGTGAGCAGGGAGAGGAACGAGCCGCGACGTTTTGCGGCGAAGCGGATGAGCTCATAGCTGACGCCGGTAATGACGGGCAGCATTACTACGCGAATGGCGAGTTTCGCGGCGAACGTTTGAACCGGAATTACCATGTAGACGAGCATGGAAATCAGCATGATGACGAACATGAAACTGGTGCCGCAGCGCGGGTGCCAGGTAACGAATTGCTGAGCGTTCTCTACGTTGAGCGGTTTGCGGGATTCGAAGTTGAAGACGACTTTGTGCTCTGCCCCGTGGTATTCAAACACGCGACGGATGTCTTTCATGCGGGAGAGGAGGAACAGGAAACCGATGAAAATGGTGAGGCGGATGGCTCCGTCGACCGCGTTGAACAGGATCTGGTTTTTGAGGACGGGCAGCGCGTTTGAAAGCATGTCGGTCAGTTTGAGCGGCACCAGTTTATAGAGCACGATGAAGAAGACGACTGAGAAGATCGCCTGGACGGTCATCATCCATGAGGAGACCGGTTTCGAGGGTTTATCGCCTTCGTCGAGCGCGGCGCTGGCCGAGAACTGCAGCGCCTTCATGCCGAGCATCATTGCCTGGCCGAGGACGCCCAGGCCGCGAATAACGGGCCACTTGAAATAGCTGTGCTTTTCCGAAGGGCGTGAGACGGGCATTTCCTCCATCACCACTTCGCCGTTCGGCTTGCGCACCGCGACGCAATAGCTGTGGGGCGCGCGCATCATGACGCCCTCCATCACAGCCTGGCCACCGACGAGGGTTTCCTCGCCGCTTTCGAGGATGGGCAGCATTTGGACGTGGGCAAAGAGACGTAATATGTTACGGACGGTCAAGGATTGGCCTCAAACCTTTCATTATACGTTGGATGCTCCGGAGGGGGTTAATGTTGCAGGGGGGTCGGGGGGCCTTACTGGCCCGCTTGGCCAAATGGGTTAAGACGTGACAGCCTGGGGCGCGAAAAGGGGACAGACGCATTTTTTATGGAAAATGCGTCTGTCCCCTTTTTTAGTTCAGTAGTTTTCCCTGACGCAAATACGCGGGCACATCCAAATCCTCTTCATAGATGGGGGCAGCCTCCACCGGCAACGGCTCCGCAACGGGTTCCTTCACTACAGGCGCCGAACCGGCCGTGCGCTCCGCAAAGAAATCGCTCGGGGGAAGTGCTTCAATTGCAGCCTCACGAATATCCTCCACCTTCGCGAACCCGGTCGCGATAATCGTCACCTTGACGGAATCGCCCATCGACTCCTTAGCGATCACCCCGAAATTCAGCTGCAAATCGTCCGACGCGGTCGCCTCACGAATGATGGAACAAGCCTCGTTCATCTCATGCAGACCGATATCAGGCGAGGCCGTAATATTCATCAGCACCTGTCGCGCCCCGCGGATCTTCGTGTCTTCGAGGAGCGGCGAATTGATAGCCGCGCGAGCCGCTTCCACCACGGCGTTCGGGCCCTTCGCGACCGCATTCCCAATCAGCGCAATTCCCATCCCCGAAATGGCCGCCTTGATGTCCGAGAAATCCAGATTGATCAACCCCGGTGTCAGGATCAACTCGCTGATTCCCTGCACTGCCTGCCTCAGGACGTCGTCCGCCATTTTGAATGCCTGCGCCATGCTGGTGCCCTTCGGCGCGATGGTCAGCAAACGGTCATTCGGAATGGTCGTGAGGATATCCACTGAAGCCGCAAGGTCGCTCACGCTGCGGTCCGCCTGCCTCATGCGCTTGCCGCCCTCAAACGTGAAGGGCTTCGTGACGATCGCAATGGTGAGCGCATCGAGTTCCTTCGCGAGCGAGGCCACTACGGGCAACGCGCCCGCGCCGGTGCCGCCGCCAAGCCCCGCCGTGACAAACACCAAATCCGCGCCTTCGAGAATGGAAAGAATGCGCTCCGTATCTTCGAGCGCCGCCTGACGTCCCACCGAGGGGTCCGAACCAGCGCCCAGCCCGTGCGTGATCTTCTCGCCGATTTGAATTTTGTTCGGGACCTTTGACACCTCAAGCGCCTGCGCGTCGGTATTCATGACGTAAAATTCGACGCCGTCGAGCCCCTCTTCAAACATGCGCCCCACCGCATTCGAGCCGCCGCCGCCCACGCCAATCACCTTGATGCGGGCGCCCTTGCGTGTCTCATCCTGCAGTTCGTACTTGAGTATGTCCATTGCTTCTTCGTCTCGCCTCCCGCGTTATCCCGCGTTATCTTAAGATCCGACCCAACATTCCAACCGACTGCTTCTCAACATCCACCTGGCTTCTGAGCCTCGCCGAATACATCGCGAGCCCGGCGACCGTGGTCCATTCGGGATCGTTCAATTCTTCCGGCCAGTGGAGGATTCCCTGCGCCAAACCGATCCGCGCCGGGCAGTCAAGCACTCTCTCGGCCACGTCGCAGATACCCGCCAGCAATGCGCCCGCGCCGCAGATCACCATACCGTTCGAGAGCGCCCTCTGCATGCCAAACCGCGCCAGTTCAGACCGCACCATCTCGAACAACTCCACGGTACGCGATTCCAGAATTTCGTTTACCAAACGACGCGGCGCATCCCTCGGCTCGCGCCCGGTATCGGAAGCCGGAATTTCGACCACGCTGTTCTCCGGCGTGCCGGTCGCCACGGCGCTGCCGAACTGCTCTTTGACGATGGCGGCGGCTTCCAGAGGGATCCGCAGAGCGTGCGCTAAATCGCGCGAGAAGTGATCGCCGCAAAGGCGAATGGTACACGCCAGTTGCCCCGATTCACCGTAGTAGCAAACCAACTCCGTGGAGTGCTGCCCGATATCGATCACGGCGACGCCCTCGCGCCTGTCTTCCGGCAGCACGCTCGCGTAACACGCCGAGACCGCTTCAAAGATCGTCTCATCCACGGCGAGATGCGCGCGATTGAACGCGCCCACCAGATTGTTGTGTTCCTGAACCGATGTCGTGAGCAGATGCGCATTGGCTTCGATGGTGGAACCCAGCATCTGACGCGGATCGTGGAATCCCGGATGATCGTCCACAACGAAATCCTGCGGCATGACCTGAAGCAGCATGCGGTCTTCCTGCATCTGCACGCGCATCGCCTGGCTCATGGCGCGATTCACGTCTTTCTGCGTGATCTCGCGCGGACGGCCGAGGTCCCACCTGCCGCGACTGTTCGCGCCCCGAACCGTCAACCCGCCAATACCCGCCACCACATTTTCCACGGCGGTCCCGGCCATGGTTTCGGCCTGTTCGACGGCCTGCAGAATACAGTCGGACACCGCCTGCTGATCGGAAATGCGGCTCTTCGACCAGCCCCGCGACGGCACTCGTCCGTATCCCAGAAACCGGAACCGCTCGCCTTCGAGCCGCGCGATCACACATCGTGTGTACGTGCTCCCCGCGTCCACCCCTGTCGCGAAGCTTGAATTATTCCCCATTTTCAACTCCCCTGAATCGCAACTCTCATCGCGCCAATATCCGGTCATCCAAACGCAGATCAAACACACTCGCCTGCTCCGAATGGAGCCGTATGTCGCGATAATGCTGGACGAAATTCAAATACCTCGATCGGTAATGCTGGTCACCGAGCCATAGCTCCACACCCTGTCCGTTCACGTCAGCAATCACGCGCATCTCCTGCACATTCGCGGCATTCACTTCAGAGATGTCCTTCGATTGCGGGCCCAAATCGTCCAGCAGGTGAAGCATCGCTTTGACGCGCGTAAGGCGTTGTTCGTCGGTCTGCGATTCCGATACGCCGCTGATCACAGGCAGGTGAAACCGAACGCGGGGCGGAAGGCTCAGCAGCACGCCTTCCGAATCGATAAGGGCCATCCAGTGCCGCCCGGAACTTGCCATCGGCAGTTTCGCAAACGCCACCGGCGTTCGTTCCGTGATGGTGACCACCAGCTTGTTGGGCCAGACGCGCGACACAACCGCCGTTCGCACCCAATCGATGGCCAGCAAGTGTCTGCGGCGTTCGGCGAGAGGCATGTCGAAGACACTTTTCCCGAAATCTTCTGAGAAGACCGAATTCACGCGCGCGCGATTCGTATACGTTGCTCCGTGAATCTCCAGGTCGGCACAGGAAACCTGTGCCGGCTCGCAGGTCAACTCGAACCGCGAGTCTGAGATCAAAAATGCATGAACCTGTCTGCCGCACAGCGCCACGGCCACGAACAGCGCTGCCCACGCGGCGACACGCAGCCACAGTCGCCAGCTAATTTTAGGCTTTGGCGGAGGCACTGGTTTAGGCATTTTTCAGGCGCTCCAGAATTTTGTCGCCCAGCAGTGACACGCTGCCCGCGCCGAGCGTGAGAATCATGTCCCCTGATTCCACTTGCTCAAGAATTTTCTCCACGCCGGCCGCGTTGTCGCCGGCATACTCCACGGCGCGATGGCCGAATTGCCGCATCCGCTCCGCCAGGGCTTCCGAGGTAACTCCCTCAATGGGCTTTTCGGAAGCAGCGTAAATGTCGAGCAGAACCACTCTGTCCGCGTCGTGAAAGGCGCGCGCGAAATCGTCCATCAGGTGCAGAGTGCGTGTGTAGCGATGGGGCTGAAACAACACATGCACGCGCTTGTGACACACCGATTTCGCAGCTGCAAGGGTGGCTTGCACCTCTGTTGGATGGTGCCCGTAATCGTCTACCACGGTGATTCCGTTCACTTCACCGCGAAGCTCGAAGCGCCGCCCCACGCCCGTAAACTTCTTCAGGCCTTCGCGAATCACGTCGGGGTTGACGCCCAGCTCAAGCGCCACTGCGATTGCGGCAGTGGCGTTCAGAACGTTGTGATCGCCAGGGATGTTCACCTGAAACTCGCCCAGGTCCGCCGTGCGGCTTCGCAGTTCGAAGGTGGTATGCAGGTCGCCGTGTTCCACTCTGTCCGGCCGATAGTCCGACTGGGCGCTCTTGCCGTAAGTGATGGTCCTGCGCCGGATCAGGGGCAGTATGCTCTGCACATTCTCACTATCGAGACAGACGATGGCCGCGCCATAGAACGGAACCTTGTTTACGAAATCCGTGAAAGCCGCGCGGATCTGTTCGATGTCGGCGTAATGATCCAGGTGCTCCCGGTCAATGTTCGTCACGATCGCGAGAATGGGCGAAAGCTTGAGGAAGGACCCGTCGCTCTCATCCGATTCCACCACCAGAAAATCGCTTTTGCCAACGCGCGCGTTTGAACCGCCCATCGCCGCCACTTTACCGCCCACAACTACCGTGGGATCCATACCGGCGTGACTCAGAATAGTGGCGACCATCGAAGTCGTCGTGGTCTTGCCGTGGCTGCCGGCGATGGCGACGCCATACTTCAGGCGCATCAGTTCCGCAAGAAGTTCGCCGCGCGGAATAACGGGAATCTGCAGGCGGCGCGCTTCCTGCACTTCGGGGTTCTGCTCATCCACCGCCGAACTCACAACCAGAGCTTTCGCGCCCTCCACATTGCGGGCATCGTGCCCTTCAAAAATCGTGGCGCCGAGTGTGGCCAGGCGGTCTGTGGTTGCGGTCAGTTTCAGGTCTGACCCGGAGATGGTGTAACCCAAATTAAGCAGCACCTCGGCGATACCGCTCATGCCGATTCCGCCGATTCCCGCGAAGTGCAGATGCTGCCGTGAAAAAAACATTTGATCTATTTATTGTTCCGGCTAATACAAAGTTCTGTCAATGGTTTTCCGCTGCTACTTCGAGAAGAATCGCCGCAGCCCGCGCCGCGGCCGTGCCCTCTGCCAGGGGACGCGCCAGTTTTCGCGCATTCTCGCCCATCAGCGCGAGCTTCGGCCGATTTTGATATAGATCGCTCACCACCGCAAAGAATCGCTGCCCGTTCCAGTCACGATCGAGCGACAGGATGGCCGCGCCTGCGCGCTCGAAGGCTTGCGCGTTTTTCAGTTGGTGGTCGTCCGCCGCATAGGGGAACGGAATCAACACGGAGGGCTTTCCGGCTGCCGCGAGTTCCGAAACGGTGCCGCCTGAACGGCAGACAATCAGATCGGCGTCCGCAAAAGCGGCGGGCATGTCGTTGATGAACGCGCTGATTTCTCCGGTCAGCCCGGTGGCGGCAAATTCCGCAGCAAGCGTTTCGTACATCGGCACGCCGGTCTGGTGAATTAATCGAACCGGCAAACCCGAATCACGGAACAGCGGCCAGCTCCGGCGCGCGGCTTCGTTTAGTGTTCGCGAACCCTGGCTGCCACCCGTAATCAAAACCGTAAACTCCCTTTCGGCGGGCCTGGGCTCTATCGCGAAGAACTCTTCGCGAACCGGCCGCCCCGTCAATTCCGTTCGGCCCTTTGGGAAGAACCGCGCGGTCTCTTCAAAACTAATCAACGCCCGCTTTACCCATCGTGCGATCCAGCGATTCGTCACGCCCGGCACCGCGTTCGGCTCCATGATTACAACCGGCACACCGCGCATCAGGGCCGCCAGGACCGGTGGTCCGGCCACGTAGCCGCCCATGCTGAACAGCGCCGCGGGTTTCCATTCGCCAAAGCGCTGCCACTGCCGGGCCGTTTCAGCCAACAATCGCCACATGCTCGTGAGGCGGGTCGCGATACCCAGGTTCTTAATGCCGCCCACGCGTATTTTTTCGAGGCGAAACCCTTCCGCCGGAACCAGCCTCGATTCCACTCCGCGCTCCGTCCCCACAAACAGAACTTCCTGCCCCGCCTTCACCAGTTCGCGAGCTACCGCGATGGCCGGAATCACGTGCCCGCCGGTGCCTCCGCCGGCCATTACGAACAACTTCTTCATCGGGTTCGTGTCAACCCGCGTGCTCCGATAAATTCAGCAGAATCCCCATGGAAGCCAGCGTTACCATCAGCGAGCTTCCGCCATAGCTGATCATCGGCAGCGGAATCCCTTTGGGCGGCACGAGGCCGAGCACCACGCTGATGTTGAAGAAGGCCTGGATCACCAGCATCGTGGTAATCCCCAGCGCGAGATATTTGCCGAATTCATCCGGCATGAGGACGGTGGTGCGGATGCCCCGCCATAGCACGATCAGAAACCCGATCATCACCAGGCTCGACCCGAAGAGCCCGAACTCTTCGCCGATTACCGCGAAAATCATGTCGGTGTGCGATTCCGGCAGATAGAACAATTTCTGCCGCCCCTGCATCAGGCCCACGCCCACAGGACCGCCCGTGCCCACCGCAATCACAGCCTGCTTGATCTGATAATTGGTGTCTTTGGCGGTAATGGTCTTCTTCATCTGCGAGCGAATCCAGCCGTGAGTATCGACCTTGTCCACCCAATGAAAAGTGGGGTCCACGAAGCTGACCACACGCGCGAGGCGATACGGTTTGGCGGCGACGGCAACGCAACACGCCAGCACGCCGATAATTCCCGCAATCAAAATGTAGCGCCGTTCCAGACCTGCCACACAGAACATTACAGCGGCAGTCGAAACCAGCACGATCGGCGTGCCCAGATCGGCAACCACCACGGCGGCGGTGATGAACCCGAGAGCAAGAAGCGCGGGCAGCAGAGTGAACCTGCTGTTGATCGCATGTGAGCGCAGCGCAATGAAATAGGCTAAAAATAATGCGATTGCAGGCTTGGCGAGTTCGGCGGGCTGCAGGCCGCCAATGAAGCGGAAGCGGATCCAGCGGTGCTGAGTGGGGTCGGCGACATACGCGATGACCAGCAGCATGAGCACCACGCCGATCAGAGTAAATGCCACCGCGGGGCTCTGCAGTTTGCGGTAGTGCAGTTTCTTGAAGAACATCATGAGCGGGATTGCGATTGCGATCCAAAGCAATTGCCTGATCGCGTAGTGATAACTCGACCCCTGCGTCGTATTCGCCACCACTGACGAAGCGCTGTAGACCATCAACGATCCGAACAGGACCATCAGCACCACGGTGGTGAAAAGTACCCAGTCTGTCTTAAGCTTCTGCGCCATGCACTAAATCCTTAAATACCTGCCCGCGATGCTCGTAACTTTGAAACTGATCGAAGCTCGCGCATGCCGGGGCGAGCAGCACCGTGTCGCCCGCGCGCGCGTTCTGCCGGGCTTCCGCGACTGCCCTCTCCAGGGTTTCCGTTTTGATCAGAGGCACGGCGCCGGTCAAATCCGCTGCGATCTTCTCCGCCGCCGACCCGATGAGGAGCGCGGCATGAGCTTTTTGGTGGAGACGCTCCCGGAGCAACGTGTAATCGCTGCCTTTGTCTTTGCCGCCCAGGATGACCCACAAGTTGCCTTCGAACGAGTCGAGGGCCTTCATCGCGGCATCAACGCTTGTCGCCTTGGAATCGTTGTAGTAGCGAACGCCCTGAATCTCGCTCACGAATTCGAGACGATGCTCAACAGCTTTGAATGTCTTTACCGCCGCCGCAATCTCCGGGTGGGAAACCCCGGCGATTCGCGCCGCGCAAGCCGCCGCCATTACGTTCTCCGCGTTGTGGCGACCGGGAATTGGAATCTCGCTCAGAGGCATCAGAGGCGCTCCGTTTACCCAGACCTGATGGTTTCGAATGTCGCTCCCGCTGAACCAAACGGCTTCGCCCGGCGAGAGGCTTGCGTAGGAACGGCAGGTCTGGTCGTCCGCATTCAGAATCGCGTAATCCCCGGCTCTCTGGGTCCGAAACAGATTTCCTTTTGCCGCAGCATAGCTTTCGAACGTATGGTGCCGATCCAAATGATTCTGCGTCACGTTCAGGCACATGGCGACATGCGCGTGGAACTCCCGAATGTTCTCCAGTTGGAAGCTCGACAGCTCGAGGACGTTCCAAAGATCGTCACGCGACGTTTGAGCCATGGCAATCACCGGAGTTCCGATATTGCCGCCCACTTGTGCGGCGACGCCCGCTCTTTTCAAAATATGCCCCACCAGCGAAGTGGTTGTTGTTTTGCCGTTCGATCCTGTAATCCCAATCGTCTTGCCCCGAAGATATGGCGCCGCGAGTTCGATCTCGCCGATGACGTTCACTCCACGCGAACGCGCGTGTTCGAGCGGCGGCAAATCCGAAGGCACTCCGGGCGAAAGCACAATCCAATCCCAGGGTTCGCTGAACAACTCGTCACATTGGAGCCGAAATCCAGGTTCGTCGTGCGGCTTCAAATCGGTAACCGTCACCCGCGCCCCGCGCGCGCGCAGGAACGCGGCAGCGGCGCGACCCGATTTTTCCATGCCAACCACAAGGGCTTTGGCCTTCGTTAGTGTCATCGCAATTTCAGTGTTGTCAGCGCGAACAGCGCCAGCACCAGTCCGATAATCCAGAACCGGGCAATAATCTTCGACTCCGTCCAACCCAGCGCTTCGAAGTGATGGTGGATGGGCGCCATCTTAAAAATGCGTTTTTTGCGGAGCTTGTAACTGCCCACCTGCAAGATCACGCTCATGAGTTCGATGACAAACATTCCCGCGATGAAGATCAGCAGGATTTCCTGTTTGATCAGAACGGCAACCACGCCCATGGCGCCTCCCAGCGAAAGCGACCCGACATCGCCCATGAACACCTCCGCGGGATGCGAGTTCCACCAGAGAAATCCCAGGCTGGCGCCCGTCATGGAACCGCAAAAGATGGTCAGTTCGGCAGTGCGCGGGTTGCGCACCAGAAGGAGGTAATTCGCCAGTTCCCTGTTGCCGCTGATGAACGCCAGCACTGTAAGGGCGCCGGCAGAGATCACCATGAGACCTATCGCCAAGCCATCAAGGCCATCCGTCACGTTCACCGCATTGCTGGAACCGACCACCACCAGCACAAAGAAAATATAGAACGGCAGAAAGCCCAGCGCGTAGGTGTAAGGATTGCCCATCGCCGAGTGCCAGAGCAGATCCGGATGAATCTGCTTGAAGAAAGGAATGTTGAGCGTTGTCGTATAAGAATTGTTCGACTGCATCCAGGCCAGTACCGCGGTTATGATCGCCGCAACCAGCATCTGCATCCCGAACTTCTGTTTCGCTGTGAGGCCAAGGTTGCGTTTTTTCGCGACCTTCGCATAATCGTCGATGAACCCGATGGCCCCAAAACAGATGAGCCCGAACAGTGCGATCCAAACATACTGATGACGCAGATCGGCCCACAACAAGGTCGGCACCACGATGCTGATAACGATCAGCACGCCGCCCATAGTCGGGGTGCCCGCCTTCTTCTGATGCGACTTCGGACCGTCTTCCCGGATATGCTGCCCGATCTGAAACTCGCGCAGTTTTCGAATCAGCCACGGACCCAGCAGCACGCACAAAAACAAAGAAGTCAGGCTGGCGAACATGGCGCGGGTGGTCACGTACCGGAACACGTTGAAAGCCTTCACGGTCGGGAACAATTGTTCGTATAAGAGCCAATAAAGCACTAGTTCCTCGCTCCCGCTACCGGAGTCGTCTCCATCGCAGCCAGGGCCTTCTCCACCTGCACACCGCGCGACCCTTTGAACAGCACCGCGTCACCCGGCTTCACATACCCGCGGATAAATTCACCCGCTTCTTCCGATGAATTGAAAAAAATCGCGGCGCTGTCCGACATCCCGGATTTCCTGGCTTCGTCTACCAGAAACCGGGCAGCGCCGCGTATGCCAATAACGGCATGAATACCCTGCTCCGCCGCGAAATGTCCAATGCCGCGGTGCAGGGTCTCGGCCTCGTGGCCAAGTTCAAGCATTTCACCAAGAACGGCAATACGCCGTTTGGCGGGAACTCCGTGAAGCAGCTCAAGCATGGAGCGCATTGCCTCAGGGTTCGCGTTGTAGCAATCGTTGATAACGGTGACTCCGCTGTGTTCGAAGCGCTCACCGCGCATTTTACCGGGCGCAAGCGCGCGGACCGCGTCGCGCAGCCGTTCGGGTGCGATACCGAGCGCATGACAGACCGCAATTCCCGCGAGCACATTGCTCACCGCATGGCGACCGGCCAGAGGCGATTCGAAATTCACTCCAAGCGCGCGAAACCGGATTCCGCCTTCGAAAGGCTCGAAGTTCTCCGCCCGCACATCGGCGGCCTCGCTGAAGCCGAAAAAGATGCCGCGACCCGGATGAATTTTCGCGAATTCGCGCACGTGCGCGTCATCGGCGTTCAACACCGCTATGCCGTTCGCCGGCAATTCTTCAATCAGTTCGCGCTTTGCGAGGGCCACGCCTTCGATGCCATCGGGGAAATTCTCGGTGTGCGCCCATCCCACGTTCGTGACGACGCCGATGGAGGGTTTCGCAATCTTCGCGAGCGAACGGATTTCGCCCGCATGGTTCATACCTAATTCAAGCACTGCGACTGCGCAGTCATCGGGCAGACGAAGAATCGAAAGCGGTACACCCAGATGGTTGTTGAAATTTCCGACAGTTTTGCCTGTTCGGAATTCAGTCGCGAGAAGGCTTGCGATGGTGTCTTTCGTCGAAGTCTTACCGGCGCTTCCCGTGATGGCGATGGCCGTACCCCGCCACCGATTGCGGGCGGCACGGCCAAGCTGTTCGAGTGCAAGTGCCGTATCCGCTACCACCAATTGCGGCCCCGCGGCATTTACCGCGTGATCGACGATTGCGAGGGAAGCTCCGCGCTTGAAAACGTCGTCGATAAAGTTGTGCGCATCGTGCGACGGGCCGCGCAGAGCGAAGAAACAGTCGCCGGGATTGATGGTGCGCGAATCGATACTCCAGCCGGAGACGCTGCCGCTCAGGGCTAAAGGGCCGGCCCCAATTGTGTTGACGATTTCGGGAATGGAAAGCGTCATGCGCACCGCCCCCGAATACGAATAGAAGGTACACGCGACTTCAGACACACTCCGCCGTCCAGACCGGTACACGCGACTTGAATCGCGTCAGGCGGCAAAGTCGCCCGGAGCGGCTGAAAACCGCTCCGCGGGCAGGATTGCCCGCCCCACGTTTTTGCACCCGTCATGCTTCCTTCCTCCGGAAGCCAAACGAACGCAAAACCTCGCGGGCAACTTCCCGGTCATCGAAGTGAATCGTGCGGTCTTTGAAAATCTGATAAGTCTCGTGGCCCTTACCCGCCAGAAGAATCAGATCCCCCGCATTCGCAGCCTCAATTGCCTTCCGGATTGCCGCGGCGCGATCCGGTTCCACAATGGTTTTCGTGTCCGTGCGGCGAAGCCCGACCAGCACATCATTCATGATCTGCAGCGGCTCTTCCGAACGCGGATTATCGCTGGTCACGATCACCAGATCGCTCGCTTCTCCGGCCACCTGGCCCATGACGGGGCGCTTCGCGCGGTCGCGATCGCCACCGCACCCGAAGACCGTAATCACACGCTTCGGGTTTAAAGACCGCGCCACGGCAATCGCATTTTTCAGAGCGTCGTCGGTATGCGAATAATCCACCACCACGCCGAATGGTTGCCCCTCATCCACGCGCTCGAAACGACCCGGCACGCCGTGGCACGCCTCAATGCCACGGGCGATCTGTTCCGGGGGCAACTGATACGTCATGCCCGCGCCGCAAGCGGCGAGAATGTTGTACACGTTAATTTTCCCCATCAGGGGCGAGCGCACGTCAAACCGCAGCTTGTCGAATGCGACCTCGAACCGCAGCCCGTTCAAGCCCGATTGAATGTGCCGCGCCCGAACCATTGCATCGTGCCCGAGCCCGTACCAGAGCACTTGTGAAGCGCTCCCGCCGGTCAGCAGCTTTCGCGCCCACTCGTCATCGCGATTGATGACGCTGAAGCGCGGCGGAGGGCCGCCTGAACCAGTAAACAACAACTGCTTCGCGGCGAAGTAATCCTCCATCGTGTGGTGAAAGTCAAGATGGTCGCGAGTCAGATTCGTAAAGACCGCCGTATGGAACTTAAGACCGTAAACGCGCCCCAGAAACAGAGCGTGAGACGAGACTTCCATTGTCGCGTGCGTGCCGCCAATGTCATCGAGTTCGGCCAGCAGACGATGCAGATCGAGCGACTCGGGCGTAGTATTAGCCGCCGGCAGCACCCTGTCTCCCAGCCTATACTCAATAGTCCCGACGAGAGCGGTGGTATTGCCCGCCGATCGAAGAATCGAATCGATCAGGTAGCCCGTCGTGGTCTTTCCGTTGGTGCCCGTGATGCCCGTCAGTGCGATTTTTTCGTCGAGTTCGCCGTAGAACTTTCTGGCGGCCAGCGCCAGCGTGCGCCGGCCGTGCGCCGTTCGCAGCCACCGTCCCGCGAATCCCTCGGGCGCTTCCAGTTCGCTGACGACTGC
>Ga0105240_10000426_pt1 | contig 78171 bp, 64 predicted proteins | sample KBSC54metaG_FD_80426 | JGI IMG/M metagenome (GOLD analysis project Ga0105240, IMG submission 80426) | Corn rhizosphere microbial communities from Kellogg Biological Station, Michigan, USA - KBS C5-4 metaG | ecosystem: Host-associated > Plants > Roots > Rhizosphere > Soil | place: Michigan, USA...
ACGACTCCAGAAGTATCCGCGAACCGGCCGTGTAGCTTCGTGGCTGACAGGCCGCGCGGAGCTGAAGGGCTCTGCGGCTTTTTTGACCCAGATGTTTCGAGTGCCCCTATAGGGCTTGAGGAACGAAATATATTGACCGTCAGGCGAAATCTGGGCAGCAGCGATCTGAATTTCTCCGAAGAATGCCGCGCGATCGATGATTGGCGGTTGCTGCGCAAAGCTCGATGATGCTCCAAGAATTGCCGTAAGAAACATAGTTGAGAAGAGCCGCCTCATGGATTCCTCCAAATTGCCTCTGCAGTTTGCACAGGAAGATTACTCCTGCCGGCTGCCTAACCCCTATCTCATTTTTACCGAACGGGCGATTGCTTACATTTTGCAGATTTCGTCCCACACGCCGGGTTCGATGGGCAGGCCAAGCCTGCGGTTTTCTTTGCGCAGGCGTAGGGTGTTCTCGCCGGGATAGCGGACGGGCTTGGCTTCTTGGGCCGGGGATGAGCGTTGGAGGGAAGCCACGACCTGATCGGCGATTTGGTCGAGTTTCACCATGTCTCCGAGCGTACTGGGATCGATGGAAATGAAGATCTGGGAGAGGCCGGTTTCACGCAGGGGATCATTTGCGATCTGATGAGTTGCGTTGCCCAGCGACGTCATAGATGCGATCAGGTCGAGCATCACGGAAAGGCCGGATCCCTTCCAGAATCCGATGGGGAGAAGCCGCTGCGATGCTTCGATCGCTGCGGGATCTCGGGTCAGCTTGCCTTGCGCGTCAAACCCACCCTCGATCGACAGCATCTCTCCGCGACGGCGGTAGCTCTCGAGAGCGCCGTAGGAAAACTGGGACATGGCAATGTCGAGGACAACGTGCCCGCTGGCGCGAGGCACCGCAATGACGAGAGGGTTGTTGCCAATCGCGGGCTCCGTTCCGCCCCACGCCGGAACGTTCGGCATGGTGTTCGTCCAGCAGATGCCGATGACGCCTGTATCGACAGCCTGCCAGCCATAGGTTCCGCCGCGCATCCAGTGATTGGTGTTGGCGAGGGCCACGCACGCGATACCGTGGTCATGGCTAAGCGTGATGGCCTGGGCCATCGCCGCGTGGGCGTTGAGATTGCCGGGCCCGCGCTGTCCGTCCCAGCGTTCCAGCGCGCCGAAGCAGGAGACTACACGCGGCTCGGCGGCTGGATCGACGCTGCCGTTGCGGATCATCGCCACGAATCGTGCGAATCGGTTGACCCCGTGCGAGTAGACGCCGTCGCATGTGGTTTCCGCGAAGAGGCGCGCCGATACCGCTGCGCGCTCGTCGCTGAACCCGAGCGAACGCAGCACAGTTGCGAGCTTATTCTGAACCTGGTCGAAAGAGACTCTGATCATCGAGAGAATTGAAGACTAATCACTGACCTCTGATCACTGCTGGCTGCCTTTGTGGTAATTCGGATACACCGGCCTCTCAACCTCGTGCTCGGGTGCTCTCTTGATCTCATCGAGGGCGAGTGCAACAGCCTTCTCCAACTGCGGATCGTGGCCTTCGCTGACGGCCTTCGGATCCTGCTCGACCGCGTAATCCGGCTCGACTCCATGGTTCTCGACATCCCATTCGCCTTTTGGTGAGAAGAAGGCGACGCTGGGTGAGGTTACATGACCGCCATCCATGAGTACCGGGATCGGGCCGATGCCGACCAGACCGCCCCATGTGCGCTTGCCGACAAGGGGCCCCAGCTTTGCCTGTTTGAAGAGCCAGGGAAGGGCATCGCCGCCGGAGCCTGAGAACTCATTGGCGATCATCACCTTCGGGCCATAGATGCCGGCGTTGGGCGTGTGCTCGATTTTGCCGTATCGCGGAGCCCAGTAGGACTCGATATGCCGGCCCAGCACTTCGATGAAGTAGTCGGCGACTTGGCCGCCGCCGTTGAACCGTTCGTCAATAACGGCGCCCTGCTTCTCGGTCTGCGCGAAGTAGTAGCGGTTGAAGTTGGTGAATCCGCCCTCGCCGGTGTCGGGCAGGTAGACATACGCGAGCTTGCCGCCGGAGAGCTGATCGACTCTCTTCTGATTGCCGTCAATCCAGTCCACGTTGCGCAGTGCGGCTTCACTGGGGATTGGCGTGACGGAGATGTCGCGCGCATTCTTGGCTTCAGAATCGCCGATCCGGATGCTGATCACCTTGCCGGCTGTTCCCTCGAGCGGCTGCTGAATGTCCATCTCGGCGGTGAGTTCCTGGCCGTTCAGATCAAGGATGCAATCGCCGACTTTCACATTCAATCCGGGCTGAGCCAGCGGAGCCTTCGCCTGCGGATTGAAATCGCCGCCGGTGTAGATCTTGGCGATGCAGTATCGGTTGCCCTTGATCTCGTAGTCGGCGCCAAGCAAGCCGCCCGGCACTTTCTTTGCGTTGGGGATCTGGCCGCCGTTTCCGCGAAGATGTCCGACAGAGAATGCGCTGAGCATCTCCTGGAAGATGTAGTTCAAGTCTGCCCGGGAGGCGATGGACTCGACGTATGGCTCGAACTTCTTTTCATCAGCAACTGTGTTCGTGCCGTGGAAGTTGGAATCGTAGAAGAATGCGCGTTCGATGCGCCAGACCTCGCGATACATCTGTGCCCACTCAGCGCGGGGATCTACGCGCATCTTCACATCGCCAAACGAGAGCGCGCCCTCACCGGCCTTCACGGGAGCATTTGCGGGGACGATCACCCATGTGGGTTTGGGTCCGCCACCCGGAGGCACATCGCTGCCATCGGAACGAGGATGTCCGAGCGCCAGCAGCATCTTCTCGGCGTTGGCGGTGAGCTCAAAGTGCTCGACATTCTCCGCTAGCTTCTCGGTCTTCCGCTCTTCGGGAGTCCACCGGCTGAGCGTTTCGCCGCGATCGGAGAATCTTCCCGAGAGCGATCTTTCCGTGAAGTAAAGGCTGCCCTTCAGGCCAGCAGAGACGCCGGTGTAGACGCTAGCGGGCAAAGGCATGGCGATGATGCGCTTTTCAATTCCATCGAGATCGACCTTGACCGGCTTCGGCGCGGCGGGCTTTGCATGGGGCTTCTCGTCGCCGTTGCCCTCCTTTGCGTCTGCCGGCTTCTGATCACCTTCAGTTTTCTTTTCGCCTGCTTTGTCCGCGTCTTTGCTCTTCTCGTCTGACGAATTCTTCTCGTCATCCATCTCAGGGGCGATGGGCGAGGCTGTGTCCGCGGCCAAAGTCGCTGCGTAAATGTTCGAGGTGACCTGGTAGAGATCGCTCGTCATGTCGAGCCCATCGGAAGTGGGACCCGCATTCGTGCTCGCAATGAAGTAGAGATATTTGCCCTCGCGGTCAAATGCCGGATGACTCGCGTCGCCCATGGCGCTGGTCACCTGGGTTGATTGGCCTGCGTCCAGCGAGTAGAGATAGACCGCGTGCAGGTGGTTGGGCATCGATCGCGCGTAGGCAATCCACTTCGAATCCGGCGACCATGCAAAATCACGCTCCTGGCTGGAGAACCCGCCGTAGACGTTTTTGTCGTTGACGACGGAGAGCTTACCGCTTGTGGTGTCCAGCACATAGCTCTTCGATTGGTTATCGAAGAAGGCCAGTTTCTTCGAGTCCGGCGACCAGCGAGTTCCGAAGTAATAGTCCGGCTGCTTCTCAAGCGGGAATTTCTTCACCGCCGGAGTTCCTGCAACTGCATTCCCCGTCTGCGGTGCCACGTGCAGCCCGTAAAGGCCCGACTCGTCGGAAAAGTATGCGATCGACTGTCCGTCAGGCGACCATGCCGGTTCGCGCTCCATCGCTCCGGGAGTGTTGGTGATGTCGCGGGTTGGTCCGTGTTTTACAGGGACGGTGAAGATGTCGCCGTGCGCTTCGATCACCGCGCGCAAGCCGGTGGGCGAGACTGCCGCGTTCTCCAGTTGATCACCAACGCTCTCAATGCGCGAGCGCACCTCGGGTAAATCCGCGTCGATTTCGATCGGCACAAGTTTGCTGCTGGAGGATTTCGTGTCGTAGAGATAGATCTCGCCGAGGCGGTCGTATACGAGTGTTTCTCCGTCTCCCTGAAGAGAGCGGATATCCGGGCCGTCGTTTTCGAGCGCCTGAGTGACAGCTTTAGAAGCTGGATCGTATTTGAAGATCGTTGCCTTGCCCTTCCGGGCCGAGAGGAAGTACACCTTGCCTCCGGCAAACACTGGCGCGAAGTCGGACGAGACTTCGTGGGGAATCTGAACGGAGTCGAGTCCAGGTAGAGTCGTCACCCAGATGGTGCTGGCGCGGCCGCCGTGATAGTTGCCCCAGGAGACGTACGACATGTAGTCGAATCCATACGCCGGCGGCAGGGGAGAGTAGGCGATCTGTTTTCCGTCGGGGGAGAACTTGCCCTGGTAGGCCATGGGCAAAGGCAGAACCTTTGCGATTCCGCCTTTCGCGGGGACTTCATACAGCTGCGTGTACCGGCTCTGCGAGATCCGCGTCGAACGGAAGACGATGTTTTTGCCGTCGTGAGTCCACGCGACCGCGTAATCTGCCGCCGGATGGTATGTCACGCGGAAGGGAACTCCGCCCTCTGAGGGAATCGTGAAGACGTCGGTGTTGCCGTCGTAGTCGCCCGTGAAGGCGATGGTGCTGCCATCAGGCGAGAAGACCGGGTCTGTCTCGATTCCGACACCAGTGGTGAGCCTGCGAGCGACGCCACCTGCGCGCGGGACGGTCCATAGGTCGCCGGCGTAACCGAAGGCGATCAGGTCCTTGCTCAGCGCGGGATGTTGAAATATATGGGGCTTGGTGGCGGCTTTCGCGACGGATCCGGTCATGCATTCAGTTGCGATCAGGAGTACAGCAAGGCAGGCAAATATGGGCAGGCGTAGCGTGCGCATCAATGGATCCTCCGGAGAAGCCGGTCATCATGAGCGTTCCGGTGAGACCGGTTGAGAACAGCAGGATTCACAACATCTTACAGGGCCGCCCCTCACCGGTTGTGACGTGCTGAAATTCAGCAGCAGCCGCAACTCTCGCCCCGCCAGGCGCGGCGCCCTTCGACAAGGACGATGGGAATGGCAGCCAACGCGGCTATCGTGTCGACCAAGCGAATATGCCAGACAGCGAAGATCAGCAATCCGGCGAGGGTCACTGCGGCAAGGAACGCGCAGGTAGCGGACTGCGTGGCGTCGGCTGCGAGGGCACGATTGTTGATCCGCCGCGCCTCGTTGCGTTTCAGCCAGGCGAGAGCCGGCATGGCGATCAGCGCGAGCACGGTGATCGCAATGCCAAGGCCGCTCGTCTCCATTTCGCGAGAACGGCCGAGCCAGGCGACACACAGCACGACTCCGGCCAGTGTGAACAGCAATGCTGCAGCAGCTTTGTCCGCGTGAGCTTTCTTCAGCGGGAACCGGGGAAGGAACTGGAGCAGGACCACAATGGCTGAAAGCAATTCGACGAGGCTGTCGGACCCAAACGCAAGCAGCGCAACGCTGTGTGCCCTAGCGGCCGCAGCGAGAGAAACGCCACACTCGACGGTCATCCAGGCGATCGTGATCCATTGCAGCCAGGCTACGCTGGCTGGAAGTGCCGCGGCGTGCAATGACGGAGGAGACGCGCAGGAGCCGCAGCAAGCTGCTACTTCAGTTCGATTGTCAGCTTGCATACTGCGTCTCGCGGAAGAAGAAATCAATGCTGATCCGGTGCGTACGGAGGCCGCTTGGGGCGCGGCGAAACCTGACTGGCGACTGGCTGGCCTCCGGTGCTCGTAGTTCTCGCGTCAACTTTACTGCTCGAAGTTACGCCGGTGACGACTGGGTTCTTATTGCCACCGGCGATGCGCGTGTCACTCGATTGCACGCCGACAACTACCGATTGATTGTGCGCTGTCTCCTGATTTTTGTTTGAGAAGACCTGCGTGCCAGCTGTTGAGCCGTTGATGACTTGGACCTTCATCTGATTAGGCTTTGCTTTCGCACGATCTGCAGAGGGCGATTTGTCCAGACACACGTTATGAACTTCGGCCCCCGAAATTACGGTCGCGGAGAACTGACTATCGGGACACAGCCCGGCGCGCTTTTTGCTCTTTCTAGCAGAAGCCCTGCGTGCATGATGCCGCGCTCTGTGCTTTACGGCTGTCTTGTGGGTAGCGGTAGAAGTGGATTGTTTATCTGTGCTGGTCTGCGCGGGCTTCTGCGTCGCGGCGGCTTGCTGTTGCTGGCCGGCGGCGATGACGGGTGCAAGGACCAACGAAAGGCAAACTGGAATCAGCCGCATTCATGGCCTCCTTTGTCGTTCATTCAGGAACACGCATGAACCGGGGCGAAGAAGTACAGCAATCCAATGCACTGTATGTTCGACGCGCTTAGTCTTTTAGTGTAACCGTGATCTTGCGCGCGTCTCCGCCGGCTGAGGCAATGGCGATTTCGCCGGTTGCCTTTTTGCGGATGCTCTTGAACTTCTCGCCCCACTCGACCAGCACCAGCGCCTCAGGGGTCAGCAATTCTTCCAGACCGAGGGTCTCCAACTGGCGCTCGCCCTCGATGCGGTACACATCGAGGTGGAAAAGCTTCACCGGCTTGCCCTCGCGCGTGCCATCGTACTCATGCAGCAGGGTGAAGGTGGGACTGGTTACTTCGTCGGGCTCGGCTGCGTCGAGCGCCTGCGCGATGCCCTTTACAAGCGTGGTCTTGCCCGTCCCCAGATCGCCGCGCAAAATGAGCAGTTGCGGAGGCGCGAGCAATTGCACCAGCTTGCGACCGACCTCAACGGTATCGGAGCCGCTCTGTGTTACGAACTCGTGAATGCGACCTTCGGCCACCGGCGCTTCCTTGCTCATCCTGCCGTCTCCGCGGAGCGCCTCTCCGGCAGCCCCTGCAACCAAACATACCCTCTTTGGCCGTTTTTGCAAAAGCGATTTGGCCGAAAATGAAAGGCTTCCGGGAAATGGGCGAAGCTGTCCGTCGCCAGAACCGTGTGCACGTTCGCTTCGCGAACGGCAAAGTCTGCCGCAAGCCCATGCAGATACACTGCTGCCTCGACCGCGCTTGAAGGATCGCCACTGAACTGCGCCAGCAATCCGGCTATTATCCCGGTCAGCACATCGCCGCTGCCGCCCTTCGCCATGCCGGGGTTTCCTGAGGTGTTCACTGCAACCCGACCGTCTGGATGTGCGATCAGCGTGCGTGAGCCTTTGAGCACCAGGGTCACGCCGCTGTCTCGTGCGAAGATGCGGGCGGTATCGAGCCGGTTGGATTGAACGTCGGCAACGCTCTTCTGCGTCAGCCGAGCCATTTCTCCCGGATGCGGTGTGAGCACGATGGTCCTTCCCGCTTTGCCGCTCTCTGCCAGTTTCTCCATTAGCGGCGGATTGGCTGCCAGCGTATTTAAACCATCTGCGTCAACCACCAGCGGGAGTTTCGTATCAGAGAGAACGGCTTCGAGCAGGATCTCGACTCCGGGCCCCTGGCCAAGGCCGGGCCCAACAGCGAGGACGGTAATTTTGTCGATGAGCTTCTCGAATTGCTGCGCGGTGATTCCGCTGCTGGCCAATTCGCCGGACGGGCTTGCCACCATCGGATGCGTCATCAGTTCCGGCGCAAATGCGGAGACCTGGGCCGCAATGGAGCTCGGTACCGCGGCGGTCACAAGGCCTGCTCCCACGCGCATGGCGGCTATGGAGGACATCGCCGGAGCGCCTGACTTTCCTGTCGATCCGCCGATGACCAGCACATGACCGTACTTGCCCTTGTTTGCGTCGGCTGCGCGCGGCTGTTCCAGGAGGCTGTGCGCGCTGCCTGCCCACCCGATTTGCTGCTCCGAGACAATGGCTTCGTCCGGCGACCCGATCGGTGCGACCACGATTGGCTGATTCCACCGACGCGTCAGCTCGCCAAATACATGCGCGGGCTTCGGAGCGGTGAATGTGATGATCGCGTCGGATGGGAATGTCTTGTGCTCGAGCTTGCTGGCTGTGGCGTCCGCGGACCAGCCGGAGGGCAGATCGACGGAGAGGAAAGGAGCCTTGCTCGCGCTCACCCACTCGAGCGCGGCTTCGGCCAGGCCACGCATCGGCGGCTTGAATCCGGTACCCAGGACAGCGTCAATGATCAGGTCCGTTTCTAGAGCCGCATTGTGGGTTCGGAACTCAGCCGGGGTATTGACCTCCGAGATGTAGCGATTCGGGGAAATGCTCAGCTCGCGCCATGCTGTTGCCGCGTCGCCTTTGAGCTCGTATTGTGAGCCGAGGAGGAGAGTGGTGACCTCGAGGCCGCCCTTGGCGAGCAGCCGGGCAACCATCATCCCGTCACCGCCGTTGTTGCCTTTGCCGCACAGCACAGTGACGCGTCGCGCTTGCGGAAACTGCTCGCGGGCGAACGCGTCAACAGCGGCAGAAGCGGCGCGCATCAGGTCGATAGACGATACGCCGAACCGCTCCGTGGTCATACGGTCGCACCTCTTCATCTCCTCTGCGCTGAGAACCTTCATCGAATCCATCGTAAAGCTTTGAGGTGCTCCGCGGTGAGACCGATGAACGAACACATATATCGGAGCGTTCGGGATTCTTCGCGGTGCGCATTCTCGAGGTACACAAAGATAATGAGAACCGCTATTTTGTTCGGCTAGCGGAGACACACACGGATTCAACAGGCGCTGGCTGCGGGTCAGGGAAGTAACGCCGCTGGAAGTAAAAGGCAACGTTCACCAGATTGATCATGACAGGAACCTCGACCAGCGGTCCGATAACCGCTGCAAAGGCTGCTCCGGAGTTGATACCGAAGACGGCCACGGCCACAGCTATGGCCAACTCAAAATTGTTCGAAGCTGCTGTAAAGGCCAGCGTTGTTGTCTTCGAGTAATCCGCACCGAGCTTGCGCCCAAGGTAGAACGAGACCAGAAACATTACGACGAAATAGATCAGCAGCGGTAAGGCGATGCGCAGCACGTCCAACGGCAGCCGTACGATGTATTCACCCTTCAGCGAGAACATCACCACGATTGTGAAGAGCAATGCGAGGAGTGTGAGAGGGCTCACACGCGGCACAAAGCTGCGCCCATACCACTCGAGCCCTTTCGCCCTTACCAGGATCTTGCGGGTCAGGAATCCAGCTATAAACGGGATCCCCAGGTACACAAAAACGCTCTTTGCAATCTCAGCGATCGTGACGTGAACCACTGCGCCCTGCAATCCAAACCAGCCGGGCAGCACCGTAATGAACATCCATGCGTACACGGAGTAGAAGAGTACCTGGAAAATTGAGTTGAAGGCGACGAGTCCAGCGGCGTAGTCGGTGTCTCCTTGTGCCAGCTCATTCCAGACGATGACCATGGCTATGCAGCGCGCCAGCCCGATCATGATGAGCCCCGCCATGTATTCCGGATATCCACGTAGAAATACGATTGCCAGGGCAAACATCAGTACAGGACCGATGATCCAGTTCTGTATCAGGGAAAGGCCGAGCACCTTGCGGTTGCGGAAGACCTCATGTAGCTGCTCGTAACGGACCTTCGTGAAGGGCGGATACATCATCACGATTAAGCCCACGGCGATCGGAATCGAGGTGGTCCCGACACTGAACCGATTCAGGAAGGGCACGACCCCGGGCACCAGCCACCCAAGCACAACGCCCAGCGCCATGGCTCCGAAGATCCACCCGGTCAGATAACGGTCGAGGAATGAGAGTCTGCTTTTTGACTTCATGAACGCCCGATCTCCTCGATCTTCTGCTTGATCGCAAGCTCCTGCAAAGTAGCGAGCGGCAGCGATGTAAACAGCGCGATGCGACGCTCGAGCACCAAGAATGCGTCGCGAAAAGCCCGCGCGATTTCCTCAGGAGAGCCTTGCACTGCTGCAGGGTCTGCGATGCCCCAATGAGCGGTCATCGGATGCCCCGGCCAGAAAGGGCATTGTTCGCGGGCCGCGTTGTCGCAGACGGTGAAGATGAAATTGAGATGCGGAGTTGACGGGCCGGAGAACTCGTCCCAAGACTTGCTTCGCAGGCCTGCCGTATCGATCCCAGCAGACTGCAACTGCCGCAGGGCCTCTGGTCGCGGGTGGCCGGTGGGGTGACTGCCCGCACTGAAAGCTGTGAATCGGCCCTGTCCTTTGTGGTTCAGGATCGCCTCCGCCATGATGGACCGGGCCGAATTTCCAGTGCATAGAAACAAGACGTTGTAGTGCCGCTCCATTCTAAGCTTTCGCCCCGATTGAAACGGTCGTGCAGCAATCGGTACCGCAGCAGGCGGCGTTCGGCTTTGAAGCCCGGATGAATCCGCTCATGAACTTGTTGTGCACGAGCGGCGCTATCGCGTCGACGTCCACTCCAGCTTCAGTGAGAAACTGGCGCGCGTCCTCGACGTCGTACTCCCGCGTGGGCTCGATCGAGACATCTTCGAATCCCGCACTCTTCAACTTCGCGATGTAGTCGTTCTCTTCCAAGGCACCCGCGATGCAGCCAACCCAGAGGAGCATGTTCTTGCGCACCTCGTCCGGGACTTCGCCGCGCACCACGACGTCAGAGACAGCAAACCGGCCGCCCGGCTTCAGAACGCGGAATGCCTCGCGAAGGACCTTATTCTTATCTGCGGAAAGGTTGATAACACAGTTCGAGATGATTACGTCTACCGCGTTATCAGGGAGTGGGATATTTTCGATCTCGCCTTTCAGGAACTCGACATTGTCGATCCCAGCCTGGCGCTGATTCTCGCGTGCGAGGGCGAGCATGTCGTCGGTCATGTCAAGACCGTAAGCCTTGCCTATCGGACCGACCCGCTTTGCCGACAACAGCACATCGATTCCGCCGCCCGATCCCAGATCGAGGACTATTTCGCCCGGCTTCAGTTCGATCAATGCGGTCGGATTGCCGCATCCCAGAGACGCCAGCACAGCCTTCTCCGGGATCTGCCTTTTCTCGTCTGAGCTGTAGAGATTTGTAGTGATCGGGTCGCAGCACCGCAATCCAGGATCGCAGCACGCCTGAACGCTTCCTTGCTCCGCCACTGCCCTGGCGGCGCTCCCGTATTTCTGCCGTACCTCGTCCTTTACTGAAGTTTCAGCACTCATAATGGCTCCCCTCATATACGCTGAAACGAATGTATCCCTGCTTGTCATATCTGTCAATGCATATATAATTCCCCTTGTGGCTCGCGTTTCTTCAAATCCTGATCTGACACCTCTCTTTGCCGCGCTGGCCGACCGCACCCGTCTGCGCCTGCTGAACCTTATGAACGGCCGGGAAGTCTGCGTGTGCTACTTCGTCGAGGTTCTACGTCAGAGCCAGCCGAAGATCTCGCGGCATCTAGCATATCTGCGTCGTGCGGGCATCGTCTCGGCGCGGCGGGAAGGGAAGTGGATGCACTACCGCATTGAGAGGCCATCGCATCCCGGCGCACTCGCCATTCTTGAGGCAGCGCTGAGCTCATTCAGCGCCGATCGCGAGATGCAGGCCGACCTGCGGGGCCTGACCAAAGCATGCTGCCGGCCTCGTACCTTAGTCACCATCGCGGGTGCGCCGCTGCCGACAGCAATCGCCCGGGACTCTCTCTGAAGGGAACGTCTCCGAGGGTTACGGGTAGGTAGAATTTACAGTTCACGGGAACTTCTTTCCTTCTGCAAAAGCCAGCAACAATCGCAACGCGCACCCAATTCAACTACTTACCTTTAGGGCAGTCTGGAACTCGACGTGCATTTTCAATGGGTGAACAGCCGTACACATCTCCCTCGGAGGCACCCATGGACGATCTTGCTTCCCCTCAGACCTCAGCCGGACCGAAGCGACTGGCCGTCTACGGCGCTGTCGCTGCTATAGGTCTCTCCCTCGGCGGATATGCGATTCATGAGCGCAGCACGGCGCAGGAACTGGCAGCTCAGAACGCGCAGCAGAACGCCACGATCTCGGCGACTCAGCATCAACTCAGCGATCTGGCCACACGAGTGAATGAGCTTGCTGCCGTCAATGCAGCACAGGCTTCGCTTACACCTGCCACACAGGCTCCTGTGCGTCCAGCGCCCGCTGCACGGACAACTGGCAAGCCGCGAGCGAGAGTGGATTCGCGCTACAAGAAACTTCAGGCGCAGATCGAAGCCCAGAACAAGGCGATCGAGCAGAACCGCAAAGATCTCGAAGGGACTCTTGCGAGCACGCGGACGGAACTCTCCGGATCGATCGCTCATACGCACGACGAACTCGTTCTGCTCCAGAAGAAGGGTGAGCGCAGCTACGCGGAGTTCGATCTCGCGAAGGCGAAGACTTTCAAGCGCGAGGGTCCCCTCGAGCTTCGCCTGAAGAAGGCCAACAACAAGCATCAGTATGCCGATCTCGAGATGATGGTGGACGATCGCAATCTCTCGCAGAAGCACGTCAATCTGTACCAGCCGGTGATGTTCTACACGCCTGACAGCCCTCAGCCGGTCGAGATCGTGATCAACGAGGTCAGCAAGGATCACATTCACGGGTACGTCAGCGCGCCGAAGTACCGGAAGTCTGAGCTGGCCGCCATGGCAGCTCCGGCCGACGGCACCGCGGCAGCGCAAGGCGACTCCGCCGACCAACCGACGCAGCGGAAGAAGTTGCCCCTCCCGGAGTCTCAGCCATAGACGGATAAATAGAGCGAAGCGGGGCGGCCTTCACCAGCAGGCCGCCCTTCTTTCGTCTGCCCTTAATCCACGCAGCGAAGCAGGCAAGAAAACGGCATTTGGAGCAGCGGCGAAACCTGCCGCGGTTGTGCTTCGTCTCCCCAAGAGGGAGTCTGTTCAGCCACCCGTCGAGCGCAGTCGCCTGAATCGCTTTACTTCCCGAGTCATGGCACATCAGGTGTTCGGCCGGATGCGTTAGAATTCGAGCGCAACAATCATTGGCTTAAATCGAGAAGGATATGCAGATGAAAGGATTTGTTTGCATTCTTGCGTTGGCCCTATCCGCCCTTCCGGCGTGGTCCGCAAAGAAGATTACCGTCGCCGAACTCACCGACATGCTGAAGTCGATGCACGATCAGCAGAAATCGGATGCGGACGTTGCGGCAGCGCTCAAGCAGGTCCAGCTGAGCGAAATGCTTTCGCGTAACACAATGAATAGCTTCACGGCGTACTCGCCCGGCCCGCTCACTAACGAGCAGATCTACGTATTGGAAGCGCGCAGCGCAGTTCTGCCTCCTCCCGCAGCGGACCTGCCTACGACTGCTGCTCCAGACGAGGCCGCGCAGAAAGCCATTCTCGATAAGGCATCGGCTTACGCTGCCAAGACCTGGGCCCAACTTCCGGCGCTCACCGCAACGAAGACGACTCTCCGTTTCCAGGACAACGTGGAGGCGACAGGCGCCAGCTCTGGCTTAAGCGGAAGCGCAAAGGAAGTTGCGACTGGCTCTTCATTCGTGAACCCGTTTCAATTCGTGCATTACATCAACTCGACCGAGAGCGTCTATTCGAGCGATCACGGGATGGAGAAGCTTCCTGAAGACAAAACGAAGTGGGGAGCGAACCGGATGATTGCGATCCAGGAGCCCGATCCGAGCCTCGCCACCGTGTTACAGGATGCCCAGAATGGAGGCACGATCAGCTGGCTTCGCTGGGAAGAGGTAAATGGAAAACCGGCTGCTGTCTTTGGTTACCAGGTGCCGAAGAAGAAGTCGCATATCAATACAAACGTCTGCTGCTTTCCTAATGTCGATCAGACGGGCGTAGCTCGGTTCAGTTCGGCCGCAATTGCCGGTCCGACAGGAGGATCAGGTGGCGCCTCCGGAAACTTCCAGACCAATACGGACTACAGCAATCACTACAAGGCGAATGGCGTCCCGTATCACGGCGAGTTTTTCATCGATCCGGACACCGGCATTGTTGTGCGCATGATTACGCAACTAGAGCTTAAGCAGACTGACGTGGTGCACCAGCAGGACACGCGTATCGACTACGGTCCGGTCAAGGTGGGAGACAAGGATCTCGTGCTTCCCATCAAGACGGTTGTCAGCACCGAGGTGGTGCCCAATGGGGACTCGCAGGCTGCCGGCAAGTTCTCGACACGCGACACCCTCTTCACCACTGAATACAAAGACTTCAAATTGAAGTAACTGTTCCAATCGGGGCGGCGTCAGGTGGAATGAACAGGCGACCGCTGCACGGGACAGAAACGGGGCTCATGAAGCGCTGTCTCCTCCTTCTGCTTTTGCTGACTTTTGCGACGCCGGGCTGGTGCGCGCGGAAAGTCTCGGTTGCGCAGCTCGAGGAGTTAATTCGGTCTCTTCACGACGAAAAGAAATCTGATCCGGAGGTCGCTGCCGCCCTTCAGCAGCTCGAAGTGAGTGAGCAGTTGACGCACAGCACAATGGACAGTCTGATCAAGTTTGCGCCGGGGCCGCTGACGACAGAGCAGATGTTCGTGCTGGAAGCGCGAAGCGCCGATCTCGCACCGCCCACCTCCGATCTACCGGAGATCACGGCACCCGATGCATCCGCTCAAAGAGCGATGCTGATCAGAGCCGAAAACTACATCAGCAAAACGTACGAGCAGCTACCCCCTCTCGCCGCCAGGAAGACAACACTGCGCTTCCAGGACAGCACCGAGGCGATTGCTTCGAGTTCAGGCATCGCGTCTGGAGCAAAGGACGCGGTCACCTCGTCGGGGATGTCGAGTTCCGGCTCTTTCATCCACTACATCAATGCCGTGGCTCACCCCACGGTGCTGGAGCACGGAGCTTTCAAGAGTTCCGCAGCGAAGGATTCGGTGCGGTGGGGCGCGAACGGCCTCATCAAGGCCCCCGAACCGGAGCCGAGTCTGTTGCTTGTATTCAAAGAGGCGCAGGCTGCCGGAACCGTGAACTGGTCTCGCTGGGAGCTGATCGCAGCAAAGCCAATCGCAGTGTTTTCGTTTGAGGTGCCCCGACCGGAATCGAAGCTTGAAGTTGCTGTTTGCTGCTTCCCAAATGTGAAGCAGGCGGGCATCGCTCGCTTCTATACGTCTACAACGGGGCCACTGCTCGGCGCCGAGAGGAGCGGCGGCGGCGTAGCCGGCAACTTCCAGACCAACACCGATTGGAACGACTTCAAATCGATCGTTGCCTACCACGGACATTTCTATATTGATCCAGCGACAGGGACGGTTCTTCGCATCATCGTTGAAGCAGAATTCAAGCCTTCAGACGTGGTCCATCAAATGGACACCCGCATTGACTACGGCCCTGTGAAGGCTGGGCAGAAGACATTGATCGCGCCGGTAAGGTCGGTGATCAATCTTGTCGTCGTTCCCAATGGCGAGTCAGGAGCCGGCGGCTATTCTCAGCGCACAGCCCTCTTCAGTTCCGAATACTCCGAATACCACATCTCGGAGTCGAATTGATCTTCCGGACTCCAGCGCGATTTCTATATAACGCGCTCAAATACCGCTTCGTTATTCCCTAGTGCCGCTTCGTCCCTCGCGCGATGCTGTTTTTGCCACGAACAGCTTTCATGCAGGGACGAACGCCGTGTTTGGTGTCCAAACATGCAGTTTTCGCGGGGGTTGCGGCTGAATCGGCGCGTGACGAAATCACTAACATCATGTTCACGAACGATTCACGAAGCAGTACTTTTGGAGGCAACAGCCGTGAAACATACTCGATGGGGATGGATGCTCGTATGCATCCTTTCCTGTGTTTCTCTTTCCCTCGGCCAAACCGCAACCACATCACTCCGCGGCACAATCAAGGATCCATCTGGCGCTCTTGTGCCTGGAGCCAAGATCACGATCACTGATAAGACAAACGGGGCTACGTTCAGCGCGGTGGCCGACAACGCCGGTAATTACACGTTCCCCCAGATCCCTCCGGCGCGATATACCATTACTGCAACCGCTGCCGGCTTCGGCGATCAGGCTAAGACCGCTGAGCTCTTAGTCAACCAGCCCGCGACCGTCAACTTCGATCTCAGTGTGCAGGCAACCGCCGAAACAGTTGACGTAAGCGCCTCCGCACAGACCCTGAACACCGCGGATGCAAGCATCGGCAACGCAGTCGGAAACGCGACAATCGAGGCCATGCCTATGGATGGTCGCGATCCAATCTCTCTGCTCAGCCTCCAGCCGGGTGTGCTTTATCTCGGCCAATCTGTTGGGCTCAGCGACAAAACTGCAGCGAGCAATCTTGACAGTCGGCAGGGCGCGGTGTCGGGCGCACGTTCTGATCAGGGCAACGTCACACTCGATGGAGTAGACGACAACGACCAGGTGAATGGTTACGCGTTCAATGGAGTGCTGCGTTCGACCCTTGACTCCACAGAAGAGTTTCGAGTCACAACTGCCGACAGCAACGCAGATGCAGGCAGGACCTCGGGTGCGCAAATCTCATTGCTCACCAAGAGCGGCACCAATCAGTTCCACGGTTCCTTGTACGAATACCATCGCCCGTCTAACACTGTAGCGAACAACTGGTTCGTTAAAAACGAGCAGATCACCGACGGCCAGGAGAATCGGCCGACGAAGTACATTGTGAATACATTCGGTGGCAGCCTTGGCGGCCCAATCCTGAAGAACAAATTGTTTTTCTTCTACAACTACGAGGGCCAGCGGCTGGCCACCAACCAGGCCGTCCCGCAAATCACCCCCTCCGCGACTTTCTTCAATGGGCAACTCGGCTACTTCGCTGCGGATGGCTCAACTGTCCTCCTCAACTCGCAACAGATCGCGCAACTCGATGCGGGTTGCACCAACTGCCCCAACGGCCCGGGTGTGAACCAGGCTGTTCTCGATTACCTCTCCGCTGAGCCGGCTGCTACCGTGCTGGCGGGTGGCGACGGTATCAACAGCGGCAGCTATAACTTCAGTTCGCCAGCACCAAGTCGCCTGAACACCAACATCGGCAAAATCGATTTCACCCCAAACGCCAAAAATCACTTCTTTGTTCGCGGAAACCTGCAGAAGGACGTCTCTGCAGCCGCTCAACAGTTCCCCGGAGAGCCTGCCTCGGCGTTTCTAGAGGACAATAGCAAGGGATTGGCGTTCGGCTATACGCTCACTGCATCGCAGAACATCGTCAATGACGTGCGCTATGCATTTATTCGCCAGGCATATGCGAGCACCGGTGTCGGCAAGGGCGATTACGTGGACATCCGTTTTCTTTCTACGCCGACCGCTGAGACGCGAAGCTCGATCGTCAGCATCCCTGTGAACACCATCGATGACAACCTGAGCTGGATCAGGGGCAACCATACAATTGGGCTCGGCGGAAACTGGCGCGGCATCACCGCCAATTCGGCAAACGACTTCAACTCCTACAACGGGGCGAACACGAATCCGTCGTACCTGAGTTCGAAATTCTCTCCAGATCCAACTACGCTGGGTCTGCCGGCAGTTGACCCCGGGTTCGAGACCTCCTTCGACCAGGCGTATGCCACGATTCTGGGTCTCATTGCTGAGCGCGACTCAAGCAACAACTACAAGGTCACCAGCGCCAATAGTGCGGAGTTGCTTCCCGATGGCTCGTTTGTAAGCCGTCAATTCAAATCGAACGAGTTCGAGTGGTACGTTCAGGACTCCTGGCGCATTCGGCCAAGCCTGACGCTCACCTTCGGTCTGCGTCACACAATCCTTCAGACGCCATACGAAACTCACGGCCAGGAGATCGCGCCTACGGTTGACACACATGCGTGGTACGTCAAGCGCGGGACAGAAGCTGCTCAAGGCCGGGTGTTTGAAGACGATCTGCTGTTTGCCCCCATCGGCAAAGCAAATCATGCGCCTGCGTTCTGGGCGAAGCAGAAGGCCAATTTCGCTCCACGTCTTTCTGTGGCCTACGCTCCCGATTCGAAAACGTCGATCCGTTCCGGATTTGGCCTCTACTACGATCACTTCGGTGAAGCTCTGACGAACAGGTTCTCCACACTCGGATCGTTCGGGCTTTCTTCCCAGTTCAACAGTCCGGCGAATACCGTCAACTACAGAACGGCGCCTCGGTTCACCGGTCCGCACGACCTTCCCGACTTGCCCGTCCCCGCTGCACCTGACACCCAGACGTATCCCTATGCCGTTCCCGATGGCACCTTCGGCATCAACTGGGGGATCGACAATCGCATCAAGACTCCCTATACCGAGGCATTCAATCTCTCGATCCAGCGCGAGCTGCCGGGAGGATTCCTCCTGGAAGGGGCGTACGTCGGCCGTCTGGGACGCCACCTCTTCCAGCAACTCGACCTGGCCGAACCCGTGAACTTCAATGATCCGCAAGGTGCCGGTGACTACTTCACCGCAGGCTCTCAGATGTCGGCAATGAGTGATCAGCTGGGTGGATCCTCCCTCGCTACGGATGGAACGTTCCAGCACATTCCGACGATCCAGTACTTCGAGGATGTCTTCCCGCAGATGAAGAACCTCGACTTCGATGGAGAGTCCGCGACGGACGCGGTGTACAACGAAGAGTGGGCGACAAACCGCTATGTATACGGTGAGACCGGCGCTCTTTCCGACATCGACTCTGTCGTCGGGTGCTATTACGGGCCGCCCTGTGGCACATTCTGGAGCCCGCAATTCTCCTCGCTTATCAGCCTCTCTTCCATCGGCTCGAGCCATTACCATGCCGGCCAGTTGACGCTGCGCCATCCTTCGCGCAACGGCCTGACCGTGGACTTCAGCTACACCTATTCAAAGTCCATTGACATGGGATCGGATGCAGAGCGGTCGAGCACCTCCTACAGCGCCATTCAGAACGTCTGGGATCCGTCATTGAGCCGCGGCCTTTCTGACTTCGACACCACGCACTTGATCACGGCCGATTGGAGCTACATGATGCCCTTCGGACGCGGCAAGACTCTGCTCGGCAACTCCGGGAAACTGGGCGATGCCATCTGGGGCGGGTGGCAGTGGTCCGGAATCGGCCGATGGACCAGCGGACTGCCTTTCTCGATCATCGAGCCTGGATGGAGCACCAACTGGGAGCTTCAAGCTTTCGCGGTCAATACGGCTCCCGTCAAAGTAAACAAGCACATCAAGAACACGCTGCCTCAGGTCTTCGCGGATGATTCAGCCATCAGTGAAGGCGTGACGCACGGCTCACCGATGCGCTTGCCTTATCCCGGAGAAGCTGGAATGCGCAATAAATTCCGCGGAGATGGGGTCTTCGACGTCGACTCGTCGCTCGCGAAGAGCTGGAATCTGGCCGAAAGGACGCGGCTCAAGTTCGCCTGGGAAGTCTTCAACGTCACCAACTCAGTCCGGTTCGACGACCGCGTCACGAACCTCAACATTCTCAACAACGAGCTCACAGCGCCAGGTTTCGGCTATTACTCGGCCGTACTCGGCGGCAACAGCAGCTTCCGGCACATGCAGTTCGGCCTGCGCCTGGATTTCTAAACGCAAGAATGCCGGAGCAGGATGATTCAGCTCCGGCACTCTCAAATTTCTGAGTTAACGAGTCGCCAAAGTTTGAGCCCGGGCCGGTCCGCTGTTCCTCCAATGCCCGGGCATTTTTTCGCCCTGGTTCTTTCGATTGCTTTTTAGCTGTAGCGCAGCCAGCGCACCAGTTCCGGCAGCGTGGCGCGCTTCCCGTACATGAGAATGCCAACACGATAGAGTTTCGCTGAAATCCAGAGAACTGTGACGATGCTCAGGACCAGCAGGGTGATGGAGAGCGCAAACTGCCATGCCGGCGGAACCTGCGAGGCCATGCGCAAAAACATGATGATCGGCGCAGTTGGCGGGAAGAGCGACCCGCCCACAGCCCAGGCTGAGTTCGAATCGTTCATCACGACCATGATCAGCGAGAAACTCAACCATACTGGAACGGCAGCGAGCGGCATGTACATCTGCAACTCCTGCTCGGTTTCGCAGGTGGCTGCAAGCCCTGCGAACAGGGAACTGTAGAGCAGGTACCCGAGAAGGAAGTAGACGGGGAAGAGCACTGTCTCAAGCGCGGAGACGTGGACTGCGTAGTCGCCGGACAAGATGGTGGAAGCGAAAGGTGTACCGAGAATGATGGCGCCGGCCATAAGCCAGATGCCGATCTGGGTCAGGCCTACGGCGCCGACGCCGATCAGCTTGCCGGCCAGCATGTCCGCAGGCTTGGCAATAGAGAGCATCACCTCAAAGATGCGTGAGGTCTTTTCTTGGATTACGGAGCGCGCGACGTTCATCCCGTAGACCATGGTGGTCATCGACAGCAGGATGGCCATCACGTAGCCTTTCCAGAAGGATGCGGTGGCGTTGCTCTTTACGACTGAACCGTCCTTCTTAACTTGGAAAGTTTCTACTGGAATCCCTTTGACGAGGTCTTCGGCTGCCTGGTGCTGCAACCCTCCGCTTTGGAGCCGCGCATCGAGCAGGGCATGATTTACAGCATCCTTCATCCGCGCGCCGGTGATGAAGTCTCCTGAGGACTGCGAAGTGTAGGTTGCGCTGGCGGGCTTACCCGAAGGAGTCTCGATCCACAGGAAGCCTTCGATCTTTTTGGTTTTGACCTGTTCGACCAGCGCATCGCGGTCGGCACTCGTTGCCGGTGAGATCACGTCTACTCTTGTCTTTGTGTCTTTGTCCCCGATGAGCTGACCTTTGATCTCGCTTGCAAGCAGCGCATCGCTGGACGCTACGGCGAGGTGCTTCCCGGAACCCAGGCCGCGGCTGGATAGGAATGCGATTCCGAGGATGGCGGCGAAGATCAAAGGCACACCGAACGTGGTCATCTTGAAGGCGCGCCCGCGCACCTGCTCAATGTATTCGCGTTTTGCAACGAGCAGAACGTTACGCATCGACACTGCCTCCCACGGTCTGGATGAAAATCTCTTCAAGCGAGGGCTCGACCATCTCAAAGCGATAAATCCTCGCCACGGTCGATGCCTCGCGCAGCAGCTTCTGCGCATCGCCGTGCGGCTTCAGCTTGATCTCGGCGTGACCGGAGAAGTTCTGTGCCTCTGCGACCTCTGCGCTTGACAGGAATTCATCGCGGCCTTCGAACTCCACGATGATGTGGTTGCGCTCGTAGCGCGACTTGATTTCGCGTACCCGGCCGGAGAGTACCGCATGGCCCTTGTTGATGAGGCAGATGGAATCGCAGAGTTTTTCGACCTGGTCCATCCGGTGGGTCGAGAAGACGATCGCCCGGCCTTCGTCTTTCAACTCGAGCAGTGTCTGTTCCAGCAGCTTGGCATTCACGGGATCGAGTCCGCTGAATGGCTCGTCCATGACGATCAGCCCCGGATCGTGGAGCAGGGAGCCTATGAACTGGATTTTCTGCTGCATGCCCTTGGACAGCTCTTCAGTCTTCTTGGGGAGAGCTTCGTCAATCTCGAGCCGCTTGGCCCAGGCGGTCGCTCTCTTCTCCGCATCGCCTGCGGTGAGCCCGTGCAACTGCCCGAAGAAGACGAGCTGCTCGAGCACCTTCATCTTCTTGTAAAGACCGCGTTCTTCGGGCAGATAGCCGACGCGCTCAAGGCTGGCACGTTCGAAAGGTTTTTCGAAGAGTTTGACAGTTCCGGAATCGGGCATGGTGATGCCCATCATCATGCGAATGGAGCTCGTCTTCCCGGCTCCATTCGGGCCGAGCAGGCCGAACATCTGCCCCGCATCGATGGACAAGCTGAGATCGCGCACAGCGACCTTGCTCTCGTAGGCCTTTGTGACTCCTGCGAGTTCAACGACTGGCATGTATTCCCCTGAGGTTGAGAATGAACTGGATTTCGAAAGGGCGATCGGGTACTAGCGAAATGATACGGTGTCGCTTTGTCCGGAGTTCCGGAAGAGTTGTTAACTGTGCTTGTTGTACTCTGGCGGACCGGCGAGGACGAGGGCGTCTTTGTCCCCATATACATACCAGCAGCACCAGTCGGTTTCATGGTTCGGCTGATCCATGGGAGAGATCAGGTCACGATAGATAACCCGGCCGTAGACAAACAGCTTCTCTTCCCAGCGCTCAAGGCGCTTCATCTGGTCGTCGGACGAGCAGTAGGAGCGCACATCCGAACGACGGAAGGGCCGGATCCCCGCGGTCTCGCCCGGCAGCAGGATGATGGGCTCGAACGGGGTGGCCGACTTGCCGGCGTCGTAGTCCGGCGGGGTGGGGAGCTCCGTCTCGTCTTTAGCGATCCGCACGCAGTCGGCTTTGGCGAGGATGCGCGCTGGGGTGCGGCCGCGGTTGGTGGCCATCACCTTAAAGCCGTGCTCCACGCTGAGGAATGGCTCGACGGTAATGACTATCCACGGTCGGCCCGAATCGACTATTGCCTGGGAGCTTTCTAGCGCGGCATTGGCGCATTGGAGAGCTGCCTGGGCGGCGGAGACACCGAATTCAGTCTGCCGCTGGATGTTCTTAAGTGTCTTAAGCGCAAGAACGACAGCCGCGTAGCCCAGAATCACTAATACCAGGTCGGCGCCCCAGAGGACCTTATCGTGCCAGGACCAAGGCGCAGCCTGGGATGGAGGCGCGGTGACGACAATTTGCGGCGGCGGCTGTGGTGCAGCTTCGGTAGACGTGGCTGCGGGCTGACTGGCCTTAACTGCAGCAGATCTCGCTGCGGGCTGGCCGTCCGGCTGGGCTGGCCCGGCCATTGGCGACAATGCCACAGCAAAAATGAGCGGAAAAGCATGTCGCCTGAACATTAAGAGAAGCATACAACGGCAGATGGCGAGTCCATAAAAGCCGGAAGTAACTCCCAACTACCCGATGAACCATCCGAGCTATCAAAGGTCCATAACTCGAGTTACACCCCTGGAATGCCTCCGAGATTGAAAATTAGTGGATGCCCATTTTGGGACTAGCTCGGGAGGATGGAAGGTCTTACCGGGTTCCAGTGGCGGCGACGGCTCTTAGATGAGAGGATAGGAAAACACGGGTTCTTCTCTTGGATTTTCATGCCGTTGATGGGCATTACTCCGGTGTATACCCCTGATTGGCCCGGGGTACTCCACAGGTGCACTTCCGTGTACACTTGGCTCGACACCCCCAATGTAACGCATTGAATTGTGCGTGAGTTAAGATGCGTCCATTGAGGGGCACGATTTGCTCTAACTGCAGCCATCAGGGTCGGGGGAGCATAGGAGGACATGCTTGCAGCACATTCAGCACCCGTATGCCTGGTGGCCAACTCTAGCTGTGCTGATTGTGGCAACCGTAACTGACATCCGTAGCCGCCGCATCCCAAACTGGCTTTCTTTTCCTTTTTTGCTGGGGGGATTGGTCGTTTCTACGTGGATTGATGGATGGCATGGGCTGGGTCAGAGCCTGATAGGAATGCTGCTAGGCGGCCTTGTGTACGGCGTTTTGGCGATGATGGGCGGAATGGGCATGGGCGATGTGAAGCTCTGTGCAGCTATCGGAGCCTGGATTTGGTGGCAGCAACTTGCTTTTGCACTGGTGATGATCGCAGTTGCAGGCGGGATTATGGCACTTGCGTGGGCTGCAATCGGGGGATTCTGGGGAGAGATGTTTTCAGGAGCTGGAGATTTGTTATTTGGTTGGCGAAAGCGGGGCCTTCATACGCCCGCCGACCTGAACCTTTCCAATCCAAGGGCACGCAAGATGCCTTACGCTCCCGCAATAGCAATTGGTACTCTCATTTCCTTCTTTTCTCGTTGAGAAGGTGATTCAAGAACGACTAAAGTATGCTGACAAACGCCCTTAACTCCGGTGACACCGCAGTCGGGCACGAGAACCTGGGAGCTTCGAATCTGTGACCGATAATACGCACGACTCTGATCCCCTCGGCGGAAACGTCCTGTCCATCGCGCTGATCTGTCCCAGTGAACAGCGCCGCAGGACAATTGTGAGTGCTCTTAATAACTCACACGCCGCGATTGTGCGGGAATACTCTTCCTATCCCCCGACTCTGAAGGAAATGCCCAGAATGCTGGGCGAGAAGTCCTTCGACACGGTCATCATCGACCTCGAGTCAGACGTTGAATATGCACTCGAACTCGTAGAGTTTGTCGCATCTACGACCAGCACCACCGTCATGGTGTACACGTCACGGCTCGACCCTAACGTGATGGTTCGCTCGATGCGCGCGGGTGCTCGCGAGTTCCTTTCAGATCCGATCGATGCCAACGCGCTCTCCGATGCGCTGATGCGCGCCGGTTCCCGCCGCACAGGTGGAAAAGGCGGCGCCAAAAAGACCGGCGGCAAACTGCTCGTGTTCCTGGGTGGAAAGGGCGGCTCGGGAGTCACAACCGTGGCTTGTAACTTTGCCGTAGCTCTTGTGCAGGAATGCCAGCAGAGCGCGGTTCTCATCGATCTCGACTTGCCACTTGGCGACGCCGCCCTCAGCCTTGGCCTCACCACGCAGTTCTCAACGGCTGACGCGCTGCAGAATGCAGACCGAATCGATACGAACTTCTTTTCGAAGCTTTTGACGAAGCATAGCTCCGGCCTTCCCGTTCTTGCAGCGCCAGGAAGATTCCCGCACGTGCAGGCAAGCAACGATGCGATCGAGAAGATGCTCAATGTTGCCCGGCAAGACTTCACGTACGTGGTTATCGATGCGGGATCCCGTTTCGACCTGACAGATGCCGGATGGTTTGAGCAGGCTGATACCGCTTACCTGGTCATGCAGGCTGGCATCCCAGAGCTGCGTAACTCTCACCGGCTGATTTCGGAGTTCTTCAAAGCCGGCACACCCAAGCTCGAGATCGTGCTCAATCGGTACGTGAAGAGCTCGATGGGAGTGGATGAGGAGCATATCGAGAAGGCGCTCACCAAGCCAATCTCGTGGAAGATTCCAAGTGACTACTTCAACGTTCGCAGAATGCAGAACGAGGCAGTACCGCTGGCATTGGACGATTCAAGCATCGCAAGAGTTCTCCAGGAAATGGCGCGGGCGGCTTGCGGCATGCCTCCCAAACCCGAAAAGCGGAAAGGCTTCAGCCTTTTCAAATAATCCCCCGTATTTGACGGATTCTGAAGTGAAGGACGGCGCATCGTGGAATCAATGAATCTGGAAAACTTCAAGGCAGAAGTACACCGTACGCTGCTGTCGAAGCTCGACCTGGAAAAGCTCTCTCGCATCAACTCCAGCCAGGCTCGGCAGGCGGTCTCGAGCATCATCAACGAGATCATCAGCGACCGCCGGGTTCCGCTGAGCTTCGATGAACAGGAGAAGATCCAGACGGACCTGCTGGACGAAGTCTTCGGACTCGGGCCGTTGGAGCCACTGCTGAAGGATCCGAAGATCTCCGACATCATGGTCAACGACAAAGACCATGTTTTCATTGAAAAAGGCGGCCTGATTCAGCGCGCCGACTGCTCCTTCCGTGACGATCGCCACCTGCTGCAGATCATCGATCGCATCGTATCGCGCGTGGGACGTCGTGTTGACGAGTCGTCTCCAATGGTGGATGCCCGCTTACCCGATGGCTCCCGTGTAAACGCGATTATTCCGCCGCTCGCTCTCGATGGACCTTCGATGTCCATCCGCCGTTTTGGTACCGGTCCTCTGGCAGCAAACCAGCTGGTTCAATTGAAGAGTATTTCCGCAGAGATGATGGAGCTGTTGTCCGCAGCCGTGCGCGCTCGTCTCAGCGTCCTGATCTCGGGCGGTACGGGCGCCGGTAAGACGACCTTCCTGAACATCCTGTCGCAGTACATTCCACCGAACGAGCGCGTCATCACCATCGAGGACGCGGCCGAACTCCAACTCGCCCAGGAAAACATCGTGAGGCTTGAGACTCGTCCGCCGAACGTGGAAGGGCAGGGCGCGATTCGACAAAGACAATTGCTCATCAACTGTCTTCGTATGCGTCCCGACCGCATCATCATCGGTGAGTGCCGCGGAGAAGAAGCGTTCGACATGCTTCAGGCCATGAATACCGGTCACGAGGGGTCCATGACTACGGTCCACGCCAACACGGCTCGCGATGCCTTGACCCGCCTCGAATCCATGGTGGCGATGACGAACCTCAACCTGCCGGAAAAGACTGTTCGGCAGCAACTCGCGTCAGCCATCACCATCGTCGTTCAAGCTTCACGATTGAGCGACGGGTCTCGTAAGTGCGTAAGTATTCACGAAATCACGGGCATGGAAGAGAACGTCATCAGTATGCAGGAAATCTTTGCGTTTCAGAAGAAGGGCATCGGGCCTAACGGAAGAGTGCAAGGCGCCTTTGTTCCCAGTCGCATCCGTCCCAAATTTCTCGAACAGCTACGTACTGCCGGTATCTTCCTGCCGCCCAGCTTGTTTGAGAAAGTAACGGAAGTGAACTGAGCGGAGCTGTGCGGAGGTAGTACACATGCTTTTCATTATCGGTCTCGTATTTCTGGGAGTCTTTCTGATCGTCGTCCTGGTTGCCGCCGCGAGCGGATCGGGTGCAACGGATCAGACCCGCGCGATCATGACGAGGCTCGAGTCCGCGATCGCTGTCGGTAAGCCGGAGATGACGGACCTCATCGTCGATGTCCGCAAGCACGACGTGATGAGCACGATTCCCTGGCTCGATCGCGCGCTGACAAAGATGGAGCTTGCGCCTCGTATCCGCAGGTTTCTCTATCAAGCGAATGTCAAGTGGACGGTCGGCCAGCTGGCTCTTTTCTGCAGCTTGTGCGGTGTGATTCCCGCCTACCTGGTCTATCTGCGGACGAGTGCGATCCTATTCGGATTTATGATTGGACTTGTCGGGTTTGCAGGGCCAATCGTATTCGTTTTCCAGAAGCGCAAGAGGCGCCTCGGAAAATTCGAGCAGGGAATTCCAGAAGCGCTTGAACTGATTGTGAGCGCTCTGCGAGTCGGGCACAGCCTTAACGCCGCAATGGGTCTGGTCTCGCGGGAATGCGCAGATCCGGTCGGCGGAGAATTTCGGCTCACATTTGACGAGATGAACTATGGTCTTGAACTGAAGTCGGCTCTCGACAACCTTGTGACCCGAGTTCCGATTCAGGATGTGAAGATATTGGCCACCGCGATTCTGATCCAACGTGAAAGCGGCGGCAACCTTGCCGAAGTTCTGGAGAAGACGGCGCAAGTAATTCGCGAGCGTTTCCGCCTGAAAAGACAGGTCATGACGCACACAGCACAGGGACGTTTGACGGGCTGGATCCTGACCTTGCTTCCGATCGTTCTCGGATTTCTGCTGTATCTCGTCAATCCTGACTTGATGAGCTTGCTGTGGAAGAAGCCGCTGGGAGTCAAATTGCTATACGCTGCCGGGGTGATGATCTTCATCGGCGGAATGATCATCCGGAAGATCGTCAACATGGACGTCTAGAGAGGGAACCATGGCATTTGCAATCATCGCGTTTCTCGTCGCCTTCCTTCTGATCGGTAGCGGCGGTGTATTGATCTTCTACCGCGACAAGATCCAAGACCGTATCTCTTCGGCCTTATATCCCCGCGCTTCGCAGAAGAAGTCGATTTCAACAACGCTGGAAGAGACCCGCCATGTCATCGGCGGAGTGGTTGAGCACTTTGAGAAGGTGCTGCCGAAGAGTCAGCAGGAGATCTCGGTCGTCCAGCAGCGGCTGGTCCGCGCCGGAATGCGGTCAGAGAGCGCTGTGAAGACGTTCTACGGCGCGAAGGTGATGACACCCTGCGCCCTGATCCTTCTGGCTTGGGTTTCTGGCGTCTACCATTTCGCTCCCATGTTTGTGTTCGCGGTGGCGGCAGGCGGTGGCTTTCTCGCACCCGATTTCTGGCTGGGCAGAAAGATCTCCAACCGCCAGGCCGAGATCAGAAAAGGTCTTCCAGATGTTCTCGATCTGCTCGTCATCTGCGTGGAAGCTGGTCTCAGTCTTGATCAGGCAACAGCCCGGACGGCGCAGGAACTGGAAAAGGCACAGCCGGCACTCAGCGACGAGCTGGGTATCGTAGCACTCGAACAACGGGCAGGCCGGGCGCGCTCGGACGCGTGGAAGCATCTGGCAGAGCGTACCGACGTGGATGTTGTGAGAAACCTAGTCTCAATGCTGGTGCAGGCGGAGCAGTTCGGCACGAGTATCGGCAAAACACTCCGAGTTCACTCAGACACTCTGCGTACGAAGCGTGTTCAGGAGATTGAAGAGAAAGCTGCGAAATTGTCAGTTAAACTGCTGTTTCCTCTGGTGCTTTTCATTTTCCCCTCGCTATTTTTAGTCGTGCTTGGCCCCGCTGTGCTGGTGATGGCGGATTCGTTCAAAACGTTCTTCGGACAGTAAAGTCCGCAACCATTCAAAGGAAGGGAGAGAATCAAAATGGATCAAACCACGATTATCCGGATTGTGTCCGGCCTGCTTTTTGTCATCGTGCTGGTAATCCTGATTCAGCGGCGCCGCACGCGGGTGAAGTAACGATTGATCTTGGCTTCAAGGGTGCCGGAGATGCGCGGGCTTTCCCCCGGCGCGATCCGGCATCTTGCCTGGATTGGCACCGTCTTGTAATTGTGAAACTTGTGTTCTCCCGCGGGCTTCGTTGTAATCTACTTTCAGGTCCTGTAAAGTTCTACTTCTTCGCGTGATCGATTGCAGTTATCGATTGCCGGAGCTCGTTCGGGTGACACTGACGCGGAATTCTCTGCGTCACTGCTGAGGTTCAACCAGTTTTCCGGCAGCAGTTTCTAAAGAGGCGCAATGACGGAGTCCCGCAAATACTGTGTGTACAACCAGACACGGGAAAGCTTTCTCAGCCTCGGCGTAGTGATTGCTGACTCTGCCGCGAAGCAGTTGAAGGCGCTCCTCGACGATTTTTCCGTCAAGCCGGATGCCGGACTTTGGCTCTCGCCCTTCCGAGGCATTCCGGCAACCAAGGGCCTTTCCCCCGTAGATCTCATCTACCTCGACGAAGACAATCGCGTGATCCAGGCGATCGAGTCTTTTCCCAATTACGCAATTGAGCCCACGAGAGAGCAGCCCGCGAGTGCGTTAATTCTTGCAGGAGACACCATCTTTTCCAGTCAGACTCAGCCCGGCGATACGATGCTGATCTGCTACGCGGATGAGATGGAAGAGCGGCTCGGTTCTTCCGTTGGAGGTCGAACCTCAGTGCAGGCGGCGCGAGCAGGCCGCTCCGGCTCATCTCAGACAATCGTTGCTGAGCCCCCGCCCGAGCTGGATCGCCCTACAGAGTTGCTCGCCGCGCATCAGCGTCTGATCGAGAAGGAAACTGCAGAGGCGGAGAGCTCTAATCCCGCCAATGTGTCCTGGTTTATGCGCTTTCTGCGCTGGCTGTCCACCGACCGGCGTGCTTCGAAACGGCACCCATTGCCGGGCTTGGTGGCGTACTACTGGACAGGCGGAGCGCCGCAGGCATTTCACATCGCCGACATCAGCAATGTGGGAATTTATCTGCTCACGGATGAACGCTGGTTCCCGGGAACGATGATTCTCATGACTCTCCAGCGCACGAATACCGATGGTGACGACCCCGACGATTTCATCTCGGTCCTGACCAAGGTCATCCGCTGGGGAACGGACGGAGTCGGGCTCACATTCGTGCCCTCAAACACCGTCGACCTCAACAGCGGAGAGCCCCTGCCCGACACCGGGGTAGGGAAGAAGGCGCTTCATCGGTTTATTCAGCGCGTGCAGCAGGCCAGCTAGAGGAGGTTGCTGCTGATCAAGCCGACTGCAGGATTGCGCGTATATCCACTTTCGGCTGGATTACTGCATGATCTCCGGGATGATGAGCAGAACTTCAAGCTTCGCGACCTGCCCATCGTGACTACCTGCTCTGAACTGCCATTGCTGAAGAGCGTTGAGCACAAGTTGCTCGCGTGCATATCCCATATCCGTAGGGAACACGACCGAGAGCTTTTCGAAGTGCCCGGACTCGTTTACAAAGCCGTGCACCATCACCGAATCGGAGGTCGCATCGTCCGGATTGAGGTTAGGGCGCACGATGTAGTAAGGCCAGGGCGCATCGAGGTGGGCACTGCCGGCGTTCGCTGAATCGGCGGCGCGGGGCAGGGAATACTGCAGGATCCAATTCTTTTCAAGCCCGACTTTCAGGTACACCGAGTAGGCAAGCCGACCCTTCCAGACTTCTGTGGTCTCCGGGTACTGCTCATCCAGCGTCGACCCGACAACAACAACGTTGAATTGCCCATTCTTCGGAAGATTAATCCGCGTCACAGTACCGTCGCCATCGCCCGAACCGTGCCCGTTTGCGGGCCCCGTGCCCGAACCAGCACCCGGGTTATGACCTGCACCTTGGCCGGTTCCAGACCCAGATTGCGACCCATTGCCCCCGTTCCCGTTGCCGTTCGCCTGTGCGGTGTTGCCGCTGCCGGTTCCATTGGTCTTCCCGCCAGTGCCTTGTCCCGCTGCCTTACCGCCACTGCCGCTTTGGCCTTTTCCGGTGGCCTTGTCAGAGCCGGTGCTGCCGTCCCCTGAGCCGGTCTGGAGCGGGTTGGCCGCTTTGCCGGTTCCCAAGCCGCCTTTTTCGGAACCCTCAGCTGTCTGATTTGCGGCGGGCATGCTGACGACGCCCTGATTCATGTGCAAGTCAGAGGCCGAGAGGACTGCGGCCGGGGTCGACTCGATGGTTGAGATAGAGCCCGTCTCCGGAATCCGCTCAACTTCCAGTTGACGATTAAGGATCACGGGGGAAGACTTGCTAGTCACGGGCATCGGCATCTTCGACGTGAATGGAGTCGGAGAGATGTCAAGCGCGGCGATATGGGTTTCTTTATTCGGGAAGTTCAGCTTCGGCTTGTCCAGCGTAATGGATGGCGGCTGGGGCTTGGGCGGGGTGAGCATCTGCACCTTGGGCCGATGTCCAGACCACAGCAGCATCGAAGGAAGCGGAGTCTCCTTCGGCAGCATTTTGTCGGGATCGACATCAGGCTGAATGAGCGTCTGTGGCGCAAGCTTGCGGTGCATGAAGTGGACCCGGCTTGAGGCGGGCGCGGCAATCTTTTCTTCGGAGGAACTCTCCTGGCCGGTGGCGGCCTTTGGGTAGGCGCTACTTCCACTTCCGCCCGATTTCGGAATCGGCGGGTAAGGCATGTTCAGGCTGACATGCTGCATCATGTAGACGTCGGGTGTCGGGAGCCTGAAGCGCGGTGCGAAGAGAAAAGTAGAGAGAATGAACGCGATTGCGGCCGAGTGAAACACCGCAGAGGCAACGAGGGCTGACGGCCGCCGCGGCGCCTCGGGCTGCATAGTGAAAAGCGTGATGGTGCGCGAAGACCTCATTCGCCCGGTGAACCCCTCTCTGCTCGGCTTACCTGGTGATCACTGTACGCGGGGAACAGTTTCAGTTTCTGGTGAGGTGTTACTCATTCGGTCACCTTCCCTAACTCTTGGGGGCTGCCGAGTTACACCTGGGCTTGGTCAACGCTGTAACGTCGCGCGATCCAGAGGCTGCTTTGGCAAACTTTCATTTAAGTATGCTCGTAGCTTCATAACTCGACAAGGGCAATCGGGTCAATAAAGTCACTTGAGTCACATTCCAGCAGCGCCCAATCGAGCTTCCACGCTTTAGAATTCACGCTTTCGTACCGTTGACACAAGAGCATCGAGATGGTCATTGTTGGTGCAAAGCTCGTGAATTACTCTGCATCACCAGGCCGTAATTCCACTGCATTTCTAACGCGTGTGGCGTTCTAGGTACTTCGGTTTAGCGGGGTTAAATTCGATGCATACGTAAAGCCGCATAGTGCTATACTCTAGCGGCATTCACCCGTGCAGGCAGTTAACCATTTCGACCACTAACTCTGCGTGAAGAGGCCGCTACTCCCCTGCCCATAGCTCGTGATTGGCCGGCGGAAGTAGAAACCAGGGTGCTTCACCTCACGAAGACAGGATTCTGATGAACCGAAGACTGGTAACAATCCTACTTGCTGCATTCGTCGTGGCAGCACTGTGCTCCGTGCTCGTATACCGGTTGGTCGGCATGCGCATTGCCGCGGCTAAACCGCAACCAGCAACTCGCATAGTTGCCGCCGCAGCCGATATCAAGATTGGGCAACTGTTGAGCGCTGCGGATTTGACCACGGTTCAGATGGAAGGCACGGTGCCGAAGACCGCCATTCTGGATGCGAAGAACGCGATCGGACGAGGCGTGATTCAGCCGATCTTCGCGGGAGAGCCGATCCTCGAGAACCGTCTCGCACCGGTGGGTTCAGGCGGCGGTTTGGCCGCAACGATCAAGGATGGCTATCGTGCGATCGCCGTTCGCGTCGATCAGGTCGTCGGCGTCGCGGGTTTCGTGACTCCCGGCATGCACGTCGATGTTCTTGTCTCTGGCGTTCCCCCGAACGCTCAGGGAGGCGGAGGAAACAACACGCAGGTGAGAACAGTCCTTCAGAACATGGAAGTGCTGTCCGCCGGCACTGACATTCAGAAGGATGCAGAGGGCAAGCCGCAACAGGTGCAGGTAGTCAACCTTCTTGTTACACCCGAGCAGGCGCAGGTGCTCGCGCTGGCCAGCAACGAGACCCGGATTCAGCTCGTTCTGCGCAATCCGCTCGATACCAAGGAAACCAAAGTGCAAGGAACGGCAATGACCAATCTCTTCACTGATCAGGCGCCGCCTCCGTCCAAGCCGAAACTTTCAGGTCCGGTAAGAGCTCCGAAGCCGAAGAACGACACATTCACCGTTACGGTCATCAATGGCAGCACAAAGACAGACGAGAAATTTGCAGCGCCCGGGGGTAAACAGTGAACGTTAGGACTGGGATCGCCACAACCTGTGTCAGTGCAATGACACTGGTCCTTTTTGCGAGTGGGGCCGTTCTGGCCCAGGCGCCCCCGGCGGGTGCACAGCCGGCTGCGGCTACGAGTCAAGATTCGACGAACGACTTGTCGTTAGCCGTTGGAAAATCCGTTGTTCTTGATCTCGCCCGGCCGGTAACGCGGATCGTGGTTGGAGCGGGTGGCTTCGCTGAAGCACAGGCCGTCAGCCCGACTCAGATTTTGCTCAATGGAAAAGCTCCCGGTGAAACCAGCCTCATCATCTGGGATCAGACAGGTGGCCGCCAATTCTTTAATGTGACGGTCCGGCCGAGTTCCTTTGCTTCGAATGACACGCTCGAAGGCCTTCGCCGCGAGATAAGAGCAGAACTTCCCGGTCAAAATGTCCGAATCTCTCAGGACAACGGCGTCGTATTCCTGCGCGGAACTGTCTCGAATCTCAACAATGCTGAGCGTGCTGTGATGATTGCATCGACCGCCGGCAAAGTGGTCAATTTGCTGAACGTGAATGTGCCGGCGCCGGAACCGCAGATCCTGCTCAAGGTGAGATTTGCCAGCGTCGATCGCAATCGATTGAAGCAACTCGGCATAAATTTCGCAGTCAGCGGGCTCGGAAACACGATTGGATCAATCGGCACCGGGCAGTTCCAAGGGATCAACGCAGGTGCGACTGGAGGGTTTACAGCGGGCGGGACCAATATCTTCGGTATTTATCCGGGGATTGGGCTCGGCGCCAGCATCCAGGCTCTCGAGACAAGGGGGCTTGCCGAGGTGCTTGCAGAGCCGAATGTGCTCGCAAAGAACGGTCATCAGGCCAGCTTTCTAGCCGGTGGCGAGTACCCTTACCCCGTTGCGCAAACCGGTGCTACTGGGGGCGCCGCAGCTCCGATTACGATCCAATACAAACAGTACGGTGTTCTCCTTGCCTTTCTTCCGACGATTACAAATCGTGGAACCATCCGACTTCAGGTCGCGCCGGAGGTGAGTGCTCTCGATTACGGCAACGCCGTTAACATCGGAGGAGCGACTGTTCCAGCGCTCACGATTCGGCGCGTCAAGACGGAAGTTGAACTCGCTGAGAATCAGTCCTTCATCATTGGCGGACTTCTGGATAATCGCGAAACAGAAAACTTTCAGAAGATCCCCTTCATTGGCGATATCCCCATACTTGGCAAGTTTTTCCAGTCGAAGCAGAGATCGCGAAGCAACACCGAACTGATCGTTACGGTTACACCGGAAATCGTGAACCCAATTGAAGCCGGGCTGCCTGTTCCGGACTTGAAGTTCCCCACAGGGTTTCTGCCTCCGAACTCGTCAATCGCGATGCACACACCTGACCAGAAGCCGGCAGGCTCGGCACCAGCTCCCCCACCCGCAACGATTCCGGTGGAGAAGCTTATTGAGAGCATGAAGCCTGAACAGCCGCTAGTAATTGACAGTGGTATGGGAGTTGGCGGTGGCGGTGGCGGAAGTTCAGCCAGTACTCAGCAAGCGCCACAATAGGATCGCGCTCGTGATCCTAAACGGACCTAAGCCCCAATGGAATAGATCTGTTGGGGCTTATCATATTCGGATTGAAGCCCCGGGGGAGAGTTGAGAATTACTCGCACTATGGCGACATTCGAAAATGAAAAGCATCAGACTGATTCGCACCAGACGCATGACAATCTCGCAACAGAAGCTATTGTGATGATTCGGAACGTCACGCGTGATTTGGTAATTGCAAATAGAGTGGAAGTGGCTGGTAGCAATGTTAAGCGCTCAAAAGGACTTCTCGGCAGAAAAGGTCTAAATCCCGGAGAAGGGATGTGGATTGTTCCTTGCGAAGCGGTCCACACCTTCTTCATGCAGTTCCCTATCGACCTGGTTTATCTTGATCGCAGACATCGCGTTAAAAAGGTCCGGTCTGCGGTTTCTGCGTGGCGAATCTCAGCATGTCTATCAGCCCACTCGGTCCTCGAACTTCCCGCGGGCACGATCCAAGAGACGAGTACTCAGCGCGGCGATTTGCTTGAGATTCAGCGACCCTCATCCAGAACCGAAGTGTAGACGTCGACCTGTGGAGAGGCTGCGCCCATGTGCTCTGTTGACTCGATTCTTGCACCCGGTCAAATCCGTGTGTGGATTCGATATCTATCCAAAGCAGCAATAATCACGGTCTGCGGCTTTTCACTTCTGTTTGCCGCGTATCTGGCTGCTGATGCTCTGCCTGTTCAAGATCTTGCGCAATATTGGTCTGCTGCGCATCTGGTTAAGCAAAACCCCTATTCATCTGAACTCGTAGCTCAATTCGAAAGTTCCCAGGGCGTTCAGGTTGTTCAACCACTGGTCCTTAAGAATCCTCCATGGGTCATTCCATCCTTTCTACCCCTTGGCCTTCTCAGCTACCGAGCCGCCTTCGCGTCTTGGACCTTGCTCAGCCTGATCATCCTCATAGGATGCACACATGCCATCTGGCGAGAACTGCAGCCGTTAACCGTCGCAACACCCCTTTACTTGACCCTGCTCTTCGGACCAGCAATCGTTCAGCTCATGCTGGGACAATGGACCATCCTCGTACTGTTCGGCATCGTAGCCTTCTTTATTTCCGTTGAGTGTCAGCGTGATTGGCTTGCGGGTGCGTCACTGGTCTTTGTACTTGGCAAACCGCATGTGTCCCTGCTGTTCCTTCTTTCGGTGGCGATGTGGAGCTTGGTTTACAGGCGATGGCGCATAATTGCTTCTTCCGCACTCACACTCGGCGGTGCAAGTTTGTTCATCGCGTTCGTCAACCCACACATCTGGGCGCAGTTCTCGGCGCGTACGACTCAGGTACTTCATGAGATGGAGGCCTATCCCAATCTTGGTGGCATACTTTACGTCAGCTCGGGGGTTCATTCTCTCGGAATGCTTCCGCAGCTTGCGGGTTTGGTCTGGCTTGGGTTTTATTTCAAGAAGCATTGGCGCAAATGGAACTGGTGGGAGCACGGGAGCTTTGTAGTCCTATGTTCCGTGGTGTGCAGCTACTACAGCTATCCCTACGACGAGATTCTCTGTCTTCCAGCACTCATATTTGCTTTCTCCAGAGGAAACCGGCGCGCTTTCCTATTCGCATTCGTGATTACAGACCTTGGGAGTTTTTCCTACATCTTTGGTCTCGCCGGTCACTTCGGGTATGGGTACATGTTTCTTTGGTGGACCGCATTGGGCTGGTTGGCTGCATTTCTGCTGGCACAAACCCGCTTCCTCAAAGTATCTCCAGACGAGAACTACCCGTCGCCGAAGCGCATCAGTTCTGGTTCACACTGACCAGCAAGTTCTGCCGACCGCAGGTCAGGTTGTGGTCGTTTTCGAGCAGGTCCAATCTTGGGAAGAGGCAGCGGTCGAAAAGCGAACGCGATTCCGCACAGGGAGCGTTCAAGTGCCGGACTCGTTAACCGAGAACTCCGCTTCATCCAAAAGCGATCGAGACCTGTCGGTCCGATTCTCTCCCGGAAACCTCTCGTCAGGTTTCACCACGCAGAGTTTCTCGATCGAGGAGTCAGTCAACGAGCATAAAGTCAACAACCGATATCCATCTCGACCTTTTAAGCACGTCCCCTCCGAGGGAGTGCAAATTCGTGCATAGGGGGCTCTGAAGTTCCTCTGCTCCGTGAGCGGACTCGAAGTCTTCTCTGGTGAAGGAGAAATTTGGCGGCGTATCATTCGCCGATCAGGTTGTACAACAGAATGCACCACAATGCACGGAATCCGTCTCGCCAACCGATTTTCTTGCCCTCGGAGTACGTTCGACCGCTATATGAGATCCCAACTTCATAGATTCGAAGATTGGCCCTAGCCAGCTTTGCCGTGATCTCGGGTTCAAATCCAAAGCGGTTTTCGCAAATTTGGACGTTCTGAATCACCTCTCGGCGGAAAGCTTTGTAACACGTTTCCATGTCGGTAAGATTCAGGTCGGTCGCCATGTTTGAAAACAATGTCAGAAGCCTATTCCCAACGGAGTGCCAGAAGTACAAAACACGATGCGCTCCTAGTCCTCCCAGGAATCTGGAACCGTAGACGACATCTGCCTTGCCTGCCAGAATCGGCCCAAGCAGCAGATGGTACTCCCTGGGGTCATACTCCAGGTCCGCATCCTGAATGACAACGAATTCTGCTCTTGCGAGGGCTATCCCCGTGCGCAGCGCCGCCCCTTTTCCTTGATTCACCACATGCCGACACGGCTGGATTCGATTGTCCGCTTTCGCCAACTCGGCTATAACGTCCGCCGATCCGTCTGTTGATGCATCATCCACTACGATCAGCTCTTGGACTGGTTTCTGCGCCAGAACATCACGCACGATTTCTTCCAAAGTGGCGGATTCGTTGAAAACCGGCATGACTACGGACAGACATGGTTCGATGTCGTGATTGCATCTTACTTCTGGCATGCTGGAAGCCTTGTTAGCTGGTCAGAATTTCTTATTGTTCGCTTAATATAGCTGGAAAGTGCGAAGTTAAGTGCCCCACTTCCAAGGTAGTGGCTGAAAAAGGTAATCACCCGATTACGGACGCTTGACGTTATTCCGCTGCGATGGCTCATGTGAATGACGAGCTACCAGCTGAGACATTCACAATCCGCGGATGCGGGCAAAGTTTGACGGTGGATCGGACTCAGGACTGACTCTTCCGTCTCGGAGAGGTTATTCGTGCCATCGATAAAGCAGCGCTGGCTGATTCTTGTCAGCGCTTTAGTGATCATGGGTTTTGAGGTCGGCCTATACCACGCGATGCTGCGTTTCAACATTCGCAAGCCGGATTTCGCTGCACTGTACCAGGGGGGGCGGACACTTGATTTCGAGCGGTTTCCTTCGCTACCCAATCGCTTCCCAGCTTTGAAATCCACCGAGTATTCTGTGCAAATAGACGGTCATGAGTACGTGGCCGACAATCTGCATCCCCCGTATGAAATGGCTTTGTATGCCGCCCTTGCATTGCTGAAGTTTCGGACGGCATACCTCCTTTGGTGGGCGTGCAATCTGGGATGCCTGTTCTCAGTGCTGTTTGTCTTGTGGCCCTGCGTGCCAAAGTTACAGAGCAGCTATCCATATCTGCTGATCCTGGCAGCAACGTTCTCCCCTGTGCTCGTTGCGCTAGTCCAGGGACAGAATTCCATTGTGCTCCTTGCATTCCTGGCTCTCTGTTACGGATGTCTTGAGAGCGGGCATGAGTTCCGGGCAGGGTTGGCACTTTCCATGGGGATGTTTAAATTCGTGATCGTTATTCCCCTAGCCTTTTGGCTAATTCTCGAGAAGCGATGGAAAAGCCTGGCGGGCTTTGTCTGCGGGTGCGTTGCGCTCTTCACGCTCGCCTTATGGCTGGTCGGAATGACAGGGATCGTAGCCTATGTTCGTCTCCTTGCCGGATTTGGCAAGAAGGGTCCGGAACTGCCGGGTACCGAATCGATCATGCCTAACCTGCGCGGACTGTTTCACGTTTTTAGCTTTGGGATTGTTCCAGGTACCTGGATTTCTGTCGTTACCATGCTGTCTTCCATCGCTCTTCTCGTATGGATTGATTTGCGTCTGCGGCAATATCGGATTCTGGCGCTCAATTTCGCCATTCAGGTGCTCCTCGCCTGTATGATCAGCTACCACTTGTATCCGCACGATGCCGCGGTGCTGATTCTCCCTCTTCTCCTCCTACTCAACCACACTCTTCAGTATCAGAGTGGACGAGCACTCAAGTTGACGGTTCTCACCTGCGCCGGGTGTGCGTACCTGGTGCCGTTGTTTGGAGGTCTGTACGTCGGCATGCCTGCAATCGGATTAGCGGGACTAGTGCTCTTGATTGTCGCGCGGCAGGCTACTCGGGAAGAAATAGTGAATGGTATGGTTCACGTGCAAATCTAGGTGGAATGCCCCTCATGAGGAGTCATGCTTCCAATCAACATCGTTGAATCGCCAGTTGATTCGCCAATTCGATTTCGCTCGGCGCAATCGAATTGGCCAGTGCACTGTGCTCTAGCAGTATGCAGCGCTGCCATGCTGATCTTCTGCGTGTGTGGCGCGCCTCACGGGATATGGAGATCAGCACAGCCTCTCATTATCACCGCGTTCGTCCTGAGCGCTCCATTGTTGCTCCCCGCTGCACTCTTTCATGATCGGAACAGATTGGATCAGCGCGACGCAGCGCTAATGCTTCCCTGGACTTTGTGCATCGCATTGCTCATCGTGCAGGCTGCACCAATCACCGCGACCTTTGCTTTCCCGTTGCGGGACAGCCTCTGGCGTAGCATCGATCAGCACCTGGGCATGAATGTGCCCGTGATAATGGCAGCTGCGCGCGCCCATCCAGTGGTGGAAGGCTTGCTCTTCAAATCCTATGCATTCACGCTACATCCGCTCCTTCTGTGCGCTATATTTCTGCCTGCGCTGTTCGGGAAAAGGGAAGCAGCACAAAGGTTCGTACTTTCGAATGCTTTCAGTTTCGTGCTGGCGTTGCCGCTGATGATATTCCTGCCTGCGATTGGGCCGTGGGTGGGATGGGGGTTTCCGCCAGATAAGCTTCAGAAGGCTTGCGAAGCCACGATTCATGCTCTACGTCAGGGTTCTCTCGACATTCACGATAATTTCGGAGGCATTGTCTGTCTTCCGTCGTTTCACACTTTCTGGGCCATCGTATCCGCCCAGGCGCTTTATCCGTTCCGTTACCTTCGGTTCCCCGCGATACTGGTCGCCAGCCTGATCACGATCTCCACGGTGACAACTGGCTGGCACTATGGTGTTGACGTCATTGCCGCAATCATGATGGTCGTGGTCTGCACGGTCTTATCCAACGCTGTAATCCATGGCTGTGGCGGTCTGAAACCAAAGAGAGCCAGAAAAGGCGATGGGAGCAACCGGCGCGCTTAGCTTGACTTATAGAGCGCACGCTTGGCGCCTTCAGGATCATGCCTGCTACTCTCTCCGGAAATCGGCTCCCATGCCGACATGATTGTGACTCAAGGACTTCCCAATGACCGCGATCCGCCCAAATCACCTCTCCTTTGGGAATAACACTTTAGTGTTATCCGGCCAGATATCGATCTTCGTGCTGATCAAATGCCGCATTAGATAACTATCGTTACTACGGAAGTGCTATGCCCTTCTAACAGCGATTGACTTTAAATTAAACCAAGTGCTAAAACCAAAGGCACAACACTTGCTTCAAGCCATGCACGATACCCAGTCTCAGACTGGAACCCCAACCCAGGAAATGGAGAATTTGCAAATGAATCTGATGAAACTTTACCTCGTAGCGAAGTCACTGGTTGAGCGCGAAGAAGGTCAGGACCTCGTTGAGTACGCCCTCGTTGTTGCTCTGATCGCGTTCGGCGCGATCACCGGTATGGGCTACCTTGCGACCGGCCTGAATCACGCCTTCTCGGGCATCGCAGTGACCCTCACCTCGAACGTGTAGTTTGCCGGCAAGGCGGATGTCCTTGCCCTGAACGTCTAGCCACAAAGCGCGGAACCAGGCAACTGTTTCCGCGCTTTGTGTTTCCTGAGAATCTCGCTCCTCGCAAGGCCTACAACCGCGATCCAGCTCTACCGGATGTTTGAAGCGAATCTTCCCTGAACCCGTCGTAACTGAACAGAGTGCGGGATACTGTTTTTGGACTTATGATGGACCTACCGCCCCGATGCTTCTCGCCTCGCAATCCTCCCCCGCGAACGCTTTTTCACTTGTAGAGTTAGAAGCCGCGTTTACCGCGATTGCCGTGGCACTTTGTTTTGCAACACCCAGGTTGGGCGCAACGACCTTCTCGCGCCTGGAACGCTCGTTCGGGGCCCTAGCTCGGCACAGAAGGCGCTCTGTCCTCCTCGTGGGTCTCGCAGCCCTTCTGATCCGTCTGGCGATTCTGCCGATACACCCAATTCCAACGCCATTTGGTGCAGATGACTTTAGTAACCTCCTGGCGGCGGATACCTTCGCGCATGGACGGCTGACCAATCCCACGCCGGCCATGTGGGTCCACTTCGAGACCATTCACGTTGACATGCTGCCGACCTACATGTCGATGTACTTTCCTGCACAGGGTCTGGAACTGGCGCTCGGCAAGGTCGTTTTCGGAAATCCTTGGTTCGGTGTGATGACGGGTGGAGCCCTGATGTGCGCTACTCTCTGCTGGATGCTCCAGGCATGGCTGCCGCCCTCTTGGGCTCTTGTTGGCGGGTTCCTTGCAGTCATGCGTCTGGCGCTCTTCAGCTACTGGACCAGTACCTACCACAATGCCGGCCCGATCTGCGCGATCGGTGGAGCGCTCGTGCTGGGGGGCCTGCCAAGGTTTCTGAAATCGCTCAGCAGCCATCACCTCGCCATTATGGCTCTAGGCGCCCTCATGCTTGCGCTCTCACGCCCCTATGAAGGTCTCCTGCTTTGCTTGCCGACTGTCGCGGTTCTGGCCCATGCTGCCGTGAAAACGAAGAGAGTGTCTCGCGCTTTCCTTATTGCCCGTGCTGGTCCTGCAGTGGCACTCCTTGCAGTCGGCATCGGCTGGCTGGGCTACTACGACTACCGAGCCTTCGGAAGCCCAACTACACTGCCTTACACGATCAATCGCGCCACCTATGCCACTGCTCCCTATTACGTGTGGCAGCCACCCCGACCGGAGCCTCACTACCGTCACGCGGAGATGCGCCGGTTCTACAAGGTCGATGAGCTTGACGATTATTATCGGAACCACTCGATATCCGGCTTCTTGAAGATGACGATTGTGAAAGGGATCAGGGGCCTGTATTTCTTCACAGGGATTGCACTGATTCCACCGCTCTTCATGGTTCCGTGGGCTTTTCGCGATCGACGCATTCGATTCCTCGTGATCGCCTGCGGCATTCTGGCCTTCGGTATGGCCATCGAAATCTACCTCTTTCCACACTACCTGGCTCCTTTCACTGCCGCCTTTTATGCGATCGGCCTTCAGGCCATGCGGCACCTGTACCACTGGAATCCAGGAGGGCAGCCAGTGGGAGGCGCCATCACTCGCTGCACGATCTCGATATGCGTTTTGATGGTTGGTCTTCGCCTGTTTGATAAGCAACTCCATTGCCCAGTACCGGAAAGGCCGGTCTCCGTCTGGATCGTGAATTGGTTTGGTCCAGATCACTTCATCACACAGCGATCAGTCGTTCAGAAACGGCTCAGCGAGATGCCAGGTGGACAACTCGCCATAGTTCGCTATGCCGCGGACCATGACCCGATCGACGAGTGGGTATTCAATGCTGCCGACATCGACTCGTCCAAGGTGATCTGGGCTCGTGCGATGGATCGTGAAAGCGATCAGGAATTGATTCGCTACTACGGCCGGCGAAAGGCCTGGCTGATCCAGCCGGACTCTCCATCCGAGGAGATGGTTCCATACCCGGTGGCGCAGCAGGTTACTACGGAGTCTTCGCGCTAAGCTTTCTGGTGCTAAAGATGTTCAAATATCTTTGGATCCTGACCTCATGATCAATGGAAAACGAGTAGCGGTCGTAATGCCGGCCTACAATGCCGCGAAGACCCTTGAGATGACCGTCCGGGAGCTTTCGGAGGTGGTCGACATCCGCATACTCGTCGACGACTCGAGCAAGGACCAGACCGCCCAATTGTCACGCGACCTTGGCATCACGACCTTCGTTCATGAGGAGAATTACGGGTACGGCCGGAATCAGCAGACCTGCTACCGCGAAGCTCTCGCTGCGGGCGCCGACGTGGTGGTCATGGTTCATCCTGACTACCAGTACACGCCACTGCTAGTCCCGGCAATGGCTGGGATGATCGCCAGCGGGGTCTACGACATGGTGCTTGCCTCTCGAATCCTCGGCGGCGGCGCGCTCCGCGGAGGCATGCCGCTTTACAAGTACATCTCCAATCGCCTGCTGACCGCCTTCCAGAACCTCTTCCTCGGGGTCAAGCTTTCGGAGTATCACACAGGCTTCCGCGCGTTCTCGCGCCAACTGCTGGAGACCTTGCCCATCCTTGAGAACTCCGATGACTTCGTCTTCGACAATCAGATGATTGCGCAGGCGGTGATGTTCGGTTTCAAAATCGGGGAAATCTCCTGCCCGACCAAATACTTCGAGGAAGCCTCTTCAATCAATCTAAAGCGCAGCATCGAGTACGGTCTTGGCGTTGTGGGAACTACGCTCTCCTTCGTGGCACACAAACTCGGCGTCATTCATTTGCCGCGGTTCGATGAGAAGGGGCGGAAGGTTGGCAATCAGTTCTCACAAGCCCCCAACCATTCCTGACAGGAGATGCGGAACATGCGAATCAAGAGCTTAGTTCCCACGCTCCTGATCCTGGTGAGTAGCGCCATATCGATCTCAACGGGAATTCTGCTGGACCAGCGGTCTGCTGCAGGGACGGCGAACTTTCGAGCGGTTTACTACGCAGCGCGATCGGTCCTTGAACACGCCGACCCGTATCGCCCGAATGAATTCCTACGGGTCTACAACGCAGAGAGCGGGGAATATCCTTCAGACCCAGATCAGAAATACCTGTTTGTTCGGGCAGTCTCGGTCTGCGTCAATCTGCCCACCACGCTCTTCCTCGCCGCTCCATTTGCGATGCTGTCCTGGCACACCTCGCACCTAGTCTGGTTGGCGCTGATAGGCGTCGCCTTCACGGTTGCCGGCTTTCTTGCATACGACCTTGGCCGGGATTACGCGCCTCGGCTGTCGCTCTTGCTTGTCTGCATCATGCTGGCTAATAGCGAGGTGCTCTTTGCCGTAGGGAACACCGCCGGCATTGCGGTGAGTCTGTGCGTGGTGGGCCTCTGGTGCTTGGTCCGGCAACGGGGTGCCTGGGCAGGCAGCGTGCTTTTCGCCTTGAGCCTGGCGCTGAAGCCGCACGACTCAGGTCTGCTGTGGCTGCTGTTGATGAGTTTGGGCGGACGACTGCGGAAGGGCGCTGCATGGAGTCTGGTCATCGTCGCTTGCATCGCTCTTTCTTCCTTACTCTGGATCTCAAGGGTTGCTCCTGATTGGCCCCACGAACTCAGTGCAAACCTGTCCACGACGTCACAGCGTGGCGATATTAGCGACCCAGGCCCAAGCTCGATCAGCCGGAAGGGGAGCGCAGATGTCGTCATCGATCTCCAGTCCGCTCTCAGCCTGATCTGGGACAATCCCGCTTTCTATAATCCAGCGGCGCTTCTCATCTGCGGGACGCTTTTGATCGTGATCCTCGCACGTACCTTTCTTGATCGGACAGAGTTTCCTGACGCATACTTAGCGATTGCAGCAATTGCGACTCTTTCAGTTCTTCCCACCTATCACCGGCCGTACGATGCGCGGATCCTGCTTCTGGCGGTTCCAGGAGCAGCTATGCTCTGGGCGCAAGGCTGCCAGTGGGGCAAATTCATCGCGCCTTTGACCGTTGCAGCTACGGTCTTCACGGCGGACGTTCCGCTTGCGGTCGTGAGCGTGCTCACGAAAGGCTGGGATCTCGTCCGCATGCCCTTTGTCCAGAGGCTATTTGCGCTCCCCGTTACTCGGCCCGCCCCGCTCCTCCTGCTATTGCTAACGGCCCTATTCACGTTCATCTACTTACGCTGTAGGAAGGTTGAGAGTCGAGGCGGTACGCTAAGCCAACTAGGACCCTCATCGCAGAGTGAGTTTAGAAAACTCCGAGCTGGCCACATCGCGGCCGGGGCCGAACAATGAGCCGCACGAAAAGTTCCGAACGTCTTGTGGGCTTGGCGTGTGTTCTCGTGGGAGCTACTTTCTTCGTCGTGCTTGGATTTGTGCTGGCGCGAACTTCGCCGAATGGTTCCTGCGACTTCGAGCCCGTGTACTATCACTCTCGCGTTCTCATTGAGCACAATGACCCATATTTCGAAACAAACTCGAACTATGCTCAGCTCAATGCTGGCGGTTTTCTGAACCCGAATTCGTTGACTCCGGTGGATCAGATTCAGATTCCATGTGTCTATCCGCCGACAGCCCTGGTTGTGGCTGCGCCGCTGGCACTTCTGAAATGGCATGCGGCGGACTTAATATGGATGAGCCTCTCGGCCGCGAGCATCGTGGTAGCGGCACTACTGATATGGAGCGCAGCGGCTGACTATTCCCCAACACTCGCGGGTGTTCTCATCGGTTTCATTCTGATCAACAGCATCACCGTGCTGTTCGAAGGCAACGCTGCTGCACTTGCTGTCGGTTTGTCAGTGATCGCGCTCGCACTGTTCTTGAAGCAGAGGCTGGAACTCCTGGGATTGATCTGCCTGGCAATCAGTCTTTGTCTCAAACCTCACGACGGTGCATTTGTCTGGCTTTTCTTGTTTCTCTCCGGTGGAACGCTTCGCCGTCGCGCCTGGGAGACCGTCTCCACGTTCCTTTTGCTCAGCTTGCCGGCCGTTTTGTGGGTGTCAAGTTTCTCTCCCCATTGGCCGCAGGAAATGAGGGCAAACATGGCCAGCATCTCCGGAATAGGAGGTGTCAACAACCCTGGGCCGACATCGACTACAAGCCACATCACGAACTCTGCAATCAATCTTCAAACAGTGTTCTCGGTCGTGGTGGATCGGCCCTCTTTTTATAACCCGGCGAGTTACTTTGTTTGCGGCATAATTCTCCTGTGCTTCGGATGGGCGATCATTCGCGACAGAGGTTCAGCAGAACGCCAATGGCTGGGAATCGCGATTATCTCAGCGCTCGCGATGCTTCCGGTCTACCATCGGCACCATGATGCGAGGATGTTGCTATTGGCTATCCCTGCCTGCGCTCTCCTGTGGCGGCGAAGAGATACTCTCGGCAAGATCGGCACCCTCATTACCTTCATGGCGATCTCGATCACGGGCGACATTCCTCGGGCCATCCTCGATCGTCTCGAATCCGGATACCAGTTCAATGCTGCGGATTTGCCGGCAAAGCTCGAGATGATCATCTTCACTAGGCCCGCGCCCCTTGTGTTGCTGATGATGACCGTAGTTTTCCTGGTGCTGTATGTGCGATCTACAGCACCGACGGCTCGCGGAGAGACTGAACCGGAAGCTGTTCGTTTGGTGAAAACCTAGCCCACTAACCTTAAATGGAGTTCGGAGCAGAGCGAGAAATGAAACGTGAATTCGCGGGCGGCTTTGACGGCCTGGTTTTTCTGTTCCTCGGAGCCGCCGCGTTCCTGACCATTGGGCTTGCCTGGAAGCATCTCTCTCCCATCGATATGGGAGATTTTAAAGTTATGTACTACAGCGCCAGGACTCTCATTCAGCGTGGTGATCCGTATAGCAAGGCTGCTGTGCTTGCGGTCTACAGCGCGGAGGGAAGAGAGAACCCCGCCGAACCGTCGCTTGATCGCGATGTGAAGACCCGCTTCTTCTATCCACCGACAGCATTCATTCTCAGTGTTCCGATCGCAATTCTGGGTTTCGCGGAAGGCAAGATCGTCTGGATGATTCTTTGCGCCGGCAGTCTGATTCTCTCAGGCCTTCTGATTTGGGATGTTTCGAAGGAGTTTGCGCCGACAGCGGCCGGAGTTCTTCCCGGGCTGCTTCTTGCGGGAAGCTTTTGGCTCTTCATGGTCGGAAATGCCGCTGCGATTGCCGTAAGCCTCTGTGTCATAGCGGTGTGGCTGTTCTATCGTGAGCGATTTGAATGGTTGGGCGTGTTCTCTCTGGCGCTGAGCCTCTCGTTGAAACCGAATGATTCCGGCCTGGTCTGGCTCTTTCTTCTGCTGGCTGCTCCCCGGCTTCGCAAGCGCGCTTTGCAGTCTCTTGTGGTGCTCGTCGCCTTGAGCTTACCCGCCCTGCTGTGGGTCTGCACAATCTCTCCACAATGGATACGAGAACTGCGATCAAATATGGCGTTTTTCGGAGGTGCGGGAGGCATTGTCGATCCGGGCGTGGCAGGGATGGCTGGCAAGAACCTAGACTGCATCGTGCAACTTCAGACCGTAACCAGCGTCATCTTTCCCGATACTCGGATCTACACTCTCCTGACGTGGCTGATTTGTCTTCCGCTTTTGCTCGCATGGGCATTCATGGTTCTTAAGAATCGCCCCGAAGGGAAGGCAATCTGGCTTCCCCTGTCGATCGCTGCGCCACTCTCGATGCTTCCGACCTACCATTTCCAGCACGACGCCAAGCTTGCACTGCTCTGCATCCCTGCCTGCACCATTCTCTGGGCGAGAAAGGAAGCGATCGGCCGGTGGGCGCTCCTGCTTACGACCGCGGCAATCCTTATCAATGGAGACATCTTCACCGCTGGCCGGGTTCTGCTCACGCGTCGCCTGGTTGTTCCGGAGCCGGATCTCGCGAGCCGTTTGATTACCGTGCTTTTCACACGGCCCGGCCCACTCGCTCTACTCGCGATGACCGTCTTCTTTCTTTACGTTTACTGGCGCGACCGTGCAGTCGAATCGTCGCTACTCGTATCTGGCCAGATTACCGTTATCCACGCGAGTGGCAATTGAAACCATGAAGTTGGACAATGGTACAGAAGCCGCCAACAAGATTTTGTTAATCCAGGGAGAGCGATATCCTCGCCGATTTGAACATCACGGGATTAGAACTGCGAGAAACCGCTCTGGACCGCGCGCGCAGAAAATGTGCGAGGATTCGCATCTTTTCAGGCGGGCGCCATAGCAAGATCTTCAGGTCCGGTTTCGGCACGGCGGTACCTGCGGGCAGATATCAAGGCCATTCTCTGATCGAAAGGCAAAGGGCGCGAGCAGTTCTTGATCTCAAGCATGCTCGTCAGCATGAAAAGACCGGCTATCCGTTTAGTACTTAACAAGTTCAATGATCGAGGCCTACATCCTTAACTCGCTTTCAATTACGTCAAGAGAAGCGCTGGAAAGCGTACTGGCCGTCTTCGCTTTCACTCCGATTACCTTGTGTTCTGGTTATTCCGCTGGATTGCTCACAAATCTCCTCCAGTTCCGCAGCCGATCCCTCATCGAGCGTCTCTTCTGGAGTGTGCCCCTTTCTTTTTCGGTCTCCGGAATCCTGACGGTGTTGATCGCAAGGTTCTTATCCATCTTTGCCGTGGAAGTTCTCATTGTCGCAACCGTCCCACTCTGCCTCATAACGTTCATGTGTGAGTGCCTCCAGAGACGCGGCCGGCAAAATTTCTGGATTTCAATCCCGGGCCCATTTTCCCTCGTTGCTATGTTGCTGGCCCTGATTTGGATCGTTCTCGTCGTCGCCACTCTTATCGACATCCAGGCTGGAAAAGATCTCTATTCGAGTATGTTTATGTGGGATCACTCGGCTCGTATCGCCTGGACGGAAAGCGTGATTCACACCGGCGTTCCACCCGATAACCCGCTTTATTACTTCCGCCATTCTGCGCCACTCCGGAATTATTATTTCTGGTACGTCATCTGTGCAGTTGTTGCGAAGTTCTCTGGCTTACCCGCACGCGCAGTCATGACGGCAAGTTGTGCATGGGCTGGCTTTGCTCTTGTCGCGACGATTGGGCTATACCTCAAACATTTCCTGCATGTCGGTGCGCGTCTTCGGAAGCAGTTCTTTGTCGCCGTCCTTCTACTCGGCGTCACCGGCTTGGACATCTGCGCCAATTTGGTGCAGATTCTGATCCTGCACAGACCGCTGACGTTGGACTTGGAATGGTGGTCCGGTGATGCCGTTTACAGCTGGTACGGTTCGCTATTCTGGGTGCCGCATCATGTGACCGGATTGGTCTGCTGCCTCCTGGCATTTCTGCTGGCTTGGAAAGTTGACGGTCGTTCAGTTGCCAGTGCCGCTGTCAATATTGCGTGCATCGCGGCGGCACTCGCGAGTTGCTTCGGGTACTCCATCTTCATGGCTTTCGGTTTCTTCTTAGTCATGCTTGCCTGGGTCTTTTGGCAACTCTGTCTTGGCGGAAAGCGGCGCACCATCCTGTACTTAGCGGCTGGCGGACTGATCGCCACTGTCCTACTCATCCCATTTGTGTCGGAGTTGAGCCGCAATCCAGCTAACTTCGGCGGCGGAGGTGCATCTGTCCGGCACATGTTCGCCTTCTCCATCCGTGAACTGGTCCCAGCTTCCACGATGCTCCGAATCGCACCGCTACGGATCCTCGCCGCTTCACATCCCGACACCGCCGAGAACATCGCGAAACTAGCGCTTCTCGTGCCGGGCTATGCAATCGAGCTTGGGTTTTACGGAGGCGTCCTAGTGATCTATCTGGATCGATGGAGGAGACGGCATAATTCCCTCAGCCCGGAGCATCGCACCCTGCTGTTTATTACTCTCGCTACGCTCGTCTTGATGTCGTTTCTGCGATCCACCATCATGCGGGGAAATGATTTCGGATCGCGCATCCCAATGCTTCTTCAGTTTCCGCTTCTTCTGCTCGGCTCTGAACTCGTCATTAGTTGGGCGGAGAAAAGCTCAGCAGAGAGTCGGCAAGCGCTGACTAGGCGCCCATTCGTGCCAATAATACTCCGCGTCACACTTTTCATCGGAGTTATCAGTACTCTCTCACAGATGCTGATGCTGCGATTCGCCATCCCCATTCTCGAAGCGGGCTATCGTTCGAAGAACAGCCCACTCACTGGGTCCATTACGCACGACGCGTATATATCCCTGCTGGGTTATGAGCATCTGGATCACGCTATCCCGAGCACCGCCGTACTCCAGTTCGCTCCCCTCGTTTCCACCGCTCTGCAGACCGTCTTTGAAATTGAGAACGTTAACCATCAGGTCGCGATGTTAGCCGACGCTCCGGGCTGCGGCGCCGGGGCCGGAGGCGACGACAGCGGCTGCCCCGCTATGCTTGCCACCATACCGCCTCTATTTCTGCATGGGAACGCGGACCGGGCACACGCGGTGTGTCGGATGTACGGAATTCAGTACCTCATCGCTAACGTCTACGACCCTGTATGGAAAGACGGGAATAGCTGGGTCTGGACGCTCAAGCCGGTAGTAGCCGACTCCGAATTTCGGGCACTAGACTGCCGGTGATGGGCCGCTCGCGATTACGAACGTACCACCTGAATCACCCTATAATCAGTTTCCGACGAATGAGGAAGTAGTGGATACTGGAGTTACCCACTCCTGAAGCCAATCCCCAACGTGAGAGCTCTATTTGATTGAAGTATCAGAATGCGTCATCTGCAGCGGCAAACTCAGTCTGGTTGCGCGGGCCCTCGTATCGCCCTTCCTCGCTCGGCGAATCTGGGGTAGAGAGCCCTTTCTCGTAAATCTAGTTCAATGCGCAGAGTGCAGATTTACGTTCTATAATCCTCGCCTTGATGACGGGGACTTACAGAAACTCTATGCCAACTATCGATCAGAAGAATATCGAACAATGCGCCATGCTACTGAGCCCTGGTATACGACCAAGTTCAACGCTGATCTAGCGTCCGCAAAAAGTTACGAGACCCGTCGCGCGATGCTGGCGCCCATTCTCCGCCAGCACCTTGGAGATAAGCAGATCAGACGAGTGCTCGATCATGGAGGCGATCATGGCGACCTCGTCATTGGATTGGTCGAAGGAGCAGAGCCCTACGTATATGACATTTCCGGAGTTGATCCCGCTCCGGGTGTAAAAGCAATCGACGATCCGGCTGCTTGTAAAGCCGATCTGATCATCAACAGCAACGTGCTTGAACATGTCGGCTTCCCGCGGAGATTAGTAACAGAGATCCTTCGAGCAGCCCCCGACCAAGGGCTTGTCTTTCTCGAAGTGCCATGCGAATTCGCGACGGGCTCTTCGAGAATACTGCGCCGTGTGGCACAGATTGCCATCATGGCAGCTTATCGACCGAGGCTCGCCAAGTACTTGCTCCAGCGGGCAGCACTGTACATGATGCATGAGCACATCAACTACTACACCGAGAAGAGCTTGACTGAGCTCATGCAGAGGAGTGGTGGAACAGTGCTTGCGTCCGGCTCCTACTTCAGTTCGGGTCGGGCTGGCCGAGCCGATATGGCCTGGTGCCTCGCTCAAAAAGCATGACGAGACCGGTAGCGACTTTCCTCCTGATATTCCGTTGCGCACTCTCTGGAAGGGCTGCCATGGTCGGCCGGATGTGGTTGCAGAGACTCCAGCTGATGACAGAGACTTACTTCCTCGTATTACTTAGGTTCGCAACTTCCCTGATGTGCTCATCCTTATGCTAGACTGCCCTCAATACCGACAGGTTCAACCTGAATGTGCGCCTGAAACACAGGCCTACTGCGTTCCATGTGATGGAAGCAATTAAAAAGACGGTCACGATTCTAACGCCGTGTTACAACGAGGAGCTCAACGTACGCGAAATCCATCGCCGCGTGATGGAAGTTGCAGCTCAACTGCCCCAGTACACTTTTGAGCACCTGTTCGTCGACAATGCATCGAAAGACGGCACGGTCGAGATACTCCGTAAGATGGCCTTGGAGGATCCGAATGTCAAAGTCATCATCAATGCAAGAAACTTCGGGGCAGATCGATCCGGTATGAACGGATTTCTTGAGGCCCGGGGTGATGTCGTGGGGAGCATCCCTGCCGACCTGCAGGACCCTCCGGAGTTGTTCCTCGAAATGATCAAGGAATGGGAGAAGGGATATCCAATCGTCGCGGGTGTAAAGGAATCAAGCGACGAGAGCGGGCTGATGTATCGAATCCGCTCAGCGTATTATCGGCTCGTGGCTCGTCTGACAAACGTTGAAATACTCGAGCATTTCACAGGTTTTGGTCTGTACGACCGGTCGGTTGTCGAGCAGATCCGCACAAACTTTCGCGATCCCTATCCTTACTTTCGCGGCATGATTGCCGAGCTCGGACTGCCGATCGCAAAAGTCTACTACAACCAGAACCGCCGGCAACGCGGAATCACCAGTCAGAACTTCTACTCGCTGTATGACCTCGCAATGCTGGGAATCACAAACTTGTCCAAGGTCCCGCTACGCATGGTGGTCTTCGCGGGGTTCGTTTCCGCGTTCATCAGCTTCTTGACTGGCATGTTTTACCTAATCTACAAACTCGTTTTTTGGACGAGTTTCAATGTCGGCATTGCTCCCGTCGTTCTGGGCCTGTTTTTCCTCAGTTCCGTCCAACTCATCGCGCTCGGCATCATCGGCGAATACGTCGGTTCGATTCACACGCTCGTTCTCCGTCGGCCCCTTGTTACCGAGAAAGAGCGCATCAATTTCTGATGCGACCTCCATTGACTTTCCCCTGTAAGCAATCCCGTTGGCAGTTTATCCGCTATTTGCTCGTTGGTGGATTCAATACTCTATTCGGGTTTTCTGTATTTGCATTTTTGAACTGGCTTTTTCGAAATTGTGGCTCCTTCGCATACATGTATGCCTGGCTGCTCTCAAACCTGTTGGCGATTACCGCAGCATTTCTGGCATACAAGTGGTTCGTTTTCAAGACGCGAGGAAATTATCTGGTCGAGTGGATTCGTTGTTTCGGCGTCTACGGGAGCGGATTTCTATTTGGCGTCATTGCCCTGCCGATTACCGTCGCAGTCCTGCGTCGAGTGCTGCATCGTCCGGACTTCGCTCCGTACATCGGCGTAGCGCTGTTGACCAGCGTTACGGTGATCCTCAGCTTCCTGGGACATAGGAATTTCTCATTCAAGCGCGAGACTTGAATCCAGAGCTTCGCCACCAATTCGCTGTTTGTCTAATCGCCTTTTGTAACGGCGTCCACTCTTGCAAATTCAGCAATTCTTTTGCTCGGTCTACGGACGGGACATAATCCGTCGGTCTGACCTCTGGCGACGGTCTTTGCGCCACTCGAATTTCGGTCTCGGGCTTCAGTGTAGCCGCGACAATCTGTGCTAGTTCAAAGACGCTTAGATCCCGTTCCGAACCCACGTTGACAGGCACGAGTTCGGGCGCGCGGAGCAGGATGGTCCACAACCACGCGGCCAGGTCCGCTGCATACAAGTACGAGCGCCGGGGCGTACCATCTCCTTTGATCTCGATCGGTCGCTCTGCGCGCACGTCTCCGATGAAGTTGTCAATCGCAAAGTGCTGGTCCAGCGGCAGATGTGGCCACAGAATGCCCAGCACCTCGCAATCTTCGTTCCGATTCCGAATCGCCTCGAATACTGGGCACAGAGCTGCTCAGCGAGCCGCTTGCCTTCGGGATAAAGGCTGGTCAGATTAAGCGGATCCGGTCCCCCAAGGTAGGTTTCCGGCACATGGGTCATCTGAATCGGTTTTCTCCCGTAGACCGCCCCCGAACTTGTCAGCAGGAAAGCCGGCGTCCCATGGCTCGCCGCGAACTCGAACGTCCGTTTTGTGCCGTCGATGATGGTCGAAAGCAGGTCCAACTCCGTTCGCGCTGCGCTCCGAGCGTATGACTCCGTCGCCGAATGAGTGACGAAAGGGAAGTCGCTGGCAGGGAAGTCGAAGCTGCGCATGTCTCCCGGCCACAGGGTTACCGCCGAATCGTGAGCAAGGTGCGGAGTGTTGCGGCGCAAAGACGGGATCGAATGCCTACTCCGATATAACAGTGTTCAGCTTTCATCCGGTAAAGATCATGACGACCGGAGAAGGCGGGATGGCGCTAACGAACGACGGTGAGTTGGCGCCGCGACTTCGTCTTCTGCGCACCCATGGCATCTACGCGACCGAGCGCTCGGCGCCGGCGAAGGATTGTGGTACTACGAGCAACTGGAGCTGGGATTCCACTACCGCATGATGGATATTCAGGCAGCGCTGGGCCTCAAAGAGATCGGGGTTACTGAAGATATGCCGCTGATTGCGATCGGAATTTGGGGATTGACTTACGTGTTTCCCGGTAGATCCCAAATTCGGGGAATGCGAGGGAACTGCGGCCGTGGAGGCTGTTCCGGAGATTTGGCAGCAACGCACCAGCGCGATCGGGTTTGAACCAGGATGGCGGATCGACTTTGCGCCTTTAGCCTTCACTCGCTGGCTTGAAAGCGAGAATCGCGTCAAGTTGCGCTCGAATCCATTACCTTGCGCATGGAGGATGAGCAACAGTACATAAGGTCTTCCGCCATCGTGATTTCTCCGATGCTTCATCCAACTGGTAACCAGATTTGTAACTCTCTGTTCGGAAGAAACTTACGCATTTGCCTGCGCGAATTTCCCCATTATGGGTACCCAATGCACGGTTACGACATAGTCATTGAAACATCCCTGTTATGCGAATAGATTTGGGTTGCTGAAAATGAGTCCCACAGCTCTTTTGTATGCGAATCTTCTTGACTGGGGCCAAGGGAATGCTGGACTGGTTTCTCGATAATCCTTCCGGAATACTGGTGGAGATCCTTATAGTCTTCCTTGCCATTCGATGGTTCAGCGTTCCGTCGGATAGAAGGCGTGCTGAGCTGGTGTTTTTCGCGGCAGTGGCAGCTCACCCTGCCGCAGTTCTGATCCAGAACCTGCTGGCATTTCTGGCCAGGGCCGTACCGCTTAAGTACGACTTTTTCATCGATCGTTTCGATGCCCGATTCGGACGACCTAGCTTCCTGGTAGGTGAATTCTTTGCTGAGCATCACCTTGCTTTATGGGGCAGGTTTGTTTACAACTTGCCGTTCATTATCACCGTGGGACTGGTGGCCTTGTATCTGTGGACGGGGCGCAGCCCGGCCGTCGTGGTGCGGGCGAATGTGCTGCTCTGGGTCTTGCTTGTTCCGCTGTACATTGTCCTGCCGGTAAGCGGACCTAGATATGCTTTTTCCGGGTTCCCCTATGCCCACACCACCGGCATTCTTCACGCCGCGGTCATTCCGGGGGCCCCAAACGGTGTGCCGTCAGGGCACATGGCCTTCGCGTTAATCACGCTCTACCTGGTACGGCATTGGAGATGGCTTGTTGGTCCCGGACTTCTCTTCGTATTGGCAACTGGCGCTACCGCGCTGGGAAGCGGTGAACACTATTTATTTGATCTGATCCTTGCAGTGCCATTCGCTGCATTGCTGTCGTGGATCAGTGAAACTCCGCTCATGGCATATGAACGAGTCCCTTTTCAGGAAAGCGTGCCGGTCTGGGCTATTCCGTTTCGCGACACGGGACCTGCGCGGACCTGAAAAAGTCAAGCGAGTTGCTGGTATCAGGTCCAGGTTCATTGCTGCCTTCGATCACAAGAAACGGACTGGAACTCAGAAATCGTCATTGATCAGGCAGGGTGGCCTCTTCATTGGCTCCGAAGAGGGGCTCTTCTTAAGATCGGCTATCCTGTCCATCCGGCTGCAGTTCCACATGGTGCGCCAAATCGAATCCCCCAGTCGGCGAATGCATTGTCAGAGACGTAGAGCAAGAACGCAGTGAACGGGATCTCCGCCAACAAGTCGAACGCATAATGCTCACCTTCACCCAGTGTGGCAGACACCGTCAGGATGAGATTGAGTGCGCCAAGCGCCTTACCTACCGGCCAGCGGCGTGCGAAGTAGGCTACCAACAAGGCGATCGTCAGATGACCAGAAGGAACGCCGTTTGGAACAGCATCTATGCTCACTACGTGTGGCCACGTATCGCCAGCAAAGCTCGCGGGAAAATTCGGAAAAACATACCTTGGGCCAGATACGGGAATGACGATGTAAACCAGAACAACCAATTGCGAAAGGAAAATAGATTTAGCCACAGCAACTGCATCTTCGAATTCTTGTGTCAGAAAATACCAGGAAATTATGAGCATTATGGTAGCGTAGATGGCCTTATATCCCACCATCGACGCTGCTCTGAGCCATGGCAATCTTAAAAGGACTCGTCCCAACGCAAAGCTCGGTTGCCCTAAGATGTTGTCGAACGCGAATGCGTATAGGTCGAGCCGCTGATGGGGTAGTTTCATCCGCAGACCAAAGACCAGCCCACCGTTAAGTATGCCGGAGAACAGAGTCCCGGCGCACACCAGCAAATACCATGACCATCGCATATTCTTCGGATCTCTCTGTAGCTTGATGAACGCCAGTACCGCGCCCACTAAGGTCAGACTGACGCATAGATACAGACAGAAAAGATCGATGCTCATCTATGTGGACCCACTTCACGAATCACGAAACGTATCGGTTGACCGCTTTCGACAGTGACACCGCTATGGAATTCTCGCAGCGTCGCTGCAATTGAAGCTGCTTCGTTGTGTACGGGCGAGACGACATCGATTGGCTCGTTTGAGGCGGGGCTGACGCGTTAGCTCGTACTCATCTATGTAATCCCTCATCGTTTGGATCGCACTTGCAGAGGATGTTCGCGGAGACAGCGCAGAACTGACGCTCATCGAAATCAAAGGCGTCAAATCGGGAAGCTTAGCGCAGCCTTCTCCTCCTGTCTACGCTACTTTAGAGGGTCCTATCGCATTGGTAACCTTCTTGCGATACAGAGCTTAAGCCCACATTTAGGTCTTTGATTGAAGCGTTCAGCAGACCTCGCCCTTTCCGGAGCCCCTGATAAACTTCTACCGTGTCCAATCAGGCGAAACCGCCCGTCTTCCTTCTCGATACGATGTCGTTCATCTTCCGCGCCTACCACGCGATGCAGCGCAGCCGGCCCATGTCTACGCGCTCTGGTCTGCCCACGGCGGCGATTTACGTTTTCGTCAATATGATCCGCAAGCTGCGGGAAGACTTCTCCCCGAAGTACTTCGCAGCGGTATTCGACCCAAGTGGCGCAGTTTTCCGAGACGAGCGGGCCAAAGACATTGGTACGCTCCGGAAGTGGAATTCGAAGCTCCAGGCGTTCGAAGAAGTCACCTACGACGGCTACAAAGCCAAGCGCGAGTCCATGCCGGATGATCTTCGACGCCAGGTACCGTATATTCGCCGTTCGCTGGATGCGCTCCGAATTCCGATCCTCGAAGTGCAAGGCTTTGAAGCTGACGACGTGATCGGCACACTGGCCCGGGAAGCCGCAGAGCAGGGTCACGAGGTCTTCATTGTCTCTGGCGACAAGGACATGATGCAGCTGGTCTCCACTCACGTGAAGGTCCTCAACCCGCAGAAGGACAACCTAATCCTCGACGCGGAAAAAGTGAAGGAAGTTCTCGGTGTGCCGCCTGAGAAGGTGGTCGACGTAATGGCGCTGCGGGGCGACAACATCGACAACATCCCCGGCGCGCCTGGCATTGGCGACAAAGGGAGCGTTGATCTCATCATCGAATTCGGCAGCGTTGAAGCCGTCCTTGATCGGGCGACGGAGGTTAAACGGAAGAGCTACCGCGAATCGCTCGAGCGGAATAGGGAAGCTGTCCTGCTCTCGAAAGAACTCGTCACAATCGACCGTCGCGTCCCACTGCCTCTTGATCTCGCTGCGATGCAGACGCAGGAGCCGGACCTCGAGGCGTGCCGCACACTTTTCAGCGAACTTGAATTCACCTCGATGCTTCGCGAATTAGCACCATCTGCGTCTGCGCCGGCTCTGGAACTCATCGAGCAGCCCACCGCGGAACAAGCTGCAGCCTTTTATGCCGATGCGCGCAAGAGTGGATTCTCATTCGCGTTGGATGCTGAAGAGCCGACCGAAGTAGATTCCGAAATCGAGGAGCCAGGATTTCCGCAAACAATGTCTCTTCTCGATGCGGTCGAGGAGGCCGAAAAGAAGACTGAATCAAGCATCGGTGTCAGCACGGCCCCCGGCAAGGGTCTTTGCCTCTCTCTTACGCCCGAGTTGAAGGCCCTGTTTGAAGACCCTGCCGTCTCCAAGCGGGTTCACGACCTAAAACTCGCGCTCCACGTTCTCTGTGGATTGGGAGTTGAACTCCATGGCAAGCTCGACGACTCTCAACTCCTTTCCTACGCGCTCAACCCGACCCATACAACCCAGACTCTCGCCGATGTTGCTGCGCGCCACAATCAATCGCCGCCGAACTCGCTCGCTGCTTCAGCGGCGATTACGGAGACGCTCGTTTCGGATCTCCGGGCGGAAGCCAAGCGCAGCAGCGTCACCAATGTTTATGAGACCATCGATCTTCCACTCGCTCCAGTACTTTATCGCATGGAGAAGAGCGGCGTCCGCATTGACAAGAATGTGCTCAGCCACCTGTCTACCCGGTTTGGCGGTGAGATCGAACGCGTCAGCGAGCGGATATACGAGCTAGCTGGAGAGCGCTTCAATATCGGTTCGCCCAAGAAGCTCGGAGAGGTTTTGTTCAATCGGATGAATCTGCCCATGCCCGTCAAATACGGCAAGGGCAAGACGATCTCCACGGCCCAAGACGTCCTGGAGCCGCTTGCGGAGAAATCTGAGGTCGTTCGTCTCGTCCTCGAATACCGGCATCTCTCGAAGCTCAAATCGACTTACATCGATGTTCTTCCCGGCCAGGCCGATGCTGAGTCTCGCGTTCATACCACCTTTCAATCGGCCGCAACCTCAACCGGCAGGCTTTCTTCGTTCAATCCCAACCTTCAGAACATCCCAATCAAGACGGAACTCGGCCGCGAGATCCGCGCGGCCTTCACGGCCGCGCCCGGAACGGAACTGTTGTCTGCGGATTATTCTCAAATTGAGCTCCGCCTTCTGGCCCACTTCAGCGCCGACCCGCTCCTGATGCGCGCCTTCCAGCAGAACGAGGACATCCACACACTCACCGCGAGCGAGGTCTTCGGCGTCCCGGCAGAGACGATGAACAAGGAAACCCGCAACCGCGCCAAAGCAGTGAACTTCGGAATCGTCTACGGGATTTCGCCGTTCGGTCTTGCCGCCCAACTTGGTATCCCGCAGACCGAAGCCCGTGCGTATATCGACCGATATTTCGATCGCTATCAGGGTGTAAAGGAGTTCATCAACCAGACGCTCGAAGACACTCGCCGCGAGGGCGCAGTGCGGACCTTGTTCGGCCGCGTTCGCCCAATTCCGGATATCACCAGCCGCAACTCCAATGCGCGCGGATTTGCCGAGCGCACTGCGGTCAACACACCCCTGCAGGGCACGGCCGCCGATCTCATCAAGCTCGCGATGATCTCGCTGGATCGCAAACTGACGGAACGGAAGCTCAAGACGCGCATGGTGCTGCAGGTCCACGACGAACTGCTGTTCGAGGTTCCTGGTGATGAAAAGAGGGAAGTAGAAGAAGTGGTTCGGACCGAGATGGAGGGCGTCGTTAAGCTGAACGTGCCGCTCGTAGCCGACCTCGGTTTTGGGCCGAATTGGCGCGATCTGTGAATCCTCTAGTGAAAGCCGTGCACGCTGAAGCGCATCCTAACCAAAGGCCCTCAAGCGCCATTCGCGGAGGGCTCATCTTCCTCGCTAGTTCCAATCGATCTGTTGAGCTCTGGAATTCTGCTAAACACCGCTTGGAGTCCCTTGCGCATCTTGATTTCCGAAACGGGCACCCCGCGGCTCGCAGGTCGTTCTTCCGAGGAAGTCTCCTCAACTTGCATCGCATCGTTGAGATAGCGATGTTACTTGCTTTCGCATCGACCCTGCCCTTTTTCCTTTTCAATCACGCGATGTATTTCGACGAGGTGCAGGCTTGGCAGATAGCGCGCCATACCAAAGGCATCTTCGATCTGGCTTCCCAGCTGCGCTATGAAGGCCATCCGATGCTTTGGTATTTGTTGCTTTACTTCCCATCGCATCTTTCGAAGCATTTGATCTGGATGCAGATCGTGAATTACTACATCGCAATAGGGACTGCTGCGGTTATAGTTTTTGAGCGCCGCATCGCATTGTGGGTGCGTCCCGCCATTTTGTTTTCCGGGACGTTCTTTTTCTATATGGGTACGGTGTCGCGGAGCTACATGTTGGCAGGCATTCTTCTCATCGTAGCGGCCCGATTTTTCACTTCCAAAACAGATCATCATTGGATGGGAGTGGTTTCGCTCGCGCTCGCGATCAACACTCATGTGCTCGCAATACCGATCGCGTTGGCTATCTTCCTAAGACTTTACTGTCTAAAACCCGATCGTCTGGGTGCCGCAAGTGTGAGTCGCTGGCGACTCGTGGGGCCCATAGGCATTCTTCTTGCAGCCCTTGTCTTCTGCTACTTCACCGTGAGGCCAGCACCGGACATCTGGACACCGCAATACGATCCCATGGGATCTAATCCGGCTAGGTTCTTGGTCCTTGGCTTTGGGAGCATCTGGCGCAATTTCCTCTATATGCCCCCCGCAATCCTCGTTGGTCGAGCAGCCGCGGTTCTGTCTCAACCATCGTTGGTTGATCCAATGTTGACCTTGGTTCTGTTCCTCCTGGCCTTCCTGGCGCTGCCTTCAAGGGCAGCGCGAATATTTTTCCTCTGGGCGGCGGTCCTCTGGACCGGAGTGGTCTGGGCGACTGTCCACCGACCCACGGGTTTTCACCAGACATTCCTGTTCGTTTCTTATGTGATTGCATTGACGCTCAGGTCGGACGACGACCCAGACCGGACGATTGTTCCAAGGATGATTTCGCAATTGCTCCTGGTATTCCTTCTTGCTTCTGAGATGCTGCTGTGTCTTGATCTGACGAACCGGGAACGGAATACTTCGTTCTCCGCCTCCAGCTCGATCGCGGAGTGGATCGGGCGAAATGGTCTCTTCAACCATCCTCTGGTGTTCACGCCTGACACGAACGCTCCGGCAGTGCTTGGTTACTTGGGAGCAGAGTCGGCATATCTTCCGAGCTGCCGCTGTAGCGGGTCTTTCGTCGTGTTCCGAAAGGGAAGAGATCCTTACCTTCAGGTTCATGCACAGGAGCTAGATGCACTGCAGAGCGAGTATGGTTCATACCCTGTACTCGTCACCCTTTTTCCTCTGTCGAATGACGATCTGCGGTCGCTCAAGCTGAATTTCGCTTATGGGCCGTCCAAACGCAGCTGGGGGGGAGAAGATGCCATCGTATACATCCGAACGGGTCGCTGACCCCATCTTCAGTGCCATAGGCTGACCGCAATTGCTTATAGTTACCGCTGCGCATCGGTCGTCGAGTTACGAGTACAGCCGACCTGAATTCCTGCTAGACTCTTGCAAGCACCGCGACCGAATTAGCTGTGTAATAGCCGATGGACGAAGTTCATTGAGGAGGTTCGCCATCTACACTCCCGATGCGCCGCCGTGCTGCGAGTCACCTTCCGCTTCAATGAGGCAGAGAGAAGCGATCATCATAGGGGCCGGCCCCGCAGGCCTAACAGCCGCAATCGAGCTTCAGCGCCTTGCTGGCATCAAGCCAATTCTCCTTGAAGCCAGCGCACAGGTGGGCGGTCTCTCGCGCACAGTGCGTTACAACGGTAATCGCATGGACATCGGAGGGCATCGCTTTTTCTCCAAGTCCGACCGCGTGATGAAATGGTGGCTCGATCTGATGCCGCTCCAAGCCGGGGAAGGGGAACTCCGTTATCAGGGGCAGCGCCGCCAAATCCCGCATTCAACAGCTTCGGTCGATCCTGCCGCCGAAGACTTAGTTATGTTGGTTCGCGAGCGCAAGAGCCGCATCTACTTCATGCGCCGCTTTTTCGACTATCCCATTCGCCTCACCCCCGACACGCTGAAGAAGATGGGGCCGCAGCGGACGATTCGCGCTGGTCTCAGCTATTTTCGTTCGGCATGTTTCCGTCGTCACGAGAAAACACTCGAAGACTTCCTGATCAATCGGTTTGGCCGGGAGCTGTACGAGACCTTCTTCCGTTCCTACACAGAAAAGGTCTGGGGCGTTCCTTGCACGCAGATCAGCGCGGAATGGGGCGCGCAGCGTATCAAGGGATTATCACTTCGAGGGGTTGTCGGTCACTTTGTCAAACAGAAGTTCCGGTCACGAAAACCCGATATCGCACAAAAAGAAACGGAGACGTCGCTGATCGAGAAGTTCCTGTATCCGAAACTTGGTCCTGGTCAACTCTGGGAGCACGCCGCCGAAATCGTTTGCCGCAATGGAGGTGAGATTCACTACGGCATGCAGGTCGACCGTATCAACGTCGAGCATGGGCGCATACGTTCTGTCGAGGCAGTGAATGCTGAGGGCCAGCGTTATACCTTTGCCGGGGATTATTTCTTCTCCACCATGCCTGTCCGAGATCTCGTTCGCGGCTTCTCAGTCGAAGTCCCTGCCCAGGTGCGCGTGGTGAGCGAAGGCCTCATGTACCGCGATTTCATCACTGTGGGGCTGCTCACGAAGAAGCTCAAGCTCACTGAATTTGATGGTTCCCCTCTGAAAGATAACTGGATCTACATCCAGGAAGCTGATGTGCTCGTTGGTCGCCTCCAGATATTCAATAACTGGAGTCCGTGGCTGGTTGAAGACGATCAGAAAATGTGGATAGGTCTTGAATATTTCTGCAATGATATCGATCCGATCTGGAAGCTTTCGGACAAGCAAATGGCTGATTTCGCCATCGCCGAGATTACCAAAATCGGCATCCTTGACGTGGAAGATGTAGAAGACTTTCATGTCGAGCGAGTGCCTAAAACCTACCCTGCATATTTCGGAACCTACGACCGGTTTAACGTCATCCGAGAGTATCTTGACGGCTTCAATAATCTTTTCCTGATTGGCCGCAACGGCATGCATAAATATAACAACCAGGATCACTCGATGCTCACAGCGATGGTCGCTGTCGAAAACATCGTCAATCGAGTCGTTACCAAGGATAATATTTGGGCTATCAATACCGAAATGGACTACCACGAGGTAAAAAGCCTCGACCGGGAGAAGGAATGCCAGGAGATCGGCGAGTTTGCCGGGACTGAATCCACATAATTAGACTCCCAACTCTGCCCGGATCGCATCTGCTATCGAATCCGCATGCCGTTGCATCGCTTCTTGGCTTTCGGCTTCAATCATTACGCGCGCCAGCGCCTCCGTCCCCGAGTAGCGAATGACCACACGACCTGAATCCCGCAGCTCTTCTTCTGCTGCTTGAATCCGCTTCGCTACTGACGAGATGCTCTCCAAAGGCTTCTTCTCCCGTACCTTTACGTTCACAATTACCTGCGGGAAGACCTTCAGATCCGCAATCAGCTCATCGATGCTTTTGCCGCTGCGCGCAACTAAATCGAGTACGACGAGTGCCGTAAGCAGGCCGTCTCCCGTCGTTGCGAGGTGAGGGAAAAGGATGTGGCCGGATTGTTCCCCGCCTAGCGCAGCGTTGTTCTGCTGCATCTTCTCCAGCACGTAGCGGTCGCCGACTGGCGCGCGAAGCATTCGGATTCCGGACCGCTTCAATGCTGCCTCAAGCCCCATATTCGACATTGTGGTTGCGACCACGACGTCTCCGCTCAGCATTGCACGTGCTTTCAGATCCCGTCCTGCGAGCAGCAGGATCGCATCTCCGTTGATCACGTTTCCGTGTGCGCCCGCGAGCATGCATCGGTCCGCATCGCCGTCAAAGGTCAATCCAATTGAAGCGCCCCGTTTCTTGACCTCTGCGGCTACCCAGTCCGGGTGCAGAGCGCCGCAGCCGTCATTGATATTCCTGCCGTCTGGCGCGATTTTCAGCAGCGCAAGCTCATCGGGAGTTCTTGCTCCGAGCCTAGCAAACAGCTCCGGAGCCACGGCTGCAGCAGCCCCATTCGCGCAATCCGCCACAATGCGAAGCCCATGCAGCTTCAGGTCAGGGACGCAATCGATTAGGAACTGGATATAATCAGCCTTCAATGCGGAGTTGTCCTGCAGCGCCGGCAGAGAGTGAACGTCCGGCACCTTCGCTTTCTCCGCATGACGAACGATCTCGTCTTCCATCGCCAGTTCGGTTGCATCGGGAAACTTAAATCCGTCGGGACCGAAAAGTTTGATGCCATTGTCTCGCCATGGATTGTGCGATGCCGAGATCACCACGCCTGCATCGAAGCCGTGCGTGCGCGCCAGAAATGCCACTGCCGGGGTTGGCACCACGCCCGCGCTCTCAATGTGTACTCCGGTCTCCCGCAGCGCAGCAGCCATGGTGGCTGCGATCCACGGGCTCGATTCCCGCGTATCCCGGCCAAGCAATACCTTGGGTTCCTTCTTGGCGCGCAGCGAATGACCGAGCGCCAGGCCTGTCGCGGAGATTGTCTTTGCGTCGAGGGGCGGTTTTCCAGCGACGCCCCGAATTCCATCCGTTCCAAACAGCTTGCGTGTTCCTACTGTGCTCATATCCTCACTTCGTGTTCTTCTGTCTGCCGCGAAGGTCGTCTACTGTGCTGCTAAATTCGCCGTCGCTGAGTCGCGTTCGTACTTTGTCTCCCGTCGTCAGCTGCGAAGTGGATCGAACGACCGATCCAGTCTCGCTCAACACGAGCGCATAACCACGTTCCAGAACGGCGAGCGGCGATAGCGATCTCAATCGAGCGTTCAGCGCATCGGTGCGAGCCGACGCCCTCCTCACGGTTCGTTCCAGCGATCGTTCAATCCGAGTCCGACTCACTCCCAGCCGTTCTCGAGCACGGGCGAGGAGCTGCCGGGGCTCATGATGCAACACATCTCCGGCCATCTCACCCACGCGGCGCTGGTGCGCGCGAATGGTGCCATTTACAGCCGTATCCAGCCGGAATCCGAGATCATCAAGCCGCTGGCTCATCCTCCGCAGATTGCCCGAAATCCTGCGTTCCGCACGTTCTACAGACACGCTGTCGAGCTTTTGACGGGCGTGCAAAACCTGATATCTCGCGGCCCGTTCCAGCCTGCTCGCCTGGTTCGTGACCCGCTCCTCCGCCCTGTGCTGCGCCTCTGTGATCAGCTCTGCCGCGGCCGAGGGAGTCGGGGCGCGCAGATCCGCAACGAAGTCTGCAATCGTGAAATCTGTCTCGTGTCCAACCGCCGAGACTACCGGCAGTTCCGAAGCAACGATCGCCCTCGCAACGCGCTCACTGTTAAACGGCGCGAGATCTTCAGCCGAGCCTCCACCGCGTGCAACGACGATCACGTCCACTAGCTTCGCCGCATTCAGATTCGCAATCGCAAGCTCGATTTCCAACATCGCCTGTTCACCCTGGACTGCGGCAGGGCATACCACAACATTCAATCCCGCGTGGCGACGTCCAGCAATGTTAAGAAAATCTCGAATCACTGCGCCTGTCGGTGATGTCACAATCCCGACTGTCTTTGGAAACTCCGGGAGCGCTCGCTTCAGCGCGGGATCAAAGAGCCCTTCTGCCTTCAGCTTCTCCTTGAGCTGTTCAAATGCAAGTTGCAGCGAGCCAGCTCCAACCGGCTCAATCGCTTCTCCCACAAGCTGCAATTGCCCTCGCTGCGCATAAACGCTGACGCGTCCGCGCACCAGTACATGCAGTCCGTCCGCAGGCTTAAACCGCAGCAGCAGGGCCTGCCTCCGAAACAACACCACCGGCAGCTGCGCATCCGCATCCTTCAGCGTGAAGTAAAGATGCCCCGACGGGGCCGGGCGGCAGTTCGAAATTTCGCCCTCAACCCAGATGTCCCCGTACTCGCGCTCCACCTGCTCGCAGACATGTGAAACCAGCTCGCGCACCGGCCAGATACGGCGCACGCTCCTCGGTTCTTCAAACGTGAAGTCGAGCTGGCGAGTTGGCGGTTCTGGACGATTCACCATTACGAGTGTAATTGTTGACGTTTCTTCCCGACCCTAAGCTGAGAAAGATCTATACCCGGCTCGCCATCATCGTCTTCAGCCGTTCCGCGATTGAACATAGCCTGGCTACTTTCGCGGAATCTAAGAGCGATGGATTTTCAAACAGTCCCTCAGCCTCGCGTGCCAGATCCGTTCCTTCGGTCAACCCGAAAGTTCCAAGAACGCCCGCCAGCTTGTGCGCCTCCGCGCCAGCCTTGCTTTGCTCTTCCGGCGACAGCGGCGAACCCGTCGCTAGCTTGGCAGCGGCACCCTTCAATGTCCCTACGCGTTCTTCCATCTGTGGCAGAAACTTCTGCCACAATCGGTTCATCGCCTCGGAAATCTGCGAAGCGGCGTGGTCACCCATACCGCCTAATTCCAGCCGAGAATCTCGGCGACTTGCTGTGAGAGTGAAAGCGGATCAAAGGGCTTCACCAGAACCGCCTTGACGCCAAGATCAGCAAACCGCGATCGATCAGTGGCCTGCACCTTTGCAGTCAGGAGCATTACCGGTATATGCGCGGTCGCCGGGTTCTTTTGCAACTCACGAAAAGTTGCTGGACCGTCCATCCCGGGCATCATCACATCCAGCAGAATCGCGTCTGGCTGATACGTCGCTGCGCGCGCCAGCCCTTGCGCCCCGGAACTCGCGACCATTACTTCCCAGCCCGCCACCGTCTCCAGGCTCAGTGCTGCTACTTCGCGTATGTCGTATTCGTCGTCAATGATAAGAATGCGGTGCATGAACTACTTCTCCAGACTTAACTACGAACCCAGGTTGGCGGGGACTTCGCGAACTGTATCTTCCGCTTCTTGCGGGCTGCGCAACATCGTCAAAACAAGCGCTTCCAACTGCTCCGGTTCCACGCTCGCCTTAGCTAGGAAGTGATTGAGCCCAAGAACCAACTGCATGCGCTCTGCCTGCGTCAGTCCATGCGCGGAGTAGGCAATCAGCGGCGACTTGCTCAGATCCTCATGCTGCCGCAACCAGTCCACCACGTTAAAACCGTCTCCGTTCGGCATCCCGATGTCCAGAACAATCATATGCGGCTGGAAGCTGAGGCAATCGTCCAGGGCTGCCTGTCGTGAATCCGCCACATGCACGAGCGTGCTCTCGCGGCGGAATATTTCGCCGATTACCTGGCCCAACTCCAGGTCGTCCTCAACTACGAGAATGCGCGCCTGCTCTCCCGGGACGCAAAGCACCTTTACAAGCTCCTCCAGCAGAACATCATCACTGGGACGCGGAAACAGCCGCTCTGATCTCTTCTTGTGATTAGGCTCCGGCGGATGCTGAGGATTCGCCACGCCCAGCAGGACCACCGGCGTATTCGCTTCCGGCTCTTCTCGCCGAAGCAGCGGCAGAATCTCCCACCCGTTGATCCCGTCCAGCGTCGTATCCAGCACGATCGCAGAAACACCATCGTGAGCCACAGCCACCGCCTGGTCCACCGTCGTTGCTTCAACGATGCGGTACCCAAACCGTGCCAGCTGATCCGCGATCAACGGGCGCGTCGTTCCGTTGGTGTCGGCAATTAACACGGCGCCGTGTGCCGCGGGACTGGTCGCGTTCTCAGCGTGTTTCGCTGCCACAGGCTGATACGGCAGGAAGACGCGGAACGTGGACCCGCGTACCGGGTTCCGCTCCGCCCAGATGCGGCCGTTATGCTGAAGCACGATGGCACGACAGATCGCCAGCCCCAGGCCGCTGCCGCCCTTCTGCCTCGAGTCAGAAGCGTCCACCTGTTGGAAGCGTCCAAAAATCGCCTCGAGCTTGTCCGCGGGAATACCGCGTCCCTGGTCAATGACTGACAGAGTCACTCCGCTCGCACCGGATCGCAACATCACAGAGATGGCCGAGTTTGCAGGCGAGAACTTGATTGCATTCGATAGAAGATTTGTGATGACCTGCAGCAGGCGATCCGGATCAGCCATCACTTCGACCTGCGTCTTATCGTGGATCAGCAGGACACCGGCCTCATCCGCCATGGGCTGGACACCGTCAATGGATTGCCGCACAATCTCACCGAGCTGAATCTGGCGAAAGGCGAGAGGCTCGCGACCGCTCTGCGTGCGCTCGAGGTCGAGAATGTCGTTGATCAGCCGTACCAGCCGCTCGGAGTTGTTCAGCGCGATACGAAGCAGGTTCGCTGCTTTTTCATTGATGACGCCCAGCATGCCCGACGAAAGCAGACCCAGCGCGCCTCGGATCGAGGTCAGCGGCGTTCGCAGTTCGTGGCTGACAGTCGACACGAACTCGTCCTTCATGCGGTCCAGAGCATACCGCTGGCTGATGTCTCTAAAGCTGAGCACAGAACCGGAGAACCGCCCCTGATCGAGAATTGGATTGAGGAAGAACTCCGCGGGGAATCCGGTCCCGTTGCTGCGATAGATAGTACCTTCGCCAGTCACGGCTTTCCGCTGCCCTGTTGCACGCCGCAGCGGGCAATCGTCAGGACATTTCTTATCGGCCGGAGCCGACCCGTGCACCAGCTGATGAACAGGCTTGCCGATCAGGTTTTGCGGTCGCGCGCCCAGCAGACGAGCCGCCGCCGGATTCGCAAAGCGCACCAGCCCGTTGCGGTCGATGCCGCAGATACCGTCAGCTACTGATCCAAGCAGAATCTCCTGCTGACGACTCAACTCTTCGGCGCGCTCGCGCTCGCGCGTACGCGCCAGCATCTGCGCCAGCGATCCAGCCACCGTTTCCATCGCGGCAGTTGTTTCCCGGTCTTCGCGAATCCGCGAGTGGCAATAGAACTCCAGCACGGCCAGTACGTGATTGCCAACCTGCACGGGAGCAGCCCAGCCTGAAATCATCTTGCTGCGCAAGGCTGTCTGCACCCGCGGAGTTGGGCCAATCACCGAGAGATCTGAGGCCCAGACTAGCCGGCCTTCCTTCCACGCGCGGCCCGGCAGGCTCCCGCCCGCTGCCAGGGTCACGCCCATGCTTTCCTGGATCAGGGACTCCGCATCTTTGCCCGGCACTCCCCAACCCGTGCTGAACTCCAGCCGGTTCTCCTCGGGGTTCACATCCCACTTCACCGCGACGTCCCATCCTTGCGAGATGCAAAGAGCCTCAAGCACGCGCTTGGTCGCAACTTCCGCCGAGACGTTCTCGCCGACGATCTGGCTTACCACCAGTTGCAGCGCCAGCCTGTGCTCACGCTGCTTCTGCTGTGTGACGTCATGCAGCAGGCACTGGATCGCTACGGGCTTTCCTGCGCGCCGCCGCTGGTGGAGGCTCATCTCCAACTCCAGCACTCGACCGTCCCCGACTTCGGTGCGTACTGGTGCGCGATCCACTGTGATCCCATCCTGAGCCTTCTTCAGGAGGACAGAGGCTTCCTCTCGCGCTCCCGGCCCGAACACGTCCGCGAACAACTCGTTCTCGAGAGGAGCGGTTGGGTCGAGCCGAAATATCTGGCGCCATGCCGGATTGGCGTACAGGAACTTTCCGTCCAGATCGAGAGTCGCGATCATCTCGCTGGAGTTTTCGAAGAGGTCGCGGTACCGGTCTCGGGGAATCTTCAGGCCTTCTGCTGCCGAGCCGGACAATGACTGGTCCAGCGCCACGGCAACCAGACCGATCGGCATACCCTCTCTGTTGCGCAAAGTGGAGATATGCAGACGAACAGGGAAGAGCGCTCCATCTTTCCGACGGAGGTGCGTCTCAAAGGTCGGAACCTGGCTTGGAGCCAGTGAGTGCACCACCTCAGCGTACGAGGCGAGCGAGCCCTCCTGTCCAGCTCCGTTTGCCTTGTTGATGCCGTAGAGGCGCCGCAGCTCCGAAACGAGGCGGTTCTCCTCACCCGGAGACATCAGCTTCTCTGTGCTCTCGCGGTTCTCCAGTTCCGAGGCGTGATACCCCAGCAGGCGCTCTGCGGCTGGATTAACATACGTGAGCTTGCCGTCGAGACCGATGGACAGAACTAAGGTTCCCGCCGAATCCAGAATGTCCTTGAGAGGATCGCCTGCATACCGCGCAGCGGCCTCACTCTCTGCGGCATTGTCGGCCAGCACCCGCATCAGAACCGCAGCGGTGAGGCCCATTGCGATCATGATCAGCAGCCAGTCGTAGCTGGGGCCGGCTTCCACGCGGGCAAGGATCGCTCCGGCCGCCATAGCCACGGCCAGAATGGAAAGGGAAGACCAGATAGGCGGAGATTGGCTCTCAGCGTCCCGCTTCAACTGCCTGGCTTCGCGTGAGTCCATCCGTTTCGCCGCGCTCCTGGAACCCTGTCGGATTTGCATCAGTCCCCGCATTCGCGGAATCTGGCGCTTACACCGGTGTAACAGCCTCGCCGCGCGAAATCCATGAATCGCACGTGCGGTCTTGAGGCAGAACCTTCGCAGCCCGGCCTCTTCACTCGCACTGTTTTAGCGAGGATACATGCATGCTGCATCGCCTGTCCCGGCACTCCGGCAGGACGCCGGGAGACGGGAATCGAACGAGCGCAAGAAGGCTTATCTTGCACCCTCCCACAATCGCACCTTGTTTTCAAGCGTATGTTACTGAACCCAAGTACTCTTGTACCCAGAACAGCATCAGCCCAGAACGGGAAACTGTGCTCGTTTCTCACAGTGCTGCGGCGAGCCCCGAACTCGCCCAGCCGTATACTGGCTTCCATGTTCCGGACACGCATTCGCAAATCGATCTATCTGCCTGTTTTCATTCTCGTTGCAAGCAGTTTGCTGCATGCACCTTTTGCATTTGCCTGGGGTAACGAAGGTCATCGTATGATCAACCGGCTCGCGGCTCTCAACCTGCCTCAGGATGCGCCGGCATTTCTGCGGTGGGCGGGAGCCATCTCGGAGATTGAATACCTCGGCCCCGAGCCCGACCGCTGGCGCTCTACGGCCGAACCTGAACTGCTTGCGGTGCAGGCCCCAGAGCACTTCATTGACCTGGAACTGGCCGACCGTCTGGGCCCGCTTCCGCATCGGCGTTTTGACTTCGAAGCCGCCGCGTTTGCCTCCGGGCAGCGTCCGGACAAGATAGGCCTGCAGCCCTGGCAAGCGACCGAGGTGTGGGAGCGTCTGAAGGCAGCGCTGCGCGAGTACCGGAGGCTCTCTGCCGCTCATCAGGACACACACGACGTCGAGCAGGCCGTCATCTTCTACGCAGGCTGGCTCGGCCACTACGTCGGCGACGCAGCACAGCCGCTCCACACCACAGTGCAGTACAACGGATGGACCGGACCTAATCCCAACGGGTACACGACCGACCACAAGATCCACTGGAAGTTCGAAGGCCCGTTCGTCGGGGCCAACGTTCATGAGTCGGATGTGCGGTCGCGTCTCACGGCTGCGCATGCGCTGGAAGGCGACGTCTTCGATGACTACGTCGCCTACCTGCGCCAGACTGCGAAGAGTGTTGAGCGGGTATATCAACTCGAGAAGGCCGGGGGATTCGATGGCGCCGGTTCTCAGGATTCACGGGACTTTACAGCAGATCGCCTTGCCGCCGGAGCCAGCATGCTCCGCGACATGATTTACTCTGCCTGGCTCCGCAGCGGCGATCCCGAACCCGAGCGGCAGCAGTCTGGATTCTGAACCAGTTCAGAGGCAATCCCAGCCAGTGAGACGGCTACCCCTCCCCCCGGGGGTTCACGTGTTTTCAACAGCTTACGGCGCCAGGTGTCTGTAATCGCCTGAAAACAGGAAGCTTAGAATCCAAATTATCGAAACGAGAAGGATTAGCCTAAAAAGGACGCAGAACGTACCGTATTGCGGTGTGGAGATTCAAGCTAGCCCGAACATTGCCAGGATCCGTGGCGAAAAGCCGCCAGGGACGGTGGGTGCGATTCAACAGCCTGAAACGGGCTGCTGCTTCCTGGAATTTGTCTGACGCTGATGCCCCCTTGTCTCTATTGTGGCGAATTTCACAAATTGGCATGCAAATGCGATGACCAAGGAAACTAGTCGCCCGCCTCGGCTTTTGCCAGCACCGGAACTCGCCGCAGCAAGCCCGTTAATGCCAGCGTCAGCAGAGCCACCATCGGGATGGCGGTTACGAACCAGGCGCCAAGAGCTTGCCCGGCAAGGCTGCCGGAGGCCCACATCAGCTTCAATGGTGAGCCGTGAGCGACTGTGGCTGCGCCGAATGCGGCATGCGATCCGGAGGAGAACATCCACTGACCCAGCCGCAAGAAAGGAAAGATGAGTGCGACTTGCAGAGGCATCGCGGCATAGTTTGCCGCTTGAATAACCGGGAGATTCAGCCGGAGCCCGAGAGCGACGATGAGGCAGAGCGCCGTAGGAATGCCGATCATAGGCAGACACCCGATCGCGAACCCGAGCGCGAGCGTGAGAGCGAGGCGCTCCGGCGAGATGCCCTGGCTTAGCCAGCTCTCGACCTTCACCTGCATCGCTCTGATTGATCTGCTCATCTCTGCTTCCTACGCTATCGGTACGAAAACTGTTCCCAATTGGATCTTGCGTAAATCTTCTGTGAACTGAACCAATAGTGCACCGGGGAATCGGGCCGTTTCATCGCGGGAGCCCTTGCATCTTCCAGAGTAGGATGCCCAGAGCACAAAGAGACTCCCACTTTAGCCGCAAGCTTCCAATCCAAAGTGTCACGATTTGGCAAGCATGCGCAGCGGAAAGAACCCGCGGCTAAAGCCCGGTTCGAACATTGCGGATCGCCTTTGGCAGCCTGAAGGCTGCCGCTCCCTCCGGTTTCACGCGTGAAGGACGGACCGAAAGGAGCGTTGGGTCGGGCGGCCCTACGGGGCGCGGATGCTTGACTGGCTTTGTTTCCCCGGGTTTCACCCGGGGCTATTTTCGATCGTCCCTCCGGGACGCGCTATCGCGGCAGGCGAAGAAGGCCGCGGCGGCGCATTTCCGCCAGGACTTGCTCGACCTTCCAGTCGAGTGCTTCGGTGCCCTCGATGACAAGGTCAGCGTGCGCGCGGGACGGCCGCACGTAGCTGATGCTGCAGGGCCGCACAGTCGTCTTGTACTGCATGCGGACCGACTCCGGTGTTCTGCCGCGCTCTACAGTGTCCCGCCGCATGCGGCGTTCGAAGCAGATGTCATCCGGCGTATCGATGTACACGCGGAACTGGTAGAGGGGCAGCAGCTCCGGGTAGTAAAGCGCGAAGAGCCCTTCCACAAGAACGAAGCTGCCGGCCTGCATTCGCTCGGTTCGGCCGGGCACGCGGGTGTGAGTCGCGAAGTCATACAGCGGCCGCTCGATGACCTCTCCCCGAGCCAGCGCGGCGACATGCACAGCCAGAAGCGAGCTCTCGATCAGCGCTGGATCATCGAAGTTCTGCTTCACGCGTTCAGAAAGAGGGAGGTGAATCAAGTCGCGATAGTAGTTGTCGATGGGGAAGTAGATGCCGTCGAGTTCACGCGCAAGCTCTGCAGCCAGCGTCGTTTTGCCAGAACCCGAAGCACCTGCGATTGCCATGACAACCGGCGGAAACGGCAGCAGCGGCGATGACTCTGAAGTGGGCCCGCTTTCGCTCACGATTCGGTGTCCACCAGCGCTGACATCCAAATGGTGAGGCGTTCGAGCAGATCGGCCAGCTTTCGTTCGACCTGCCGTCCAGCCTCAAAGACCTCTGCGTGGCTGAGCGGAGTCGTACTCAGTCCTGAGGCGAGGTTTGTGACGCAGGAGATGCCGAGCACCTCGATGCCCATATGCCGCGCGACAATCGTCTCCGGAACAGTGGACATGCCCACAAGAGTCGCTCCCAGAGAGCGAAAAGCGCGGATCTCCGCAGGCGTCTCGAAACTGGGGCCGCTGACGGCCAGATAGACGCCCTCGTCGAGCTTCTCGCTCTCGAGGGCTACGGCCTGGATTGCCAGCTCGCGCAGCCGTTTTGAATAGGCTTCCGACATGTCGAAGAAGCGAAGCCCGTAGCCTCGGCGCCCGAAGGCGAACTGGGCCTCGTTTGGTCCAACGAGTGGATTCCAGCCCATCATGTTGATGTGGTCCGAGATCAACACCAGCTGCCCAATTCGGTACTTGTCAGATATGCCGCCAGCCGCGTTCGTGAGAATTACCGCCCGAATCCCCAGCGCGCCCATTACGCGCATGGGAAACGTAACTGCCTCCGGACTATGGCCTTCGTAGTAGTGAACCCGGCCCTGCATTATCAGGACAGGTGATCCGCCCAGGGTCCCGGCAACCAGCCGTCCCGAGTGCCCCTCCACCGTCGAGCGGGGGAAATTGGGAATTTCTTCGTAGGGGATAATCACCGGGTTCATGACGGATTCGGCAGCGGCTCCGAGACCCGATCCAAGTACGATTCCTAGATGTGGCTGCAGCTGGCCTAACCTTGCGCGGACAAACTGCGCAGCTTTCATGACGTTGTCGAAGTAACTCATATTTTGCGAATAAGTTCCGTTGCTGCGATTCTACAACTGAACCGGATGGCGCTCGCTCGATGCGGGCCCCATGGTGTGGAGGTCTCCATGTGCAGAAACATCAAGCCGCTGTTCAACTTCGACCCTCCTGTTACGGAAGACGAGATCCGCGCGGCCTCGCTTCAGTTCGTGCGCAAGATCAGTGGCTTCACCAAGCCTTCCAAGGCGAACGACGCCGCATTCGCCACAGCGATTGACGAAGTGGCTTCCGCCTCTGCGCGTTTGCTGGCTGCTCTCGAAACCACCTCGCCCGCGCGGAGCAGGGAAGAAGAAGCAGCGAAAGCGCGTCTGCGCAACGAACAGAGATTCCCCAGGAACGTAACCCAATGAAAGAGATAGTGGCGGTCATTTTTGGCGTGGGCCTGCTCGGCAACGCCTTGCTGTTCGTTCCGCAGGCGATCGCGGTGTGGCGCAAGAAGAGCGACGAAGGCATCTCCCTCATCACCTTTGGAGGATTCAGCATTCTTCAGATCATCGGGATCGTTCACGGGCTCTATCAGCGCGATCCTTCGCTGACCATCGGCATGGCCGCCAGCCTGCTAACCTGCGGCTCGGTCACCGTCCTCACCATCTTCTACCGGATGCGACGGCTGAGTAGCGAGGCGCGCTCTCAAACGAGCTAGAACAGCAGGCGGCACGGTTCTACTCGGCTTTGAGGAAACCCCACTCAGGGACGGCCAGCATCTAAGTCATTGTCTGTGAGGCACCCGGAGGTTCTCCGTGACCCGCACCCAACCTATTCTGTACTTCGTCGTTCCGCTGCTCGCTACCGTCGCTGTGGCCCAGAGCCCGCGCGATATGGTGAGGGCAGCTGTCCAGACCGAGCTTGCAGCTTCCAACAACGACCATTCGCACTGGCTCTACTTTGAGTGGGATCGCAAGCCCGACAAGACCGTGAAGCAATGGGTAGCGCAGGCTCGCTCCGTGAGTCTTGAGCGTGTGGTGGAAAGAGATGGCCAGCCTCTACCCGAGTACCAACAAGCGCAGGAGATGAGTTCGTTCATCAATGATCCGAGCGCGCAGAGCAAGAAGAAGAAAAGCGGTCAGCACGATGACGAGCAGGCCGCGGAGCTTCTGAAGATTCTTCCCGACGCGTTTATCTGGAACATCGAAGGCGAACGAGGGAACGCAGTCGTTCTTCACTTCAAGCCTGATCCCGAGTTCCGTCCACCCGACATGGAGGCCCGCGTCTTTGCGGCGATGGAGGGGGAAATGGCGGTTGACCGCCAGCAACATCGTATTGCCACGCTGAAGGGTCGCCTGATTCACGACGTGAAATTCGGATACGGAATTCTGGGCGAGCTGAAGGCTGGTGGAACCTTCGATGTCGAGCGCCGCGAACTGAATCCGGCAGTCTGGGAGATCGTGGAAACCCATGTCCACATCGATGGTCACGCGCTGCTCTTTAAGACAATTTCAGAGAACGAAGACGACGTGAAGTCGCACTTCAAGCAGATCGATGGAGGAACCTCGCTCCAGGAAGCGAAGCAGGAATTGATGCAGCTGAGTCCTGATCCGAAGAAGACGACGAGCGCTTCGATAGCTGGTCACTAGTCTTAAAACTTCCGGACCTAGTCGCCGGTTTCAGTGGGTTCAAGGGGCGGCGGAGGCGTTGGCCGCTTCGGGATCGTCAATCGCGGACGGCCGCAGGCCGAAGGTACGTTGCGCATCTGCTCGATGAATACCTTGTTTCCCGGCCATCCGGGCCTCAGCGTGGACCAGTAGCTCGAGACTGAGATCAGCGGCTTTTTCTGATCGATGAGCTGGGTGTCGAGAATGCTTACGCCGCAGAGCAGGTTGTTGTCCGGCTGCAGAATGGTTTTGCGCGGGTCGTGCGGGGGCAGGTGCTTGTCGGCGTGCCAATCAAAGTCGCATCCATATCGGCGCGAATCCTCGTAAGTGAGCTGCAGGAGACCGGAAGCGCGAACCATGCGATGGCTGACGCCATCCACGACGGCGACCTGGGGGTCGGTGTGCTGAACGTCTGCCGTTGCGTGCAGGCCCGCTTCTGCTCCGGCGAGAGCCTGGAAGAAGTAAGCCCAGAACGCCCGGCGGTCGGCCTCGCTCATTTTGGTGAATCGAGGGCAGAACTGCGCAACTTTGTGGCCCATCTTTGGGGAGATCAGTTCATCGGGCAGCGCCTTCTCGATCGTCGCGTCCCACTCAGGACGCCAGGTATCGTCGTCCCCAAGGTTGGCCTTCTGTTCGGCAATAGGAGTCGAAGGAGCGGGCTTCAGTTCGGGTGTCGGCGGCGCGGGCGCGGCAACTGGTGGTGGATCCGGAGACCTGGGATTGCTTCGAAATGCTACGAGGCCCGACGCCAAACCCATGGCTACGAGGCAAGTTGCAATTCGAATTTTGCGCGGCATCTGCACCAGACCCAAGCTCCTCTCTGGTCTGATGCGAGGCATCGAAAGGACGGTTGGTCGTCACCCTCGGAGCGGGCTCCCTCCCCCCCGTATCTCCGGAGCCAAAGATCCTCTTATCAGAGACTTAGAGCATGAAGGCGCGCCAAAGATATGTCACCATTGGACTTTGGATGTAGAGATATCCAAATGAAGGACTTACGGGGAGGAGGCGAGGAAGCCCAGATGTCCGTGAAGTCATGGCGCGGTCACGTGGCGTGCGATGGAGGATGTCGCTATTGTGCCTGCGTTAGCCGTAATTGCCTGCAAAGGTGCGAGAAGAACTTGTGAGGCTTCGTTTCCGGTGTTTCCAGCAGGGAACGACGCTACTTATTGTGGGCAAGATCCTGTGAAACCTTGTAATGCCCGGGCACTCCTGTGACGGCGATAGAGATCACCGCGCCTGCGTTCTTCTTCTTGAAAAAAGGCGCGAGGGGCTTGAGCAGGAATGACTTGAAACCCGTCGTGGTGTGCGAGATGTCGGTGTCCATCTTCAGGTTGCCGGTAAGATGTACCGCGTTGCCGTGGAATCGATAAGTTCCGGCGAGGGTGGCGTCTGCGCCGGGCACTCGAAACTTGAGGTGCGTCGTAGAGGCAACGCCGTTCTCGACGCGGGCCGGACCGTCGAGCGATGACAGCACATCTGTGCCCGGCGGTGGCGCCTTTGGATCTGAATCAAGACCCGTATTCTTTTGCCTTCCCTGCGCTCTCTGGCTGAATGCGGAGAGGCTTTTCTCCGTGTCCTTATCGGTAACCTTATCGGCAGGGACATCGAAGCTGCCGTTGAGGCGCAGCCTGGCAATGAAGCCATCTCCAGGGGGGCCGAGATAGGCATGGCTCTTCAGCGAGACCGGGCCGGTGATGGGGATATTCCCGTGGATGAACGGCCGCATGACGTCTTCGACGCGCCCATGATCCACGCTGATATCGAGATTGGTCTTCTTTGGAGAGCCTGCGATAGAACCTGTGGCGTGGATCGTCGTTGGCCCGATCGTCAATTCAATAGAAGTAATGCCCAGATCGCCATTTGCTCCGCTCAGTGAGCCCTGGATGGTTCCATCCACTCGAGTTGGCTTTCCGTCTGTGACGGCAAAGTTCGGAGTGGTTTGGGAAGCCTCCACCTGCATCTGCCGGATCGAGCCTTTGAATTCGCCTCTCGAGTCCAGCGTGCCGCTGATTTCCCCGACGTCGTGCAGGTTCACTCCAGTAAATGCGAAAGTGCCCGTGAGCGGGGTGGCGTAGAAGTCGTGCCCGCGGATGGGGCCCATGCTGCCTCTTGCAAGGATTCGCCCTCGCGGGATAGCGTTCTGCATGTCGAGTGCGTAGGTGAATGCCTCTCCCTTGTGCAGATTTGTGATCTCCACCTGTTTGATGGGAAACGCCAGAGGCTTTCCGTTTTCACGCAGGACCTTGAGCGTGCTGTCGTGCACGATCAGACGCTCGATCATCGTGTCGGGACCGCTGAACTCCTTGGAACTGCCTTCAGGGAAGCTCCGTTTGCTTGCTTCGCTTCCGATGGCTGGAATCAGGATCTGAAAGCCCGTGATGTCCACCTGCTCCACCCGCTGGCGAAGCGTTACGAGGTCGGTCCACGTGCCTACCACCCTCATGGAGTCGAGGTGCCCTAGGGGTGGCGCTCCCGGCGGGGCGGTTTTCCGCCGAATCGTAATCCCGGTTGCTTCGAACCCTGGGCGAGGGAAGTACAAGCGGTGGTAGCCCGTGAACGTCACATCACTGGTCAGTACGTCCTCGAGCATGGCGTGGATTTTGCGATGGCGGTAGGGCCAGTTTGCACTGATGAAGACGGCCGCGATGGCCAGCAGCGCTCCGGCGGCGACGATCGCTATGTGCACCCATAATGGAGCTTGCTGCCAGATGCTCTTTACCCGTTTGCGAACCCTGTGACGTCTGTCAGGACCCCGCCCCGATGCGGGTGACGGCGTCGTGTCATTGGGGGCCGGGTGAGCGATCGAAGAGTGAGCCATAATTTATAGAGGTGCAACGCACAAGGCAGTAGAAGATCGCGAACGTGAAAAACGGACGACGAGATATTCGAGCCTTAGAGCTATACGATTTCGGGTCCGCAGAAACCTGCTTCGGCTTCGTACATGGCTTCGTAGAACCTGCACTTTTGAAGCGGAAATTCATGTGGTCGTTGCCCAGCGGAACGGAAGGACGACCAATCTGCGGACTAGCCGAGGAACATTCCCGCGATTGATGCCGAGATGAGGTTGGCCATTGTTCCGGCCAGCATCGCACGAACACCTAGCCGGGCCAGATCGTTGCGGCGCTCAGGGACCAGCGCCCCGATTCCGCCGATCTGCATTCCGATCGACCCGAGGTTTGCGAAACCGCAAAGCGCGAAGGTTGCGATTGTGAACGATCTGGGCAGGATCATCGCCTTATGCGCGCCGAGCGCGATGTAGGCGATTACCTCGTTCAGAGCCATGCGCGTGCCGAGAAGATTGCCGATCAGACTGCAATCCTGCGCGGGCACGCCGATGAGCCACGCGACGGGCCAGAAGACGTAGCCGAGGATTTCGCCAAGGCTGCCCGGGATCCAGTGGAACCCAGCATGGATATGGGCCCAGCT